>Ga0247843_1004511_pt1 | contig 20712 bp, 20 predicted proteins | sample LaCruzMarch2017__FD_192420 | JGI IMG/M metagenome (GOLD analysis project Ga0247843, IMG submission 192420) | Freshwater microbial communities from meromictic Lake La Cruz, Castile-La Mancha, Spain - LaCruzMarch2017_8m | ecosystem: Environmental > Aquatic > Freshwater > Lake | place: Spain...
TTCCGTTCAGGTTCAGGTTTGGGCGGGGTATGAAAGTTACATAAGTTCAGGTTCAGATCTTTTACATCAGGATTCCCTGTGGGGAATGGTATTGGCGAAGGGGGCACCTGGTAGCTTTGATAATGGCGGTGCTTGGTTGTATTCGGTCTTTAGAATTACAGGGTCACATTGGCTAGGTTTTTATCACGCGGAAGACCATGAATTCGCAGGATATGAGAATGTAGAAAAAATCGCATGGAAATCTGCCGCGCAATGTGAGAGCTTTGATGGGGGGAAAACTTGGATTAAAAATGGCCAAATTCTTACTTCATGGTTAGAAAAACCGTTATCTCCAGCATGGGGTGGTACAGGTGATTTTTCTGTCGTAAGAGACAGTATAAATAACCGATGGTTAGCATATTATGTATGTCCTGATGGAATTGGAATGGCTGAATCGAAGGATGAGCTTGGTAAACCGGGGACCTGGAAAAAGTATTACAAGGGTTCCTTTAGTACTTCCGGACTCGGTGGAAAAGGGGACGCATTATCGTTCTCAAAAGGGAAATATACCGGAGGGAATCCATCGCTAATATATTATAAACCCCTAGGAGTTTGGATGTTAGCTTACCATGATTGGGCAGATAAAGGCATTTACTATACCTATTCCTACGATTTAGAGCATTGGGAAGATGCGCACTTAATTTTAGCCAATCCCGGAAGTCCGGAAAGAATATGGTATCCTACATGGATAGCAGAACGTAGTGATCAATATTCGGATGGAAAACTATTTCTAGCCTATGCCCATTGAAATAACATTAATTTACCTTACCGTAATTTCGAGTTAGCAGAAGTCCATGTTTTGGGATTGTCAATGCCTCAAGTGACAGAAGAGGGTTGGTTTACGCAATCGGATTTGGTCTTAACTCAATCCACGAAAGTTTCATTGGCCTTATTTGATACGTTTGGCAAGTTAGTTTATGAATATTACCATGACGAAACCTTACCCGCAGGCACCTATTACATTAATTTAGCGCCTTATCTGGCGCCGGGGATATCCTTCCTTAAACTGACTTCGTCCTCTGGCGAAAAAACCCAAAAAATCATGCGATTTTAATAGAAATATCAGAATTCTGATAACGTACGTTGATGTTGATTAATCAATCACATAGTGGGCTGAATTTAAGGCGAGCACCTTATAGTTGGAATCAATTAAACTCCCTCCCCCTGGTATTTCATCTCAAAAAGTGAATGCATTGTTCTCAAAGAAATACGCCACAAAGGGCGCAAGTACCAAACACATTTTCAATGCCTTTGCCTCCACTGGATTGATTTGTTGATGGAATTGCCGAACCACATTAAACAAGCTGCTGAAATTTTGTTTCTCGTTGGTGAGCGAATCTACCCGAACGCGTAAGCCTCGTTTCTCTGGATTTTTTCCTTCATAAAAATGTACAGGAAATTGCATGTAGACACCGCCGTGCAGCCGTAAAATTACATAAGGAAATATTCCATACCCCTGAGCGCGTTTTTCTGCACTCAGGGGAAATATATCAAGAGAACTCATGCTTCGATTTCTTTGATCATGAGTTCTTCTGTTTCCTCTAACGGAAAGGGGAGCGGAAGCGGCATTAAGACAATAAAGCGCGCTTGAGATTGAATCATAAAAGCTCCGGTGTTACGGTTTTGACAATAGGTAGCCCCTGTGAAATAACGGTCTTCCCCAAACTGAAGCACCACGCAATCCTTGAATCCGCTGAGGTCCAGTAGGGTGGTTAATCCCTGATGACTTACTTCAATGAGTAGCGGTAAATCTACGGTGGTACTCTGGAAGGTAACCTGGTGAGTTGTTGCAGCAATAAGCTGCGCATTCATCTTGGCAATCATGCCATTTTTTAACCAAACAATCACTTGTTTTTTCATACAATTAAATTTAAACGTGAATAAACTTAGTTGCATTTCGATTTACATGGGTAACCAACGTTTATTTTGACATGGGAGTCCGTATCGTTTTACCACCGTGGTGTCTTCACTCGGTTGGTACCATTTAAGGTTCGAAATACAATACGAAGGTAATTGGAATTTTTAATTTGGTTACAGATATGTCGTCTTTCTACACATAAAGCGTTAGAGAAAGAAAATTTACCACTATTTTTATTCCTCCAACGACTTCATGAAATCTACTTCGAGCACTTACATTGATTACGCGTTTTTAGGCCTTGGTTGCGGCAATTCCTTGATGCTGCTTCAACTCGCTGAGGAGGGATTACTTGCGGGAAAGCACATTCTAGTGATTGAACCGGATTCCAACGGCACCAACTTGTCGAAGGGTGCACCCAGAGGGATTGCTTGTCTCTTAAATATTGATAGTTTTTTGGTTTGAATTTCTTATCTTTAAAGTGTAGATGAACCAGAAAAAAATATCCATTCGTTTTTTTAATGACCGTGAGGTTCGGGCGGTTTGGGACGAGGAAAATTCCAAGTGGTGGTTCAGCGTATTGGATATTGTTTCGGTGCTAACTGGTCAAGATGATTATACCAAAACAAGAAACTATTGGAAATACCTAAAAACCAAACTTAAAAAGGAAAACAGTGAGTTGGTTAGTCTCACTAACCAACTGAAGCTACAAGCAGCTGATGGAAAACGATATAGAACAGATATGTTGGATAGTGATGGGGTGATTTTATTGGCTAAAAATTTTCCAAATATCGGTGCAATAAAATTTCTGGATTGGTTTTTATACTACCAATATTGAATCCTACAATCGATGAGTCTTCGTTGTGTAGTTTATCTTTCGTTTTAACAAGTAATTCATTAAATGCGAGCAATTCTGCTGATTTCAACTCGAAGTAGTTATCAAAATGTCTTTTCGGAATAATGAGATGATGACCCGGTGTGACTGCAAATTTATCTTTGATGACATACGCCAAGGGATGATCGAAAACAACCTCTTCTGTCACCACACAAAAAACACAATGCTCGTCACGGTTCCCGAAGAGATGGACTCTATTTCTAAAGTCCGTATCGTCCGTGTCACGTTTGTTTGTATTGCATTTGTAGCATAAGGCCTGATAATTTGAGAGTTCATCTGGGCCCTTCCAGTTTTTAGGAACAATGTGATCCACTTCTAAGGCTCTGATTTCAGAGGAGATACCGCACAACTCACAAACATTGTTCGCTCTATTCAATACTTGATATCGTATACTTCCGTCAATGGGGGACCGATTCTTCCTTCGATGGTCCCATATCATCATTCCACGTTTTTCTTTGTATTCGGTGATTTTAATCGCGCATAATTCGATGAGCTTTTCTCGTTCATCATCGGATAGTTCATCAAATCCGATAAGTTGGTATTCACCCTCCTCTTTGGCAACAATTTGGTTGTTTCGCAGCACTTTGCCAACCATCTGGTTTACACGTTCCGTGTAGTATTCCAATTGGCTTAAGTCATTTTGCACTAAATCAAAGGCAATTTCATCGGCTTTTGCTTTTCCTTGATTTGAAAGCAGTTTCATGATCATGACCGGCTGATACACATGACTCATACGCATGCGTTTGCTCAAATACTCCGCTAATACATGATATTTATTTTCTGACACTAGATTTTAAAAGTAACCATTTTTTATTCTCTAGTAATCTCCTGGGTGCAAAGGTCCCCGAGTAGTCCGAAGGGCGTATCGAAGGGCCGCACCCATGGAATTTCTCATTTCATCATCCCCTCCACGGGCCTCAGGTCGTTTACTTCTATTTCGAGCACGTAGCGGTCGAGTTTGGGGTGGTAGCTCGTAAACGGTGCAATGAGGGGGTAGCGGTCTTTGAGCAGTAGAAATTCTTTGAAGGGTAGTTCCAGGCGCAGGGGGTATTTTTTTCCGGAGAAGGCAAAGCCAAACACATCGGGAATTTGTTGTTCATGGAGCGTTTCGTGTTTAAATACAGTTCCGGTGTATTCCACCGAGCCAATGCGGTCAATGTTATAGGTTTTATTTTTTTGGGTACTTGGTTCAAAGGCCATCACGGTGTGGTAGTTTTCGGTGAAGCCAAAGGGTTCCACGAGGCGGTCGGAGATGCTTTCGGAGTTGATGGATTGGTATTTTTTGAGTACCACTTGTTCTTTATTCATCATGGCCTTGGTGAGACGTTCCACGGCTTTCCCGTTTTTGGCATGGAGCAGGTGGGTGGCCACCATCGGGAGTTCAGAACCCATATAGATTTTGCTGAGCAAGGAATCCTTTAATTTGGAAGATTTACCGGTACTTAACACCAGCGATTTCAAGAGCTCTGCCTCTTCTGGCGTAAAGTAAATACCATCGGTAGGCTGCTGTTCAATGTAGTAGCGCTGGTTGTGGTCTTTATGGAGATCAAACCCGCATTCTCGGAGCAGGTCGAGGTATCGATACACGGTACGTTCGGTGGAGTCGAGAAAGGTAGCGAGTTGGTTAATGGTTTTATGGGGAGCTTCTTGCAGGTAGCTAATGAGTTGCAATACCCGTAAAATTTTATGTTGGTTAAGCATGGGGTAGGGTTTGTGGCAAAGAACAAAAAAATGATTTAAACCCACAACTTTTTGACCCGAGCTGTCAGGGGAAAGTTTGGAATTCCTATGGGTACGCCCTTCGACAGGCTCAGGGGCCGCACCTGACGTAAATTATTTTTTGAGTTAACGCGGTCCCTGAGCTTGTCGAAGGGCCGCTTTCCATGCACCAAACCCAATCAAAGTTTGCAATCACCTTCGCAGGCTTCGGTGGTAAATCTTGTATGCTTTGGTTTTTAATCATTTGATTTTGTTTGAGGCTACCAATGCAACCTCGCGAAGTAAATCCCTAACCGAATCTGCATTAAGTTTGGTGAATGCAAACCACTTTTTTCCTAGGTCTTTGAGCGATGCTCCGAGGTGATACACTTCGTTCTGGTCAATGATTAAAAATCGGTCGTGGCTTTTAGAAAAGGGTATTACTTCGAAATTGCCATATTGTTCGTTGGCTTTTTTCAGGTCTAGTGCTACTTGCTTGTTGACTGTGTTTTCACCTGCGATAGATGTTTTGGTGAGTATTGAGACTTGAACATCGGGCTGTTTTTTCGACAATTGGGTAAACGTTTGTTCATCGATATAGTTATCGATTAACACGATGCGCTGTTTTGCGGATCGAATAATCCGAGAGGTGAGCTCATGGGCATCGAAGACTTGGCCGTCTAGAAATAAACCTTGGGTAGGAATTTGTTTATTTTCCATGGCACTGAAAAGTTGTTCAAATTTCTGATCGTTGATCAATTGTTTTCGTTCGATATGTTCAACCCGTTGAAAAATTCCTTGTTGGTTAAATTGAATCTTTCGCAACGCGACAAAGGCATTCATAATTTCAATGCTTACATTAATGGCTGTGGCACTTCTCAGAACTGCCGAAAGCATAGCTACCCCTTGTTCAGTAAATGCAAATGGATTACTGGAACTATACTTAAGGTGTTTGAAGCGGTCGCAATTTGCGACCAGTTCTGCTTTTTCAGCTAGCGACAACTGAAACCTAAAATGTACTGGGAAACGACTTATGTTTCGCTTTACTTGTTCATTCAACCGTTTCACTTGGACCTCATACAACTGTGCTAAATCGTGATCTATCATAACGTGTTTTTCACGAAACATAAAAATTTGTTGGTCTAATTCGAAGTTTGTTTTGTTGGCCAATTGGGTCATCGTTTTGCGTTTTTTTTGCGTATAGGAGAAGTAACGTTTGTTTTAATACGTTTATTCTCTTTTGCTTTCTCGATTTATTCATTAAAACTGACCGTTTCGGTGATCCTTGAATTCCTATGGGTGCGCCTTTCGACAGGCTCAGGGGCCGCACCTGACGTAAATTATTTTTTGAGTTAACGCGGTCCCTGAGCTTGTCGAAGGGCCGCTTTCCATGCACCAAACCCAATCAAAGTTTGCAATCACCTTCGCAGGCTTCGGTGTTTAATAGAAGTATGATCGAATGTATTAAATCGCGGCGTATATAACCCATCCCGTAGATTTTTTGCTGTTCCACGGACCCTGAGTAGCTAGTGATGAGTTGGACTCCCCTGAGTTTATTGAAGGGTCGAATCATATCGAAGGGTGAGTGGAAAAAGCAAAAACCCTAAGAAACTTGATCCCAGACGAAGCGGAGCTTGTCAGGATTATAAACTTCTGCAGGATTTTTAATAGGAGAGTAATAAAAGAATAAAAGGCCAAAAGAACTGTGTTTCTAGAAAAACAAAAATCCCCCAAAAAACAAAAACCCTAAGAAACTTGATACTTCCTAGGGTTTTCTATTTCCTACAGCCATATAGGACGTGTCGTTAACGAAGCGTTTTGCGGTCTGGACGGGACTCGAACCCGCGACCCCCTGCGTGACAGGCAGGTATTCTAACCAACTGAACTACCAAACCGTTTTTTCTGCCATTTCTGACTACCGCAACAGCGATATTCGAAAAACGTGTGCTCCGTAAAGCGGTTACAAAAGTAGATTATTTTTTTTAGTTTACACAAGAATTAACCATTTTTTTAATTTTAAGTTAGGCTTTGTTACTACTTTTATGCACGCACGTTTCCATCGTTTAAAGAATTACAGTGAATAGCCTAAAACAATTTATTTCTCGGTATAAAAAATGGATTAAACGCATCGGTTTTGCGTTGATTCTTATTCCTGTATTGCTGTTCGGTGTATTGGTGGCAATTCTCTACACCAAACAAGATTATTTCGTCGGTTTGGCGCTGGAACATGCAAATAAAGATTTTAATGGAAAGATAGAAGTAGGAGGGAGCCACATCGCGCCCTTTGCCAATTTCCCGAATATTTCGATTGATTTAGAACACTTAAAAATATATGAATCTAAGGCTGATAGCGCAGCGTGCTTGCTTCACCTTAAAGATACCTACCTTGGATTTGATTTAACAAAGTTGCTTTCCGGTGATGTGGTCGTTAAGAAAATTAAACTCAGCGATGGAACAATCGACATTCGTCAACATAAAGACGGCTCGTTCAATATCGCCAATGCACTAGCGTCTAAGGTGCCAAGCGAGGAGGTCTCTGAAGATTTACACCTATCCTTAGAATCGATCACATTGGATAACGTAGATATATCTAAACTCAATGAGTCGACCAACCTTGGGGTGGATTTACTCATTAAAAAAGCGGAGTCGCGCTTTCATTCACATGCCAAGGGGATTGATTTTGAGTTGGATTCCGATTTGAAGCTGAGCATTATCCAACATCGAGATACCACCTTCTTTAATAACAAGCACCTCGAGTTTCAAACGCAATTTTCTTACCTAAATGAAGGAAGTAAACTGGAATTTCAAGAAACCTCTGTGGCCTTTGAAAAGACCTTGTTGGATTTTAACGGAAGCATTCACTTAACAAAAAACCTCTTCGTTGATATTAATCTAAAGGGACATAAGCCAGATTTCAACTTGTTTTTGTCCTTGGCGCCACCCGAACTGAGCGAGGCCCTTAGGGACTTTGATAATCAGGGTAAAATTTATTTTAATGCGTCCATCAAAGGAAATACAGCCAATGGCCAACAACCTGCAATCAATGCGCACTTTGGATGTAAAGAGGGCTTGTTGGAAAATACAATCACGCATAAAAAAATGAAGGAAATCGCCTTTAATGGGTCGTTCACGAATGGTACCAAGCGCGATGTTTCTACGATGGAATTTATCTTAAAGGGATTTCATGTACGACCAGAGCTCGGCGTGTTCAATGCCGATTTAAGCGTCCGTAATTTTAGTGCCCCTGAAATTGATATGCGCATTGATTCTGAATTAGACCTCGCGTTTTTGGGGAAATTCAGCAATGCTCGTGAGCTGAAAAACATGGGAGGCAAGGTGGCTCTCGAAATGCGCTTTCATGATATTGTCGATTTAAACCATCCGGAACTCGCGGTGCGTAGGTTGAATGAAGCGTATTATTCCAAGCTTAAGATTGAGGATTTTCATGCGAATTTCAAAGAACTCCCACATCCCATCAAGCACTTAAACTTGGAGGCGGTGGCGAACGGACATCAAGTAGACATAAAGCAATTTAACCTGATTTATGGGGCTTCAGACCTTTCCCTTCATGGGTATTTAAGTGATCTTCCCGCCGTACTGCATCATACCGATATTCCAATAGAACTGGCCCTGGATGTAAAGGCCAATCACTTAAACTTTGCAGATTTTTCCACGGATCCTAAAGCAAATGAGAAAACGGCAGAACAATTGGATAAGGTCCATTTTAAATTCAAGGCGAAGAGCTCGGCAAAAGCACTTATCGAATCTCAAAATTTGCCGCGTGGAGAATTTGTCATAAACGGCTTTCAAGGAAAATTCAAGCATTATCCACACCGGCTTCATGACCTTAACGTGGCGGTTCATGTGGACGACACCGACATGATGCTGAATGAATTGCGTGGTTTTGCAGATCATTCAGATATACACATGACAGCTAAGGTGCACCATTACGATTTTTGGTTTAAACCCTCATTGAATGGAGAAGCTTCTGTTACCTTGGGATTGAATTCGAATCAGCTGTTTTTGAAAGAGCTGTTTTACTATGCAGGGCATAATCATTTACCCAAGGAATATCAAGGAGAAGAAGTGTCTAAGTTGACGTATCAAGGGCACGCCACCCTTGGGTTTCATCACGGGGAATTAACCAAAGCCAAGCTATTGACTGATCAGCTCAGTGCCAAACTCACCTCACATCCCTTGGCCCTGCATCATTTTTCTGGCGGCGTAATATGGCATGCAGATAAACTAGAGTTTTTACACCTCAAGGGTGCCTTAGGAACTTCCGATTTTGAGTTGAATGGCGCCTATCATTTGATTGACCCAACACATAGAAATTCAATCCAATTCAAGGCAAAGCAATTGAATCTTGATTCATTTTTAGCGCATGCTGAACCAAGCGCAACGCCTGTTAAAGGGAGCACTCACGATAAGGTCCCTAGTTTGTATGAATATGAATTCCCCAACCTAGATGTTACCTTAGATGTTGGCCATTTAATATACGCACCCTATGATGTGAAAAATCTTCACTTGGATGCACATGTATACAGTGATCACCACATAGCGTTGAATCACCTTCGTCTGCAAACAGCAGAAGGTTCGATGTCGGGTTCCGGTACCTTTAGTGGTAGGGATAAAAAACACATCTATTTTTCGCCTCACCTCACGATTCATCACTTGAACTTGGATAAATTCATGGTGAAGTTTGATGATTTCGGACAGGACCATTTGGTCTCAGAAAATTTACACGGATACGTAGAAGGCACCTTGATTGGTAAAATTCATATGCATGCAGATTTTGTTCCTAAACTCGATGATTCTGAACTGAAGATGAACCTTACCGTAGTGAATGGCCGGCTTGAAAATTATGCGCCCTTGGTGGATTTGGGTACCTATTTCGAAGATAAAGATGTATCCAATGTCGCGTTTGATACCTTGAAAAATAACTTCACACTGAAGAATGGAGTAATGACCATTCCGGAAATGCTTATCGCCTCCTCATTGGGCTACCTTAAAATTTCAGGTACACAAGAAATCATCGGAAAAATGAATCTGGATTATCAGGTGGGAATTCCATGGCAAATGATCAAAGACGCGGCCAAAAATAAACTTTCGCGTAACAAAGAAAACAATGCGGGTTCCAATGACATTATTACAGCATCTGAAGATTCCAAGTATCTTTATTTTAAAGTCAAAGGGGATTTAGATAATTTTGAAGTTAATTTAATGAAACGGAAAAAGTGAGCATCGGAGGGGGAAGATATTTGTTGGTTTTCATGTGGATGCTGATCGGGCTGAATGTTTTGGCTCAACCTTCCAATACCGAAGAAGTAGATGATTCGGTGTACACGGAGTTGCCGGTGGCTGTTCCACAAAAGGCTTTGGTGATCCCGCCCTTCCAATTGATAAATCCCGATACGCTTAAACTAGGTGAACACGATGAATTAGTGTGTGATTCGTACACCGCCCTCGGCATGCCGTATGTATACGATGCCCTGCATTCCTTCAATGCCAGAAGAATGGATAAGTTTGGTGGCTACTTGAACGTGAAAATTAATCAAGGACTCGAAAGCATTCGCAAGAAAGGATTCAATTCCGATGTGAAGCACTTATACATTCAGGTTAATCCGAAAACGCTAACCGTGCATTGGGTTGCGGTGGTCGGTCCAAGCGAAGATGGAAAGTGCTATGTGCGCGTTGATAGCCGGGGTTCAGCCGGTGGGGGATTGCCCGCAGTGAATAAGCAGTTGCTGCGCATGCACAACTTGTACCCAACACTCACTTCAGTGAAGTTGCTGGAATTTAACGAAAACGTGATTAAATGCTTTGATTGGAATGGAAATCGCTTAGATTCAGTGTGTTCTTTTGTGAATATCCAACAACATTTTTTTAAGTATTGCGACAGCCAAATTGGCAATTCAATAACCTTGGAAGATTACGTAGCCAAATATCCCTATACCACCGATGGTGAACTCTTGCCCGGGACCAAAAAATTTGTAGCTCCCAAATATCGAACCTATAAAGTGAAATCAGGAGACAGCCTATCCACCATTGCAGCGAAATACCATACTACCGTCTCCAAAATTAAGAAAGCCAATGGCTTGCGTTCTGATTTGATCCGCATTGGCCAAGTTCTTAAAATCCCATAATTTGTTTAGAATTTGATCATTTGTATATATATTTATACAAATTTTAAGACGATGGAAACAATAAAAAAAGAACTCGAAGATTTAATGAACGCCGTAATGGTTACCTTTTATAGCATGATGCTTTTGGACGAAGGGAACGAAGAGTTCATGGAACACAAGGAGGGCAATCAGGCAGATGAACAATTTATGGAAGTGCTTTTTGGTCCCGTTGCTCCTCGAATTACCGAATTGATGGTGCAACTAGCTTTTTCTGGTATTAGCGAGGAAGAAATGGAGAAATTCGATCCTACTTCAGCTTTTTCTACCGATAAGGATGTGTTCATGGAGAATTTCAGTGAGTATGCAGAAAAAGCTGAACAATTTATGAAAACTACTTCAAAAGAAAATCTTATTGTAATTGCGCAAGTGGTAAAGGCAACTGCAGAGCTTAATGGAATTATAACCGATGAGGAACAAATAGCCATCGATGAGTTCTGTCAAGAGTATGGAATTACAGAAGAGGAGCTCAAGGGTTCTTCTGATGATGCCGCTTGGTTGGAAGCTTTTATGAATTTCGACGACGAAAGCGCTTCTTAATCCTTAATACAAGCCCAGTGGCTTTTTAACCCACGAGGGGATTTTTGACAAGCGTTTCTCTTGCAGCAGGCGTTCTAATCCGAATGTGAAGGCGTAAACGACGGCATAAAAGAGCATTAACACTCCGAAAATCCCTAGATAACCTAATCCTTCAGGGAGTCTGCTGATGATTTGTGCGATTAAAAAGGCATGGACGATGTAAACAAACATGCTGTGTCGTCCGTAAAGATTTACATACTTTAATCTCTGGTTGGACAAAGGTTGGGTCAATCCTAGCAATAACCAAAGGCAAAACCCCAAGGCAAGGCTCAAATAGGGTAAGTTGGCAGGGTAGAATATTTCCACATAGCCTTCGCGAAATGGTTGATAGCTCTTGTCTATCATTGCCCAAATAGATCCTCCAATAAAGGCTGCCGCGCTAAGCCACGGCACCCAAGGCAAGGATTCAGCGGGGCTCTTCCAACGGTAGGATAAATAACCGAGGAGGGGAAAGGAAAGCCAAGGGAATACTGGAAACCAACCGTCGAAAGCCCATCGGTAGGCTTTATAACTCACAGAATTCCATTGGGGGTCGGGAAGTTCAAAGCGGTAAACGGTTTGCAGTAAGGTCGGAGTTAAAATAAGGATTAAAGAAACGACCCAAAACACGGGCGAAGGAAGCCGCTTGAGCAATTCGAGCGCAAATTGACCGAATGCGATAAGGTAGAGGACATCGAAGGTTTGGAACGGAGGGATTCCCCAAGCACATACGTCCACAATCACTGCCGAAAGCAATACAAAAAGCCCGGATTTAAACCCATTGGATCGGGTTCCATTCATGGCGAAGGTGTAGCCTGATAGGAAGGTGAACAAGGGAGCCGCAAGTGAACAAAGCGCTCGAAACCAAATTGGCGTGTTCGGTTCAAGTAAGTACGGTGTCATATTGGCCGTTAGCATAATCAGGATGGCAATGCTCCTCATCGAATCGATGTGCTGGTTTCTCATCGCACCAAATTTAATGTATTTTTGTTGAGTGTACGTAATTGTAGAATTAGAAAAGAAACCAGTAACTTATGCGGCAACTAATCTTTCTTATCATTCTTTCCTCCTCCACGATTTCGGGGATAGTTTTCGGCGCTTCTCCCATACGATTAAACGTTGGGATTTACGTTCGCTCGGTATCGATGAACAACAAAGAACAACAAGCCACCATTGACTTATACTATTGGTATCGTTTCAAGATGCCCGAAGACACCAGCGAATTAGCTTCGTACTACAACTTAGAAATCACCAACGGAGATTTGCTGTTCAATGAAATTCAGGAAGAAAAGGTCATTGGGGATGCTTTCTATGTCTCCGGCCACATGAAAGGAGTCTTTCATTTCGTGGCGGATTACGAAAACTATCCTTTCGATAGGCAAAAATTGATGATTCAATTCGAACACCCAACCTTTGAAGTGGGCGATATTGTTTTGGTGCCCGATAAAGCCTCGTACCTAAAGTGTAAAGCCAATCTGAACCTGTGGGGACTCTCAAAAAACTTGAAAGCCGACGGGCTGTTCATTCGAAAATCTGAATTTGTGGTCGGCGAAAGGGTCTATGAAACCGATTTTGGGGATCCCAGCATTGAAGAACCAAGCAGCACTTACGGTAATTTAACCTATTTCATTTACGTTTCTCGTGACTTCTTACCCTACGTTTTGAAGTTCATGCTACCCCTCTTTATCATCGTTTCCTTAGCTTATTTGGTGTTTTACATTCCAGCAGAATCGCTCGACCTCGCAGCGGGATTAACCGTGACTTCCTTGTTGGCAGGTATTGCTTTTCAGTGGACCGTTTCGGACGATTTACCCGAAGTAGGATATTTAACTTGTGTGGACAAGATTTTCTACCTTTCCTACGTGCTCATCATGTTGGCCATGGCTCAAACCGTTTGGACCTACCATTTGGAATTAAACGGGAATAAAAAACTTTCGGATTTCCTTGAAATCGGGGGCCGATGGGTATTTCCACTTACCTTCTTTGGAGGTTCCCTTTACTACATGCTTAGTTCATTTTACCGATAGAAGATTTATCCCATGATCGATTCCCTCGAACTAGCGAAACGGCAAGCGGTGATTTTTGATCACGGTCCGATGTATAATGAATTTGTGCATGACGCCGTGATTCATGAGCCATGGAATGCCTACAGCTCCTTGTTCTTTTTTATCCCAGTTATTTTTTGGTTGATTTATTTGCGGGGTAAGTACCGAACCTATGGCATCATTACCGCACTGTTACCTGTACTGTTCTTAAATGGCTTGGGTTCTACCTTGTTCCATGCCTTTCGTGCATCCAATTGGTTTTTACTTTTGGATTGGCTTCCTGCGGCGCTTATGACCTTAATGCTATCGATCTTTTTTTGGTATCGAATAACACAAACGGTATGGAAAGCGATCGGGGTGGTATGTGGGTTTTATGCCTTGGCTTTTACCATGGTTAAGGTTCTTTCTCAGCAGACCGGCCTTTCGGGTCCGAGCATTGGCTATTTCTTTACGGGGGCAGCCTTTCTAGTCCCGGTGGTTATTGACTTAAAACGCAATCAATGGAAACATGCAGGGTTGTACGTGGTTTCCTTGTTCTTTTTAGTGCTTGCGCTCCTCTTTCGAATCTTGGACTATCCCACACCGAATCCCTTTCCGTGGCTACCCCAAGGCACCCATTTCCTATGGCATGTTACGAGTTCGTTAGCCGTATTTACTTTGGGCTTTTATATCTATAAAACAACGGATGAAGAGGCCTTAAAGAAAAGTTAAACTAGGTTTTTTCTTCGCTTAACGTAAGCCCTGAATCGATGATTTAGTTTTACGGTATGAAATCGCTATTTTTTTTATTCTTCATTACTGGCACCTTCGTTTATGCTCAGCAGGTTATTCGAGGGCCGTATTTGCAGACACCAACAGAAAATAGCATGATTGTCATGTGGCGCTCGAATGTTGCTACGAATTCCACGGTTTGGTACGGAACAGATTCAACACAATTGAATCAAACGGCCACGGGGAATAACAACACCATCAACCATACCGTGCAGGTTACAGGATTACAGCCTTATACGAAATATTACTACGCCGTTGGCGACCAATCCATCTATGGGGGAGGAAGTGCCCAACATTTTTTCTACACGGCTCCCGTTATTGGTTCCCAAGACTCCATTCGTATTTGGTCTATCGGGGATTTCGGAAAGGGAAATGCTGGGCAAATTGCGGTGAAAAACTCCTATTTAAACTGGACCGGAAATAAGCATACGAATGTTTGGTTATGGCTGGGTGACAACGTATACAACGACGGGAAAGACAGTGAGTACCAAACCAAGGTGTTTGGTTTAGCGGGATTTAGCGATATTTTCTCTTGGTTGCCGTTTATGCCCACACCGGGAAATCACGACTATAATGAAATATGGGAGGAAAGTGCTTTTCTCGGAATCCCGTATTCAAATATCCCACTGGAAAATCACCAGGGTCCTTACTACGACATTGTTGATGTTCCAGAACAGGCTGAGGCGGGAGGGTATCCATCCAACTTGGAGGTCTTCTATTCCTTTGATTACGGGAACGTTCATTTTATCTCCTTGAACTCGGAAGTGTATGATTTTTTGAATACCGGAACGGGGGTGCAACGAATGATCGACTACATTCACGACGATTTGTCGCAAAATAATAGCGATTTCACGGTTGCCTATTTTCACCAACCACCCTACACGAAAGGGTCTCACGATTCGGACGGGGCTCAGGAATTGGTAATGAAAACCATGAGGGAGGATGTCATACCGGTTTTAGAATCATACGATGTTGACATCATCCTATGCGGTCACAGCCATGTATATGAGCGCAGTTTTTTGATTAAGAATCACTACGGTAACAGCGGTTCTTGGGATCCGGCCTCACAATTGGTCAACGGAACAAACGGCTCCATGGCCATGGGAACCCCTTACGTAAAAGAAAAATTCAACCAACAGCACGACGGCTCAGTGTACGTGGTATGCGGGCATTCAGGCAGTGAGAACTCCGATGGTCCGATGAATCACCCCATCTTTTGCCACGGAGACAATGGTGCGGGAGTAACAGGCTCTTTTGTGATGGACGTGTACAGAAACCGTTTGGATGGAAAGTATTTGCGTTCTGATGGTACCATTCAAGACGAGTTTACTATCCTCAAGAAAAATATTCCGTCGATAAACATCATCGACACCCTCTGTCTTGGAGAAGCAATGACCCTTTCAGCTGTGTTATCGGGTGGATCAGATTCCTTAAGTATTCTTTGGGATGGCACCGGGGAAACACAAAATCAGATTACGGTTAATCCCATACAATCGAGTGTTTACACGTGTAACGTAACAGATCATTTAACGAATCAGCAAACTACGTCAACTTATCAAATACATGTGCAGGAATGTGTAAACAAGGTGGAGGAATCCTTCCTTAATCCATTCATCCTATTCCCAAATCCTAGTAAGGGTAAGGTTGAAATCTATGCGGAGGAAGTTATTCAAACTCTACGCGTGATGGACGAACAGGGTAAATTGGTATACCATACATTTCCTCAGAAAAACTTACTCTCGCTGTCTTTGTCTCATCTTCCGGCAGGGAATTACACCTTCGAAGCTACCCTTTCGAGCGGGACCTACCGAAAATCACTGATTTTAGCGCCATAATTAAAACGGCACATCATCTTCATTGATGTCACCCAAGGTAAAAATCCGAAAAGACTCATCTTCTAAATAGACGCGTTTACCCGGATGGTTGAAGGTGAATTGTGTCTTGAAATTCGTGCACTCAAACACACTGAGGATCCCCTTATCGTTTCGGTGAAATAATAAATGCATATGTGCTTTGCTTTTATTTCCCACAAAATAAAAACCGGTAGAGGTAGGGAAACATTTCGTGCATTTTCCTTGAATTACATTCAATTGTTCATCCCCTTGGTCTTTGAAATAATCAAAGGCTCTACCCAGGCGCCGAAGTAAATCTTGATGTTCTCCCTGGTCATCTTCAGGCATTTCGTTGAGTAATAGCTCAACCATTTCAAGGTCGAGTGCTTGAATAAAATGGCGCAGGGCGTCATCAACTGTTTTGAGGGGGCGAAGCGTAAACGGCATGGAAATCGGATTACCTCAAAAATACCAAGGATGTAAATTCAGGAATACCCCCTTCCGCTAAAAGATGTTAACATGTTGAAAAATATCAAAGGATTCCTACCTTCATCAATTCGATTTCTACGGCAGGCCAATTCACCATGAATCCATTGGCAACCATACGGTTTGGTATCAAGGGGATTCCTTCCGCAATATCATCAATGTATAGTTTGTCAAAACGAAGACTTTCAGTTAAGTCGAACGGACCAGGATGAATCTTTTTTGCAGTCGATTTGCTAATGGTGTCGAGTCCATGTGCCGAATCATTAAGAAACGCCAACGCTTCTTCCAAACTTCCATCGTTCAGGTCGGCTCGGTAGGTATTCAGAATGATGGCGTGCCCTATATCTTGTAAGGCTCGAATTACCCGAATGGCATGTGGATTTTCAGCACCTATCGCGGGGTATTGGTGCTCTACCACGGTTCCGTCGAAGTCAAGGTAAATGGTCATAAAAAATTTTATATTTGAAAAAACCCATCACAATTTACAAATTTACCGATTCGAATTTTACCCCGAAGCAAAAGCGCAATTATAAGATTTTAAGGTTCATGTTTAATAGTGCAGGCTGGGTTGTAATTGCATGTTTGGTACTTCCGTTTTCGTATGAATTACTTGCTATGTTTGTTAAAGATGTGGCCTATGTGTATATATCTATTGATGTTCCGGTATTCGGAGTAATAGTAACAGGAGTTATGCCTCATTGTAGGACGACCGAACAACCAACATCATTTGGAATAAAAACGGAACATCTGAACATCAAATAAAGACTAAAAATTGTAACTTCGTAGAAAGATAAATTTAAATGGCAGTAACAAGCAGACATAGTTTAAAACAAATTAAATCACCTTTAAATTATATTGGTGGTAAAGCTAAAATATTAGACCAAATTTTGCCTTTATTTCCAAAAGAAATAGATAATTTTATTGACTTATTTGCAGGTGGTTGCAACGTAGGAATTAACGTAAACGCTAACAAAATATACTTCAACGACAATTTGACCTACTTAATTGAAATGTATAAAATATTTCAAGAAAACGAACTTGGCACAACTTTAAGCCACATCGAAAACAGAATTAAAGAGTTTGATTTGTCTTTGACAAATGATGAAGGCTATAAAAAAATGAGAGAACAATACAATAAACAAAAAAATCCTTTGGATTTATTTGTACTTATTGCTTTTTCATTTAATCATCAAATTCGTTTCAATAATAACCACGAATTCAACAATCCTTTTGGACGAGAAAGAAGTAGTTTCAATTCTTCAATGAAACAAAATTTAGAAAAATTTATAATCAGAATAAAAGAAACAAACATTGGCTTCGCCAATGTTTGTTTTAATAATTTTGATTTCACGTTTCTAAATAATAATGATTTCGTTTATTGCGACCCACCGTATTTGATTACAACAGGAACGTATAATGACGGGAATAGAGGTTTTAAAGGTTGGACTGACAACGAAGAAAAACAACTTTTAAAAACACTTGACAATTTAGACAAACAAAATATAAAATTTGCCTTATCCAATGTTTTAGAACACAAAGGAAAATCAAATGATATTTTAAAATCTTGGGTTGCAAGTAACCCAAATTATAAAATCAATTTCATTAACTTTCATTACTCAAATTCTAATTATCAAACATTAGACAGAGATAAAAATGCAAGTATTGAAGTGCTTATAACAAATTACGAACCTCAAAAGCTACAAAAAGAGAAAACTCTTTTTGATGAATTTAACTTTTAGCATTTATGAGGTATATTGGAAATAAAGAAAATTTACTTGATAAAATATATCAAGTAATGCAATCAAAAAATATTCAAGGTAATTCATTTTTTGATTTTTTTGCAGGTACAACAAGCGTAAGCAGGTTTTTCAAAAAGTTAGATTATCAAATATTTTCATCTGATTTATTGTATTTCTCTTACGTCTTACAAAAGGCTTATGTTTCAAATAATCAAGTGTTAAACTTTGAAAAGGTTTTAAACAAAATCAACTTTCAAAGCACTTCACTTTTTGCTTCACCTTTACATATTGTCGTAGAATATTTAAACCAAATTGAACCAGTTGAGGGTTTTATTTCTCAAAATTATACACCATTTGGGACTTCTGAATTAGAAATTCCACGAATGTATTATTCAGACGAAAACGGAAAAATAATTGATGCAATTAGACAAAAAATCGAGCTTTGGAAAACGGAGAACTTAATAAATGAAAATGAATATTTTATTTTGTTAGCTTGTTTAATTGAAACCGTACCTTTTTACGCTAATATTACGGGCGTTTATGCTGCATTTCAAAAAAAGTGGGACCCAAGAGCAATAAAAAAAATGATTTTGCGACCAGTTGAATTAGTTTTAAACAATAAAGAAAATTTCACTTATAATGAAAATTCAACCGAATTACTATGCGAAGTAGAGGCAGACATTTTTTATCTTGATCCACCTTATAACCAACGTCAATACGCACCAAATTATCACTTATTAGAAACCATTGCAAAATATGACAATCCTGTAATTAAAGGGGTTGGAGGTTTAAGAGATTATCAAAATCAAAAATCAAAATTTTGTAACGCAACAACAGCAATACAAGAACTCAATAAGATAGCAAAAGAAGGTAAGTTTAAAACCTTAATTTTGAGTTATAACACAGAAGGGATTATGAAACAAGAAAACATAATTTCTGCGTTAGAAAAATATGGAAAAGTTGAATTAGTTGAGTTTGAATATTTACGTTTTAAAAGCAATAGCAACGGAGAAAGTAGCACCAAAAAATTTATACAAGAACAACTTTATATACTACAAAAATATGAATAAAAATCTTTGGTTCTTAACAGAAGAACGACCTAAAAAAGAGGTACTTCAAACGATATTTCAGAAGTTTGCCAAAGATTACGGCTTTGCCGTTTTCGTTGATGCTATTCGTATTTTCCCAATTCTAGACGACAATAAATTTACGTTTACTTACGAAGTTACGGGTTTTCGTTGCAACAAAGTGGATAAAGTTTATGTAAAGACTGTTTCAGGTAATTCTAGTTTTACAGACTTTTTAATATTCTACCAAAAAGACGAACCAACCATAAAAGATGAACCTATTTATGCAATAGAAGAAACAAAAACTGACGACAAAGAAAGCCGAAATACAGGTGTTTATCAGCGTTGCTCAAAATTTGTTTTCATTCAAAGTTATTATCCAAATGTAAAGAAGATAATGCTTTATAATTTGCAAATTGTTCAAAAAGTAAAACCAACATCAACCTATATTTTTGGCACAAAATTACTTTTGACTTTGGGAGTTGAAATTTTAGGAAAGAAACTTGACCCCAAAATATTTACGCCATTCAAAACTATTGATGAAGTCATAGATTTGAAAAACGAAATGCGAAAAGCACAGAAAGGAAACGTGCAAATTTTGCTAAAAAAATCAAAAACAAAAATTGAAGTTTCTGGCAGACTTTTTAAAAGTGGTGGTCTTTCTCACGACCCAAATATTGGAGCGTTAAGTATTATTTGTGCCGTTTTACGAGAATTAGATTGGACAAAAAAAATTGAAATCACACAACACGGTCTTTTACAAAAACACGTTGGGAAAACCAATAAGTTTATTCAAATTGCCAATAAAATTGGTATTTCATTAAAAGGTTTGACAATTCCAAAAGTTGGAATGAATAGCGACTATTGGAAATATGATAAAGACGGAGAAAAATTAGGAACAATTTTTATTCATTTGGTCGTTGAGGAATTTACAAAAGGTTATTCTATTTTTGAAAATCACGCAGGTTGTGAAAAAGGATATTTTTTTCCATTAAGCGGAGAGCCAATTCCATTAGAAAAATATAAAAACAGAGCATTATACAAAGCAGGAGATAAAAAACAAATTATTGAAATACCGGATTTGATATTGTTGGACAAAAAAGAAAAAGAAATTATAAATATTGAGGGAGAAAAATATGTAAACAGAAATGCAGGTATTTTACAAATCAAAACCTTTGACTTTATTGAAAAAATTTACATTAAAAAAAACTACCCAAAATATAAAATCATTAGAACCGTAGTGCTTTTTGGTAGTGAAGAAACTTCTATTGTTGAGATTGAGGTAGGTTTTTTACTGAACAAAAACGGACAATTAATTTTAAGCGTAAAAGCACCAAAATTATTTCAAGAAGCGATAAAAAACCTGTTAGACTTTTGGAAGTAATAGACAAGAAAAACAACGAAGGCATAACAGCACCTGTAGCCTTACCCTTTTTCAAACAACGCATAAATATAATAATTTAATAATTCATTTCATCAACTAAGGTTTGACCTGTGAATAACCAAGGACTCTGACCGTTCAAAGATTTATGAGGATGATTTTTA
>Ga0247843_1004513_pt1 | contig 20699 bp, 23 predicted proteins | sample LaCruzMarch2017__FD_192420 | JGI IMG/M metagenome (GOLD analysis project Ga0247843, IMG submission 192420) | Freshwater microbial communities from meromictic Lake La Cruz, Castile-La Mancha, Spain - LaCruzMarch2017_8m | ecosystem: Environmental > Aquatic > Freshwater > Lake | place: Spain...
CCTACACTGGAAACAATTAAAGAAGATTGAGTTTGAAATTAACAACAGACCCATGAAGTGCCTTGACTGGAGAACTCCCTACGAGGCAATGATGAAGAAAAGTTGCGCTGCCTTCTTGTAGTCGGGTGGAAGTATTTTACTTCGATTCATATTTTAGAAACTCCTCGATAAATTCCTTCGATCTATTCTTTGAAATGCCATCCAAAAACCTAAGCAATCTTGTTGCTAGACGATTAGGATTCCTGAATCCCGTTTCAATATTGATGAGTGCCTGCCTGCTGGTAAATCCAAGTAGGTCCGCAAACTGTGTGCGATCAAGTCCTAGCTTCTCCCTGATTCTACGAATATCTGATGGTTTCAAGAATAATCTCACTTTCTAACCTTCATCAATGATGAAGGTTATGTCAATCGGTTTTTCTTCCTTGTGGCAGTGTCATCAAGCCCAATATGTTTCTGAAGTAACATTTTTACATCAGGCGAGACAGTACCAGACTTCTTTGCTTTTTTAAGAATCGCCTCAAGAAGGGCGATTTCATCAAAAAATTCGGCGCGTACTTCTCGGATTTGCTCGTCGGCAATTACCTCCGAGAAGCGCGAAAGCATCCATGATGCTAACTCATGGCGTGTAACCTTTCCGGCCTCAAATCCGTCATTTACACGCCTCAAAACTTTGCCCAGACTGTCTTCAGCTACTTTCGAAATATTTATTCGAAATAGCTCTTCTGCCCCTGTCCCCGGTCCCGTCCCCGTGCCCGTTTCCGATCCCGATCCCGTCTTTTCCCCTTCTTCTTTAATATTTAAATTATTCATTATACCTCCTATCCACCACCGCTTTTATTACCAATCTCTAGCTACTGATCCCTTCCACAAAACTTCGTTGCGGGGGAGGGATCAGTAGCGATCAAGAGATGGTAAACAAAAAGCGGTGGTGGAAAATATTCTTTGTTTTTAGTTCCTTAGCTCCAAATTTCTCGACTCAAATTAAGCCAACAACTAGTCCGCTGCGGACCAGTGAGCGGACCTATGCAAAATCCAGTTTACGCCGCTAATTTTCCATTTCCTCGAACGCTTTGATCCAGATAATCCAACAAGGAAATCCTCTCCGATTTAAAATCAATGGCAGCGCCCATCGGTTTTTTTTGCCAATCTGTTAGATCCATAAATCCAACTCTCATACCTTGAGGTGCGAAAAATGATTTAGTGGCTGCCTGCCTGATCGCATCTCGGATGGCTTCGTTCGGCGTAACAAAAAGCAAAAGTGCAACTCCCTTGATGTGGGAGTAATTACTCATGATGGTTTTATATCTGCTCTGATCTTTCATCGTCCGTTCAATCTCAATGGCGGACAACACATACTCACCGTGTAGATTATATTTTAGAATCGCATCGGGATATTTTGACTTCTTGCCTTCAACCCCAATTCTGAACTGCCTAAGGTTTTCAGATTTGAGTTCTGCTTCTGTTGTCCAATGTAAAAGGAGCTTACTTTTTTCCGCCTCTAAAATTCCACGCCCAAGTAATTCATCATGCAAAACCATCTTCTCGTAAGGAGCGGATACAATTTTATTTAGCCCGATGGACTGAAGCGTCCTTAGGACGAGCGGCTTTTTTCGATTCAGAATTAGAACACCTTTCAACCTCATATTTGGGTGCGGCATAAAGTAGCCTCGATCTATAAGCTGTTTCCATGATCTACGTTCCACACGAGCGTTCGCGTTCTCAAAAAAATACTCTCTCCAAATCTCTCTTGTGATGAAGCCAATCTTTGCGGCAAAAAACATCGCCCTAAAGGGAGGAATGTGTTCCATCAGTTCTCTTCCCAACGAGTGGGCTCTGTAATCACATACTCGTAATGTCCATCAATAAAGCGATTTCCTACCGCACGACCCTCCACCCAGATCGACTCCACTTTCGGCGCATGAACTTGAGGCACCTTTCCTTGAGTGGGTCTTGGCGCATCGAGTTTACCTTTTTCATAAGCTTCCATACGCGCTTTCTCTTGGCTTGATTGAATCAAACTTCCTGTAAGTCCTCCGGCAAGTGCACCAATCGTTGTTCCTAAGATGACATTTCTTGTTCTGACTTCACCGTTTTTTCCGCCACTCATAATACTTCCCACTAAGGCTCCCGTACCGCCGCCGATACCAGCACCTAATCCTGTACTTCTTGTGTTCGTTGCGCAGCCTGTAAGCAGGCTTGCTATGGTCACAATCGACGTGAGTGTGATCCAATTTAAATTTTTATTTTCCATTAAACCTCCGACATCCATTTTTTAGTTGGTTGTAGGTCTCGATTTTTTAGTTTCAAGTATGCTCTCAAACTCCGGTCGCAACGCGTGCTAGGCTCTTTGGTTTTTCTTTTTCTACATGAGCTAAAGCTGGACCGATCAGATCGTCGTGCTTTTTAAATTTAATATTCACCACCTGACTTCCTTGATTATGAGGGATCACCATGACGGCTTCCCCGACACCAAGCTCCCTTTTGAAACGATTAGGATGAATGATAAATTCATCCACTTCTCGTGCAGATACGTCGCCCGTTGCTTCCGATTTAAAAAACGTTTTTCTTTTGCGCTCCGTGGTTTTTTCGGCCTTGTTAGTGCCGATGAGCCTCGAATAGTACTCTGCCGAATCAGGATCGTTACCCCGCATAAACACTTTGACGTTTGCATTTGTTAGAATCGAATTAGCAATCGAATCTCCAAGAGCAGAAATATCTCCCAACGCTTGGTGAGCAAAAACGACTCCTACATTTGCTGAACGTGATTTATTCAGTGCTGAAACAAACCCATCATAAAGGTACTCAGAGAAGTCATCTAAGAAGACGCTAAAGAATTGTTTATTGTTCGTAGACCCACGGTGGCGATTTGCAATCGCAGCTTGCAAACATTGAAGCACCATCTTTCCTGTAGCCGCTCCCAAAAATGGGGAGAGCAAAACAGGAAGCTGAAAATAAATAATCTTGTTCTCCTGAAGCGCACTATCAATTGTGAACGTAGGATTTTCTGTATTAAAGATTGGTGAAGCTTTTCCAAACGCAAAGTGACTAAGAGCTGCGGTTAGTCCGCTCGTTCTTTGGCTCCGTTCATTACTGGATAGGTCTCTGTAGAATTCTGCCCATGCTTTTAGTTCGTCGCTTTGAGCCATTGCAAAGAGGGCTTCAGGCTTTGTGATCGCCTGATAGATTTTAAGAAATGTTGGTATTTCACCACACTCTTCAAATACGCGCATCACTTGACCGAACAATTCAAACTGCACACTTTTAAAGTGTGGGTTTTCAAAGTTAAACGCATTCATTACTCGCTCGGTGACCTCGGCGCTACTACCCCCTGTTAATGGATTGAAGGCGTGCGATTCGTTTAAGTTACTGAGTGACACCAAGTGAAAGTCTTTTTCACGTCCCGCCTTGTGAGTATATGCCCACAATTTCTCAAGAAGACTGCGGTCGGATTTTCCGTCAATGAGAAGCAACCCACGGCCTTGCTGAATATCCTGAATAGCCCAAGGGAGAATCACACTCTCCGTTTTCCCGGCGTTTGTGGTTCCCACAACTTGGGTGTGCATAGCCCGTTGAGAGGGTTTTACCCAGATCGAAACCTTCTTTGATTTTTTCGTCTCAGAAATAGGCGAACCTTCTCCGCAGTAAACCGCATCAGGCGTTTTTCCTAGGACTGCTTTGTCGTTTTCAGATTTGGTCTTTCGTTTTAAAAACTGAAAATAAAGAAAAACAAATAATCCTGCTCCAATAATTCCAATCGCACTTGCAAGTCCTAGTTGATGCCACGGATTTACAATCCATATTGCCCACCAAGCTTGAAACTTTACGAATGCTTGCTGAATGAGTGCCGCAAAAGCCAGTAGTCCCAATACCTTCAAAAGATGATCGCCGTTTGATCCCTGCTGTTTACTAGTTTGATCCATGAAACGCTCCAGGGTCTCTAAAGATGAAAGACTGGTTTAAAACAGAAACAAATTCTGTTCCTGCGGATAACTCGATCCATTTACGCTCTTCCTTTAAATCCTCTCCAAATGCTTCTGCTCGGTCTTGGGCAGTTTCTGAAATAGCGTTCTTAACGCCGTTTCTAAATCCACCTTCTTGGGCTCCAAGGACTCCGCTTTGCATCGAGCCTTGAGCAAATGCACCGACAAATGTGGTGAGCGATTTTCCTAGGGTGTTCTTGATGGCGTCTGATCTTACGATCCCAGAAATTCCGGGATTTCCTTCCATGCCTAAACTTTGTGAGGCGATCTGCCGTTCACGGCCATCGAGTAACCTAATCGACCTCCACTGAATTTTTGCCCGACCCAAGGAATCATCAAAACTCGCTTCACCAAGTAGAGCTGACCCTCTTGTGATCGCAACACTTCCTTCGTGCATAATATCGGTTACGACCGATCCCATGACAGGCATGGTATCTCCCCCTACGGTGACACCGTCCATTAAACGCGTCCTAATTCGAGTACCTGCCGGAAGGGAGTTTTTTGTATCCCCACCGGATTGCACCAAAATCATGCTGGCACTTCTGTCTTTATCTCCACCTGATCCTCCGTGACCTCCGCCGCCACCTTGTGAGTACAGATAATCAAGAGATCCCGGTACTTTTCTCTTCATGCGATTTGCTGCCTCCAGTTGCGCAAGCGTTTCTTCTCCCGAACTACCGTCTTGATTTGACGAATAATTGGACGATCTTTGAGAATTTTCCTTTGTTCCTGTTTTCTGATCCGAAATAGATTCACTAGGCGGCAGAACTAAAATAACCGCTACGGTGATTCCGACTCCCATGATCGAAGCCCATTTTAAAAAACCTAAATTAAATTCTCTCTTTTCAACAAACGGCCTTTTTTCACGGTAGATTATTTTATCCATCAATCTGCCCGCTGACGTTTTGATTTTTTCTGAAAACGATACCTTTTGATGATTTAATTCCACTTTTCACCTCTAGGTAAAATGAGCGTGGTTTTTGATTTCCCGTGCACCTCAAGCGTGAATGGATGAACCATCGAAACATCTTTTTCTAAAATGGTAAGTGATCCCTCAATAGGTGATTTTGGATTCACCTCAAACTTTGAAACGGTCAGAGCTTCAATGGGTTTTGTTTTCTTAAACTGCGTCACCCAGATCGAGGCAGGATCAAAGTTTGATTTTTTCTTTGATTGAATTCGAAACTCAACCACCAAAAAACTTCCCTTCAATCGTCCAAGCCGAGTAATGATCAGATTTAAGTCTTCATTGACGAGCGAAGCACTAAACTCTTTCCACTCGATTTTATTATGTGAGTGATCGTTTCGCTTTGATTCAGGAGTTCTTTGTTTTCTTGGATTCACTAAATATACGACATAATCGGCACTCGATTCTGATCCAGAAATAAGCTGCACATTGTACCGCCTCCAATCAGTGTAGATATAGAGATTACTTTTTGCGCCCATTCCTAAGGGCTTAATGGTGATCGCTTGATCGAGGTATTCGACTTTAAATGATCCTTGATCTCCAACCACCACACTACTTGGCCGATCAGGAACTTGAATAATCGTAGCAATGCCTAGTGCCGTTCGGACGGTTGCAATTTGATCTGGCTCAATGGCAATTTTTCTCACTCGTTCACTTGCAAAAACTTCATTTCCTGAAATCAGACCGAGTGCGGCTAGGAGAAGTGTAAATCTTCCCATTTTTAACTCCTTTCTTAGGTTTTTCTGTTTGTTACTCTCTGACGCTTAGGTCTTTCTCGCTCGCAATAGCAATTCCCCAAGGGTTTTCCGTCGTGTACTCTGTAGGTTCAAAATTAAGTTCTAGTTTCAAAGGGCTTGCCATCAGCAGTCCTTGAATTGAAGTCACACGGTCCCCTTCGATGATGGCTTTTTTATTATTGAGATCGACTCGCACCGTATTTACATACGCACGACTAGTGGCACCACGGTCTGCCACAAATTTAAGCGTCGGCTTCATGGCTTCACGAAATGGTTTCTCTTTTATAGGCGAAACAAAGGCGAGCGATCTTCCAAAGTTTGTCTCGATGTTTTTTGGATCGTAATTGTATCTAAACGATATGTATTTTCTAAGTGCTTGTTCAATATTGGCTTCAGCCAGAGGTTTTTTGACTAGTGTATCTAAAATTTGAGCTTCTTCATTCATCACAACCACAAACGGAGCTTCTTTAGACATTTGCCCGACAACAATCGCTAGCAACATGGCAAGGACCATGTATCCAACGGTGGCTAGTTTATAGAGCTGGTTGTTATATAAGAGTTTTCCAAAGTTTTCTGGGAACGATAATTTTTTTCCAGAGTGATTCATTTCCATAATTGATTCCTTTTTTAAGACTTTTTAGTTTGGTTAGTATTTGACCGACGAACATCGGTCGCACTCGAATAAGTACGCGAGGCCATTTGCCTTGCTGGTGATGATATGTTTCGGCCTGCTTCTCTAAGCATTGCGGCTTTTGCTGGAATTCCAGCGACGACCGATACAGCTCGTGCGCCGAAATCACTCGAAGCTGCATGGGCGCCAACAGACGCAATGGATTTTACCATAAACGGCGTTGCAAGCATGGCTACCGCGATGACAAAATTCATCACAATCAGGCTTAGATAATTTCCTTCTGCTTGGTAAGCATCACCAAAAGAAAGTGCCGTAAGCATTGCTCCAAGAATTGCCCAAACGATTTTCCAAGAGGCTACCTCTATGAGCCCCTTAAATAGATTCGTCGTAATATGGCTAGTAGATGCAAACAAATTGAATAGTAGAAATAGCGGTGCAGACACCGTGTAGAAAATCCAAAAGAAGTGAAACATCGCGACTGTTAAATAGCGAGCCACATACAGCACAAAGAAACTTAAGAACGACAGTGTCGCAATCAAAAGATCGTTGAACTGCAAAAGCAAACTCGTAGGCGAGGCTGAGTAGCTATCGCTTTTTTCCTTCGCCATTTGGACAATGCGCTCAAGTGAGTTTAGACTATCAATTCTTTCTGTGATTCCACCCGTAACGGATAGAATCGCCTGCGTGATATCTGGAAAAGCTGCTAAGAGCAGAGTCGCAAGGACCGCGCGCTTTAAGACATCGAGGAACTCAATGCTTCCTGATGGCGATTTCAGCCAAGTGACCGCAATCGAGAGCGCAAAAAATACAGGCAGCATAACGTAGTACATTCCTACAAATTCCTGATGAAGGTCCTTCATCAGGGAGCCTAATAATTCAAAATTTGGCATAATTTATTTTCCTCCTTTCTAGTTGTTGGGGAGAGGTTGAAGGTTGTTCTGATTGGGTAGTGTCCTAAAGGCTTGAGACAATCCGTCGTACTGTGTTTTGAACTGAGATGACTCAAGCTTGTCCTTACGATTTTGGAGCGCCATATTTTCACTCATCATTTTGAGCATCATCGAGTTTGTCCTTAGGACTTGCGTTGATACGCTGATGAGAACCGCAACTGATTGAGCCGTAAGTTTTGCGGCCCCTTGAGGATTCACGACCTGCGCGTGCGACATGATTCTTTTACTTTCTTCATCTGCTTGATCGGCAAAACGAAAAAGGGTTCCATTCATGGCAATTCCTTCAGAGGCAGAACGATCTTGCGCCTCTTGAAGTCGCATTTCGGCGGTCTGCGGAATTTTCCCGTAAAGATCAGAAATCACATCCAGTACTCGGTCTGCTGTCTCAAGACTCCCAAATAAACCGGGATTAAATTTTGGATGAATAATCCGTATTGTATTGAGTCCGTCTCTAATTCCGCGATTGATATCGCGCATGAGTCCAAGTGTGTCTGATCCCGTCGTTAAGATTTTCTTAAGTTGGATCAACTGCTGTAATGCGTTTGCAAGGATTTGAGTCAGCACGACAACATCACCGCCCCAAAGGTCAGCCTTCGCTTGCTTTGGCGCTAAACCAGAGAGCCCGATCAAAAGCGCGACTGCGACAGCGACTGTTTTTTGTTTAAATGTTCGTTTCATATTCCTCCTTTCTCAGGAGTAGGAATTTGATTGGATTGCGGGCGCGAGCGTCCTTCTGGGTATTCTGAAACCGCCGTAGAAATAGCCTGCTGTAAGCTCATTCCGCTTTTTACTTTTTCTTCTAAATACGCGTTGTCTTTTGCGTCGCTCGTAGAAAGCCAATATTCGTAGGCTCCCGGCGTAATACGAATCACTTGCCTGTGATCGCCTTCAATCAAGAAGCCCTCTGAGTACTGGCCTTTTCGTTGCTCTAAACTTTGAATCAGGGAAAGTTCTTGATCGTTTAGTTTCAAAGTATCTGCTAAAAGTTTTGAGTCTCCACGTTGGAGAAGAACAAATTTTGTAGCGGTATTATTTAAAATAGCAGACCCAATCGGACTGGATACAATTTCCTCGACGCCTTGAGTGATAAACGTGATTCCCGAACCTGATTTTCTGAGTGTTCTTGCACAGTACTCCATGAAGTTTGCAGCCGATGGAGATTTTAATAATTCCCATGCTTCATCTAAGATGATTCTTTTTCTATGGATTTTATCACTCTCCACTTGAGTCAAAATAAAATCTGTTAAAATGAGAATCATGACCGATTGCAAATCCGGGTAGCTCGATAGCCCCTTCAAATCAAACGTACAAATCTTTGATGAGGTACTTAAGCTTCCATCACCGTCGAGTAATTTTCCGTAAGGGCGATCACCCGTCCACATATAGAGCATTTTCGAAATAGCTCGTAATTCAGGCTCACTAGATCGTCCTAGCATTGATTCCAGATCGGAAAGTTTTGGTAAAACTCCTAGGTGTCTTTTTTCGCTGTAGAGTTCAATGATCGACTTTTCTAAAAGTACACGAGTCAGTTTTGGAAGTCTGGCCTGATTATCCTCTGAAACCATGCACTCAATGACTGCAAGGAGGGATTTGATCTTTTTGCTATCAGGTTCCGTGTTCCAATCTGGAATCCAAAATGGATTTATTCGGTACGCGTCTGAAAGATTCACATCTAGATACTGTCCACCTAGTGCTTCGGTAAGTTTTTTATACGAGCCTTCAATATCAATAATAAATACTCTCTGTTTACGACCAAGTTCTTGAAGTAAAATGCAGTTGTTTAGAAAACTCTTTCCTGCACCCGACGATCCCGTCACAAGGCAGTTGTAGTTGGGAAGCTTTACGTCCATTGGATCATAGGACACTAAACCACCAAGCCGATTCTTAAATAAAACCACTGGGTCCTCATCTCCTTCTCTAGGACCAAAGATCGGGATAAAATCGGCAAGATTATTCGATTTAAAGTTTTTCCCTCGTTCAAGTCGAATCGGTGCAAAAGGGAGAACACCTTTTGCGATTTTCCATGCACCTACGGTCTCCTCTAAGGCTTCCGCACCGCTTAGGGCACGAAATCTTGAAACCACATCACGGACCTTACGGTTCAGTCTTTTCTCGCCATCTTTATCTGCACGGTCTTTCAGCGTTATCACCATCTGCGCTTCAAAGATCCGTTGCCCCGTGACCAGTAATTCTCGAATCAACTCTTCGGTGGAACTGAGCTTCGTTTCACTTTCAAGATCAGAAACTTTTCCGCCTTGAGTGACTGCGAGGGAATGAGCCATTTTTCTTTTTTGATTGAGCTTCGCCATTTCATCGGCTTGTTCCGGGACTTTGAAAGTCAGGCTCAAGTCGTAGTGATAAGGCATTCGTAAAAATGACGCCAATTGCCCTGCATAGGTGATTTCAGGAAGAGTTTTTAGCGTAATCACCCGGTGATACATTCCATCAAGCGTGAACTGCTCAAAACCAAGGATTAAATCTCCAAAGACCAGTTGCGACCTTGGTGATTGAAGCGATAGCCACGGATTGTCTTTCAAGACGGCCGGGTCCAGTTCTGGATTCTGATCCTCTAAAATATCTGGAGGAGGAATCGTCTTTGAGCGCCTAGGGTTGAGTGCCTGATAGATGCGCTCAATTTGTTTTTCTCGCTCGTGTGGTGTTACCGAAATCCCTATAGACTGAAAACCCGAAGTCATCACATCTAGGGTTTGACTTAACTGTTCTAGAGTTTCTTGATGGGCGTCGGTATGGACCTTGGTAAATGCTTCGATTTTTTTTAAAGCTAATAGAAGTCCTGCGTTCTTTGTTTTAACCGCTTCGGTTCTGACATAGACGGTAAGTTTTGGCTTAAATAAACTGCCTTCTTCGATCTCTTCTCTGATTCGTCGAATACGTTTCTTTGCAATCGCCTGTAGAAGCGGATGGGTATCAGAGTCCACGGATGTCTCGTGCTTTGAAAGCGTTTGAGAAAAATCTGATCCAATGGAAACCTGAAACTGGACAAAAGATTTCTCAGGAATCGAATTCAAGAGAGAACGAATCCCACCAGTAAGCTGATTGACTGAAGCATCATCCAGACACTCGATATCCCGAAGACTAACGTCCATTCCAGAGCAGACTGATCCATCTAACAAGAGCACATGAGGAAAAGGGTCATTGAAAAATTCCCAGTACGGAATCTCAGACGAAAGCGTCGCATCTTTCAAAGTTGCCGAATGGGTACTCATGATCCACCTCCTTTCCATGAGTGGCCAAATTTTCGGTAGCCTGTATCGGGAGCGTTCGCAGCTCGATAACTCTCAGAAAGATAGAACTCGCCTAAATGCTGGAGGTAACTGTCCGGTTTACCCTTTTTTGCAAAGTATAGAAATCCTGCAAGTCCAAGAGTCGTTCCCCAGACTAAGAAGTACCTAAGCTGTGATCCTCCAAATAGAAAGTTCGTTAAGGCCAAGTTAAAAAATATCAGCAGCAGATCGGGTAACTCGTACCCAAAAAGTTTGCTTTTCATTTCAAGCGCACGCGGTACGCGCGAAGACATAAGTCCATCTTCATTCATGCTAAATCCTTTCGTTATTTTTTTTATGATTTTTCTAGCGTACGGTCTGGGAAATAAAATCCACGATAGCCTGCGCACCGAAGCCAAACATGCATCCTAAGATTGCGTAGGCTATGTGCTGTTTTGCGTTTGGGTTTCCTGTAAAAAAGGAAATCGCAGCAATCGCAATGCCAATCACCGACAGCAACGGTAAGATGACGGTTGTTAGTTTGGATTTGATTCCCATAAGACTCGTCTCAAGACCCGCATGAGCCAGCTCTGGAACAGCAAGTAGAATTGCCATTAAAAATAATGGGATTATGTAATGTTTATTTAGTTTCATATTCTTTCCTTTGTATAAAAATTGTGATTGTTAAAAAAATTTAGGCAGCGTCTTGAATCGGAGCTTCCTTTGGAAGATTTTTTCCGATTACTTTATGTTCGGGATGTAGACTCAAAAATACTTCATCTGGGAAGAGATCGAACTTCATTCGGATATAGCCGATTGGCGCATCGATCTTTCCGTTACCAATGACATTCCAAATGAATTTATTTTTATTCTTTGGAGAAGTGTTTTCTTTACTACTTAGGATAAAAAATCCTTCAGGATCTTTTCGTTTGGGTGCTAAGTAAAATCGTTCAGATAAAAGCGTCCAAAGTTTAAGGGTATAGATGTTCCCACCTTCACGGAGGTATGCCATCCCAATATTTCTTTCCCACTGAAAACCTTTGTCTTGAGTCACAACTCCTTGAGAGAGAACAAAGCGATGCATTTGTTCTCCATGATTCTTCTCAGCGTTTTTCTTGATTCGATCGATTGTTTCGTTCCATATATTTTTTAGAGATAATTCATTTTCTGGTTTCATATTTTTCCTTTGGTTAAACTGTTGGTTTAAGTTTTTCCGTCTAGTAGAGAATCCCATCCGCAGCTTGAGCAGTAGGGATCTACGGATAAGATGTAAGATTTCTCGTCGCATCGTGGACAATATGAGACGTGGCGTTTGTGTTGGTCTTCGTATCCACGCCACAGACAAAATCCGTCGTCGTCGTCCGAGTCGTCCTCTTCGCTTTCTTCACTGTCCTCATCTTCGGAGTCATCACCTGACCCCTCCTCAGATTCGTAATCATCAAGCTCGAAGTAATCGAGATCCCCGTCTTCAAAGCGTGATGCTGCGGAACTGTATTTTTTCATGACTTTGGTCCTTTCATTTTTTGGTTGCGGTAACGAAGGACACTTAGAGCAAGGGCGTGCCAGCGGATCTGGCCGAAAAGAAATCCGAAATCCACTCTAAAAAAAGCAGTATTTACGGGTATTTATGAAATCATGGAAATTTATTGGAGGCTGTAAAATGTGACAAAGTTGTCGTATTTGTCGCATTTAAATAGGACAAAAATGTCGTATTTAAAATTCGCATATTTTAGCTAGTCCCCGAAAGCCTTTGTTTTCAGGCTTTGGCAGGTTTTATAATTGAAGAAATGAAATAAACCTTGTATCAAGCGAAAAAGGAAAAAGTCCAAGATGGCCAACTGGAGCGGCTTTCAGGCTCTAAGAGTTCTCTATTTATTTACCTTAGCTTCTCAAGTTTACTCGCCACATTGTTCTGCCGAGGACAGGGAGATTTCCCTTCACGAAAAAACTACTTATAAAAAGGCCCTCTACTCGTGGCCTGTAACTTTCGATCCGGCTCGAATGAACGATGCTGCATCGTTAGTATTTAGTAATCTGGTTTATGAAGGGTTACTCAGATTTAAATCAGACCTTTCAGTGGAAGGTGCGCTGGCAGATCGCTGGGAAACTAGCCCTGATGGAAAAGAAATTATTTTTCATCTGAGACAAGACGCGCGATTTCATGATGGTTCAGCAGTACTATCTTCCGATGTTGTTTATAGTCTGAATCGCCTGTTCAGAAAGGACAGCCTCGTTTCCCACCTTTATCTCAATATTCGAGGAGTAAAATCTGTCCTCAGTGGCAAGAAAAAGTTCGCTAGTGGAATCACGATTCTTGATCCATACACCGTAAAGATTGTTTTAGAAAAACCGTACCCACCGATCATGTCTATCTTGGCTGGTGGTACAGCAAAAATATTCCCTGAGGCAAAAATAAAAACCAAATCTGATCAGATGCCATTTCTAGGTGCTGGACCATTTCAGCTCGTTTCTCTGAATAAGAACGAAAAGCCAGCCAAGATAGTTCTTAAAAAATTTCCTGCGTATCACATGGCTCCTGTTCTGCTCGAAAACCTTGAGCTTTTAGCACTGGATGAAAGCGAAGCTCTGCGTCTCGCAAAACTAGGAGAGATACACGATCTTGCGAACTGGCCGCTCTCGGGGAAAGAATCAGTGTTTGATGTAGGACAACACCTCGTAGCACCTCAACAAGCGACTTGGATTATTGGACTAAATTCAAGACTCGCGCCATTCAAGTCCAGTTTAGTTAGGCGCGCCTTTCGCGATTCATTTAGACACGAAGAGTTTAGAAAATGTTTCTATGCCGATGCCATTCCAGCATATGGGTATGTTCCAACTGGACTTCCGGGCTATCGAGAAATTCCACAAAACCAGAATTCCATTGCGCTTTCGAAAACTGAAGTAAAGGAAGTTGAAGCTGCAAAGAAGCAAATCATCCACATCAGAATTCCGGATAGTCTATCTAAAGTTTCTGAAATGTCCCAATGGATCGACCAAGAGTTTGCGAGAATCGGCTGGACGGTACAAACCATTCCCACAAATTGGGAAATATTAATGCGTGCTTATACAAACAAAACTGACCAAGCGTTTCTTGTGTCTATGAATATGGACTATCCCGAGTCCGAATTCTTGGTTGAAAACTTTAGATCCACAAATCCTGATAACTTTAGCGGAGTAAAAAACAGAAAAATCGACACACTTCTTTCAAAGTTAAGATCATCCAATGATCGCGTAGAACGGTCATCTCTATATCATTCGATTATCGAGGAAATAGATAGGGAGGCTCCGACCATAAATCTTTTTCATCCACGATTACATATGTGGAGCCACACTTGCGTAAATGGGCTGAAAATGAATTTACTCACAGACGCCATCATTGATTATAGAGTCGTCGGATTTAAAAAAGATTGTTTAAAGTTGTCAAAGATCACAGCCAGTTTCTGGAATCATCGCTCCCCTGAAGAAAGCTGGCATTGGTAACGATGAATCCCACTTTAGCTCAGTACCTAAGAAGGCGCGTCCTTAAGAAAGTCATTCCTGTCGCTTGTCTACTGGTATCTATCGCTGCACCATTCGGATTTTATGGGGTGTTAAAACTGTCAGCGACCTCACATGAATCGGTCTTAAAGTCCCACCTATCTGAGTTCATTTTGCTGACTGAAATTCAAGATCGCGTAGAGTTAAATAGAATTCTCTCGGGCCTCGCGTTGCAGGGAGAGTCGGAAGTAAAAATCATAAAGAATCTTAAGGTTTTTGCTACTTCCTCAAACCTAGATCAGATTGACCGCTTTATTGAGTCACCTGATGAATCAAGCCGGTTCTCCTTTTTGAGCCCAAACACGTCCATTGATTTTAAGACGCTTACTATTCGATCTACGCTCAATCACAAATCAAAAAGCCTTGGAGATCAAAACATCCTCATCATTATGGAAACGCCGCTTAAACAGTATGCGAGTATTTTTCTTTCCATCTGTTTGGTTCTTACTCTTTCAATGACTTGTCTGATCTGGATTGTGATCCGCGAAAATATAAAAGCTTCAACTCATGCCATGCGGCCCATTCAAGAAGTCGTTAGAGCAGTAGAACAACTGTCTCAACTCCAAGCAAATTTGGATCAACATCAAAAGAGCTTAGATATACAACCCTTAAGTCATTGGAAAATAGCGGAACTTGATCTGATCTCAAAATCCATCGAGCAGACGAGAACCATCCTATCAGACACCAAAAATCAACTGATGGAAGAGAAAGCACACTCTGTTTTTGGGAAAATATTTCAATCCATCGTTCATGATTTAAATAACGTAAGTGTTAGAATTGCAAACTACACAGAGAATTTAGGAGCATCCAATTGCGACCTAACAACAGACAATCGATCCACACTTCTGCTGATTGAATCAGCAAACGATATTCTGTCGATAATCGAAAGCGGCAAAGAACTCTTAGAACAAGGCTATAGAGACTTTTGTACTGCGGATCTGCGGGAGACCGTTCGGCAGGCGCTTTTGAAACGCGGGATTTCAACGGTTAACTCGACCTATATGGGTAAGAGCGTAGAGGTGCATCTGCCTTCAGATCCTGTCATGATTGCTCATAGTCCGGCATTAATGATGAGAGCCTTAAATAATCTCATTTCGAATGCGATCCAGTCCGCAAACGACGTTATTACGATTAACTTTCAACTTCTTGCCAGCGAGCTTCGGATCGGTGTGAGTAATGATGGCGTAGGTTTAAGTGAAATAGAGTTTTCCGAACACGCAAGTGGCAGTGGTCGATCCATGAATGGAAACCGCCGATCACTAGGAATCATATTGGCGAAGCTCGTAGCAGAATATCACGGTGGTGAACTCAAACTTTCTAAGAATCTCGAACAGGGCACCTTTTTAGAAATGGTCCTATCAAGAAGATCGAGCTTGCGGGTGGTGGCTTCATGAGTGCGAAGATTTTATTTGCTGATGACATTTTAAACGACGCAAAAATGTTCTCCCTGCATTTTTCATCTGAATACGAAGTTACTTTCGAGACAAGCGCTGAGAATGCAAAGCAGCGAATTAAAAAGTCTGAATACGATGTCTACATTTTCGACCTGTACTTTAAAGATCAGTCTCTGAACGGTCTGGACCTTCTAGATGCTGTTTTCAAAAAGTCTCCTCGGATACGGCCCATTGTTCTCACCGGAGACATTGATACTGAGCGCGTGGTGAAAGCGACCCAGAAGAACTTTGTTCATGTACTCGTAAAAAATGCGAACACCCAATCAGAACTGAAAAACTTAGTTGAGCAAGTTTTGGAGCAAAAAAGAAGTCAGCAACAATTTGAGGCGAAATCTGTTTTAAATGGAAACTCTCCTGAGTTGAAGAAACTGATCTATACACTTGAGAGGCTTGCAACTCGTCCGTCAAAGCCATCCCTACTCATCACCGGAGAAACTGGTACAGGTAAAGAGTTAGTCGCTGGTGAATTCGCTCGACTCACGGGGCGCAAAATTACTGTCGTCAACATGGCGATCTTAGAAAAAGACCGCGCTGAATCAGCGTTGTTTGGTCATGTGAAGGGCGCATTTACCGGCGCGCACAATAATTATTCAGGTTTTATCAAACAGGCGCACGGTGGAATTTTATTTATGGATGAGATCGGTGAGTGTTCGCCTGAGGTTCAAGCGAAGCTTCTTCGCGTTCTACAAGACCGACAGGTAAGGCCGATGGGTGGAGATTCCTCTACGACGGTTGACGTTCAATTTGTCTGCGCTACTCATCAGAATCTGCGACAGATGGTTCAGCAAGGAAAGTTTCGAGAAGACCTCTATCAGAGACTGAGTACTTTTAAGGTTCATGTTCCGGCCCTTAGACAGAGAAGAATGGATATTCTGCCGCTCTTTAGAACCTTCTTGAATGAACTAGATTCAATGCAGGCTATCCACTGTGACCTAGCAGCCGAAGCCTTACTGTTGGCATATGAATGGCCCGGCAATATCCGAGAACTAAAGTCAGTAGCCGAGCGCTGTCTGGCCTTTACGGACGGAAGACTAGTAACAAAAGATACCGCTGCCCAAGCCATACGTTCTGGATTTGAGATGGACACTATATTCAGCAAAATTGATCCACAAGAAGACCAAGAGAACCTATTTCAAGTCGCTAAAAGGCGCGAACTTTCCAGACTCTTAGAAGAAGCGCTATCTAAATGCCAAGGCAATCGTTCACTCGCAGCAAAGCTGCTTGGGGTGTCCACGCGCTCCCTTCAGCGGTGGATCTCAAAAGATTCAAACCTCCTGATTTCCCAAGGGCGCAGAGGCCGCCCAAAAAGCAATTTATCCGAATCGAGTATTCAATGAAAAAATATCTCTCAAGGCTTAGAACCTTAAACCCAAAATCCAAACTGCCTATCCTCATTGCTATTCCCGGTGGACCGGGGCTAAGTGGAAAAAGCCTCAAAGGGATTGAAGTGTTTCAATCTAAATTTCAAGTTTCCGTTCTCGATCCGGCTGGCACAGGAAAGACAAAAGAACTACCAGCACAGAAGACGCGCGAAGAGTATTTTGATCGTTACATAGACGATATTGAAATGTGTCTTTTAGAGTTAGTCTTAAAACATCCTCATTCAGAAAAACATCCGATTACTTTTATTGGCCACTCTTACGGCGGGATAGTGGCTTTAGAAATGGGTTTGAGATTTAGACACTTTTCGCCTCGGGTGTTTTGTCTTTCTACTCCGCTTACTCAAGCCACAATGGATCGAGATGTCACCAATGCATACTCGGCCCATCTTACGGATTCGCTGATATCTAAACAGAAGGCATTTGAGAAAAATCCAAGCAAATCAAATTTCAAAAAATGGTTAGCAAACTACGGAAAACTGTTCTTTTCAAAACATTCGAATCTTGCTGGAAAAAAGCTCATGCTCTCTGATCACGTTTCTGTTCAGTCGTTTAGTCGAATGGAGGGATTGCTTCACTCCGACCCTTATTTTTACAAAAGAGTTAAAGCAGCGAAGTTTCAGAAGACTATGATCTCTGCATCCGAAGACCAACTTGTAACTTCTAAAGTATTAAAGAGAGACGCGATAGCCACAAACATGAATTTCTACGCTGTACCCATGTCGGGACACTTTTCACTCTTAGATAAACCAGATGCGATTTTGAAGATCGTAGCTTCGGGTCTTAGAGCGAAAAGAAAATCAACAAACCAAAAAGGAAAACAAACATGAAAACCATGATGAAATTGTTTTTTGTTGTACTCGCGATTGTTGCGATTGCTCAAGTAGCGATTCAAGCACAAGCTGGCGATAGACCTGGAATTGAACACTCTCCGGGTGTCTAAGTTGAATCTCAGAAATTGGATGGGAGCCGCAGTCCTGATGGTCTGCGGTTCCATCGCACTATATAGATTTTTTAATCATCAAGTTCTGCTTTTTCTGCTGCTTGCAGTTCGGGACTTTATAATCGCGTTTTATTTTCTTAAAAGGTTTGAAAAAACTTCAGGTGTATCTCGTCGCGTTGAATGGATGTCGTATTTCTCCGCGATCCTGCCGATGTTTTATTTTAATCCAAGCGGGCATCCGCTGTTTCCGTATGCCTATGAGTCGGCGCAGATACTCGCGGTGCTTGGATATACGTTTTCTACGTTTGCGCTTTTTGATCTAGGAAAGTCTTTTGGAATCGCACCGGCTGTGCGTGGTAAACGAGTGAAGACAGGGTTGTACTCGATTGTTAAACACCCGATGTATATTGGGTATGCGGTTGCTGAAGTCGGGACGGTTTTTTTGAATCCGGTGAATGGAACTCTCTTCGCAGCGTCGATAGGGCTGTATTGGTGGCGGGCGACCGCCGAAAACCGCCTAATCGACAGCGAGAAAATATTGGAGATGCAAATTGCGTGAATTGATTTTGTGCGTTTTGCCATCGGTGCCCGCTGTTGAGTGGGATGATATTCGCGGAACCGGTCTTAAAGCAGTTGGTCTTGAGTAAGGAAAGACCGGATTTCGCAAGGTCCCAATGACCGATAAGCGAAGCAAGAACAATAGTTGTAAGGGGGGTCTCAAATGCTCACAACATTCGGTACTACCGGCAGATAACAAGTAATAAGCTTGGAAATGCAAATTGTTAGAAAGAGCGGCTTAAAATGTCTAAGGCTTACAGCTATATTTTTGATTCCGAGCTTTGTCTGATTTTTTGTATTTACTTGTCACTGGTTTTATTGAATCGTATTTAGAAGTGAGTCACCTAACTAAAAAATCGGAAGAGCGCTGGCTTTCTTTAGAGGAGATATCCTTTCATTTAGGTGTTTCAAAGGAGTCGGTCTATCGTTGGCTCGAAAAAAAGGCAATCCCGTCGCATAAACTTGGAAAACTCTGGAAATTTAAAATATCTGAGGTCGACAACTGGATTGCCAGTGGGGATGCCAGTATTGATGGCCTCAAAGCTGCTAGTCTTTCAAAGTTAAAAAGGGGAAGTAGTAAATGATATTTGATAACGAGAACTGGATTGTTGGGGAAAGGACCAAGCGTGGACTTAGTCAATTTAAGTTGGCGAAAATTTTAGATATCCCCAACACAAAGTTATGCAGTTGGGAAAAAGGTAAAAGCTCACCTTCAGAGGACGAAGTTCAGTTCATTAAAAAGAAGCTCGAAGGTTTCGATAGAAAAATTGATAGGGGTGCGATCACCCTGAGAAGGCTGTATCAAGGCAGAGCGAAACAGCAGCAACCACGTTATTTGACACCAGATGATTGGAAATCCATTTCAATTAATTATCCCGATAGCTATCTTGTTAACAAATCCATAAAGAAAACGAAATCGAAACAAAAAAAACACACTGCTATCGCACTATTTGCTGGTTGTGGCGGAATGTCTCTTGGATTTAAGTGGGCAGACTTTAATGTTGTAGGGTTTGTTGAATTAGAAGAATCAGCGAGGCACATCTACAAACAAAATTTTAGCGATTCTGTAGAGCTTGGAACAGATGTTTTGAAGTTGACGGACAAAGAGATTCTTTCATGGAAGAAACGATTTGGTGAGATAGATGTTTTATGTGGGGGGCCACCATGCCAAGGATTTAGTTTAGTCGGAAAACGTGATGAAAACGATTATCGAAACCAACTTTATAAAGAATATCAGCGTATTGCGGAGTTAATACGCCCCAAAGCTTTCGTATTAGAAAACGTAAGACTTCTTACTTCGATGAAAGATAGTGACGGAAAATACGTTGTCGAAAAGATTGTTAGAGGTTTTGAATTAATTGGATACTCCGTATATTACGGCATTTTGAACGCCGTAGATTACGGTGTCCCTCAATCAAGGGAGCGAGTGGTATTTATTGGAGTGGATAAGAAATTAGGTATTCACCCTTCGTTGCCGGAACCGAGCCACACATCACCCGAGGATGCTAACGCACTTTTTAAAGGTAAAAGGCGACTAACATTCAAAGATGCGTGTGCCGACCTAAAAAAACTTGAGGCTGGTAAACAGAGCAAGGAAGATCCATTGCATTGGACAATTAATCATCCTGAGCACGTCTTGGAGTGGTTGCGACTCACACCCGAAGGCAAGAGCGCCCACGAGAATGATGATCCGAAAATGAGGCCACCTTCTGGATATAATACTACGTATAAAAGACTTAAATGGGATGAGCCAAGTTCGACAATTAGTACAAATTTTAACATGATTTCTGGAAGTCGAAATGTGCACCCAACGTCAACGCGTTCACTCACAATACGTGAGGCAATGCGGTGTCAATCCTTCCCAGACGATTTTCAAATTATCGGAAACTGGGGTGATGCACGAACCGCAATAGGTAATGCCGTTCCCCCTTTACTTGCAGAATCTCTAGCAGCGCACATTAAAAACATCATTCTGAAGGGTCAGTGATTTTATGGAAGTAACCTGCCTCCAGATTGAATTGTAATTGGGTGGCATTCTGTTTATTGCCAAGCCGCTGGAACTGAATACAGCCAAATCTTGGAGCCAAGTGTGTATTTGGGTCACCTTTGAAACGACCTTTCCGAACCTGATATTCTCTTGTGCTAAATCCATTATATTTTTTTGATAGTGTTATTAATTCATCTATATGGAAGATAGCGGCCGGAAATATAGTGTCACGTCCCACCTAATCGGTGACAGTGTCGTCCCACGTAAACGGTGACACTTTCTTGGAAGGGTTTTACTACGATTTCATTGGCTGCGAGTCAAACTCTCTTTCTCTGGTTATTATTCGACCCTT
>Ga0247843_1004514_pt1 | contig 20697 bp, 16 predicted proteins | sample LaCruzMarch2017__FD_192420 | JGI IMG/M metagenome (GOLD analysis project Ga0247843, IMG submission 192420) | Freshwater microbial communities from meromictic Lake La Cruz, Castile-La Mancha, Spain - LaCruzMarch2017_8m | ecosystem: Environmental > Aquatic > Freshwater > Lake | place: Spain...
TGGAGACTTTCCAGCACACCAAGTATAAACCTCTCTCGATCACGCTAGCCGTGCAAAAGAGAACAAGGCGGATCTTGGGCCTTGAAGTATCGACGATGCCGGCCAAGGGATTGATCGCGGAGAAGGCGAGGCAAAAGTATGGCCACCGCTTTGATGGGAGGGCGATTGCCAGGGCTGAATTATTCCGCAAGCTTCAAGATGTGGTGCATGAAGAGGCGATGATTAAGTCAGACAGCAATCCACACTACGGGCTCGACGTAGCAAGATTCTTCCCCAAAGCCCGGCACGTGCAGCATTTGGGCAGGAGGCCGGCGTCTACTGGCCATGGCGAGATCAAGAAGGGAAAATTCGATCCCCTCTTTGCCCTCAATCATACCTGCGGGATGTTTCGACAAAATGTGAGCCGCCTGGCGCGTAAAACCTGGGTCACAACGAAGAGAATAGATCGCCTCCGCGCCCATCTATTCATCTACGCCGACTACCACAACCAGCATCTGAAGAAGCAGTGAGAGTACGCGCCAGACGGACTTGGGGGATATCTTTGCGGGCTGCTCCATCAACAGGCATGGGGGCCGGTTTGTAAAAAGATGGTGCTGTATTTGCGATGCATAGTAGCGGCCTATAAAAGGCCTGATTGGCCCTATTTTGGAGGCTCGCTTTGCGCAACTTCTTTACAGTTACTGGCATTCTAGTCAGCTTACTATCTTTTGAGTTGCCCCTGGCAGGGGCCGCCGTGGGCTTTTCCCTTCCTCCCAGCTCTCTTCCTGCCCAGGTTTGCATAATCCGCTTTTTCGATGCCCAAGGAGACCTAGCTGAGATTTGCAGCGGCACTTTGGTCGCCCCGAGAATTCTTCACAGCGCGGGCCACTGCTTTCACGGAAACGGATTCGACAAAGAAGGCCTTAGCTCCCTTCGCAATGAAGTTACCTGCCCAAATAGTGAGAAGAGTGCGGTGGCTAAGGTAAAAAGGGCCGCCGCCTACAGCGAAGAAGAGGCCAGAAAAGCTAACGACATGCGCCGATTCGATTCCGCGATCGTTGAGCTCACTAGCGAAGTTCATCTACCCACTATGCCTTATCTCTCCGAGCGAAAGGCGGTGGAGCGCTTACTAGAATCGAGCCCGGGCTGCGCGCTGCTGGGCTATGGCGGTGTTGAGCATACAAGCCCTGATTTCGGAAAGCTCAAGGGCACTCTGGTAGATACGAAGGCGATCTCGATCAAAGAAAGCGGACTGGTTCAGGTGATGGGAATCGGTGGATGGAATTCGGGTTCCGTAGAAGGAGGCGATTCAGGCGGAAGCCTTGCCTGCCTCACCCCTGGCAGCTCCCGCTGGATCCATATCGCCAATATTTCGGCAAAGGACTACAACTACGGCTCATTGTTCGCGCCTCTATTCCTGAATCCAGACTTGTTAAGCGGCATTGACCCGACTCCAGCCCTAGGGGCAGAAGCAGGGCTCGCAAAAGCTCGTCTGGGATTTCTATACAGGGAATGCAAAGTAGAACTGTTGGCTTTGGTGCGCCTCTTAGAGCGAGCTGCCCCCGATCGGCTTAAAGAACTGCGCAGCTCCTTGGAAAAGCTGGCTTCGGAAAAAGAGGGAGAAGCCTTGCTTTCTCTCCTGCTGGGTGAAAAGCTTCGGGCCGTTAGCGGAGCCGTAGGCAAGACCTTGCGGGTGCTTCCGTTTACCCGCATCGAGCTCGATCATGCCTCATTCGCGCTTGATGAGCCAAGCCAGCTCAGCAATTTCCAGCCAGCAAAAAATCCCTATTCATTGGCAGACCAAAGCGTGAATCATTTTTCGATCGAAAAGATCGAGGGCAAGTTTGCCTTCGGCAAGCTCAGACTGTATGGCGGCTCCGACTATTTCGCTTACTCAGGCTGCAAGCACAATGTGGTCTGTGTGCCAGGGATCTTTCAAAACGTGAAAGTTCCGCTAGAGCGCCTCGATCCTTCACTGCTGCGATAGGCCCGATTGGCCTTAATTCGCGTCGGGCAATTTGCGATCTACTTGCGAGTAGCTTTTTCGATGCCAAATCCAAATGCGCGAGCTCCGCACCAGTAGCGGCAACCTCTAGAACCTTCAGCTTCAGACACCGATACAGAATTTGCGTCTAGATAAGAAACTACGATCTTACAGGTAGCGTCTTCACCCTCGTCAGCGAATTCCGATCTCGACTCGGAAACCAAGGTATTGCCTACGAGCTCTGCTTTGCCTTCGTAATTGCAGGTGTGGCCATTCGAGCCCCATGTAGTGATGTCGATATAGTAAGCGCCATCGGTGTGCGAAACGGTCACAGTGTCGTCTACAGAATAAACGCAAATGCCTTCGTCGGGAACGTCACCACTCCACTTACCGCCATTTTCTTTGCACGCCTCCTCGTTTGGGCTCATGTCGAAGGTTTGGGAGGGAGAAAGAAAAATGCCGGGCAATTCGATTGCGTTGGCAGACGCTAGAGCGGGAAGAAAACAGAGGGATAGTAAAAGAGTTTTCATAAATTTTCCTTTTGCGTAAACGTAAATGGTGTTCATGCGAACGAGTATGGCTCTTACCAGCGGTTGCCTGGGGATTCCAGTGCCTTGAGCATTAGGGTGCGCGTGAGTGTGGCAGGAATGCCTTGGATTGACTCTATGTGACTTCATGGGCCGGAGATTTCCGTCATTCAAGAAGCCTTAAAGTTGCTTCAGCGAGCGCAGGCTAACCCACTTGGCAATCGGAACTCGGGTCAGGCCGCACATCGTGCTGATTTCTCCGCAATAGGCAACTAAGAATCCAGTGAATCGCTACTCAGGGCGAGGGCGAGGTTAAACCCGTCTTTTTTCTTACTTAAGCTTCAGAAAGATCCTCAAGCACTTAGACCGGCCCTACCTGCATTCTAGGCAAGGAAGTAGAAGCGCGTTTAGATGGCAAAGGCACCAGGTTAGCGCAAGAGGCCATCTCGTGGGCCGGTTTCCATCTGGAAACGGTTTTTGCCAGATTGGGCAGCCAATTGGTTCCCGAAAAACTTGCCTATGCGAAGATGTATTCATCGGAAGGGTTCCACAAGGAGATCTAAAATGTTTAATGCTGTTTTTGCTGCCGTTCTTCTCTTTTGCGCCACCACGTCTTTTGCCGAAGATTTCGAAACCGAGACCGACAGAGCCTCTTTCCAAAGCGAGGCCCTTGGGGCCGAAAGCGATTCGTTGTTTGTAGATGCTTCCTCTCGTGGATTCACCTGCGCGGTGAAAGTTGGCTTGAGCGCATGGCCCACGATGTATACAACCGAATCTGTGACTGGTTCCACGCTTGAAGAAGCGATGCAGAATGCCTCGAGTCGTTGTCGCAACTATACGGGCCCCTACTGTGACGTAGGAAAATGCAGGGCTAACTGAGCTCAGTCTAGAGATTTCTTCCAGGAGGGCATGCTCCGATTTTCATGGGATGGGGCTTGCCCTCTTTTTTTGCTTTCCCAAATGCCGAGGAAGAGCTTGTAGGCGGGGTTTTTCTCCTGCACCTGAGGCGTTAGCGGGCTGTCTGTCGTCTATTCCTTGGGCAGGGCCGGTGTTCTACCCGGCTTATAAGCTGGCCCTGGCTGGCATGCTCCTTGAGAAGGTTGGGTTTATGAAAATCCTCGATAAGCTCACCGTACTCGGCGTGGTTCTCACTGCACTTTTCCTCGGTTCCCTGGCTCGCGCGGCGGCTCCTTTGTCTTGCGCCGAGCGCGACTACCGGGGCCTGAATGTGGAAAAATTGCCGCCTGTGATGGGTGAAATTGTGTGCCAGTTGAAGATCGTTCTCAAAGGAAGGTTCAATCACGATTCTCTCCGGCGCTTCATAATGCTGAGCGAGCCGCGCCTGGGTTTTGGTGAGAAAGACCTCGACTGGAACCTACCCCTCGTCGGCGTGCTCAATGGACTGGTGAATAAGGCATTAGCCGAGGGCAAGCTCGATGCGCTCGCGAGCGCCGCACAGGATTTTTTCGCGCGCGAGCGTTACGTGCTGGAGAAGGAAGAACTTGACCTGCTCGCGATGCTCGGCAAGATCGAGATCCAGCACGGCGGGCGGCGTTAAGACTTTCCAATTTTCTATTCGAGCGTTTCCCCAAGGATAGCGCAGGCCGCCTTTGGGATGTATCGTCTTTTGCCATGTACAATCCGCCCCGCTATGCTTCGAACCAGGAATCCGAAATTGTGGAGATCGTTTCCGGCCATCCGCTGGCTACCATGATCACCACTGCCAACGGAGAAACCCATGTTTCGCACGTGCCACTGATCCTCGAGAAGAGTGAAAATGGATTCACTCTGATCGGCCACCTGGCGCGCGCCAATCCTCACTGGAAAGCGCTTTCAGCTGCTGACTCGCTCGCAATTTTTCACGGCCCTCAAACCTACATCACGCCGCTCTGGTACGAGCACTGCGATGTGCCTACCTGGAACTATGTGGTCGCCCACCTTAGCGGCAGGGCGAAGCTGCTTGATTCGGAAGAAGGTACCTTGCAAGCCTTACGCAGTCTTACTGACAAAACGGAAGGGAGTGGTGGGTGGAAGTTTGAAATTCCCGCCGACCTCGCGGCTCCCGGAGTGATGATGAAAAGCATCATCGGCTTTGAAATTCCTGTTTCGACCATGAGCGCCAAACTCAAGCTGAGCCAGAACAAAAGCTCCACCGATTTTGCCGGCGTGCTGCATGGGCTCGCAACGCAGCGGTCAGACGAGCAAAGTAAGCGTGTAGGAGCGTGGATGAGTCGCTTGGTGAAACAAACCGGCCATAAATAAACGGTATTCTCGGTGCGTCATTGCGGATAATTTCGCTACGAGCGCGCGCTTGGTTTATTCTAGGAAAGACCTGTAACCCTTAACGTTGGTGCCTCAATGGAAAAACTGAAAAACCTGTTCAAAGCAAAAGCCGAAGCCCAAGCCGCCGAGCTTAAAGAAATCCTGAAAGAGCACGGCACCAAAAAAATCGGAGAGGTGCAGCTCGCCCAGGCCTTTCAGGGAATGCGCGGAATCACTGGGATGGTTTATGAGACGAGCTTGCTCGACTCCAACGAGGGGATTCGCTTCCGCGGTTTCTCGATTCCTGAGCTCCAGGCAAAATTGCCTAAAGCCAAAGGCGGCAACGAGCCTCTGCCAGAAGGCCTCTTCTACCTGATGCTCACGGGCGAAGTTCCTTCCGAAGCCGACGTGAGCGAACTCTCCGCCGAGTGGCGCAAACGTTCGCCGATCCCGACCCACGCATTCAAAGCGATCGATGCCCTTCCGGCCGACACGCACCCGATGACCCAGGTAATGACCGGAATCCTCTGCATGCAGACCGATTCGATCTTCGCCAAGGAATACGCCAAGGGCGCCAACAAGAAAGACTACTGGAGCTTTGTTTACGAAGATTCCATGAACATGATCGCTTCCTTGCCGCAGGTGGCGGCCTACGTTTACCGCCGCAAGTACCATGGCGGCAAAACGATCGCGCCGGATCCTCAGCTAGACTGGGGTGCCAACTTCGCGCATATGCTCGGCTACGACACCGAAGGTTTTAGAGAGCTCATGCGCCTCTACATGACGATCCACGCAGACCATGAAGGCGGCAACGTATCGGCGCATACCTCCCACCTTGTGGGTTCGGCGCTTGCCGACCCTTACCTGAGCTTTACGGCCGCGATGGCCGGCCTCGCTGGGCCCTTGCATGGGCTCGCGAACCAGGAAGTGATCAAGTGGATCTTCGCCATGCAGAAGGACCTCGGCGTGGAAGTTCCCACCAAAGAGCAGATCGAAACCTACGTGAAGAAGATGCTCGAAGGCGGCAAAGTGGTTCCGGGCTACGGCCACGCCGTGCTCCGCAAAACTGACCCGCGTTTTACCGCGCAGATGGATTTCGCCAAGAAGCATATGCCTAACGACCCCGCCGTGAAAACGGTTTGGGCGATCTACGAGGCGGTTCCCCCGATTCTGCAGAGCTTGGGCAAGATCAAGAATCCCTGGCCGAACGTGGACGCGCATTCGGGCGCCCTGCTCGTGCACTACGGGATGAAGGAATATGAGTTCTACACTGTGCTTTTCGGCGTTTCGCGCGCGCTTGGCGTGCAGGCTGCGCAGATCTGGAGCCGGGCTTTGGGCTTCCCGATCGAGAGACCAAAGTCGGTCACGATCCAGAACGTGAAGGATTGGCTCGCCGGTAAGGATGAGATCTGGGAATAGTGTCAGGGTCTTTCGCGTGTCGCATGTGCGTTAAGCGCTGACTGAAGAATAGAAAAGCCCACCTCTTGCTGCGAGGCGGGCTTTTTTGTTTCCGGAAAACGAGCTTAGTTAACGTAGCCGTTGCACTCGAGGTCCACGCCCCAGCTGGGCATCGGCTCTGACGAGTTGTTTTCCACGCCGGCTACGAGCTTGGCGCGTTCGTCGCGAAAGTTGCGATTGAGGATCGGCTGGTTGAATTGCAGCTGGTACTCCACCATGCCGCCATCGAAGGCGTCGTTGAAGAAAACGTGCGCCCACTGGTTTTCCGCGTTCAGTTTACTCTGCTGGGTGCTGAGGAACTCGAACTTCTCACCGAGGCCAGAGTCTTTTTTCCAGAAGCCTTTGAGCTCGATGCGGTTCGGAGCGCGCTTGGAGAGCGAGCCGTCCTGGTTGAAGAAGAGCTCTGCTTTGAGCGAGGTTCCGTTCGCTTTGCGCGAGCCGCTTTTGTTGATTTCATGGCAAACGATCGATTGATCCGCGAAGGCGGAGGCAGAAACGAGGCCGAGGGCCAATACTGACAGTAGAAATTTCATGGGGGTCTCCAAGGGTTTAGATAAGGTTATGCGGCGCTCTTATATTGCATTGCGGCAGGTGGGTAAAGAGACATTTTTGTTTGCATTCAGTTCACGCTTTTCTTAACCCGCTTGTCCAGGAAATCGGGTGGTTATATAAGCCCCTTTCCCTGATTGGAGCCCCCTATGTCCCTGCTACTTGCCCTTCTCGCAGCTTTCACAGCCCAGGCCGCAACAAAAAATATTTTGGTTACTGGTTATTGGCCGCCCACGAACAAGATGCTGGTCGAGCTGAAAGCGAACGGCAAGAACTGGCGCAGGCTCGGTTACGACGTCTACGCTTTTTATCCGGAAAATACGGAAAAGGACGGAGTAGGGGAAGGCGACTTTCGCGTGGACTTTGCAAGCGTCTACAACGACTTCATGCGCGTGACGGGCGAGCTGAAGCCGGTGGCCATTCTCTCGTTCGGAGCCGGGCAGGGGCCCTGGGAGCTCGAGCGCGTTTTCTATCCCTATTTCACCGACTGGTTTCTTAAGGGCGAGATCCCGAGCACGGTAGGCGTGAAGACGCTTTATCCGATTCCTGCAACGCTCGCGCAGAAGGTGCCCCGCCGCAGCTCGCTGCCGCTCGAGAAGATCAGCGCTGCTGTGGAGAAAATCGGCGATGCCGGGCTGATGCCCTGGATCGATGAAAGTGGAGGCGCGGGAGACTACGTGTGCGCCTTCACGGGTTTTCTGGAAACCTGGTACGAGAGCGAGCACCGCGATCCGAGTGATGAGGCGCACGTGAAAGCCGCGGGCTTCATCCACGTGAACGGCGACGAAGAAAAGGCAAAGGCTTCCATGGAGGCTTCGCTCGAGGCGCTGATTCTCTCGCTGGATGGCAGCCAGCCTGTTCCGCGCGGAGACAGTTCCGCCCAATAAAAAATTTCCTGTGCACCCTAAATTCGCGCTCCGGCACCGTCAAGATTTCCGGCTGAACGTCGATAGAATCCTCGGCGCCGAAAAACAGGGGGTACTTATGAAAAAGCTCGTGATCCGTGAATCTGCTGGAAAATATCACCTTGAAAACTTCGGCTCCTATTATACGGGCCTCGACGGCCGCCAGCCGTTCACTCTTGTAATCGAGTCGAGCTCACAGGGTCTCTCAATGGAATTCCCTGAAACCACCGTGTTCGATCTCTTCACCCGTTTCAACTTGCGCGACAATGACTTCATGGAAGGCCGCTACGCCTGCACTGATTTTGTGCGGGTGAAGCACGAGACCCTGGAATGCATTGTGGAAGCTCCCTGCGGCACGCTGTATGACTTTTTCCGCGAGCGGATGGCTTCAGGGCACTGCCAGCTTCGCTGTAGCAAGCCCCTCAGCTTCTATTGGAACGGCAGCAGCGAGCGCGACGTCGCGTAACTGTCTATTGTTTAGTAGTGTTGTCTAAGGTTTGTACACCTTCCCCCTCGTAAAACGGCCGCAGAGCCTTGGTACTGCCTATGCATAAGAATCTCAAACGGGAGACATTAAGTCTCCTTAGAGGTGCTTATGTACAGTATGTCGATCCCGGCCCTCCTTGCCCTTGCTCTTTTCCTCCCCAATCATTCAAACGCGCAGTCGATCACGAACCCTGTGACGCCCAAACACGCCGCTCTTAAAGATGCTAAAGCCAAGCTCGAAGGCGGCATCAAAGGCTTTCTCGAAGCCGTGAATTCCTGCGACCTGCCTGTCGCGGTGAAGACGAAAATCGTTGATGGCTTCGCTGGACCCGCAAACCGGGACAACGCGCTTGCTCTCCTAAGCGTGCGGGAATCGAAGGTTGCCGAGCTCGTGAGCGAGGCCGATAAAAAATTTGATGCCCTGACTGCCAGCTGTAACGGTGGCGCGAGCGGCTTTGAGAGTCAGGTAGCTGTTCCAGCAGAAGCCGTAAGCAAAGAGGCTCAGGACAAGATCAAGGCGGAGTTCGATCTCTACAAGTTAGGCAATGCTGAAGCCTCCAAAAACGAAGCGACCTTGCGCAAGATCCTCCTGCTTCGCCAGATGACCGCCCCTCAGCCCGCGAGCGATGGCTGCAAGAAGGCACTCAGCTTTCTCGGGGAAGACGGCAAGAACAACGGCCCCCTTAAGGAAACCGACAAGGCTCTCCAGGACAGCTTCGCCGGCCTAATAGCGGCGTATCCCGAGCGAGTCGCGTCGATCCGCGAGTTTGGCAGAGTGATAGTCGCCGGCGGCAGATGCGGTTCATCCCCCCAGCGAGTGGGGATGTTTCCCAGGCTGCGCGAAGGCGAGTACCAGGTGTCGGATATCCCGAGCGACTCGAGCACGGAATCCGCCCTTTAGAGCGAAGACCGCAAAAGACTGTAGATTCTTTGTACAGGCGTGCAAGTCTTAGGCAGGATTTCGCGGTCTAATTCCAGTAATATCAATAAGATAAGTGTGGCGTTGCTTATGCATTTATCTTTGCAAGCAGAGAGCGGGGACTCAATCTTCTCCCCCCCCCAAATTTGGGTCTACCGCTCTCCTTACTTTTTTAAACTTACACTTCGGGCCAAATCGAACTCCTCCCAATCGATTTGGCCCTCTTTTTTTCCCTCTGAAGCGCTATCCGCTGCCGGGTTGGTGGCGCTTCCATTCTTCGCTATAATTTTTGTCATGGACGCAAAAGACAAAGCTCTGAAGATTGCCCTCGGAACCATCGCCGTGCTGGCCGTGGCCATGTTCTCCTACTACTGGTTTTCCTGGCGCAACCGTACCACGCAGCACGACGTGAACGTGCAGGAGCGGGTGGACAGCATCAAAGAAGAGAAAAGTGAATACGCCGGGATCTATTCCAGCTCCGAGCCGATAGAAGGCATGGAGAGGCGTCTCTCGTTTTTCACCCTGACCCGCAAAGAGGATGGCAGTGGGCATTCCGGCACCCTCAAACTCGACAGGATCGCGAGCACTGAGGCTGTAGAGGATTATCTCAAGTGCAATGACGTGAACATCGGAGAGAAGGAGTTCTTTATCAAGTGCAACTCTCCGGAGCTCGGGCAGATTTCGTTCGTTGGCGAGCAGGACAAAAGCTCGGGCGCCCTGCAAGTGCGGGGCAAGGTGCTCTGGAACAAAGACGGCAACGTCGTAATCGACAAAGCTACCATTCTGAATCATACCGGCGGCTGAGCTGCGTCAAAAACCTGCATTAGCAAGGTTCAGCAGGTCAGAAAAAAGTGGGCAAGCGCGCGCACCTGCGCGAGACTTTTCCCATGCGAAATCTCATTCTCCTGCTCACGCTTCTTTTTGTTTCTTCTCCTGGTAGCTCCCGCGCCGGCCCCTATAGCAAGGGCAAGGCGGCTTCTCCGCTCTGGGGCGAGGTAGACCGGCTCGCCGGCGAGCAGAAATACCAGGCGGCGCTCGACGCTTCGAAAAAGCTCCTCGAAAGCGCCCGCGCCCGCAAGGATGAGCGCCTGGAAACAGAAGCGATCATCAAAGTATCGCAGTTTGAGATGGGCCAGCATGGCTATGAGACCGCCGTGCGCTTCGTGAAGGAAACAACCTGGCCCAAAGACCGCGCCTCGCGCGCGCTGCTTCACCTCTACTACGCGCGAGCGCTCGTTTATTACCAGCAGATGTACGGCTGGGAGATCGGGAAGCGGGAAAAGAGCGGCTCGACCAAAGGAGATCTCAAGGCCTGGACCACCGACCAGATTGGCATGGAAGCGAGCCGCTCGTTCGACGCGGCGATGAGCGAGGCCGATAGCCTCGACGGCCCCGTGCCCACTTACTTCCGCGTAGTACTGTCGCCGAACAATTATCCGGAAGGCGTGCGGCCCACTCTGCGCGACGCGGTAGTTTACCTGGCGGTGGAACACCTGGCGAATCAACAGTTCTGGAGCGCCAAGGAGAGCAACGAGGTGTACAAGCTGCCTTTCCAAAAGCTTGCCGGGCTTTCCGGCGGAAAACGGATCCCCGCTGCGGATGCCCAGCACCCCGTGGAGAAAATTGCCAGCTGGCTCGCGGAGCATTCCGCGGCTCACACCGCAAAGGGCCGTGCGGAGGCTGCACTCGAAGCCCGTTATTCGCTGCTGGAGAAACTGCATTCTTCGGCCACGGAAGAGGGCGATCGCAAAACGATTCGCGAAGCATTGCGTAGCTTGCAGGCCAAGGCAGCAAAAGTGGAATGGTGGGCAAGAGGGCAAGCGCTGCTTGCTGAGTTCATCCGGGCTGAGAGCCGGCCTGGAAATCTGATCGATGCCCGCAGGGAAGCGCTCGCAGGCCGCGAGGCTTTCCCGCGCTCCACGGGCGGTCAGTTTTGCAACGCCATTGTCTTCGAGATCGAACGCGCTGAGACTAACCTTTTGGGAATGGCGAGCGATTCCGCCGGAAAGCGCTCCCTGCTCGTGCAGTACCGAAATATCCGTAAGCTTCATTTTCGCGCCTACCGTCTCGATATCGATGAGGCTTTGCGCGCGTCGAGAGGCAATGGCTTCGGCCAGCTGAACCAGGAGCAGTTGCAGAAAATTCTGCTCACCGAGCCCGTGCAGCGCTGGAGCACTGACCTCGCCGAGACGAAAGACTTCACACTGCACCGCCACTTTGTGACTCCGCCCGTTCTGAAAACGGGCGTTTATGCGGTGGTGTCGTCGCTCCGGCCCGAGTTCCGCGAAAGCGAAAACGTAGTGCAGGCGGTGCGTTTGAATGTGACCGATCTCGTGCTCACCTCTCACAGCTCCAGCAAAGGGGAGTTCGAAATTCGTGCGCTTTCAGGCGAGACCGGAAGGCCAATCGCAGGTGCCTCAATCGCGCTTCATCGATTCAACTGGCAGACGGCACCCGTGCAGGTGAAAGAGCTCAAAACCGATGAGAGCGGGTATGCTGTTTTTTCTGAGCCTTCAAGGGCGCAGAATGAGCAGAACAATTATTTTTTCACCGGCCGCTACAAGGAGAACTTCGCCTCGAGCAATGAAAACGTTTGGTTCGGCCGAGAAGGTTCCGAGAGCGTTGTTTCCTCGGCATTCGTTTATACGGATCGCGCGATCTACCGACCCTTGCAGAAGCTGCATTTCAAAGTTCTTGGCTACCAGGGCAGAACGGGAGCAGGGAACTATGAGGCGGCAAAAAGCGGCACGACGATTCAGGTGCAGCTTCGCGACCCGAATTACCAGATAGTGGCCACGAGCCAGGTGAAGCTCGGGGCTTTTGGCTCAGGCTCGGGAGAATTTCTGATCCCTGCGGGCCGGCATCTCGGAAACTGGCAGGTGCAGACCACCGGCGTTTTCGGGGGAAGCGCTTCAGTGCAGGTGGAAGAATACAAACGGCCCACCTTCGAGCCCTCGCTCAAGGAAGCCGCGGAGCCGCTTCGGCTTAACCGAGCAGCTAAGCTTTCAGGAGAAGCTCGCTACTATTTTGGCCTGCCCGTAACCAGCGGAGCGGTAAGCTGGCGGGTGACGCGCGAAGAAGTGGCGCCCTGGTGGTGGAGCTATTGTGGCTGGTGGAATCCTGGAAGCCAAAAGGCCGCCGAAACGGTCGCGAGCGGCCGCGCTGCGCTGAAAGCAGATGGAGGCTTCGACATCGAGTTCACCCCGGAAGCTGACGAGCGGAAAGCAAAAACTGAAAAAGACGGCATCAGCTATCGCTTCCGCGTGGAAGCAGATGTGACGGACGAAGGCGGCGAAACCCGCAGCGCCTCCCGCAGTTACCGCCTCGGCTTCGTGGCCGTGGAGGCCAAGCTCGACTGGGACGAAGGATTTTTTCGCTCCGGCCAGCCAGCCACTCTGCGCGCGATGCTCAGCGACCTAGATGGCAAGCCGCTCAAGGGCAGCGGCACCTGGAAAGTCGCGAGGCTCGAAGGCAAGGCAGAGCTTCCTTCCGAGCTGCCTCTCGATCAGGCGTCAGAATCCTCACTGCCAAGAAGAAGGGGTTCCAAGGCTGCTGGCAAAAGCGCCGATAAAGGCGACTACTCTTTTGACGACGATCACCGGCGCGCGCGCTGGGAAACCGAGTTTCGCTGGGAAACGGTGACTCAGGGCTGGGCGGAGAAAGAGGCGGTCGCCGAGGGCAAGGTGGAGCACAACGCTAAAGGCGAAGGGCTGATCCCGCTCAAGGCTTTCGACCGGGCCGGCGTGTACCGGATAACGTATTCTACCAAAGACAGTTTCGGTGCAAAGTATGAGGCTTCCCGCGATTTCATCGTGGGCGGAGTGAATCCCGAAATCAATCTTCCCCTTGTGTTGCTCAATGACGGCTCCTCCAGGAAGGTGGGTGATGTAGCGCGCTTTCTCGTGCATTCCGGCTTCGAAAAGCAGCCGCTTACGGTAGAAATTTATCGAGCAGGTAAGCGCATCTCGCGCAAAACAATTGAGGGCGGCAAAGGCCAGAGTCTGGTCGAGGTTCCTGTTACCCGAGAAGACCGCGGTGGCTTCACCTTGCTGGTGTATGGCTTGCGCGACCACCAGGCGCTGCGCGCGGAGTCGAGTGTGCAGGTGCCTTGGAAGGACCGAGAGCTGCAAGTCGAGTTCTCGAGCTTCCGCGATAAGCTGAAGCCCGGTCAGAAGGAAACTTTCCGCGTTACGGTGAAGAACGACCAGGGCAAAGCTCTCGAGCAGGGCGCGGCCGAGGTGCTGGCCTATATGTACGACCGCAGCCTGGATCTCTTCGCAGAGCACCGCTATCCGTCGGCGGCCTCGCTTTATCCGAGCCGCACTGGCGCGCCTGGCACGAGTTTCACGCTCGGCTTTGCCTCAGGATTGAGTCTCTACTACAGCCTGCCGGGAAGCCCTGGCCAGCCCGCGCTCATTTCTGATCGGCTCGAGATTCAGGCGAGCTACGGGATAGGCGGCCCTGGCAGGCGCGGGGGCTATGGCTCCTTTGGTGGAATGCCGGCGGCCTCAATGGCATTGATGGAGGCTGATTCATCCGTGAGTGAAGGCGCTGCCGCTGACGGCGCCTCTAGAGCGAAGACTGCGGCCTCGCCCGCTCAGGAGAGCGGGATGATGCTGAAGAATGAAATGAAAAAATCCGACAGCGGCAGCGCAGCGAAACAGGAAGCGGCGCCCGCCGGAGAAACCGTACGCACGAATTTCTCCGAGCAGGCCTTTTTCGTGCCCCACCTGGTTACGGGCCCGAATGGCTCGCTCGCGATCGAGTTCACCGCACCCGAGAGCGTTACAAGCTGGCGCGTGCTTGCGCACGCCATAACCAAGGATCTCCGTGGCGGCAGCGTCTCAAAAGAAACGCGTACCGTAAAAGAGCTGATGGTGCGCCCGTATATCCCGCGATTCCTGCGGGAGGGCGACGAAGCCGAGATCAAGGTGCAGGTGAACAACGCTTCCGAAGGAGAGATGAGTGGCGAGCTTACGTTTGAAATCGAAAATCTCGCGACCGGAAAAAGCGCGCTGAAGGAGTTCGGTCTGAGTGGCCCGCAGACGAAGAAGTTTTCCACCGCCAAAAATGGCTCGGCAACTTTTGGCTTTCCTGTGAAAGCGCCAAAGACGGTTGGCGACTATGCGTTCAAAGTGTTGGCTAAGTCCAAAAACTTCTCCGATGGCGAGCGTCGCCCTTTTCCCATGCTGCCGAGCCGCATGCATCTGGCGCAGAGCCGCTTCGTAACCTTGCATCAAAAAGACAGCAAGGTGCTCGAATTCAAGGACCTCGCCGCGGGTGATGATCCGAGCCTGCTGAATGAGCAGCTCGTGGTTACGGTCGATGCCCAGCTCTTCTACGGAGTGCTGCAGGCTCTGCCCTATCTCGTGCGCTATCCTTACGAATGCGTGGAGCAGACGCTTAACCGCTTCCTGTCGACTGGTATCGTAAGCTCTCTCTTCGACAAGTATCCGAGCGTAGGCAAGATGGCCAAGGATTTCTCTGCTCGCAAAACGCAGCTCGAGAACTTTGAGGCGCCGGACGCAAACCGCCGCATGAGCCTCGAAGAATCGCCATGGCTGCAGGAAGCCAAGGGGGGCAAGGAAAATGAGGACGAACTGATCAACGTGCTCAACCCCGAAGTCGCGAAAGCCGAGCGAGACTCCGCGATGGGCAAGCTGCGCAAAATGCAGCTCAACGATGGCGGATTTCCCTGGTTCCAGGGTGGCCCGCCCGACGAACACATGACCCTCTACCTCCTGCTCGGGCTCTCGCGCGCAGTGGAATTCAAAGTCGAGGTTCCGCAGGACCTCGTTGTAAAGGCATGGGGCTTTGTAAGAAGTTGGCTCGACCGGCACCTCGCCGAGATGATGAGCAAGGACTATGGCTGGGAAACAGTCACGATGGTGAACTTCGCGCTCAGCTCTTACCCGAACGATTCCTGGGCGGGCGGCTTCTTCGATGCGAGCTATAAGAACAAGCTGCTCGATTTTTCCTATCTGCACTGGAAAGATCACGCACCGCTCGTGAAGGGCTACCTCGCGCTGACGCTCAAACGCATGGACCGTGAGAAAGACGCTCACCTCGTGTGGGATTCGGTAATGGATTCCGCCAAGCACAGCGAGGAATTAGGCACCTACTGGGCGCGTGAAGACCGCTCCTGGCTCTGGTACAACGACCAGATCGAGACTCATGCGTTTGCCCTGCGCACACAAATGGAGCTCGACCAAAAAGACAAACACAACGAAGGCCTCGTGCAGTGGCTCTTCCTCAACAAAAAGCTCAATCACTGGAAGAGCACGCGGGCGACGGGAGAAGTGATCTACGCGCTTACGCACTACCTCGACAAGACCGCGCAACTCGGGCAAAAAGAAGCGGTGAAGGTGGAGCTCGGGTCGCTGACCACCGAGTTCCTCTTTGATCCCGCGCGCTATACGGGCAAGAAAAACCAGCTCGTGGTGGCCGGCGACAAGATCGACGGTAAAACCATGTCGAAGATCAAAGTCAGCAAGGAGACCACGGGCTTCGCGTTCGCCTCCGCTACCTGGCAGTTCTCCACCGACAAGCTACCGAAGGAAGAAAGTGGCGATTTCTTCAACGTGACCCGCAAGTACTTCAAACGCGAACATTCGGGCTCGGAGTGGAAGCTGTCTCCACTTACGGAAGGCACGAAGATCCGGGTGGGCGACCAGATCGAGGTGCAGCTCAGCTTACGAACTAAGCACGAAGCCGAATACGTGCATCTACGAGATCCGCGCGGCGCGGGTTTTGAGCCTGAGACTCTGAACTCGGGCTACAAATGGGACCTCGGCATCTTCTGGTACGAGGAAACGCGAGATTCGGGCTCGAATTTTTTCTTCAATCGCCTGCCGGTTGGGGAATATTCTTTCAAGTACCGGCTGCGCGCGAATATGGCAGGCACCTTCAGGGTGGGGCCAGCCACGGTGCAGTCGATGTACGCGCCGGAATTCAACGCATATTCAGCCGGGGATTCGCTCAAAGTTGAGGCGGCGAAAGAGTGAGGCGAGCGCTGCTTCCACTTCCTCGCCTTTAAGAAAGAGCAGGTACATCGAAATCATCATGAAGCCAAAACTCGGCAGGTTCATGAACAGAAAAATTCCGATATGCAGGAATACGCCGAACGCCAGCATCGGCAGGCGAAGGCGTGGCACCCACACAAGCGCGGAGAAGTAGAGCTCCCACAGCAGGAGCAGGTAAACGGCGCCAGCCAGCAGGATCGGAAAGTGGGCTACGAAGGAGAGATCCCAGCGCTGCATATTGCCGATCGAGAGCACGTCCCAGAGCGCGGAGCCGTCCCACCAGCGGGTGCCCTTGAGCTTTTCCAGCCCGGAGTAGGCGTAGATCACGCACACCTGCAGCTGCATCAGTCTCCAGGCGATATGGCTGAAGGGGCCTTGCCGGGTATTGGCTTTCTTGCGCCATTTCGCGTCGAGCGAGTAACGCGCGCCAGAGTTGGCGAAGCAAAGATAGAGGAAATAAAAAGTGCCGATCGTGTCGACGCCGAACATCACGCTCATGTTCCGGTTCAGAAACATCAGATGCAAAAAATACACAGTGATCGCCGACACGCGGGTGAAGAGGCCGAGCGCAAGGGTGAGCAGCGCGCAGCAGAAGACGGCGTGGGCCACGTGGATCGCGGTGATGCCGGTGAGCCAGGTGAAGACGGTCGGATGCCAGGCGATGAATTCGAGGGAGTTAAGGTGGCTGAGCGGCATGATGCCGTCGTCGCCGTAGAAGAAGGCGAGGTCGGGGATGCGGGTGAGGTAGAACACGAACATTACAGAGCCAAAGCTGATCCGGAAGAGCCCGAGGCTTGAAAGCGTGGAGTCGGTAACGGAATCAAACCAGAAGCGGTTCCAGGCGGCAGTGAATTCCTGTAGCTGCGTTTTCAGCCAGCTCATTACTTCTCCTCGCAGTAGTGGGTGCCGAGCACCTGTGTCTGAAGCTCAGCGGGGTCGGTGATCTTGCGGCCTTCTTTTTGAACCTGCTGAAGCGAGTTCACCGTCGCCATCACACTCCAGAGCTGCACTGACTGAAGGTCGGGATACTGGGCGCAGAGATAGTGCACGAACATTCCCTTGAGGTTTCCTTCTGTCGCAAGCACAAAGCGCGCGAGGCTGATGCGCCGGTTGAAGCGATCGCGGAAAAAGTAAGGGTTGTCGGCCTCCGGGAAGCGGGCGGTGACGGGCATCCCATTTTTGCGTTCGATCTTGTAGTCGATATGGATCGGCGCGTAGAAGGGCTCGGGTGCGAAGAAGGCCCAGGTGGAAGCCAGGCCGAGCAGATTCAGGTAAGGCTGGTACACGGGGGCAAGCGAACCGGTGAGAAAGGAACTGCGGTTCGGGGCGGTGAGCACGCCGAGCAAATGAAAGATCAGGAAAGCGGAGATAAGGCGTTTATGGAGCTTGCTCAGATGAATCTCCCTATACTCTCGATGAGCTTCATCCAGCGATGGTCGCCCCCGTCCGTGAGGATTCCTATGCGCATACACACAATTGTACACGCGACCCGCCGTCAGTGTAAGAAAGAAGGATGATCGATTTCGATCCGCTTAACCCCTTCCCGTTAGTGGCGCTGAGCCCCGAACTCTACCCGCAAGCAAAGCGGCACGCTGCGATAGCAGACGAGTGGCTCGGGCTCGACGTGGAGGCCACCGAAGCGCGCATTTGCGTTCCTGAGGACAACCAGGAACGTTGGAATGGCCGTCATCCGAGCATCTTTCTTACTCCGTACCTCGAGCTGCGCGCCTGGCTGGAAGAGCTGCAGCTGGGGCCTCGCGAAACTGTCGTCGATCTTGGTGCAGGTTACGGCCGGCTTGGCTTTGTGCTGGCGAAGCATTTTCCGGACTGCCGCTTTCTGGGATTCGAGCTGGTGAAGGAAAGGGTGGAGCAGGGAGCGAAGGCGCTCAGAAAGTTTAATGCCCGGAATGCGGAGCTGCTTCAGGCTGATATCGCCGCATCCCACTGGAGCCCGCCCAGTGCAGAAATTTATTTCATCTATGACTACGGCACGCGCGCTGCAATCGGCAAAACCCTAGCTGATCTGCGCGAGCTCTCTAAAGTCAGAAAATTCCGGGTGGTCGGGCGCGGCCGCAGCGTGCGCGATCAGATCGAGCGGGAACACCCCTGGCTTGGCTCAGTGAATCTTCCCGTGCACCATGGTCACTATTCCATCTACCGCGCCTAAGGCCGGAATATCCGGCACGAAGCTGCCGCGCTCCTTGCCCAGAGGCGCAAGGATCTGCTCCCAGGAACAATGCGCAACCCAGTCGAGGATGGAGTAGTCAGAGGCGCGAAGGGGGCTCAGCGCGGAGGCGCGGAAATGCTGCCAGCGTACTTTAACGCCGGCTTCGCGGAACAAGGGCAGCTCGAGATAGCGGCTCGCGCCGAGCGCAGAATAATATTCGGTGGCTTCCAAGCTCTGGCAGAGCGATACCAGCCGCGCGCTCTTTACACCTTCGGGCGCAAGATCAGAGGCGTGCCAGACAGCGCAGCCAAGCTTCAGGGGTTTCCAGAACATCGCCACGCTCGCCTCGCAGAGGTCGATCAGGAAGCGATGCTTAGTAGCGGTTTCGAAAAGAAATGGCTTTAACAGGGGCTCGAGCTGCGACTGAAAATACGGTGCATCACGGTACGTGGCTTCGAGCAGCTCCCAATGCTGCCGCGTCCAATTGCGGGACTGGTCGATTTCCATCTCGCGAAACGTTCGATCCCGGTGCCCGTGCCCGTGTATGGGAACAGTGAGCCAGTTTTTCTGCTGGCTTACTTCTGGGGATTCAAGCTGCGTGAGGCTTGGAAGCCTCGTACGGTGTTGGCGTCCCTGGCGGATCCACTGCACGTTATCGAGATAGACAAAGGAATCAGCGCGCGCGAGCTGCTCGAAGTAACCCAGCCATGGGAAATAGTTCGGTTGTTGGCACACCACTCGCATAGATAACGGAACCCTCCCTGGCCCCTGTAGTCAACGCTAGCAAAGGGGTGGTGAAGTTCGCAATTCTTTTCAACTTTTGTTAGGTTTGGCTGAATTATTTTTACGAGGTATGGCATGAGATTCTTTTTCGCCGTTTCGCTGTTTGCATTTCTTGTTCTTCCTGGTGCCAGCGCCTTTGCCGCTGACGGAACCGGAATCGGCCTTACGTTGGGCGTGCCTAGTGGTGTTACCGGCCGCACTCTGCTCACCACGGAAAACTCGATCGACTACGGAGCCGGCTGGTCGATCGTAGACACCAGCAAGTTCCACGTTTACGCCGACTACCTTTGGTCGCGTCCGCATACTTTTGAGGTGAACGAGGAGAAGCTCGATCTCTTCTTCGGCGGCGGGATCGCGGTGCGCACCAAAAGCGGCTCGAACGATAACGAGGTGGTGTTCGGCCCCCGAATCCCTGTGGGCATCAGCTATTTCTTTGCCAATCCCGATCTTGAGCTCTTCGCGCTCGGAGCGGTGAACGTGGGTATTCTGCCTAGCTCGGATGTCTACTTCGATCTATTGGTCGGCGCGCGTTTTTACGTGTTTTAAGAAGCCTGGTTGGGCGCGGTGGAAGCTGCTGAGTAGGTAGGGAGCTTCCATAGTCAAAATTGGCTCCGGCGGTGCCGCGTTGGGGCAGTAAACTTTAAAGTAGATATATTCGGGGCAGTGATAACCAGCAGAAAGGGGGAGCTCATTACGGCCGTTTCCCTCTACTCGTAGCGCAGCGCCTCGATCGGCGACAGGTCGGACGCCTGTTTGGCCGGCCAGAGCCCGAACACGAGGCCCACAAAAGCCGAAAAGAAAAACGCGGCGGCGGCGGCCGATGGCGGTATCACCATGCCCCAGCCGAGACTGAGTGAAACCGCAAGGGAGATCCCATAGCCGAGCCCAAGACCAATACAGCCGCCAAGCGTACAAATCAGCACACTCTCGACGAGGAACTGGAACAGAATATCCAGTCGCCGCGCGCCGAGAGCCTTGCGTAAGCCGATCTCTTTGGTGCGTTCCTTTACACTCACAAGCATCACGTTCATGATCCCGATCCCGCCAACTACAAGAGAGATTGCGGCAATCGCGGCGAGCAGCGAAGAAATTGCCTGCGTGCTCTTGTTTACGGCATCGCGGATTTCATTCAGACTGCGCACGTCGAAGTCGCTCTCCTGGTCTTCGCGGAGGCCCCGGCGCTGGCGGAGCAGCTGGTCCACTTCTGCGGTGGCGGCGGCGATCAGCTTGTCTTCCCGCACCGATACGGAAAGGTTCTGCAGGCTCGTTTTGCCCAAGACGCGGTACATTGCCGTGTGCAAGGGCACGATCACCTGGTCGTCGGCGTCCTGGAAGCTGTTTGCGCCTTTGCTGGCGAGAACGCCAATCACGCGGAACTCCACGCGGTTCACTTTGATCGTGCCGCCGAGCGGATTCACATTGTCGCCGAACACGTTTTTTACCACCGTGGTGCCAACGAGCGCCACTCGTTGCCGGGCCTGGTCTTCCTCGTCGGTAAAAAAGTGCCCAGCGGCGAGCAGAGCATTCTGCATGCGTTCATAGGAGGCAGTTACGCCAACGAGGCGAGTGGACGCATTTCGGTCCCCGCGCGATACCGTCACGTAGCCGTTGATGGAGGCCCCCACGTCGGCGACCGGGCTGCGCGGCACCGCAAGT
>Ga0247843_1004515_pt1 | contig 20693 bp, 24 predicted proteins | sample LaCruzMarch2017__FD_192420 | JGI IMG/M metagenome (GOLD analysis project Ga0247843, IMG submission 192420) | Freshwater microbial communities from meromictic Lake La Cruz, Castile-La Mancha, Spain - LaCruzMarch2017_8m | ecosystem: Environmental > Aquatic > Freshwater > Lake | place: Spain...
AAGAAGCTTCTTTACGACAGCTTCCCTGAATTCCTGATTATATCGTGGAATTGTTCCCATGCATTATCCTGATCTCAACCCCCTGTGCTTATTTAAGTTACACGACAACTACCCTGAAACAGGGGGAGAGAGCGCGTAGAAAAATGTAAGCATGCAAATAGGGTAAGAGACATTGGGGGCGGCGACTAGGATTTTGTTCAAGTGGCCACAGCCACAACCACAACCACAACTAAAGAGCAGGGAATGTTGAGGATTTGGTTGCGGACAGTCTCCCTTTCGAAACTGATCTTTAAAAAATCTATAGGAAATCCCCCTAGCTCACCGCCATCTTGCATCAGGACCCACTGGATTTGACTCTGGATTTACTACAACGTACCGGTGCTGCAAAACTTTTTGAGGTGGAAATGAAATCCTTGATCTATGCCATGACCGGGGGAAACGGCTCCGGAAAAACAACTTACGCTTTAAAAATTTCTAAAGAAAAAGGGGCCAAGTTTTTCTCTTTAGATAAAACGATCAAAGACTTTAATCAGCCCATCCGAAGCTATGAAGATTATATGTTATATTTTCAGCAGGCCTTAGATTTGATGTCTTCACAAGCCATCCAATTCTTAAAAGAAGGTGATTCGGTTGTGTTTGATTTCGGCGGTGGAATTTCGAGTCGCGAATGGTTAAGACAGTTGGCCAAAGCAAGCGGTGCTGAGGTGGAAATCTATCATTTAGAAGTCCCGCTTGAGGAAAGGCGACGCAGAATTCACAAGAGAAATTTGGAAATGCAAAAGGACGTCTACTTTTTTCATATGGATGACAATGAATTTGCCAGGCATAATAAAGAAGATCCTTCGGCTCCACCTGCTGAATCAGGCATTAATGTAATCAGGGTAAAAAATAGCTAATGTACCATTCAGTGATCGTCACAATCTTCAGACCTGGGTCCAGAAACCAAATCCCTTTAGGTCACCGTCCATTCAAAACGATGAATTACCTTTTTACGCGTAGGTTCTCTTTTTATGCGGTAAATGCCCGACGTCCGAAAATCTCAACAGCACCAAATTTCCCTACTGGTCAATTCTGACTGCGGTCAACGAAGCGTTCATTACATCGAAGGCCTTCCAGTTACTTTCTGGATCAATCCCAAGAGACTTGCATACCCAGTGCCTGATAACGTTGCCGTGGGCGACAACGACTTCACAACTTTGACCTACTTTCGGGACTTTGAAAATAAATTCAAAAGCCCTGTCGCGAAGAAGTTGAGCGGCTCTTGCCTTCTCCCGAATCTTCAACCTCTCGGCACGGGAACATTTTTTATCAAGTTCTTCAAAAAACCCCTGTGTTCCTGGAAGAAAACCTTCAGAGAAAAAACGTTTGCTGAGGGGTTTCAATTCAATCTTTGCGCCGATGATCCCCGCTGTTTCCCGCGCGCGAGGCATCGTGCTTGAATAAAGTTTCGAGGGCTTGAGCGGCTCAATACATCTAGCAGCCAACTCCGCTTGCTGACGGCCGAGTGGAGTCAGTTTCTCTGGATCATATTGAGCTTGCCCGTGCCGGACAAAAATGATTGTGCGATAGCTTTTCAATCTCATATCCTTCATCTTCTAAAATTTCACAAACAAGGCGGCATCAGTCAGCAAACCAGTGACATCAATCACCGAAAGTGATTGATCCAAGGATCGAGCGGAAAATTGTTTAAATAGTGAAGAACAACTGCGGGCCATAGGGTTCTTGTTTTTAATGTTATCCACGCCATGATTGGTCCGAAGACGAATGTCGTGTATGCGATTTGATTACCGAGGCTAGTAAGGTCGAGCCAAAAGATATTTTTGAGATGCCAGAGACCAAACAGGCTCGAAGCCAAAACGATTGCACCCAGTTTTCCATAGCTGCTTTCAAAAAACTTCAACAATACTCCACGAAAAATCAATTCTTCATAAATCGGCACAAACAACATCGATACGCCGATTGGATAACCGTACATTTTCCCAGTTAAGCCAGCCTCAAAGAAGCATCCAATTGTTGTGAGTACATACAACGCAGCAATCAGGACAATTTGAGCGAGCGGCGTCACCCGGAATATACTTTTAAGTTGATAGAACTCAAACGGCTCACTACATTGCATTTCTTAAAAATTATCTCCGGCAACCAGATATGTCCATCAAACTAATCCCACTAACTCACCGCCTTGCCCAAAACCCAAAGACTCAGCTAACATCAGATCGCTTTGCAATGCCTTATTTCTTCATGTCATTAGTTCTGAACTTGAAAAGGCCGCGATGTAATCTGAAATCCAGTAATTCTAAAGCATCATTCGGAGTTTATTGATGAACCTTTTCATGTTTGGATCCGACTTCGAGTACGGAATATTTTCGAAGTCGAACCATCGAACTGATTTAAATTCCCTCTGATCGAAGTTCAGGTGCTCAGAGCAGTTTCCTTCCAAGACATACCAGAGGCTCACGTCAGTATGACCGGCTGTAAAGCCTACAGTAACAGTTGATGTAATGAAAATCGGTCTTTCCGACCAGAATTTGGCTTCAACACCAAGTTCTTCCAAGCATTCACGTTGTGCGGTTAAGTTGGGATGCTCTCCGGGTTCTACATGCCCTCCTGCCGGGAGCCACAGACCGGCCTTCAAGTGCTCAACGAGTAGAATTTTCCCATGCTTAAAATCGCAAAGACAAAAGTATGAGACAAGATGCTTCTTTGGAATATCTGGCTTGCTGATTCGAAAGATTTCTGTACCAGAAAAAATCCATTCTAGGCTCTCATTAATGTGAGCTTTCTCTAGGATGTCGACTGGCTCGATTATTCTTATGAGTTCGGCAATTTCATTTTGAATCATCCATCAAAGACTAGTTTGCCTTGAACGAGCCATCAAGAAGCTAATCCCTTTAACTCGCTCGCCCACCCGCCGAACAGCCGCAAGGCATTGACAGAGAGGGGCAGCTCCTCGGAGCCTAAAAAGCGAAAGACCTAGCTCCGTCCGGGCAAAGCAATAGACATTTGAAGCTAAATTTAGCATGCTGCAAGCACAGGAGCTTTTAAATGCAGATTTTATTGTGGATTTCTTGTTTTACATTTTTTGCCTTCAATTGTTATTCTCAATCAGAAATTCAAAGTCCTGTTATTCCACGGTTGCTTGAGCCGAACTGGTCCACGTTCCTAAAAGAGAACGGAGTATCCGAGTATTTCAAGCCCTCGATGGATTTAGCTGTGGGACGATATGAAAAGGCGTTGGCCGCGTTATCGGGAAAATCTGAATCTTGCCGCGTTTCCACAGCAGATGTGAATTGGATGGAGCGAGCTAAACTTCAATTTAGTGCTGAGGAGATTCGGAAACATAGTAAAGATTTCAGAACGGCAATTCTCTTTCGCAGCATAGAGCTTGAAGCTCGCTGCAGAGAAAACGCGGAGAAAGATGCGCTTCATGCAGAAGCTCAAATGCTCCCCTTCCTCTATAGAATGCATGAACTAGTTCAGCAGTTTTCAGAAAAGCTAAATAAGTCGCAGAAGGATGTTCTGAAGCCTTTAGCAGAAACTTTGAATACAATAGTTGGCGCACGTCCGACCCCACTTCAGCTGGTCGCCTTTTCCTATACAACACCTCAAGGACTAGCGAAGCGGGATGCCTTACATCCAAAAGTTTTGCGTTTCGTGGCTACGGATCCCTCCTTTCAAAATGCCTATAATTCTAAAAGAGCAGTTGAGCCACTCAGTAGTTTCTAAACTTTTGCGAAAATGATGGCATCAGCAAACCAATTTTTTATTCATCTGAAATAAGTCGACCATCGAGATGATCTAGCTCATGCTGAGCGATACGAGCTCTTGAGCCAGTCAGCTCTTCGAATTGTCGAGTTCCATCAATGTTAAAAAAATCTATCCGAATCGTTTTATACCTCTCAGTCCAGTGAAATCCACTAGCGGAGAGGCAGAATTCAATCCACGAGTCTTTGGCATCTCCAACAGGTACTACTACTGGATTGATAAAAACTTCGTACGAATGATTGAAGGGATTAAAAAAGCTGGATCGAAGTAAAAATATTCTTAAGCCAACACCCACTTGAGGCGCAGCTATTCCAGAAATACCGAAATGCGAAAACATTTCTTTGGCCAGGGTGGCAGTAAATTGAGTCAAATCGGCAGAAGAAAAGAACTTACTCTCAAGAGGCAAAGCTTTTCTCTTTAATATAGAGTCACTTTCTGTTGCAAGCTTAGCTCCTTTCCAATTTGGCACTTCAATCACGGAGGCTGAGTCAACTGCCAAGGCACGGAATGAGACTAGAAACATCCAGAATGCGACTATATGCATTTTCCTATTTTTCCCAGATCTTCGGAAATTGCAAGCTCTGCTTAAAAACCAAATGCTGAACGACCATGAAATCGATTCGAAAATCTCTTTTTCGATACTTCATCAAATCTGAACTTGAAAGAACGCGGTGTCATCAGAAAACCAGGGGTCCAAAAAGCTACTTCAAATCAATGACGATAGAAATCTCAAAATCGTTTCCACTGGAATCCTTGAATTTATTAATTTCTGGTTTACCTGGCGCAAAAGCCACCGCTAATTTAGCGAATTCAAAGTTTTTCTTATCTTGAATAATTCTGAATCGGTAGTCCGCAGAAAGCGAACCCTCGGAAGCGCGATTCACAGTTATCTTCAGTGAGTTTTCATCGCCGTTTTCGGTGCTAGTTTTAACTTCACCAGCCTGACCCTCCGAAATGATGAGAGAGGAAGAACCAGTTTTTTTCCCCATCTCTATAACATGGTAGACCACCCGATAGACCCGACCATTTGAAGCCGCTGCTTTGCTGACCGATAAGATAAGTCCAATGCATAAAAATAATTTGAACATGAAACCTCCAAAAGAAAACTCTAGATCGTTTCTCTTGATTGAAGGAGTCCAGAAAGCTGGCCTTAGGCGAAGTCCCACGATTCAATTTGAGCTTCACGAGGGTTGAAAAGGAAACAATGTCCTTATCACCCTTGCCAACAAAACGTGTCAGGTGGTGAATTGTCCTTAAATTTTCAATTTTGAAACAGATTCTTTATCAAAGAAATTTATTCGGGCGAAAAAGCTTGAACCTGGTGCCATTTATTTATAACCATTTTTTATGCGCCATTATAGCTGGGTGTTCAGTATTTTTTTTCTAATTTCAATCACGACTCATGGGGAACAAAACAAGTCTCCAGAAGGAACGAAAGCAATCTCACTCGAGCTTAGTCTAAAAGTGCAAGAAAGCATAGTTCAAACAAACGGCGTTTATTACCGAAAGGTCGAGTACAAAAATGAGCTCTTCTATCTTAGATTGCTTGAACCAGATCGAGATCACTCTCAGGCAGACTTTGAATGCACGCAAGGCACACCAAATGCAATTGGGGAGAATCAGATTCTCATATCAACAAAGGTCAGTGAGCGGGGTTCGTTATTTGTTGATGGACTTCGGAAGGTTTGTGCCCTTGGTAAACAGGGAATATCTGAAACGATGATCGAGCCAAATCTTCGCATCGGATTTGTCTTTGATGAATCCGAAAAGGGGCTCTTGAAACGAAAAAGATTTTATCTGAGCCCTGGCATTCTGGGAGGTGGACTAGGCGTCGGATTTGGTGCAGATTTTTGAGGTGGCACGAAATAAACCAGCCGCGCATTTTCGACTGTTAAAGCTGAAGACCCTAGTTGCAGACTCGAGTTTGGATCGGTATGTTACTAAAATGGAAATAATTTGCGAGACACCGCGCTTGGTTCTACGTAAAATTGTGCAGGAAGATGCGAGCTCATTGTTCGAAATTCTTGGCGATTCTAGCTATCAACGCTGATTACAATATTTGCGATTGAAAACTGTTGACCGATTTTTTGTACATCATCTGATTTTACATGAATTCTGCTTTGGATCTGCTGGTCATTTCTAAATCGAATAAAACCATTATCGAAAGTAGCGATTAAGCTCGAATCTTCCAATCTCACGTTTGGAAATATTTTCCGAATGAAATCAATTTGATTTGTCACGTTGGGGATGAATAGATCGACCCCATGAATTCCAACAAGAGAATTTTGATCTGAATTGGGTACGAAAATCTCCTTAAGCTCTTTCGGTGAAGAATCATAATAGATAAAACTAATCTCGGTTAGTGATCCGGGAATGGCAGGAAGATGGATTATTCTCCAAGGGAGTTGATATTCCTTTCCATCGCCTGCGACAAAACTTGATCTCTCTGCCTTGACCTCAAACCCATTTGCAACCAGGCATCTTTCAATTTCTTCGATATCCTGAGTTCCCAGAAATATGCAATAAATTCCCTGATGGCCTTCCTTGAAGCGCTGAACCCACCGAGGAATCCAGCGTTCAACTCCCTTTTTTTGGCCCACCTTCACTTTTTTATATGTCAAAATTATTTACAGGCGACAATTTTGAACTACTCGATTACTTTGAGCCACACATTTTCGTTAGAACGATTTTTAAGTTGAAGTATGGGGAACAGAGCCCCATCGGTGTTTAACTTAAATGGATTTTATAGACATTCAAAATTGAAGAAGGCCCGCGAAGAGGCCGTGATAAGAGGGGTCCGCATGAAAATGTTTATCTTGTTGCCGACTGTCTTGTTGATCATTGGATGCGCAAAGGACGATGGTAAATCGACTTCGGTCCCAGTGCCAGGCGCTTGTAGTCAGGAAATTGTGGACAGCTATAATGATGTGAACCAAAAAGTGAGTGCATTTAATTTAAGTCGAGATTCTCAAGATCTTCGCGCTGTCAATTCGGCCTGCTCACGCTTGAGCTCACTGATGGGCGCGGGATCGTGCAAGGCAGAGATCAAGTCTTCCGGTAAGATTGAGAGTGTTTCTTATTCCAATCACAAAACCATTTGCGATGAAGTGGCGAAAAGAATCGAAGGCAAAACTCCTCCTACGAAGTCTCCGGAACAACCAGAGAAAAAACCTACTCCACCAGCAGCCTCTTCGCCTAAGCTTTCGTCTTTCGCTAAGGGTTTCAATCTTATTGTCCGTGATGTCGACCAGGTTGAACAGTTTCTACGGCAAGGTGAGAATGCGATCATTCAGGCCGGGCGCTCCGTGAACAAATATTCGCTGGAGCGCGGAGTTCCATTTTGCTATTTGGATGCTAAAGGAAATGACGTTAAGTTGAAAGTCGGGCAGGTTCTCGCGTTCCCGAACCAACAGAACTCTGCTGGCCGAGTCGTCGCTACCTCGGAAGATATGAAGACATCTATTGGTTGTGGAAACTGGAACGAATCCTACTGGACTGTTCAGGATTTGAAAAACGTTTTCATGGGGCTAGTTGATGTTGAAGGTTTAAATTAGTTTACTCTCCCGGCAAGACTCACTTATTGCGAATTTAAAATAAATCTGCGAGCATTGCCTCCCCCTTTTGGCGATGGTGGGGTTTGCTCGAAAGTTTCTTTGGTGCCGCGAAGGCAATTCTCCGACTGCTTGGCCTAAAGACGAAAAAGACGAGCACCTTTTCTGACTCTCTTGACAACAACTATCTCTCCGGAAAATCCATGAATAATGGAGACGTGGTTTCCTTGGAATGTAAAAAAGGGATCAATTAACCTTGCGAATGATGTGCCATCAAGCTGCTTTCAACTGTGTTCGTAGAAAATACTTCCTTTACAATTAGGGCGATTGTTCCTCAATTACAAAGGGTTCGAGCCTTCTGATCACGTGAGTCAGATAGTCTACGGCAGCTTGCACCGCTAATTCATCACAAAGCAAACTTGGCGAGAAACAGCCACGTGCTTCAATTCGCTCTCTGCCGTTTCCAACGAAGACTTCTGGCCAATACGCAATCAGTGGACAAGCAGCTAACTCACCTTCCGCTGCGCATCTTCGAGCGGCCTTAAGTATCCCTTGAGTGATTCTAATTTCTTCCTCAGATAGAGGTAGAGTGACCATTTTCTGCGGTAAAGCTTTGAGGGTAACACTTGCAGCTTGTGCATCAAAAATGATCTGTTGAAAAAGAATCTCCCCTTCATTGGTTAAAATGGTTTCACGCATTTCCAAACCCGCCTGAGTCACGATAAACGGGATGGGCCCTTGATCTTTGATCACAGGATCGTTCTGAGTTCCTTCAGATCTGCAGCCAATGATCAAGACAAAGCACAATAGAAAGCCCAAGGCTTGTAAGAAACAGTCCTTCATAAGATCTCCTTCATTTTGAATAATCTGTTTTTTTGCTAGTTCGTATTTTCGATTTGTCTGCTGCATTGACCACTGACCTCAAACAACTTGCCGATGTGAGGAAGTCCCTCTTCAGCAGGCTTACTGATAGCGCTCGCCACTAGAGGATCTTCACATGAAAGTCCGCGAAGTTCGGAGATGCACTGATTGGAGGCCACAACATTCAACATCACTTCCCTTTTTTCGAGACCGATGTTGAGTTCATTCAAATTCAAGTACCGTCCCTCCCGTGCTCCAATCAGTTCAGGAAGGTCGGCTTGGCCTAGAACAATACTGCTGCAGTTCGCTGGAGCGAAGGAATCACATCGTTTTACGATGTCGCATAATTCTTCGTGAATTGGAAAGCTACTCAAGCTGGTCCGATCTGAATCTGGAATCATTGAGGGATTGCCACTGTCGGTGCCGCAGCTTTGAAAAAAGACTGTCAATAATATGATTAAAAGATTATTTTTCATCAACCACATCCTGACTGCGAACAATCTTTGAAAGGGGGAAGAGCTGAATTCCCAATTGATAAATTCTTGCTTCGCTAGATTTCTTTTCACCTGCTAATATTTCTTTTTTGAACTCTCTAAGTCTTTCTCGAAGCTTCTGAAAATCATCTTCGCCAAGCTGCAATGTGAGCGCAGAAATTTCTCTTTCGATTCCTTTTAGATGGATGAGGCTGTCCTTCGCTCGATCCAACATGGTTCGATGGAATTCTTTGAGTGCGAGATTGATCACTTCGTTTCCCGATGCGATCTGCTGATGAATGACTCTGCGACCTTCAGGGAAGACTTCAAGAAGCCCAAGTGCTTCCATATCCTGAAGCGCAACCGAAACTTCAGCTTCCGTCAGTCGTGGGATCAAAAGAGATGCTATCTGTGAGGGGGTCAGTTGCGGATCTATTTGCAAAATTTCGCGGATCGGCACATTGTACCAACGAGAATAAAAATGCAGCTGACGCTCAGAGAGTTCGTGGGATTTTGCTACCAAGGGATCTCTTAGCAAATCTTCAAGCCGAGAAACTTTTTTAATCGCATCTTTTTCATCGTTGGCACGCACCATTTTTTGGAAAAGCCGAGACTCTTGATTGCTGAGATTAAAAGTTTTGACAATGCCAGGGATGGACTCTTCTGAAAGACTGCGTTTTCCCTGTGCGACCAATTGTATAAAATTAGGACTCGCAAATCCACAGGCGCGATTAATCTTACGGTGGGAGAATTCTCCCTTTGACCTCAGCTCAACTTCGACCTCAGACAAATACTGTCTATAGTCTAAGAAGTTTGTGATTTTAGTTTTTAATGAATACATTGAATCCTCGTGTTATTGAGGATATCGGACTGATTTAATATTAATAAACTGTATTCATCAGAATACAGGTCTAGTTTTTTAAACTGCGGCCAATTCAGAATTGTGCAGGGTCGAATACTTCAATTTTCCGTCGAAACATTCTTGCGGATCAATTCCAGGAGCGCTTCGGATTCCTGACTTGGAACGCAGCTATTTAGAAAGACGGTCCTTGCGAAAGGCAACAAAGCCAAAACTCGACCAGTGTCACTCACGCAGGTATCTCTGGAATTCGGTGCCACTCGTGATTTAAGTTCAGCATCAGCATTGCGCTGTCGAATTTCGCAGTACCTTTCGGAAAGCTTTCTCCAGCTTCATAGAGCTTCACAAAGGCACTTTTCACCTTCATTGCACTGATCTGCCATTCTAGCAGTCTCAGCTCCATCCCTTGGAAGTGGCTCTCGTCTCTAGAAAGAGAATAACCCACAGAACCCTTGGCGAAGAAATCTGACGCCTGTTCCAAATCCGGGAAAATCGAATTCTGAGAAAGCTCGATGGAAGCCTCTCCCTCAAACGAGACCAATGATTCTTTTTCATAGGCTGTCAAAATATTCAATCGGTAGCGCTGCTTCTCTTCCTTGATCTGAAAAAGACTCTTTTGAAAGACTCCAGGAAATATACGGCCACCCGCAAGGTAATTGAACTGCGAAGCCGTGCTTCTTCTAGGAATGAAAACACCTTCATGCTTTTTTCCGGCTACTTCCCATTCAACAGCTATACGATGAGCTGCATTCTCCGAATTAATTCCTAAAAAGGATGGCGCAAATTTAGGTCGGAGTGAGGAAAAGCGGATCATGCACACCCCTCCTACACCAACCCCCTTGTAGAGACGAGGTTTGAAAGGCTTTGGAAGGAACTTCTTGAGATAATCTGGGTCGAGGCTGTAATTCAGTAGGATGCGCCTATCTAGAATTCCCGTTATTACCGGCAACTGAAACACGTCGACCTCTTCTCGCTACGATTATGTAGCTCAGAGTTTTCACTTAACTTAATGCGCTTGTCGATCCGCGCTCAGTCGGGCTAAAATCAAACCAACCAGTTCTGATCGAAAGCATCATTGATGTCTTGAATGTTAATCAATTTTGTATCGGGTGCAATATCATGTTTCGCACAGAAATCTAAAACTTCCTGGGTTTCGGCAATGCTACCGATGATTGATGTGGCAAGCACACGACGACTCATCAAAATTTTACTGGGATAATGCGTATCTAGCCATTCGTTGCGCGCTTGACGCTGATTAGATATCTTTCATTGCAATTTGCAGTCTTCGTGCCAATTTTTTTATAGTTTGGTGCTATGGCAGCCATATTTAAGACTCAGTTTTCAGTCCAATGCGGATCTTATATAAGATTTCAAGGGAGGTATTTATGAAAAAGAATCAACTTTTCCAAGTTTTAGTCATTGGTGGATCCTTGCTGACCGCAGGATTGACCATTCAGGCTCAGGAGGAAACCTCAACGCAGGTTTCAACGAGTCAACTGACCAGTATTAGCGTTCTTGAATTACCGATTGAAACTGAAGACCGTGGTCAATTGACTTTCTGCGAGGTTTCAAAACCAGAACACTGTGAGGAAGGCCAACCCAAACAAGGGATTGTTTGCTGTTGGGGCACGACCTGCGGAGGTTAAATCATGGATTTGCGAAGGGAACCCAATTTGCTGACTGCGCCTGCGGCGGTTTTCCGAATTTGGAATTTTCGAAAAAAGATAGAAGCTGAAGCCGCCTCTATCTTTGGACGCATCAGTGAGGAGCTGAGCCTCCTGAGGGGGCCCGACGATCCCATAGCCAGGCTCGCCAGAGAGGCAGCGGATGATGAGCTCAGGCACATTAAACTCTGTGATCGAATTCTTTCAGCAAACCAACTTTCTTTGGCGTCCGATGAGCAAGGGCCAACAGACTTAGGCCCTCGCTCACTAAGTCGAGACCAAAAGCTTCTCTATTCCTGTGTTGCCATGGGCTGTGTAACGGAAAGTCTTAGCACAGCTCTATTGATTCAAATGCATGACAAAGCAAATTCAGGAATCATTAAAGAAACTGTGCATTCGATTTTGAAGGATGAAATCAATCATAGCCGAATTGGATGGGCGGAGCTTGCTCGTTTTGCTGAAAAACAAGATGTAAAATGGCTGGAGAAATACATTCCGGGCATGATTCAGGACGCTTTAGGATCTGAAATATCTTCAATGTTTACAACACCAATGGAACCAGATTTCAGTGAATGGGGCATTCTTCCTCGCTCTTATTCCCTCTCCATTATGCATTCAGCGATTGAGGAAGTTCTGAGGCCTGGATTTGCAGAATTTGGAATTTGCATTTGAAAAAATCGCAGCACAAATGTTAGCAAGCACTTAGGCTGCTTGCTGCTTACTTGCCTTTCTATAATTCGTTTCCTCTGGCAGCCTGACTTCAAAGTGTTTTGGAATCGAAATATGAAACTGGCATCCCTGATTCGCTTCACTTCTAATTTTCAACTGGCCTCCAGCTTCATGGATTGAATTGGCTAATGCCGCCATCCCGCTCCCACGTCCTGAAAGATCCGAAACCGACGCAGCAGTGCTGATATTTTCTTTCAATATCAGATAAAGTTTTTCCTCCCTCGTCAGCTGGGCAGCTTGCTCAACCGTGAGGAGGCCTGCTTGAATTGCTTTTTCAGTGATCTTATCGGCATCAATGCCTCGCCCATCATCGGAGAATAAAATCTCCCAATGATCCGCAAGATCAAAAAATGAGATCGTGATATTACCTTCGAGTGGTTTATCTTTTCTTTCTAGTGGGTTTTCAATTCCATGGTCCATGCTGTTTCTTATCAAGTGAGTCAAATTTCTCATCACCGGTACCATCACATCAGGATCCATTTTTATCGAAGGATTTTTAATGTTCAGAGTCACCTGTTTACCCAACCGAAGTTTTAAACTATTGACTAATTCTTCTAAAGGGCCAAGCAATTCCCTAGCAGATTTCTGCCTGATCTCATGTGACCACTTCCTAAGGATCGCTGCTGCACTTTCCGAATCGTCCGCCTTTTCGACCGCCGACTGCAGCTTGGTCACTGCTTCGAAGTCTAAGGTGACCGTGTCTTGGCCAGAATTCTTTGGGTCAAAGCTGACGTTGAGTACATTTTGATGATCACTTAAAAATTTCTTAAACGAGAATTCAATTGCATCCACATCCAACAGGGTCCAGCTTGGCTGATCTTCGAGATGATGAATCAAGTTCGCTGTTTCAACAAGACCGAAGGTGGCACTGTTACCCTTCAGCGTATGAAGAATCATTCTGATCTTGGAATGATCTTGATTCTTAACAAGGCTGCGAAGGTCAAATAGTGCCGAACGGCTGTCTTTGATGAAGGATACAAAAGAGTCCCTGAGCTTCAGAATCTTAATGATGCACTGTGAAAGTGCGTGCTCTTTCTCTATTCTTTGAAGCTCTGTGATGTCTGTGACTGTGAATAAAATATTCTTTACAGTTCGCGCTTGATCTCGCACAACGCTTCCTTCAATCTTTAGAACAGTTTGCTTAAACTCAAATCGCTGTGGAGCCTGAGAAATGGCAACAGCCTCTGGTAGTATGTCATCAAAGACCTGACCATAGCAGGCTTTGAAATGCTCAAAAGATCTTTGACTTAATCCCAGCAACTCTCCGATATTTTTCCCGGTTTCGATGGAGCCACTAAACAGATCAGTGCATGATTTTGTATAGCCATCTAAAATTTGGTAGCTTTGATCCATCAAAAAAAATCCAGACTTCACGTTGTTCAAAATCACTTTTATTGTAGCAGTTCTTTCCTCAACTTTTTGCTCTAAGCTTGAATTGATATCCTTCAGTTCAATATTTTTATTTTCTACCATTGCCAAAAGGCCCTGAAGGTCTCCTGCCATTTTATTTACTGAGCCGCCAAGACTCCCTAGTTCGTCCGGAGGAGTCTCTGCCAATCTGACATCAAAATTGCCCTTAGCAATTTCGCTGATACCTTTGACAATTACTGAAAGCCTCGAATCTATTAATTTATAAAATAGTCCATAGGTCAAAAATCCGAGGATCAAGAAGACCAGCAATGTTTGAACGACCGTTGTAGTCAAAGAATAAAAAAGCTTTTGTCTGTAAGGCTTAGTAGTAAAATCCACCTGCACGAAACCAATTTTTTTTTCAGAGTCCGAGGGAGAATAAATGTCGCCGCGAAAGTCGGCAGAATCGTGACTGCCTGCTGGCAAAATACCGCTTTCCACAATTTTGTTGCCTTCGGAATCGAAGTAAGCGGAGTAAAGGATTTCCTGATCCGTGGCTCCGGCGTCTTTCACCAGTTTTTCTAAATTCGGTAAATCGAATTCAGCAATAGAAATCGCACCCATTTTTGCCAGATTTGTGGCGGTTTGTTTGCCTTTATTATCCAAGGCAGTCTGAAGTTCCTGCTTCCACTTATAGTAATCGTAAAACCCTCCTACAATTTGAATGCAGGCGATCGCGAGAACAGAGGTGAAAATGAATTTCCATTTAAGTGAAAGATTATTCATTCATCAACCTCTTGATCTTCTCCTTCAGACGATTAGGCAGCAAGTTTCTTTACCACATCCACAATTTGTTCTGGTTTAAACGGCTTCACCAGCCAGCCTTTGGCTCCAGATTTTTTGGCCCTCTCGATGAGTTCATTTCCACCCTCAGTGGTTAACATAATGACTGGAGCAAATGATGATTTGTTCTTGGCGATTTCTTCTATCATTTCCAACCCATTCATCTTGGGCATATTGACATCACAAATAATCATCGCGATGTCAGGGTTACCGGCTATTTGATTCAAACCTTCTCTGCCATCACCGGCCTCAATAACCTCGTAGCCAGCTCTAGTCAGAGCAAATGCGAGCTGCTGCCGTATAGTGTTTGAGTCATCGACGACTAATATTTTTTTGTTCATAAATGCTCTCCTCAGTCGAGTCCGTAGCCCTTTAATCCTGAAAGGAATTCCTACCTGCTTCTCGGATTTGCACAGAAAAACTTAAGTGAGGCTAGTGGTCCTTCTTCAAACCAATCGTAATCACACCAATTTTTTCACCTTTTTTGTTCTTTACTAGGCTACTGACCTGGGTTTGATAAGCATTCGCACTAGAGTCTCTGGTCGGCAAATCGACAAAAGGAGACACCGCTTCTAAAAATGGCTTTTTCCATTTTGCTTCATCACCTTGGTCATAATCAGAGGTCGGATCTGCAGCACATACATTAGCTCCCATGCGATCCATGACAAAAATTTCCAAAATTCCAGTTTTCTTGTTTTTAAAATTTCTAAGTTCTTCACTGCAAGGGTTACCAAGTATAGACTCAATAAAACTTTCTGTCACTGGCTGAGCTTTTCCATCTTTTTTCGCAAGCTGCGAGTCCTTGTTCCACTTTTTCCAGGCCTCATCTTTCTTCTCGATCTCTTCGGGAACGGCCTCTCCCCTGTTCTCGTTCGCTTTATATGTGGAATTCTTGTTTTGAATGGAATTAACAATTTTCTCCCATGCTTTGGACGACTCGAGCTCCTTTAGAGCCTTTTCATTTTCACTTTGAGCAGCTTCTTTTATTTCATTTATTTTCTTGGTGACATCTTCCGCCCCAAAGACTTTCAAAACGAAAATCAGAGTCAATCCAAAGAAACTTCGAACAAAAGTTTTAAAGAATTTCAACTGGATCATTTCTTTCTCCTTTAACCCAAAGTGACGAGTAAATAATTAGAACAGTATAGCTTTGCCCTCTTTTTGTGGACCCATTCCCGAGTCCGCGACTCTATTAAACTGGGCTCCCTCCGCCATCACTACAGAAAAATTGATGACTACGTTCCCCCGATTCGTTTGAAAGCCGAACAGCCGATTCTGCAAATTAAGACTTTCAGGATTCTCTAATTGGTGTCCGATGACAACAGAAGGTGTGCTGACAGAGAACGGCAGATTGAATGCCAGAAGTTTATTCTTCACGCGTCCAAGAATCTGATTCACAACTTCTCTCGCCCAATCCAACTCATCTTGAGGCTCAACAGGAACCTGCATCTGAATGTTCGGATGTGTCGTCGTAAAAAAAGTCCTCTGACTCAAGAATGTCAAAGATCCCTTAATATTTTCTCCAGTGAAACCGACAAAGGCTACCAGGCTCTGTAACTCATCAAATTGCTCAATCGAATTTTCTGTTTCCAAAGCTACCGATCGAATACCTGAATCTGAAAAAAATTCTTGAAAGCTTTCTTTGCAGCACTGCTCGAATATTGGATGAAGCCTGGGTGGTTGAAGCTTAGTTTGAGATTTGTCCGTCATTTAATTTCCTTTCCAAATAGCCGAAGGCATCGGATTCATTCCTATGCAGCATTTGATTCATTCAGGCCAAAAACCACATGATTGGGAACTGGAATTTTGATTTCAAAACAGCATCCAAGTCCACTTCTGCTTTTTACGTGAATAGAACCACCACGCTGCTCGAGCTCGGTCTTTAAAGAACTCAGCCCAACCCCTCGTCCGGCGACTTCTGTGATACTGCTTGCAGTGGAAAACCCATGATTAAAAATGCATTCCTCTAACTGGAGCGTATTCATTTTTTCCGCCTCAATAGAGCGGCCCATTTCAATCAGCTTTCTTCGGATTGCATCGTGATCAATTCCTCGACCATCGTCCTCAATCGAAACCACCAACATTTTACTTTGATTTGGAGAAAATTCTATCGCAATTCTCACTGATACCCTTGGCTGAACAGGCTTACCGAGGCCCCTCCGTTCCGCCGAACTTTCAATTCCATGCACAGCAATATTCCGGAAAATATGAGTGAACTGATTGAACACGGAATCGAGCTCCTCGGGGACTAGACTCACTCCGTTGGCAAAGATATGAAACTGGGGCACAGGTTTACCCGATTTGACACAACAGGCTTTTAAGTCACTTTCAAATCTCTTAAAGAATCTTTCAGCTTCAACACCGATGAAGGAACGTTGAAAATCTATGTTCAGCTGGCTGAGTCTTCCAGTTGAAAGTCGTGTCGAAAAATCCTTCAAGTGAGAGAGCAGAATTTCTCGAGTGGGTTCAGAATTGGATGAAATGCCTTCAAATAGATCTGAATGTGCAGAAAGAGTCTGATAATAAACTCGATTGATTTGATCAACACTTTCCCTCAAGTAGTTCCTTGAATGAACCAAATTGGACTGGGCTACGATGTTGGTCTCAGTTTTATGAATCACCTCGCTGAGACTGCTGAAACCAAATGAAGATGCAGCTCCCTTGAGGGTGTGAAGGGTATCTTTGATCAACTGCAGATCTTGGTCTGAAAAAAGGGAGTAACAGGCTAAGCTATCAAGCTCATGAATGGCATCCTCTGCATATTTTAAAAATCTGGTCAAATGAGCTTTTTCCCGAAAAGCCATGGTCACCAGATTTGCATACTCATGCATTTTTGCAGCTTCGGCCTTTGCATTTAAGGTCTCGGTCACATCATTCACAATCAGGACAATAAACTCGATTCGATTGTTGAAATCCCTTAAAGGTTTGAACTGCAAATTGATGACTCGCCCCTGAGAATGCGGGTATTGATTAGGCCCAATTTTAGACAAATCATCGAAGTCTATTTTCTCCAGAAACAAGAGTTCAATCCAACTCAAAATGGAACTCTTTTTTTCTGCTGGAATCTTCAAGACCTCAAGAATGGACTTTCCATTTGGATTGCATTCTAGAAAAACCTCACAGGCTTTTGAGCTCACTTGACTGCAAACACCGGCCTTGTCAAATATCAGAAAACCCTGCTCAAGGCAGTTGATAAGGGCCGAGAACCCTTGGTTGGTTTGAGTCAAAACATTATTGGATTCGATAAGACTTCTTTCCTCCTCTTGGAAGGAATGATTCGCGGCTTGGTTTTCCGCCTCTAAACTTGATAACCGACTGTCGATTTCATTTAAAAATTCTTTAAAATGATCGTAAAAGTCAACGCTAGAAACTAAGGTTTTATTTTCTAAGATTGTTTTCTGAAAGTTCGCTCCAAAACTTTTGCTTAAAATTTGCTTCAACATATGAGAGCGCATTGAAATTCCTATCATAAAATATGTATATACCGTTTATTGATCGGCTCAAAATTTAGAAAGCTTGAGAAAAGAGGAAGATCTTAACTAAAGTGGCAAAAAAATCGTCACTTTCATACATTAGGCTAGACTCCACGGAAAGGCCTCCTTGGGTTTGAGAATCTCATTTTGAAACAAAAAATATGGCCGCTTGTGGTGGACTTTTCCAAAAGGCTGGCACCAAAAAATTATCAGGACAAGGGTGGACCGCATCGCTTATTTCAAAGTGTTTTTCATGAAAATCACGCTGGCACGTTCCCGGCATTTACCTAAATTATCACCGGATTTAGCAGGAGGTTGAGTATAAAGACAAGAAGCTGGGCTGTAATGTTTTGTCTAACGATTTCAAATATGGCGTGGTCTAAACCCGCCGGGACCTTTCGTGATCTGGCCGACTTGGCAGCGAAGACCAGGGAGCCCATCATGATTGCTTCCTTTCTAGAGAAGATGAAACAGGACCCTCGTTTCCGGCGCATGTTTCAAAACTATACTCTCTCTCACGACAGTCTTAGCCTGCAATCGGGAACTTTCGAAAAACCCCGCGCATTGATTTTTTCGGATGATGCCCGCTTGATCGTAACTTTTAATGATGAAAACAGCGAACGCGGTTCTTACGCTTTAGAAACGGCAGAGTACGATCCCGCGACCCGCTTACTAAGTTACCGCGAAATACTCTTTAAGAAGGAACTGCCTGCTGCCATGCAGTCCCTCTTGGTGGAAGGGAAGGTCTCCAAAATTTCCGATAATAATCTGGGAAATTATTTTCTGCTGGCGCGCCCCGACATCGCCTTTGAGAATGAGAGTGTCGTGATTTCTACGGCAAATCCTAGCAAGTGCATGCAGTGCCACCAAACTAATGAAAAGTTCACCCAGGTCGCCCGCTACATTTGGGATGGCTATTCAGATTGGCCTCGGTTCTATGGACAGACCAATGACACCCTGAACACTCCCGAAAAAGACAATAATGGTCATGATCTAAAGGACTACAAGAATTTTGATGAAAACTTTATCCGTAATAGTTTTAAAAAATTCAAAGATACGGCGAAGGCCGATTCCAAATCGCGCTATCACACTTTGGAGCAAGGAAATGATCCGGTATTTCCCTATTTGGATGAAAAGGCGGGAACAGGCAATGAACATAAACGCCGTCCCAATCTCCGTCTCACGAAAATGATGGGCATCTACCAAAGCGAGGTGTTCGCGCAACTACTAGCGCAGAAAATTTCGCAAGACCAAATTCACGGCATCGCCCGGGGACTCTTGTGTGATGACAATTTCGAAGCGGGGGATCAGGCCGTGCTTGCACATTTTCCAGAGCACTTGACGCTGAACGGGGAAAGCAACGGGTTCAACGAGGATCATAATAAAGGCGTAGGAAAATACTTTCTTGGAAGCGCCCCGATGTTCTTTGGCTCAATTGATAAATACATCAAATCAGATTTCAAATACATGGTGACGTCGGTATTGGTATCCAACTACCTGCGCTCGCGTAAATTGGATTTCGACGCTTTAACAAATTCCATCGTGACGAAGAACCGCGTGGTCGGAACGAACTTGGCTGGAACCAATTCGAAGTACGCCGACACTTTCTTTCGGTACTTTGATTTGACGAGCGAGGGCAAAGAGCTCCGTCAACGCGCTTGTGCCTTGCTAAAATGAGGGTGCTCAAAATCAGTCAATGAAAGAAAATGAAAAAAGCGAACATTGCAAAGCAATGCGTTCGCCCTTATAAACGAGCTGGCCGTGTGGAAAGCGGTCGCGAGAAATTGTGACGAGATCAACAACAGTACTTGATTTTCTTTTGAAAAATTTGATAATGAATTGGCTTGCAGGCTCCTTTTATCCCCACGAGTTCTTTTTTGACCCTTTTCACTCAGCCACTCGCGGCCACTCGATCAAACTTTGACCTGTCATATTTCTTTCTTTAATCTATTCTAGCGGGACATCCTTCAATTTTTCGGGAGAAAAAATGCAATCAATAGTAATCGGATTTTTGGCAGTTCTAGCACCAACTTTGGCATGGACTATGGGTGATATGGAAAAATGCACCAATGGGGATGCAAAATCCTGTGAAGGTATGCTTTTCAGCCATGTTCACAATTATCCAGAATTCGAAAAAACCTTTCGCCAAATATGTAAAGAACCAAAAGCCGGAATTGTGTGTAAAGAAATCAAAGTCAAGAATGCGGCAGAAGCTGATAAAGTTGGCCGAGAACTGGTCAGCAAAGACAGAAATGCCAGCTATAACTATTTCGATAAAGCGAATCCAACCAGCATCTTTTTTACGACCCGAAAGAAGTAAGATGTGAGCGCGGCACTTGAGTCAGCAAACTTTTCTTCAACCAATGCCGCTTTTGCTAAACATCAAATTAGTAACCAAGGCAGTTTAGACGTCCAGACTCGCGAATTTTCCACGAACTATTTTTAGCCTCAATCGTAAGTTCATAGTCTCCGGTATCTTGAGATTCTGGTGAAGGCCGCCATGTTAAGGTCGAAAGAACAACACGAACCATTTCTTTTGACGAACTGCCCTTTTTCTTCCAAAGAACATTTTTGGTTGCCACCATTCGTTGGCGACCTTCAGCCTCATCCACATCCTGGGATCCAAAGTTGTGCTTCACCTGTCTTCCTTCAAAAACAATGTCATTGGTAAATCCAAAACGCTTCAAATAGTCTTTTGAGATCCTCACGACATTCAACAAGGGGTAATCTGGAACTGCTAGCCTGATGAAGTCGACAACAACTGGAATATGAAGATCTTCGTAGAACATTCGCGAGCTCGGAGCTGTTTCGCCTTCAGGTGCACACAGAGTGCCACCCGACCCGCCACCTCCGACAGTGCCTGCTTCCGCAAACCTGGGACTTAAACTCAAAGAGATGACAAAAGTTAAAAGCACAGCACTCAACTGACGGCTCGGCAAGTTCATGGGATCTCCTCATGTGAAGTTGTTATTCAAACCGAAGACCACAATAACTCGGCGCTTCTGTCGGATTTCCTCGATTTGTGCCAGGCGATTTCCTGATCTTGTGCCACTCCTAAAAACCTGAGCAGCAGTTAGTGTTGCGCAATTTCCTGTGGCACAGATTCAGTGTCAACTTTTTCTTGTTGA
>Ga0247843_1004517_pt1 | contig 20685 bp, 18 predicted proteins | sample LaCruzMarch2017__FD_192420 | JGI IMG/M metagenome (GOLD analysis project Ga0247843, IMG submission 192420) | Freshwater microbial communities from meromictic Lake La Cruz, Castile-La Mancha, Spain - LaCruzMarch2017_8m | ecosystem: Environmental > Aquatic > Freshwater > Lake | place: Spain...
ATGACAATTCACACTTTACAGTATAAATTGTGGGGGGGTGTTAGTATAGAGACGTAACCTACTTAAGTACTTACTTTCCTCTCTACTTTGGCTTTCACCATGGTAGAGAACCGAAGGTCTCTCACAGAGTCCACAGAGACAAGAACCAAACACCCATCGTGCCAATCCCAGCGCCAAGCCGAGCTCAATCCATCTGGTGGACCAAGCCTTAACCCAAGTGCCAATATTGGTTGGTGGGGGTGCGTTTGATATTCTTCTCCACTTAATACATAGGTCTGCCGCCGTTCCACTTCAAAGATGTGGAAAGAAATTCCAGAGCAATACAAGTCGGAACTGATAGACTAAATAAAATGAAAATGGACAATTCATGGCAGACCTCCGGATCCGAGCATCGAGAGTGAGCCAACCAATGGCTCCGGAGGAACTAATGGCGAAACTGTCAAACATGAGCATCCAAGGATTGGGCATGCCATCGCTTCCTCCTCCAAGCGACGACGGGAAAGACGCGGTGTGCTTCTTGTGTCTTGAAGGGGGAGAATCCCATTGCGACGTGACTGCTCGTGCCGAGGCACAGATGCGGGATATGCACATCTCTCCTGCCTGACCACCTTCGCATCATCCAAAAATAAGGAATGGGATGGTCGTGATACGAATGACTTCCAAAATCCGTGGAAGCTATGTTCTAATTGTCTTCAAACGTATCAGAACGAGTTACGAATTGATATCGCAACCGAATTCGTCTCATTCGTTCGAAGGCAGTCTCCACGTACACAAATGCAGATAGAAGCTCTTTACAACAAAATGATGGCGTTCACTTTAATGTTTGACAGGTTGCAACCTGTCCAAAAGAAGGAAGCTGGTGTTACTGCTAATGTACTGCTATTGTTGATCACTTGGATGAAACACGATGCTCCACCACTACATACGCGGTATTCTCAATTTGAAGCAAACGCTTACAGCACTCATGGTAAAATTGCTCTCGATGAGGGAACGAAAGAGAGTGCAAAGAGGTCAGTGGCTCACTTCGAGAAGCAACTTAAGGTGTATGACGCAATTGGTGATGCTGATGGTGTCGCCCGCGTAACATACAATATAGCTCATGCGAAGTCAAAGTGTGGTGGTGGCAATAGTAAAGAGGGTGGACTGAAGACATAGCAAGAATTGTATGAATTGCGCATTGCTGAATATGGTAAAGAGCATGCAATGACAATCGAAGCGGGTAAGAGCTACGCTCTTGAATTACAGAAAGCCAACCGCAAGGGGGAGGCGACAGAACTTTTGACTAAGCTACTATCCACGAGTAAGCGAGTACTCGGTCCTCATCACAAAATCACTAAGGAGGTTGAGTCGACTCTTGAATTAGTCAGACTGGGGTTCAGTGGTAGATATTTACCAACCAGGGTTGGTTGGTAAATAGAAAGAGGAGGAGATGAATTTTTATGGTGGCAGGAGTAATAGTGGAGGAACAGATGTGGAAATGAAGAGCAAGAAGAAGGACTGAAGATATATTAGACACGGTTTACAGTTTGGATGAGAGAGAGAGTGAGAGAGAGTGATAGATTTGCGTGTATGTATTTTTAGGAGAAGAATAATGCGTTATGATGAAATCATGTATTTAGAGTGTTACCATTACTCTTTTTGTTATATCATCACGACCACCTCGTTGTGAAAGTAGTTGTTGGATATGCTTCTTTCGTTCTCTTTGCAATGACTCTGCTTTTGGTATTATATTATGAACTAATTCTGTCATGCCTTCTATTTCTTCATCATATGATTCGCCACCGCCTAAATGTGAGATCCAATTTTGAGGTGTCCTTTTGAGCACGTTGGGCCAAACCTTTGGATACCAGGGGAGACCACTTCTCTTCACAATTTCGTCCATTGTGCGGTTAGCATTGTCTTCATTGTGCAACACTGATAGCTCGACTCCATATCCGGGAGGAACGGTAGATGGTCCAGGAGCATATCTTATGGAGTAGCGACGGAAGATTTTGCTATTGAGTCGTGACGTTTGTTCCCACCTTCCATTGTCTTCTTCTTCTTCCGTTGCTATGTCACGTGCCATCTTTTTGTACTCACCCATCGTCACTGTTCGATGAAACACCCATCTATCGTGAAAGATTACATCACCTTTTCGTAAATCATAGACTACCTTGTTCTTTTCTAACTTGCCATATAAGTCAGGAGCACTTGTTTGGATATTGCATGTCCCATTACCTTTTCGACGTTCAATTAAGTCAGCAGCAGATTGGTACCCTTCAGGTGGAAGAGTATGTGTCGATCCAGTAACTTCATATGCTCGATGACGCCATGATGTGCGATGCGATCCCAATGACAAAGCAAATGTTGCTACTGGACCGTCGTCTCCTCTATTTCCAGTCCTCTCGGGCCAAGGCATGTCATCCAGTGCCACCCAAGCATTCACTCCAGGATCAGAAGCAATACTAGGCCAAAATCCAGTATCATCAGTGTGCCATCCACATGCATAATCATCATCATCCTTTGTTAGGAATATATCTCTACAAATTCGCAAATTTACTGACTCATTTACCATATTATTGTTGGTCTCCATCACAGTAGTATTATTCTGCCTTCCTCTGCTACTATGACGATGTTTTAGATACTCTTCTCCACCCACACGCAATTCATCCAATCGTAACAACGATGCAGCAACTAATGGTATTTTGGAATACATTGCCAAATCTCGAAATGATGACAGTATCTCATCATTGTCATCATTGGTGTTTTCGTCAATCTTTGTACTACTACTGCATGTAAGACTGTCTTCATTAGATGATACACAAGCCGTTGGCTTCGGAGGTACACCCATGAAAATAGCACCATTTTTCACTAGATGGAATTGTTTCCCACTTCTTTTATTCATTGTTATGCCGCCCTTGCTTTGTCGTTGTTGGTCATCTATTACCATCTGACTGGCTTGATCCAACCTCTCTAGCAATTTGGATGAAATCAAATTACGTATAACAAGCACTCCATCTTCTTCATATCTATGTAACATATCATCTGATAGAATCCCACCTGCACGATAATTCTTGGCGGTTAATGAGGCATGAGTATATATTCTTGTTGGATATTGAGGCATGTGATATTCGTCAACATCATCGTCGTGCGGCTCATTCTCGTCATTATGATGGTCAGTATTGTCAAGTTGTTTACTACTAGATTCTGTTCGTCGAGCAATGTGCTCATTATCATCGTCGATTGCATCATTAAATGCATGCAAATTATTTTCACCACCAATAGAGCGAGTAGCTTTAGAAAGTTGATACAGTTGATACCCAAAGTTAGACAGTAGACCCGCTAATAGAGTGGATAAGACCAGTATTATCACACTCATACGTCTTTGTCGTCGTCGCGGTTCTGCGATGCCGTCATCATCCGAAAATATATCGTGCATTAAATCATCATCTTCTTCATTATTTGAGGAAATGTCATCATTTGAATAATCTTCGCTCAGCTCGTCCTGCTCTGAATCGTGGCTGTCGATGCAAGAACTGGACTCATCGTCATTGTTGTCTGAAAGTAGGTCACTTGTACTCGAATGCTCGAAATAATAATCGAAATCATCATCATCTTCTATCACTCCATCATCATCAGCATTCTCAACAAACTCATAGCCACCAATGCCGAAGACAGCGGATGTTGCTTCAGCAGTAGTTGTTGAAGACGACATCTTACATTCACAACAACACATCAACCAGGACAAATGTGGCGGGAAGGCAACTTGCTTTTTTGGTCCCCACCACGCCCACTTTTTAATAACAACGCAAGTAAATATTTTAGGCTTAAAAATATGGAATATATTTGGTAAATTCGTTAAGGACAAAAGCCTGAACAAAGTCGTGAAGGTAAGCCTTGATACTGTGATCCGTAGAGTGTAGCACGCTGCTCCGATAATTCTAAGACATCTTCTCTCCTAGTATTGCTTCGTGATTGTTGCACCATGGCTCTACTTTTATTGATGATCTGTTTCCGTTCATTTATACAATTCTGGTCACACTCTATTGCAGCCGTAGTTTCACCAATGGCAATGGGTTGTTGTTGATCAGGGTACTTATTTTGTAGTCCATGATTTATTACTGAAGAAGATAATTGTGATATCTCGTCGTCCATCGCATAGGCTGGTTGAATAAAGAAAGGATGGTTCTCATGATGTTGAATTACCCTTGCGTGATATCCTATCTTATTATCCATTGCTAGAGATATCATATTATTACCTTTTGGACGTAATGATGATTCCACGACCTCACGTGAGTAAGCACGTTGCATTCGTCTCGAATGTATCCCATTTGCATTTTCAATGTCTGCCATTATTGGTATACCATCAACGGATAGTAGCTCATCCAGTGATACATGATCCACAATAAGTATTCCATTATTGTGATCCATTTCATGCTGAGCACATCTTGCCAACTCTCCTCGAAGGTTGATCTGCTTCGTTAGACCTACATCCCTGTCATCGAGTGATTCATACTCAATGGTAACTTCTGCATCGCGTAATAGAGAGGCATGGAATTCTGGAGGTAGGACCAGACATTGCTCTGTCCAAACTATCATTTCTATTTCTGGAGAACGATGTATAATTCGCGGATTCACAAGGAATACACCTCCTTCTTGTTGTTGCTGCAGAGATTGTCGATTGCTTTGTACCGGCCAGTTTGAGAATCGATCATACGATCCTTCACCAACTGTAGAAAATCCAATTGATGAATTACCAATTACATCATCCTTGCGGCGATCATTTTGCCAATTACTAATTGTCTTTACACTATTTATACCTTCAATGTATATCAAACTAATACCCACTCCACACTGCTGTGCAGCCAGACCCACAGCACCGTCCTTCCTTGCTGTATTCTTTAGCGCACTAGCAACAATGCGTAGCTGTTTGAGTTGATCTTGATTCTGAAATACAGTTAATGGTATTGTTGTCGAAGGTTGACGAAGAATCGGATCAGGCCATCGTCCCATTTGAAATACTACTGATTCGGAGTCACCCATATGGACCAAACGTGCATAAGTTTCAGACAATGACATTGGTCCAGGCAATGATGTACCTTTCCAATTGGGTAATGAGGGGTTGTAATAATCACGAAGATTATCATTGACTTCTTTAGCTTGACTAGGATTGACGGTCACAGTAGTTGCCGTTGTTGTCAGCGCCAGCATACCGCTCAAGAAATTTCGTCTATGCTCATCACACACGTTGAAGCCAGTGACTGCCACCGCGAGAGCAAGCGAACAAATCAAGAGCAGTAAACTCATGCCCAATATTATTCATGAAGTTGTTGATGCCCCCATTCATTATGGCGGGACCCCACCATCGAAGGGTTAGGGTTAGGCAATGGTCGTTCGTCTCGCGATAATGATGACTGTCTGCTTGTGTCGACGTACCGCTGCGTTCCTTTCGACGACCATAATCACAACAAGACGTACGACGAGTCGACAACTACCAAGCTTTGCTCCGGACAATCAATTGAAATGGCGACTTGTATCGTCTTTCCGTGGCATCTCTTCCGCCACCACCACCGACGGTGGCGAAGTAGAACAAAGTAACAACAGCAACAAAGAATATACACAACCAATATTCAAACGACAAGATCTTGTAATGGTCGAGGTTATATACTTTGGTCCATTGGGTGCATCTGTGGATGTGGTAGCACACAATACACACAATAAATCCGACTGTATATCGCAGAATGAGCCTGCACTTGGACGAGGGATGATACTACAGCGCGAGATTGACTACTACCGTCGTAGCAGGGAGGGAGTAGATGTTGTAAAGTATGAAATATTACCAGCCTACGTTGAGAATGTTCGTGAGGTGGTTGTGACAGCAGAGAATGGTGGTGGTGAAACATCCGTCGAGGAACGTCTTGATATTAGTCTACGTCCACCGGGAGGCAAGGCCAAGGCACTAGATCTTGGTGAACAAATAATAGAAAAGTTATTGGTAGACAAGGTCATTAATGTGGGTGACAAAAGCAGTCCTGAAGAAATTAATCATGTTTTTCCAGGTGCAAGTAAGTCGGCATTTAAGAAGGCAGTATCGGGTTTATATCGACGGAAGCTGGTGAATCCAGGAGATTATTCAATAAGTTTAATGTGACATCCAAATTTTAATAACTAATTAGTGATGCTCTAGAGATATTTCATAAGATCACAGACACATTTTGTAACCCCTCACTCTCTCTACACAACATAGATATATCACTCTCTCACACACTGTTTACACACTGTTTCATTTTTCACGTTTATAAATCTTTGCCAACAAGAATTTAAACAATTCTTGGAATATCTCCGGCTCAATTTTAGCAATCAGCTCATCACATGTCACCTTCTTCTCTTCCTCGTACGCATGAAACAATTCGTCCAACTTTAATTCCTTGTAAAGGTCCTTCACCTTTTGCACACCCGTGGGATCATCCTTACCATAATTCTCCTCGAGTACAGTCCGCTGTTCGTCGGATACAAGTTCAAGTGCCTTACAAACCAACCAGGAACATTTAGCATCTTCAATATCTGTGCCCACCTTGCCCAATACTTCAGGGGCGGCAAATGCATCTAATACATCATCTTGAATTTGAAAGTATTCACCCAATATCATACATATATCCTCGGCATTTTGATATAATGCCTTATTGGCAGTCGATTCGTCGGGATCATAGCCACAGTATGCCAATGCTAATGCACACGACAAGTAAAAACTGTAATACGCAGTTTTATATCGGACACATCCCTGATACCGGTCCAGTGTGAACCGTGATAGGTCTAATGGACCACGTATACCATCGGCATAGGGCGTGCCATTAGTATCAATATGCTGTCCAATTTCGGTACGGAAGGTAGTATCGATGAATAATTCAAGGATTTGGACATATGCCGGATGTTTCTTGAAATGACGGCGCAATGTCTGATAAATCATATTTTCCAATATCAATGCATCATTAATTGCATTATCTTGCGTTACCGTGGGACATTTGTACCAGCATGGATTGCCCCGACGCGTGGAGCTGCCATCCATAATATCATCCGCCACGAGGAAGAATGCCTGGAGCCATTCCACCTGCCACCCCAATATGGCAGCATCTTTATACTCCTTGTCGGATAATGGTCGGCCTTTTAATACCTCCACACCCTTGATTACGGCGAGACCACGTGTCATTTTCCCACCGGGGACGGTGTATGGGAGACAGGTGGAGTAGTAGGTTGTTAGTTGTGTTTTGACATTGGATGATAGTGCATCAAGGTTGTTAATGTCGGCAATAATCTCGGACTCGATTTGCTTGTATACTTCGAGGAAGCGGTCGATATCAGTAGAAGACGACGACGACATCATGGCTGCTTATATCTGCGGTTTAAGTTAGTAGATGAAGATGCGGAGAGTCTCGCTTGGACGGAGGTTCACCGTTTCGTCATTGTTTGTAGGATGAAGGACAGACCACTAGAGTGACTTGAGGGAGTCACATCACGCTAGGCGATGAGCAATCGGAACGATGCGACGGTCCACTGCTGCGCCGAGTGCGGCGAGGAGGGGGGCGTCAGTCTCAAGACGTGTAAATCTTGTATGCAAGTTAAGTATTGCAACGCCAATTGCCAAAGGAATCATTGGGCAACGCATAAAAAAGAATGCAAACAACGTGCTGCCGAGCTTCACGACGAGGCGCTGTTCAAGAACCCTCCGGCGAAAGAGGACTGTCCCATATGCTTCCTACCAATGCCTGTAAATTTAGTTTGCTGTGCATCGCTTCCACCCGCGACTACAATGTCCGTACCGATTTTTGACTATGCAATGACAAATGACATGGTGGCAAATTATGGTACGGAAACATATTATCCATGCTGTGGAAAGAGTATTTGTGGAGGGTGTTTGTACTCCTTCTGGAAGTCTGGTAACTTTGGGAAATGCCCCTTTTGCAAATCAGAGAGAATTGGGAAAACAGACGAAGAACAAGTTGCAGAAATGATGAAGCGGGTGGATGCAAATGATGCTTGTGCAATTTATGTACTGGGTAGTTATTATTACCAGGGTGATTTAGGTTTGTTACAAGATCGGGAAAAAGCAAAAGAATTATGGACTCAGGCCGTGAGACTAGGTCACAGTCAGGCGCATTTCTACTTAGGTAGAAAATATCGCGAAGAAGAGGGGGATTTGAAGAAGGCCAAGCTCCATTACGAGGCCGCGGCTATGGCTGGACACGAAGTGGCAAGGAACAACCTTGGAACAATGGAGAATAATTCAGGAAACATTGAACGAGCCGTGAAGCATTGGATGATTGCTGCATCATCTGGGGAATATCGTGCTATGAATTCCTTGATAATAGCATTCAAAAGAGGTTATATCTGTCGAGATGCAATTGAGACAGTTTTGACAGCCTACAATAATTCTTGTGCGGAGATGAGAAGCGAAGGAAGAGACGCTACTCTCATGTGCACGTATAATGATAATAGGTGAAAGATAAAGAAAAAGCAATGATTTTGAGATTGAGTATCAATAGGGGGGTGATTTTTTCTAATTGAAATTCAATGCAACGGCTATGACATAATACTGCCTGGCCTTGTAAAGCCATCACCAAACTGAAGCCAGAGACAAATACATTGCTAATCATTTATAAATACAAATATCGAGAAATGAATTTAACTGTTTGTCTCACCCCATAGAGAGACGAAGCTTCTATCGGCCACAACGTGAACGATATCTGCGATATCGGTCAACATGACAATTCCCACGACGTCCAATGTCGTTGATGATGGGGGTAATACTATATCGTCTGACATAGATGAAAATGTGGAGAATAATAATAGAGCAACCCGGCAAACTAGCCGAGGCAACCGTAGCAACAGTAACGGTAATGACAATGACAATGGAGGTGGTGATAATGACAATTATGATAATGGACCAATATCAAATAATAAAAAGGTATATGCCGTTTCTTTACGATGGGAAGACGAACAACGACGACGTCGACGTCAACAGCAACAACCACGACAGCCATCGTCAGCGACATCCACACCGATCACTGAACGAAAACATCGTCGTTGTAAAAGAAGTGATAACAATAATAATAATGGTGGTGTTAATGATGCAACATCACCCATGTCAATAATAGAAATATTCAATACAATCTTCTGCTGTTGTGCAAGACGTGTTGGTTCCATGTTTTTCCTCCTAGAAAGCAACGATGGCAGTCCAATAATCGTCGCTGGACCCTGTTGGCCATTCTGTACATTTATTACCACTCCGTTAATACTTGGTATTAGTGGCCTTGTTGGATATTTTATGATATATACAACAGATTTGCCATGGTGGGTCGGAGTAATATACTTTATCATTATGATATTTGTACTAATTGTATTACTTTGTACAAGCTGTCGTGATCCTGGATTATTAGAACGTGTTACCGATGACGAGGCCGCCACGAATGGTTGGTTATGGAATGAACAGGTCGGTAGTTATCGTCCACCTGGGGCCATGTACTGTCGTGAATGTAAGGCATTAGTGTATGATTATGATCATCTATGTCCTTGGACAGGTACGGCTATTGGAAAGGGTAATATGAGACAATTTAAAGTATTTGTTCTGAGTGTGAATATATTGTGTTATTTTAGTGTCGGTCTTGTTCTATGGCGAGTATTTTGGGCTATCTCAGATTAGTAGGTTTTGTGTTTTTGACGTCAGGTAATGAGTAAATGGGCGATTTAGCAGTAAATTATATAGCTATAGAGCCTTGTGTGTCAATTTATTCGTTCACTATTTAGCTGTTTGACCAATGTTCTTCCCAGTATCATCTATCCCCATCATCCGTCATGGTCCGTCTCAACGGTGCATCAAAGGTTGTAAAGTATACAATCGTTACCGCGGCTAATGCAAACATGAGCATAACGTCGCCTCGAATGTCCAAATCCAATGGCCGGATTTGACAAAAGAATTCATAATCCTGATGTAATGCCCACTCTGCCACTGGCACCATGAGCGCGGATACCAAATTCCCCCCCACTTGCTGTACACTCTCGACCGCGGTTTCATCACAGGGGTATGTCACATCGACTGCCAGCTCGGCATTGATGGGTTGGATGGGACCACATGCCAACCCAAGTCCAAGCAATGCCAGCACAAGCAGCACTGGTTCATTCCCCAACATATGATCTGTAAGTCCTAACGGTACAACAAAGAACATTGTAGCCAACAGACACGCCAGCGTGACAGGTTTGTACTTTTTTGTTTCATCAACGTATCCACCAATAACTATGCCACCCACAAGTATTGCCAACTCAAATCCAGCACCTGCCAAATCCACACCAAGTTGGTCAGTAATGCCCCCCATTTCCATAACATCATCAATAAATGTTCCTACAATATTTGTTATTGAGATGGAACATATGAATGCCGCCAATGGGACTTTGAATCCCTGAGTATTAAATAATTTTCGTGCCGAAACAAGGAACGGTGGCTCTACTACACCTCGTACCAATTTTTCAATTTCACTATAGCTTGGTGGACTTTGTGGTTTATCTCGAAATTGTAATACTGTACCAACGGTTACAGCCACGCATAGCAATGTAATTAAATTAAAGTAATCATGTATCCCACTCTCATTCTGTCCCATTTGACCACCCACCAGAAATGCCACGGCAATACCAATTTGATTAAAGTTTAATGCCGTGGCCGTGGCACTTGCACGTTCATCGCTAGCAAACCACGTCGCGCTTAGTCGAGGCGGTGTGCATTGAAAGTATGGCTGTGCGAATCCAACAAGTATTGTCCCAATGACTAGGAGTGTGTATGGTTCCAGCCCAGCAGCCTTTGATGCCTCTGTTAATGTCGAGGTATCCACAAGTGCCTCAATACGATCAGGTAAAATGTCAATTGCCTTATATGCCAATTGAATATGTGACGTGGATATTGATTCAATAACATCGATTGCATTGGCCATCCAACTGCCACCTGGTATAATTCCTGTTGATGATGATAGACTGTGCAAATAAAGTGATGGATCGGGTAAACCACTACGTAATAAGCACCCGCATGTCATGATACCGGCAGCACCTTTGATACTACGTCCAAGTCCAAATTTGGCAACCACGTCTGTAACTAGAAAACAACTTGCCACATTGGTAAATAGGAATATATCAATCAAACTCGAAGCCGATGCACCCGGATAGGCAGTCTCGAATCCATCCGGTGATGCTGCGACGCTGAAGCAGATCCAATCAGATAGCAATGCAAGTATACTGAGATAGGCAAGCTGGGTCCATCGCTGTGGATAAACTTGTGGTTCCGTGGGATATTCATCGTCAATGTTATTCGCAATTCCTTTCACCATGCCAAGGGTGGTGGTGGATGATATTATTGACGATGATGATGATGATGATGGTAACAGAGCACGGTGTTTTTGTTGTTGCATTCTGACATTGTGAGGATCAAGTCGTTGTCGTAGATTGTGGTTTGGTCGTTCCGATGGCCGATTTTTCATCGTTGCTGCCGGTTGAAATGCACACGCACTACTTCTGCAGCAACTACTACTCATTGCAACTACCATTAATAACGCCGTCGCTACAACGTCGATCGTCCGTCGCCTTTTGACAATTGAAACAGTTAACATCGACCTCAAGCCAGACATCGTAATTTCTCAACTAATCCAGTATAAAGGTCTCCGATCCGCAAGGCAATGCTAGATATCGGCAATAATAGAGATGATCATGAAGTGCGTTTTCCTCTCCGTGACGCGTGTTGGCACTTACGTTATTTACGTAAGACTCTCTAGGTAGGGAAACGAGGAGGAGTTATGTAGAAAAAAAATGAAGCTCGTCGTAGCCTGTCGTAGCGTCCTTGGTAGTCTGCTACTACTAGGAGGAGATGCAAACGCGGCAGTAGTCGATGGCAACAATGCTGATGTTGCTAGGTCGAATAATCGGTTCGCGTTTGATGTCACTAGGAGTAGGACGCGCCGCGGTGTCAAGATAAACAACCTCGATCATCGTCATCACTCAACAACATCGTCCATGGAGGTGGGAGGTGGAGGTATTCGTGATAACATTGTCACTGTCGATCCGTCATTATCATTTAAGGACCAAACTTCACTCTCTAGAATAGCACTTGGATCTATATTACAAACGTTTCTACTATACACCCTTGCTTCACGCCTAGGGAGTTACAATCCACCACTCCGTGCAATGGCATTATTGACAATCGTATTTGGATCATCCTACTTTGGTTCGATTATTGATATGATCCCCAGTGCAGCTACACGACAGGTACTTGATCCGAATAATATACCAGGGAATGCGGATTGGTATGCTAATCTTAAGAAACCACGATGGAATCCACCGTGAGTATTGTTATTTACTTTGTCACGGAATTTTCCCACCACCATACTTTTTATTCAAATGGCGTCATTTCATTCCACTTTTCCATCGAATAATCATTTTTTCAGCGGCTGGCTATTCCCAATCATGTGGCTCATTGTGAGCAAACCGACACAATACGCTGCAGTTTGGAGATTGGTAAATTATTGTCAGAAGAATGCCTGCGATGCTACGATGGGATTGTCAATACAACTACTTGCCTACTCCATCCATCTATCACTGGGAGATGCATGGAATAAGGTATTCTTTGGTACCGAGTCGACGGGACGTGGACTTGGTGTTATTAGTGCATTCTGGACGGTACTTTGGTCGACTGCGTATCTATTTTATCGTGTGGATACTATTTCGGGTCTATTACTCCTCCCCACGTGCCTTTGGGTGACGGTGGCTGCCTCGCTCAATTGGAGTATTTATCGTCTCAACAAATAGTAAAATAATGATAAAAGAAATTTGAGTCTAATCTCAATATTGATCTGATCATTTGAGAGGAGCTAATTAAATAGACTCGAATGAGGAGATTGACATAGTGCCTAGATTATAAAAAGCTATAAGAAAAGAATGTTGGCATAGATACGTTTATTATTATCGGGGTGTTGATAATTTGTCTACCATATTGATGAAACAGATGCAGTTTGTCTAGATGAATTCATGTTCTCACTTTCATGAGAGTTAGAATGGAGAGCGGACTTTACAATTGATACATATCCCATCCTCTCCATACCGAGTTAGCTATTATATACTGTATGTTGGAAGGCAAGTTCTTCTTCTTCTTCATGGCCTCCACTTCTGCTGATGTTAAAATATCGAAACCTCAAGCAATTATCGTAAGCTCGTAGGTTTAGCTGTAGACGATGCACTTCCTCTCCACGTCGTCATGAAGACCCATCGCCATGGCGCTGTCCTCCCAGGATGTCTTCACCCCACCGGAGTTGCCAATCCTTGACTTCTTGGGACTGCAACTCTTGATCCAATCGGGGATGTATTCACAGTTTCGGACATGAGTCATGTGAAACCGAACATTGGCACGATAAAGCTTATTGATGCTCTGGGGTGACACCGTGCTCTGATGCGCACGTTCCTGTACTGGGAGATGGGCACAATACTTACACTGGAAGAAGACCTTACCAGACATGGACCGACGTACGTTAAGGACATGTTCACGCACGATCATATGTACTGGGTTGATCCGACCATCGTCGAGGACTGGGTCGTGTAGTGTCTTGAGTACGAAGGATTCGTCGACGGGATCGTTCTTGAAGGGTGAGGATGTTGGTACATCTACGTGGGTCACTGTCTTCGTATCGAGAGCGGCTAAGGAGGAAGACGTATCAACAGCAACAGTCGTCGTCCTTGTCTTCTTTGCCACAAGACGTGCACCAAGGGGTGGAACACCCAAGTGAAGGATAGGAAAGTGCTTGTCAAACTTTGCGAATGAGTCACCGTCCAAATACAGTGATGGTGCATTATGATGAGCTGGAGGCTCGTCCTCGTCAGCTTTGCGCTTCTTCGTCGTATGAGTAGCACTACTACCGACCAAATTGTTGTCCGGCGATACTGTTCGTACAGTGGTAGAGCCTACGAGAGGTGTCTCGACAACTTCGTTGGCAAGTTCAGACCTGGTGGCAATCATTGTAGCTCCGATAGTGTATTCTTCTCCAAGAATGGGAGCATCATAGGAGTTGATCAAGGAGTCGATCATTGCATCGTAGACGTTGTCCTGCTGCTGCTGCTCCGACCTTGCTGTCGTAATCGTCGTGGCTCCAGTCGTAGTCGAATGAGGAGTCAACGAACAAGGAGCATTGGAGAGGGTATCTGTAGTATTGAGAATACCACACAAAAGGTTCATGAACCGATCGTCATGGCACAACTTGACCACGGAGGCGTTGGGAACACGGCCCATGTCGTTCAGAGCTGTCATGGCCTTCAGGGCTCGCGTGGCATCACTTTCAAGGAGATTGGATGTCTTCGGCAAGTGGCGATGATACTGGACAAAGGCACCTGAGGGAGGAGGTGGAGGTGTGGCCATGCGACGATGGTTCATGTACAGAGGAAGAGTCATTTGTAAAGTGAGTGTGAGTGGTGGAGAGATTTTATGTGTGGAGGCTTTTTTAACCTTGGTCGCATTACTGCAATACTTCCTTATTTTGATGGGTGGCGTGGTCGAGACAGGTGGTGAGCACGAAACGGGTGTCAATGCGACAGTCCGTGTTGTCTTGTGGATGAGAACCCTTTGAAAGCCTGACCGTCCCATTAATCCAAATATTAATCCAAATGGGACGGTCAGGCTTTCAAAGGGTTCTCATCTTTCTGTCGGTCGACAGGTCTCGTGTTAAGTAAATTCCTAGGAAGCAAATACACTGTGCAACGCAAGCGATGTCTACATATTAGAATTTCTGTTTTAGTATTATTATTGGAGAAAGGGGGTTGCTCGAATTTGAAGGGTGTCAATGCGACTCCGTGCGAGTCTTGTGGGCATTTGAAATGAAGTGTCACAAATGGGTCGGTCAAGCTTTCAATGGGGTTCTCATCTTTCTGTCGGATGAGACAGGTCTCGTGTTAAGTAAATCCCTAATACGTGTTGTGAATTGAAGCAAATCCTGAGCAAGAAAAGCGGAACAGAGCAGCGCACCTTGCACAAGGTCTTCCATCTCGCACCCAGGAGGTGATGCCTTTCGAGGAGAGTGATAATGAATGGGGTCCTCCCTCGTTCCACCTCTCATTACTACTTCCAACTCGCTATTCAATTTGATCAATAACTTTGCCTTGGGTGCTCTACTCAGTATATTACAAACACTAGGCTAAATACTTAAGTTAACATGAAAATGTTATCAAAAGATTATTATCTTATTTATTCCATCATTATATCCCATCATGCACATACGAATCGTTTCAAAGCTAGATTTACATTTACATTGCCACGTGCCTCATTTTTCCAGCATCAATTCAACTCAGAACAATAATCGGTATACCATTCGCAATGATACCTTCGTGGCAGCTGCGATCAAACAAAACTTCATCCTTCGTCGATGAGATCCGACACCTCGTCGTTGCGACCTTGTCACTGTTGCTCAGATTGGATCTCCCCATTATATCTACTTTAGAGGCACTGCTGGAATCGTCTCGACGGGCTCAATCTTCCATTCGAACTGGCGTTACAGTGACATGTCTATATACATTATTTGACGACAAGAGGAAAGGAATCATCGAATAAATAAACGACGGCTGCCCCTCGATTGAAATATTTTTACGCTATGACAACGTGTTGTGATGACGCTGTAAGGAGCCTCGCCGTGTCCCTTCGCTCGTCTCGGCATAATCAACAATCTACAATAATACACGACGAGTCATAAACGTCAGCCAATATACAGTCAGCCTCACTCCACTTAGTTTTCATTTGAAGCCATCGTTAGCCATTTTATCAGTGCTCCCATCTTCATTCATGCTACCCCGCTGACGCTGTCCGATGTTCGATAGGAGTAATCAGCAGCAATCAAATCACGTAGACGTAGCACCAACTAAGCGAAATAAGCTTTTAATGTGAATCGATTATCGAGAAGCTTCAGCACTGGATCGTTGGATACGGCTAGATGGTTATTGCGTAATGCAGTAACAAATTCATCACCGGAGAGGTCTCGTTCATGACTGATTGAGATTGCTGGAAAGAGTATCCAAGTTGAATATACTCCAGAAGTAGAACATGCAAATCGTGAGACCTCGCAAAGAGGAGTCCATCAACAAATCTAGGTACCATTCCCTTTATGAAACCATGCCAAGACATCAGATATTTGATGTGCCCGAGTTTGGAGTTAGGGACAACCATGGTCTCCCGCTTGTGTGAGGGACAGACGGGCGGGAACGACTGTCACCAGAGTGCTTAGAACTTTTCACATCCTCTTGCATCATATTATTCAATCAATCAATCATATAGAAGACATATCATACATGATATTATGGTCCAAGAACTTATGTTGAGCGATGTCATCGAGTTTTTCCTTTTGATTTTAATCGTATACATACTTTACCAATGTTGCCTTTGTGTTTATCGAGGCATATCAGCCATGACTCGACAACAACAGCGACGACGAAGACTACGTAGAAATAATGATCATCGTGTCCCTGTTAGTGACGATAATTTGCAACAAATACGTGATGATACTGAGCATCGTATTCGTCGCAATGATAATAATAGTCAACAAACAGTGGGTGCTAGCAGTAGCAGTAACAATTGTCAAGCTCCTACCATTAGTATTGTGACAACTGCACAACGAAAAGAATTGATAGAGAAGAATTTGTATTGTAAACGCATTACACGCGAAGAGAGTGTACGTGAATTAGCCATACTACTTGCTGCATCGAGGGTGGGAACGGCAGCAACAACAACATTACCAATAGGTGGGATCCACAACCACGACGAGAACAACGTCTCTAATGCAATTAATAATGAGAATGATACAAATCAATTGGACGAAGAACAACAACAAGAGAAGACGGTAGAGAGGATGATGAAATCTAATAATAATTTTGATAGTAATAATGATTCATCGCCTCTACAACATGAACAAGAGGAAATAATACCACTTCCAATCCCATCACAGTCAACAACATCAACACTAACACAAAATCAAGTGCTTCCTCCATCCTTTGATTACGATTTTTCCATGCTCGAAGCACAAGAACAACAACATGACGCGTCGGTAACATCATCACAGCAATCTCGGCAGATTGACGGTGTTTCCAATTTGTCATCATCCATTACTATTACTCCAGGTACATCAAATAATAAATGGAATGTAATAATCAAGAATGTTCGCACCGGGGGTACTACTACTACTAGCACTACTAGCAATACTACTCATCAACAACAGAAACAATGTAAACTTGAATGCTCCATTTGTCTTGATACATTTACTTCTGGTGAAGAGATTGCATGGGCCAAGGATAGCGGTAGTAGTAGTATAGAAGTAGGATGCGATCATATTTTTCATAGAGAGTGTTTGATATCGTGGCTACTATATCATAATGAGTGTCCATTGTGTCGACGATTATTGGTTCATGCCGATGCAGATGTTCGATTTGCTGGATGGTAATATCCAGTATAGATAGAAATGTAATATGTGTGTAGATGTTTACTTGTAAACAAATGGTAGTGAGGCATTTAACAACATGAAACGTTCGTACATCGTATCTTCAAACTAGCAAAGAGTCTTGTTTTTTGCGGGAAACGAAAGATCCTCCTCTCATCAAATCCCTCTCTTGCACGGCTTGCGCTCGGTATCTAGTAGCATGATGGGATTGCCATCCTCTTCGAGGCTGATTTCACTGCTGGTAGCTAGCTTAATGGTGTCATTCGCACTGTCGTCGCATAGTAGTAGTAGCAGTACGCCAAAGCTATCGGAAGATGATGCATCATACACTCTCCCACTCCCAGCTGATTTTCTTGTACAAAATCTTGACAAAGTCGTCAAGGCATTTGAAAAATTCCCAGGACGAATGTATGCCGGTTCCTTACCGATGGATCACAAATCCACCACAGTACTGGGTGCCAACCCCAACGGAGAACGGACTGGAAATCTTAATTTTTGGCTATTCGTGCCTAACAAAATCAAGGCTGAGAATACAATTAGTGCCTGGTTTAATGGTGGACCTGGATGTTCGTCCTTCTCGGCCGGCGTATTGTTTGAGAATGCACCTATTACATTACCACTAGAACCGGCTGGATGGTGTTGTGAGGAGGAGGATACACCGTTGACATATAATAAGTATGGGTGGACTGTGGCAACGGTGATGTTATATGTCGAACAACCCATTGGTAAGGACTGCATGTTCAATCTGAATATTGCTCTTTTTTGATCTGAATGTATCTAGGTGTTTGAGGCATTTTATAATTGATCGAATAATATAAATCATACCTCTACCTTTTCCATATACAGGCGTGGGATTCAGCGAGGCAACAAATGACACACCGGGTCCCAGTCATGAAGATGATGTTGCTGCCGACTTCGATTCATTCTTACAGAACTTTTTCCGGGTATTTAATGGCTACGAGACACACGTAAGTTCATGTGTTGTTTCCATCATAAGCTGAGGGCTCAGCTTGCTTTCTTTCTTCGTGTGTTCTCAATCACTCAAACACTCATCGACGATGATCATCTTTGTCTTGTCTCATCTAATCCAACATATCAATCTATCTTCTATCATCGTTCAACAGAAATCAAAATACGACCCCAAGCTTGATATGACCACTCATGCACTCACATTAGTGGGCGAAAGCTATGCTGGAACATACATCCCAAGTGTCGCACGAGGGATCTATCTTAACAACAAGGCAATGCTTCCCAACTATGACGGCACACCACGATTCGTCGTACCACTGTACGGTATTGCTATTGGTAATGGTAAGATTGATGCCTTAACTCAAAGTGCAGCAATCCCCGATTGGGCATACTGGCATGGTCTAATCGATATGGGCACGAAAGACTTCTTCAAGAGTGAATGGAAACGCTGTATGAAGAATCTAAATTCTGGTAACTATGGACCAGGTGTCGAGCCTGAACCGTTCCATTCCTTCTCTCTACGTGGTGATTGCGGTATCTTTGACAATATGCTGGGTGCTGCCGGGGCTGATACATTACCCGCCCCATTCGACAGTGGACCAAACATATACGAGTATTCAACGTGGGATGCTTATGCAGCAGATGGAGGTAATGGTACCGTGGGCAAATTTTACAACAACCCCAAGGTGCAGGAGGCACTTAACATCCCACAGCATCGACGTAAGTCCGCGGGACATCATTGGGAGGGATGTATACCCGAAGTTGATCCCAGTTGGGTTAGTACAGACCCAAACGATCTTACAGCATCGCCAAACTTTATGGACAATGATAAGCCGTGGTCTGTTACGCCGTACAGTAAGTCAGGCATTACTGTTTGAATGTACACGTTCATGTATGATTAGCAAAAGTTCGTCTTTTCTCACCATCTTCATCACTTTCGATCGTCAGTTGCCGAACTACTCGATGATGCAGGGATCGCAGTACTAATTTACAGTGGTGACCGTGATATGATTTGCAATACACAGGGCACAGACGATTCATTGTCGAAGATGGTTTGGTCAGGTACGTTGGATCCAGCACCAAGTACTGGCATTGCAACAAAGACTAGGAATGCATGGACTGAGGCAGACCGAGGGTTGTGGTTATATAAGGGCTATCCTGCTGGTTATACAAAGCAGTATAAGAAGTTAAATTTGCTCTCAGTCTACAATGCTGGGCACATGGTACCATACAACCAGCCTGGACCTGCACTTGACATGATGATCCGCTTCTTGAAAGGCGAGGACTTTTATGATAAGCCTTTGGTCAGTTATGCCGCAACTCACTTACCAGAAGACCTACCATATAAGCCAGACGCTGCTGCTGATATCGAGGTAAAGGTATCGATGACAGTATTACCCATGAAGAACGGGTTAAGCAGTGACATGCCATCTTTCGGGATGTCGATGTTAATGTCAGATGGGAGTTTGGTCGTTGCAGTGATTGCTCTCATAGTTGCAGTTACTTCCTTTGTGTTGGGAATGAGGGTTGGTCAGAGGAGTGGCATGGCCTCCTCCAGAGCTGGTTACGCAGTAGTTGGAGCTGAAATGCAGACTTTGGCACCAACTGGCGACTATGGATCGATATAATATTGACTAAAGCATCATATGCTATGTATGACAGTCGATGTAACAATTTTGTATTGGGAGGCGAACCTTCTGAATCTGTAAAGTTTTTTTGTACTATTTTTACGTGTACCACGTGGGTGGCACGCATTTAGTATGTGCATTATCAAAAGCCGGTGCATCTTATGCGATTTTGTATGTTAGAAGAATATGTTCTTATTTAACTTGATTATTTTCATTTAGAGACCAGTCTTTACCTACAGTGCCATTTTACATTCCTGGTCTTCTCACTTTTGGAAGCTTCACTGTACTACTTCCACCAGTTTCCTCCTTTGCCTTAATCTTTGACAGCTCCGCTCTCAACGCCTTGATCTGGTTGGCACCACCTGAGGCACCACCACCAGAAATAGTATTCGTGACATTGTGACATCGCTTTGCAAAGTCTAACGAGTTGGCACTTTCTCGTCGATTGTAGTCCGCCGGTGAGCAGCAGACGAACATCAGCGTCTTTGCATTGCCTCCAATCGAGTCACTCATCAACATTGTTAGGGGATTATTTCTGTACGGTATATGCTGGCTACTTCCATTTGTTAATGCGCTAATCACATCACCAAGAGCCGATAAGCTCTTATTGATTGATT
>Ga0247843_1004520_pt1 | contig 20670 bp, 18 predicted proteins | sample LaCruzMarch2017__FD_192420 | JGI IMG/M metagenome (GOLD analysis project Ga0247843, IMG submission 192420) | Freshwater microbial communities from meromictic Lake La Cruz, Castile-La Mancha, Spain - LaCruzMarch2017_8m | ecosystem: Environmental > Aquatic > Freshwater > Lake | place: Spain...
CAGCGCGCTGCCATCCAGGCTTTTTTACCCAACGTCAATGTCACAGAAGGCGCGCCACCTCTGTTCCCCCGCTGGGCAGAGTTAACCGTTCATCTCAAGGACGGTACGGTGCTCAAACGTCGAGTTGAAAAACTGCGTGGCAGCAAAGAGCATCCGCTTACCGATGCTGAGTTGATTATTAAGGGCGCCGACTGCTGTAGTTTTGGTCAGTTGAATATTTCGGCTGCCGAATTGGCCAACTCCTGCTTTACGCTCGATCAGCAACCGCTTGGCGTGTTGCTCAAGGCACTAGCGGGTGCTGCGTTAATCTCTAATGCGAGCTCAAAAAAAGCCGCGTGATCCGTGAGTCGTTGCTCGCCCTGCACAGCGTCAGGGTAGTCGCGTACGCCGTTAGGGCAATGCATGAGTGATCCCTAAATTGAGTATCAGGGAAAACGATTAAGAGAAAACCCGCAAATATAAAAGCGTTTGACCAATATCAATTTCCAACGTACTTTCACATCTGCGCATTTAATAAAAAGCTTGTTTAAGTTGCAAATATAGGTCGTTGAAACAACAATCAACGCACAGCATTTAGCAATTGGTAAACATACATTTCGATTTAGTCTTGGAGAACGGATTTGTCGAACCAGTCAGCGTCAGCATTGCTGAATGTCAAAGATATTACGGTGCGGTTTGGTGGCATCGTCGCATTAGACTCTGTCAGTTTTGATGTACCCCGCAATAAGGTTTGTGGATTGATTGGCCCCAACGGTGCCGGTAAGACCACTCTGTTCAATTGCTTGAGCCGCCTTTATCAGTATCAGTCGGGTGACCTGCTGTTTGATGGCGAATCCATCACGCAAACGCCCGTGCATGCAATGTCAAAAATTGGCATTGGTCGCACCTTTCAAAACTTAGCCATGTTTCGCACCATGACGGTGCGTCAGAATGTGATGGTCGGCGCACACGCGCGCTCTGAAGGCGGCTTTATCGGCACGATGCTAAAAACACCAGCGGTTCGTGCTGAAGAAAAACAGTTAGTCGAAGACGCGGATGCATTGTTGTCTTATTTGAAGCTGTCAGAATTCGCTGATCGGGCGGTAGGTGATTTGTCCTTTGGCACTCAAAAACGCGTTGAGTTCGCGCGCGCATTGGCCTCAAAGCCAAAGATGCTTCTGCTCGATGAACCCGCGGCGGGCTTAAATCACACCGAGCTGAACGACTTAGCAGACTTTATCCGCACGGTTCGCGACGATATGGGCATCACTGTTTTACTAGTTGAACACCACATGAGCCTAGTGATGGAGGTCTCGGACTGGATCGTCGTGCTGAACTTTGGTAAAAAAATTGCTGAAGGCACACCTGAAGAGATCCAGCGCAACCCTGAGGTCATCCGTGCGTATTTAGGAGATGGTAACTAATGAAATTGCTTGATGTTGCCAATTTGAACGCCTGGTACGGCCCTAATCAGGTGCTCTTTGATTTAAATTTTCAATTAAACGTGGGCGGTATCACGACTATTCTAGGTGCGAATGGCGCCGGAAAAACGACGACCCTGCGCGCCGTATGTCAGGCGGTTCAAACGACCGGTTCAATCACTTTTCTAGACAAGCGCATCGACGGCAAAGCGACCGAAGATATCGTGAGAGCTGGGATCGCGCATGTTCCTGATGGACGCGGTACCTTTACTGCGCTGACGGTCGAAGAAAACCTGAAGCTAGGCGCCTACACGCGTAAAGATCGTCACGAGGTACAGGCTGATCTCGAGCGCATGTACAGCAGGTTTCCTCGTCTAAAAGAACGGTTTCGTCAGCAGGCGGGTACCTTGTCGGGTGGCGAACAACAAATGCTTGCCATCAGTCGTGCGCTCATGCTGCGCCCTCGCTTGCTGCTGTTAGATGAGCCTTCTTTTGGCTTGGCTCCTTTGATCGTGAAAGAGATTTTCGAGATCATGCGTCAAATCAATGAAGAAGACCAGGTCAGTATGCTGCTCGTCGAACAAAACGCGTCCTTGGCCTTGAACCTAGCGGATCATGCTTATTTGCTTGAGACAGGCAAGGTTGTTTTGTCGGGTCCGTCGGCCGATATCAAAGCCGACGAGTCGATTCGACGCGTGTACTTGGGTTATTAAACTAGCGATCAGGTTGTGGAGTTTTAATGGATTCGTTTTTATTGCAAGTCACTGCGGGATTAGCAAACGGTGGTATTTATGCCGCGGTCGGGCTAGCGTTGGTCATGATCCATCAGGCGACCCATCATATTAATTTTGCACAAGGCGAGATGGCGACGTTCTCGACCTTCATCGCCTGGGCAATGATTCAGGCAGGCGTGCCTTACTGGATAGCGTTTGTCGTAACGATGGTCGTTTCATTTGTCGCAGGTTTACTGATTCAGCGGATTTTTCTCAAGCCTGTTGAAAAAGCGCCAATCCTCACGAATGTGATCGTGTTTGTTGGTTTACTCGTGATTTTTAACGCTTTTGCCGGTTGGATTTTTGAGCACACGATTAAATCCTTTCCGAGTCCGTTTCCGGTTGAGGGTATGTTCTTGCCTACATACTTTTCAGGCCATCAAATCGGGTCAATTTCGGTCACACTCGTTGTGCTGCTCTCGGTGTTTTGCTTCTTTCGTTTTACGCCGCTTGGTCTGGCGATGCGTGCGGCCGCATTTAATCCAGAGTCGGCCCGCTTGGTCGGGATCCGCGTGTCTTGGATGTTGGCGCTTGGCTGGGGGATGGCCGCCTTGATCGGAGCCGTGGCCGGCATGATGATCGCACCCATTGTGTTTCTAGATCCAAACATGATGGCTGGCATTTTGCTGTATGGTTTTGCCGCAGCCTTGCTTGGTGGGATAGATAACCCGTGGGGCGCCGTTGTTGGTGGCGTCATTTTAGGTGTGCTTGAAAATATCTTAGGTGCGTATGTCATTGGCAGCGACCTAAAACTCACGATGGCGTTGGTCTTAATCGTGACGATTCTGATCTTCCGCCCCTACGGCCTTTTTGGCAAACCTATTTTCTCGCGCGTCTAAGAGAGCCAACATGTCCGCCATCTCCAAAAAAATAATTTTAGCGATCGCTGTGCTTGCTGCGATCTTGCTACCGTTTGTGCTTGAAGATTTTCGAGTGTTTCAACTGAATTTAGTGTTGATCTATGCAATCGCGATTCTGGGCTTGAACATCTTGACCGGCTATGGCGGTCAGATTTCGCTAGGGCATGGGGCGTTTTTTGCGGTCGGCGCTTATACGTCTGCGATCTTAATTTCGCAGGTAGGCATGTCGACGTATCTGACCATACCGATTGCCGCGGTAGTTTGCCTGGTAATGGGTGTCTTGATGGGGTTTCCGGCGCTTCGTCTTGCTGGCCATTACTTGGCCCTGGCAACCTTCGCGTTGGCAATTGCGACACCGCAGTTACTCAAATACAAAGGAATTGAGCATTGGACTGGAGGTGTGCAAGGAATTATTCTTGATAAGCCTACGCCTCCCTTTGGGTTTACGCTCTTTGGCAATGAGCTCAGCGAAGATCGGTGGCTTTATCTAGTGATTTTGGCAATTGCCTTAGGCTTATTTTGGTTGGCTCATAACTTGCTGTCTGGCCGAGTTGGGCGCGCCATCGTGGCGATTCGAGATCAGCCAACTGCTGCCGCTGCCCTAGGTATTAATTTAACGTTCGTGAAGACCGCCACCTTCGGCCTGTCAGCTGCCTACACCGGTATTGCGGGTGCATTGAGTGCGCTGGCTGTGGCTTATATCGCGCCAGATAGTTTCCCTGCGTTTTTATCGATCAGTTTGTTGGTTGGGGTCGTCGTCGGCGGCTTGGGCTCAATATCGGGCGCAATCTTTGGTGCTTTATTTATTCAGTTTGTACCAAACGTTGCTGACGAGATTTCAAAGTCTGCGCCGTGGGCAGTGTATGGAGGTATGTTGTTGGCTTTGGCTTACGTTGCACCAGACGGTGTAATGGGAATTTTGAAAAAAATTAAAAATAGGAGGCAAGCACAATGAGGGCATGCAGTTAGCCCGCTTTGATGGAAAAGCTTGGGTGTTGTTTGGAAAGACGTACGGGGATTAGATTCACTTTAATATGTTTTTATAAGGGAGTATTTGTTATGAAAAAAGAACTTCGTAAATTAAGTGCGATCTTCATGACCGCCGGTCTTGCACTTGCAAGCACGATTGCTTGCGCACAGCCTTACGGGCCAGGCGTAACTGACAAAGTCATTAAGATCGGCAATATCAATCCGTATTCGGGTCCGGCTTCGTCCTACAGCTCATACGGTAAAGCGCAAGCGGCTTACTTCAAGAAAGTCAATGATGAAGGCGGTATTAACGGACGCATGATTGAGTTCATTTCTTTAGATGACAACTATCAGCCTCCAAAGACACTAGAGCAAGCGCGTAGACTGGTAGAGCAAGACAAAGTGTTGTTGATTTTCGCTCCGCTGGGTACACCGACCAATTCTGCGATTCACAAGTACATGAATCAAAGAAAGGTTCCACAGCTCTTTGTGCAGACCGGCGCTTCAAAATGGGGTGATCCCAAAAACTTTCCATGGACAATGGGTTGGCAGCCTAATTACCACAGCGAAGGTAAGATCTACGCACAGGCAATCTTACAAAATCAGCCTAATGGAAAAATAGCGATTTTGTATCAAAATGACGATTATGGTAAGGATTACATCACCGGAATTGAAGAGGGACTTGGTGATAAAAAAAATATGATCGTCGCACGTGAAAGCTACGAGACGAGCGATCCGACGATTGATAGTCAGATCGTTAAGCTTCGTGCCTCGGGTGCTGATGTGTTCTTGAACATCACTATTCCAAAGTTTGCGGCACAAGCCATTAAAAAAATGGCCGAACTCAACTGGAAACCGACGCATTATTTAAATCAAGTCTCTAGTTCGGTCGGTTCAACCTTGATTCCCGCTGGCCTTGAAAATAGTGTTGGCTTAATTACGACGTCGTTTATTAAGGATCCAAGTGATCCTCAATGGAAAGACGATAAAGCGTTTTTAGAGTACCAAGCCTGGTTTAAAAAATATATGCCTTCCGCAGATCAAAATGACGGTTTTTATATACAAGGCTATACCAACGCTCAGACGCTTGAGTACGTACTCAAACAAGCGGGTAATGATCTGACTCGTGAAAATGTGATGAAGCAGGCCGCAAACATAAAAGATTTGAAACTGCCCTTGTTGCTGCCTGGCATTAATGTACAAACTGGGCCAAATGACTTCTATCCGATCGAGCGTATGCAGTTAGCGCGCTTTGATGGCAAAGCCTGGAGATTATTTGGTAAGGTTTATGGCGATTAATATGCTTACCTGTTGAAAAAAAGAGACCGCCAAGGCGGTCTCTTTTGCTTGAGTGCTGCGGCCCTAGCTCCGTGTGTGCTCTACAACGAGATCACACGGCTTCAGTCGATCACGATATTGGCCTCTTTAATAATCTTAGCCCAACGTACGCGTTCTTCTTGTGCGTATTGATTAAAGTGCGCCGAGGTGTCGCCAATGGTGACTGCCCCCTGGGCTAGTAATTGCGCTTTGATCTGAGGGTCGTTTAAGATTTTTACCGTTTCAAGATTTAATTTTTCAACGATGACTGGCGGTGTCGCCTTAGGTGCATACAGGCCAAACCAACCACTGACTTCGTAGCCTTTGAGCCCTGACTCTGCAATCGTGGGTACGTCAGGCAATAGTTCAGAGCGCTTTGCTGAGGTGACGCCAAGCGCTTTCAGTTTGCCCGCTTGTATCAGTGACAGGCAAATTGGCAAATTACAGAACATCATTTCAACTCTGCCACCAAGAATATCGTTGATCACGGCGGGGCTGCTTTTATACGGTATGTGCACCATCTCAACTTCAGCCATCTTCTTAAAAATCTCGCCAGACAAGTGCATGCTACCCCCCGCGCCACTTGAGCCATAGCTAAAGCTTTTTGCTTTTTGCAAAGCAAGAAGCTCTTTCACGTTGCTGGCCTGCACTTGGGGGCCGATCACCAAAACGTTTGGCACCGACACAAGGTTGGTAATGCCAATGAAGTCGCGCTGAGGATCGTATTTAATGTTTTTGTGCAGCGTGACGTTAATCGAGCCGATGCTTGTTGACCCAACCATCAGGGTGTAACCGTCGGGTGCGGCGGTGGCCACGTAATTGGCGCCGATATTGCCATCTGCGCCTGCTTTGTTTTCAGCGACGACTGGCTGACCCAATGACGCAGACAGCTTCGTGGCCACGATACGCGCCAGCACATCAGTCAGTGTGCCAGGCCCGAACGGAACAATGATGGTGATCGGTTTGCTGGGATAGGCTGCAGTCTGCGCCTGCGCCTGCGAACTTAGTAGGCCTGCTGTTGACGCTAGGGCAATGGTCGTGACCTGAAGCATTGAGACAAATGTGCGTTTCATGGGGTAGCCATCCATTTGGTTGGATCGTTGAAAGGGCTTCTATGCAAGGCACGCAAAGAGGCGCTATTTAGTGCAAAGCTCTGTTTGGTGGCCTGCGTTTGCAGCATTTAAGCGCAAGAGCGGGTGACTTTCAAGAGATAATTTTCTAAAGGTCGCAGACCATCAGACCGCCAAGGTATTGTGATTCAAACTATGAGCAGTACACAGAGTGCGACAGCCTCGAGAGAGACCATTCTAGACTACGAAGCCGAAGTGCGCGATCTGAAGGCAACGATTGGCGCCCTGCGAGACGCGCTAGAACAAGAGCAGTCGGTGAGTGCCAGGCGGGTGTCTCAGGCTTTGCTTGCGACGGACTCTGAAATCGCACAGCTCAAACATACAGCAATCGCTCTGCGCGAAACGCTTGAGCAGACGGGGCGGCAAAGAGAACAGGCCGTGCAAGCCGCCGTTCTTGCAGCAAGCCAAGAAATAACGAGTTTAAAGGCTGCCGTCGTTGAATTGCGCGACCAGATGGAGCTGATGCGGCAAGACAAAGAGGTCGCGGTGCAAGCGGTTGTCTTGCGTACGCATAATGAAATTGTCCAATTAAAAGAGATCGCAGCCGCTTTGCGTTCGCGGCTTGACGATAGGCGCGCGGGCGCGACAGAGAAAACATGAAAACATCAGCACTTAACACTAAGAGTTCAACTTCGCTCACGAAGCTCGAACAACGCCTGCATCTCTCTGACTTTTTACTCAAGCTTTCGAATCAGATGTCGGCCTTCGGTAACCTTGACGACGTTTTACACGCCTTTGTTGAGATCGCAACTCGCGAGTTAAATGCCGAGCGTGGCACCATCTTCTTGAATGATCCAACCACTAATGAGTTGTATTCAAGAGTGGCTCAAGGCCATTTGCGCCACGAAATTCGTATCTTAAATAGCAGTGGTATTGCCGGTAGTGTGTTTACCGCGCAAGAAAGTTTGATCATTCTTGAGCCCTACGACGACCCACGTTTTAATCAAACCATTGATGAGCAAACAGGGTTCGTCACGCGTAGCATTTTGTGTGTGCCGATTCGTGCTGGTAACGGTAACGTGATTGGTGTGGCGCAGTTGTTGAATAAGCAAAAGGGTCGCTTCACCAAAGTGGATTTGAATTTGCTTGAAAAAATGACAACGCAAGCGTCACTGGCCTTACAAAATGCGCAATTCATTGAAAGTATGCAGGCCGTGCGTGCCAAAGAAATTGAATTCTTAAACGTCATCTCTGAAGTGACGTCTGATATCAACATCACTTCACTGTTAAAAAAGGTGATGAGTGAGATCACCCGAATGCTAAACGCTGATCGCTCAACCTTGTTTCTGAACGATGAAAAGACCGGACAGCTTTGGTCAGAAGTGGGGCAGGGCTTGGATTCATTACAAATCCGTTTGCCGAATCATCTGGGTATTGCTGGTGCCGTATTCACGAGCGGCAAGGTGATCAATATCCCCCATGCGTATGCTGATCTGCGCTTTAATCCCGCCTTTGATAAAAAGACGGGATACTTCACGCGCTCACTGCTTTGCGTACCCATCACAAATAAAGAAGGCAAAGTGATCGGTGTGACACAGGTGCTCAATAAGCATGGTGGCCCGTTTAACGCCGAAGACGAGTCACGCCTAAAGGCATTTAGCTCTGAGATTTCGATTGCTTTGCAGAATGCAAAATTGTTTGCTGATGTGCAGAGCATGAAAAACTATAACGAGAGTATGCTTGAATCAATGTCGAGCGGTGTGCTTACGCTTGACGAGACCGAGCAGATTGTGACCTGCAATGCGGCTGGCTTGCGTATCTTGCAAACCACGCCTGCTGATATCGTACACAAGCCTTTCGCCCAAATTTTCTACGAGACCAATGCCTGGGTACTTGAAAAGGTGAAACGTGTGATGGACACCGGCGAGGCCGACATCACAGTAGACGCAGAGATTGAGGTAGCAGCACAGACGCTGTCAGTCAACCTGACGATCGTGCCGTTGACCGGCGCTGATCATAAGCGGCTGGGTTCAATGGTGATGCTTGAAGATATTTCAAGCGAAAAGCGTATGAAATCGACCATGTCGCGTTACATGGATGCGTCGATTGCTGATCAGTTGCTGGCAACCGGTGCGGATTCAATGGGTGGGGTGAGCGTGCCCGCCACTGTTTTGTTTTCGGATATTAGAGGCTTTACGACCATCACCGAAGAGCTTGGCCCACAAGCGACGGTCAGCATGCTCAACGAGTATTTTGAAATCATGGTCGACTGTTTGCGCCAAGAAGACGGCATGCTGGATAAGTTTATCGGCGACGCCGTTATGGCAGCGTTTGGGATTCCGGTGGCACATAGCGATGATGAAGATCGTGCGGTTCGCACGTCGATCTCGATGATTACCCGCTTGGCCGACTGGAATGTGATCCGTTTGAGCGAGGGCAAGAAGCCAATCAATATTGGTATCGGCTTGAACACAGATGTCGTAGTGTCGGGCAATATCGGCGCCAAGAAGCGGATGGATTACACCATCATTGGTGACGGGGTGAACCTAGCCGCACGTCTTGAGTCGGCTTGTAAACAGTACGCCGCCAAAATTTTGATCAGTGAGTTCACACAAAAAAAATTGCGCGGCACCTATCGTATGCGCGAGATTGATCTGGTTGTCGTCAAAGGCAAAACTCAGCCTGTTGCAGTGTTTGAAGTCTTGGATTATCACAACGAACAGACGTTTCCGAATCTGATGGATGTTGTGAGTCATTTTAGGGACGGTATCGCGAAGTATCGCCGCGGTGAGTTTGACTTGGCGATTAAGGCCTTTGAGCAGGCGCTTGGCTTTAATCCCGATGACAAGCTCTCGCAGATTTACATCGAGCGCTGTGAACTGCTGCAGCAGCATCCCCCAGAGGGCGTCTGGGATGGGGTCTGGCGCATGGAGGGCAAGTGATGGCCTGATAAGCGACTTGACCAAGCCTTGAGCAGATCAAGGGGGAAAGTGCTTTATTCGGTGCTAAAAGTGTGTTGGCCGTGTGGGGTTGCTTTGTTTGGTCATATGAATATGTCAAAATTAATGTTTTGATTCGGCACTAACCTACCTATGCAAGGTTTATTAAAGCTAAGACAGCTTTTATTAGAAACGCGTCTACTCAGAGCTTTTCAAGCGCTCTGTGTTGTGCTTTTGTTGTCTGGCTGCAGTTCGCTGCAGATTGCTTACAACTACGCCCCGAATTATTTAGCGTATCGCCTCAATGGCTATTTCAGTTTAGATGACGCGCAAAAGGTGGCGCTTGATCAAGAGCTTGCGACCTTTATCGCGTGGCATGCCGAGACGGCGCTGCCTGAATACACGCGATCCCTAGCGGCCTGGCAGCAAAGGGTCGAAGACACGGCACCGTTTACCGTAACAGAGGTGTTGGCGATTCAACAACAGATTCAGCAATCTCTTGAAGAGTTGGGGCGGCGCGCTGCTTCACAACTGGCCGGTACGCTGGTGACTTTGACTCCGAAGCAACAGCTACGGCTTAAGGCAGAGTTCGAAAGCGATAACAAAGATTACTTCAATGAATTTCTCAAAAATCCTAATAGCGAAGCGACCCGTAAGAATCACTACAAGCGCGCGCTCAAACGCTATGAAGACTGGCTGGGCACGCTCACCAAAAATCAAGAAAAGCTGATTACTGAGTTGTCTGACAGACGGTCAAAAACATTTGCAGGCTGGGGCGACGAGCGTACGCTTAGACAAAAGGCTTTACTAGACCTGCTAGAGCAACAAAGAGGTAAAGATGCCCCGCAGGCTGAAGCTGCCTTGCGTGAGTATTTAGATAGCCTAAAGACCTATCGCGAACCGACGCTCGCCGCGCAACAGTTGCAACTGAGGCAAGACTGGGCTCAAGTGACCGCAGACGTTTTGAATAGTCTGACACCCGAGCAAAAAATTTACCTAAAAAAGAAACTCGGCGGCTACGCGCAAGATTTTGCGAGCTTGACGCCCAAGCGTCTGGCGCAGAGTCATTTGAAGTAAGACCGCGTCTCGGTGCTTGGTTGCATCTACCCGATTATTTTCGGGTAGCAGACGCCTTCACGACATCTGCAAGGCCAGTACGTTGGGTGTGATATGCCTTCACGTCAAAGGCAAGGTCAGTACATTTTTAGCGCCAGGGCGAGCCAACATTTTTGCGTACCACGCTTCGATAAATGGACGCGGTTTGTGTGGGATTGGCAGACCGTACCAGCGATGCACTTCACAGGTGAGTGGAATATCTGCCATTGTCATATTGGCACCTGCGATAAACACATTTTTGCTGAGATGCTGTTCAAGGCGATCGAGCAGGATTTCGGTTGAGGCAATTGAGGCTTCGACTTTTTTCATATCGCGCTCGGGCTCAGCAATACGAATCAGCTGCCAGAACGCATCGCGCCCTGAGGGACCAAAGGTGGTTTGCTGCCAATCCATCCAGCGCTCGGCGTTGAAACGTTCTTGCAGATCGGTTGGGTAGAGTTTGCCCTGCGAGTGCTTGGCGCATAGGTAGCGCACAATGACGTTTGACTCCCACAGGACAAAGTCGCCTTCGACTAAGGTGGGGACAACAGAGTTTGGATTGAGCGCAATGTATTCAGGCGTTTTGACGACACCAAAGACGCCACCCGCATCGATACGCTCAAACTCAAGGCCGAGTTCTTGCGCTGCATAGACGGCTTTGCGAACGTTGATCGAAGTAATACGACCCCAAATTTTAAACATAATTCATATCCTGAAAATAAAAAATCGTTAAATGAAAGCGACTCGCGCATTCAAAACGTAAGACAAACTCAAAAAACTCAAAATTCAAAATTTAAAGCTCAAAATTCAAAATTCAAAACTCAAAATCCGAAATCCAGAACGGCGAGGTCACAAGATTAGGCGATGTCCCTGTCAACGAACTCAAGCAAGGTGTTAAATCCTGGAATTTGGACAGCGATACGCCCGGGTTGCTCACGCCATGTGATCGTATGTAAACCATTTTTTTGCATACGCTTCAGCGCTTTGCGCAGCGGCGTCAGCGATGCGGTCTGCAGCGCAATCGCGCCAAAAAAACTTGCGCGCTTGCCGCCCACACAAGTGAGGCCCTCAAAGCATTCTGCATATTGCACGTCAGTCACAAATACTAAGTTGTACTGTGCACCGCGCACACGATACTCGCCGTTTACACCTTCGGCAGCAACACCACCGGCGGCAGCCACATACTGCTTTGCTTCTTGCTGAGGTGACTCGCAAACAATCACTAAGCCTGCCAGTTTATTCACGCCATTCAGGTGGGCTTGCCACTCTTTGCGCCAGACCAATTCAGGGGTGAAATGTTTGCAGTAATACAAGCGCCCGGCGTTAAATTGGCCCGGCTCAAAGCGCACGGTTTCAAACCGCGCCTCAGACACGACGCCGTCAAGCTCAACGGGGCGTGTAAACGCTTGCACGGGTTGCACGGCTAAGCCGTTTGCTTGCAACAGTTGATGCGTGCGTGCTGCGTCAGAGGTTTGAAAGACCAGCCCGTCGATGCCCACAGGGCTTTCTAAAACGTCTTTACGCAATGGGCCACCGTCGCTGGGTAGGCCGATCAACTCTAAGTAGTCGTTCTCAAACACCATCAGGTGATTGATCGAGCCTAGGCTATGGCGTCCGCGTGGTGTCAAGGTAAAACCAAGTTGCTCAAAGATGGTTTGCGCCGCATTCATTTCAAAATGCGTGTTGATCACTAGGTGATCGAGCGGTAGTGCCTGAGCATCGTGATGGTTGGCCATGTGTGCCTAACTAAGAGTGAGAGTCGCGATCACGGGCGTGTGATCTGAGGGTTGTTCAAGGGCGCGTGGCCCCTTGTCAATGACACAGGCCGTACAGCTTGGTACTAGCGACTCTGATAACAACACATGATCAATGCGCATACCGGCGTTACGCTTAAAACCATTCATGCGGTAATCCCACCAGCTAAAGGATTTGGGTGCTTGCTCGAACAAGCGAAACGCATCAGTAAACCCAAGCGCCAGCAAAGATTGAAATGCCGCACGTTCAGGCTCTGAGACCAGAATCTGCCCAATCCATTTGTCGGGATTGTGGACGTCGGCATCAACGGGAGCGATGTTGTAATCGCCTAGCACCGCGATATTGGGGTGTTGTTGTTTCTCAGTGATCAGCCAGCCCTCAAAGGCTTTAAACCAGGCAAGCTTGTAAAGATACTTTTCGCTGCCAACCTCTTGCCCGTTGGGGCAATAGGCGCTGATCACGCGAATGGTGCTGTCACCGTAGGGCAGGGTGGTGGCCAAGACGCGTTGCTGGTGGTCTTCAAAGCCCGGAATGTTTCGCGTGATATCCACGCCGGGTTGACGCGACAGCACTGCGACACCGTTATAGGTTTTTTGCCCAGCCCAGCCTGCGTAATAGCCAATAGCGGTGAAAGCGTCGAGCGGAAACTTGTCGTGATCAAGCTTAAGTTCTTGCAGGCATAGGGCATCAACTGGGTTGGCTTCAAGCCACGCCAACACCTGTGGCAGCCGTACTTTTAAGGAGTTGACGTTCCAGGTTGCAAGTTGCATAGATTTATTCAAGCAAGGTAAATGGGTGCCGCTGAGGCCTCGCAAACTTGGCTAAGCCGAGGGCGAGCCACGGGGATAGCTGGATTCTAAACTGCAAAGCGATTGCTCGCACCAAGCGCTGGTTGTAAGTCAGTCTTGGTAAACCTTGGACACACGTTTGACGTTGCACAGCAGTTCGTAGGCAATGGTGCCGGCTTGTTGGGCAACGAGGTTGATATCGACTTGCTTGCCCCAGCATTCGACAGGGCTGCCGATACTTGCCTGCGGCAGCTCTGTGAGATCGACGGTGAGCATGTCCATCGAGACGCGACCGATCGTGCGAGTGAGTACGCCGCCAACTGCAACCGGGGTGCCGGTTGGTGCAACTCTGGGGTAGCCATCGGCATAGCCAATCGCCACCAAGCCAACGCGCACTGGGGTCGTGGCGACAAAGGTGCCGCCGTAGCCTAAAGCCTCACCGGGTGCGAGCGTGCGGATGGCAAAGACCTCACTCACCAAAGACATGACTGGGGTGAGTTGGTAGGGCTTGGTTTGTGAGTGATCGTCGCTCACTGGCAACGGATCAGCCCCATAGAGCAAAATCCCAGGTCGGGCCCAAGTGCCGCTCGCCGTCGGCCAAGCAAGGATTGCGCCTGAGTTGCTCAAACTGCGATCGCCAGGTAACCCAGCGGTGGCCTCGTGAAAGGCGGTGATTTGTTTGGCAGTGGCATCACTGTCGGGTTCGTCGGCACGCGCAAAGTGTGTCATAAGCGTGATCGAGGCGACCGAGGGGCAGGCTTCAAGACGTTCATAGGCGCCTTGCACAGCCTCGAGCGCAAACCCAGCGCGATGCATGCCTGAATCTACCTTGAGCCATACACGCATGCTGTGAGCCTCAATGGGCGCAGTTTCAAGTGCACGTAATTGTGACTCTTGGTGGATGACGACCCAGAGGTTCGCCTTGTGTGCTGCCAGGAGTTCGTCGGGATCAAAGCAACCTTCAAGGACCAGAATAGGCTTAGTGATGCCTGCTTCGCGAAGCTCGAAGGCTTCGGCAGCAAAGGCAACGGCAAAGCCGTCTGCGATATTGGCTAAGGCCTGCGCGCAAGGTACAGCGCCGTGACCGTAGGCGTTGGCTTTAACAACCGCTAACGCCCGCCCGCCATGCAGGGTGCGGGCTGTTAAATAGTTTGAACGCAGGGCGGCAAGGTCAATGAGGGCTTTTGAGGGGCGTGTCATCAAAAAATCACAAAAAATAAAGGTCTATCAATCTAAATAAATGTTTGCTTAGCTGAGACATCTCTTGGCAACAAGGCCCGAGCTTGCGTTCTAGCCTGACTCGCGGGTGCTGTGTGGTGCGGGCACAACAATCCCGAGCCATACAACAATATATTCTGAAAACTAAGCAGGCACTGAAGCTGGCCGCTGCACAGGTGATTGAGCCGTTGTTTGGTAACGACTGATCGCCAGGCCGTCAGTACTGATTTCAGGGCGTTGGCCCGTCACGAGGTCTGCAATCAGCTTGCCAGAGCCGCAGGCCATCGTCCATCCAAGTGTGCCATGGCCCGTATTTAAAAACAGATTGTTCAAGGGTGTCGCACCAATGATCGGGGTGCTATCTGGTGTCATGGGTCGCAGGCCTGTCCAAAATGTCGCATTTTTGACGTCGCCACCCGGAAACAACTCAGTGACGACTTTTTCGAGGGTGGCGCGGCGTTGTGGCTTTAAGCTTAAATCAAAGCCGCTCAGTTCGGCCATGCCGCCGACACGAATGCGGTTGTCAAAGCGCGTGACCGCGACTTTGTAGGTTTCGTCAAGAACGGTAGATTGTGGTGCGAGAGATTCATCTGTCAAAGGCACGGTGAGCGAATAGCCCTTTACTGGATACACAGGTAGATCGATATTCAGAGGCGCGAGTAAATCACGCGTGTAGCTGCCAAATGCCAAGACATAGCGATCAGCCTTTAGAACTTCGTGCGCGGTGCGCACGCCTGTGATTTGTCCACCTTCAGTCAGCAACTGTTCAACTGCTGTGTTGTAACGAAATTGCACGCCCAACTCTTGTGCCAGTTTGGCTAAGCGGGTGGTAAACAGTTGGCAGTCGCCGGTTTCGTCATTGGGCAAACGCAGCCCGCCGGCGAGCAGGCCTTGAGCGCGTCGCAGGCCCGGTTCAACCGAGGTGAGTTGCGATGCGCCAAGTAGCTCATAAGGTACGCCACATTCTTCTAACACCTTAATGTCGCGTTGCACGGCATCCATCTGGGCTTGGGTGCGAAACAACTGCAAGGTGCCTCCGCAGCGCTGTTCGTATTGGATCCCTGTGTCTGCGCGCAAGGTGTCGAGGCAGTGGCGACTGTACTCAGCCACGCGCATCATGCGCTCTTTATTCAGTTCGTAGCGACTGGCAGTGCAGTTGCGCAACATGTTCGCCATCCAGCGTAGCTGCCACAGGCTGCCGTCTAGCTTGATTGCTAGCGGAGCGTGCTTGGTGAACATCCATTTAAAGGCTTTAAAGGGGATGCCCGGTGCGGCCCACGGAGTTGAGTAGCCAGGTGAGATTTGCCCAGCGTTGGCGAAGCTGGTTTCGTTCGCCACATAGCCTTGGCGATCAATCACCGTGACCTCAGCACCCGCGCGTGCGAGGTAATACGCGCTGGTTGTACCAATGACTCCTGCACCTAAAACGATCACTTTCATTGCGGTATCCCTGTTGTTCAGCCAATACTGAAAGTGTAGGGATAGTTACCTAGTGTTTTTTTTTGAAATTGAAGTAAATTCTTAGAGAAATCACTTATTTTGTTGCTTTCCTACCCAAAATGTAGAGAAAACCACAAATTCAGCGATTTAAGAGCAAAAAACCACTGTAAGTGTTTGACTCTAGGGCACTTCACCTCTACACTTAGTCTGCAAGATTCTCAAGCGACGCGGTTTTTGTCCCTAGTCGGTCGCCCTTAGTGGTAATCAGTGGTGTCTATCCCTTCCTTGACCATCTAGCACGTTGGGCGTTTTTGCCCGTTATTTATCTATCAAGGAAGTTGAAATGGCAACTGGTGTCGTGAAGTGGTTCAATGCCGAAAAAGGTTATGGTTTTATTATGCCTGACGGCGGCGGCAAAGATCTGTTCGCTCACTATTCTGAAATTCGCTCGAGCGGTTACAAAACTCTCGAAGAAAACCAGAAAGTTAGCTTTGAAATTGGTCAGGGCGCTAAAGGCCCATCAGCAACCAACATTCAAGTGCTGTAATACTGATTGACCTTGTCTGCCTCGGCAGACGGTCTGTCACTAAGCCCTGCGTCGCTTCTGTGATGCGGGGTTTTTTTCTAATGCTCAAGGTGTTATGCAAATGACTTCGCTTACAAACGCTCAGTTACTGACCACGCGCCGTTCACAAAAGCTTGTACAGGCGCCAGGGCCTAATGTTGAACAGTTGCAGCAAATGCTTGCGGCGGCAGTCTGTGCGCCTGATCACTCTGCGTTACGTGCCTGGCGTTTTGCGCTTGTGATGCAACCCGAGGTCGCAGCGTTTACCGATCTTGCGATTGACGCTACACGTCGCTCGGGTCGCGAGATTACGCCGCAAAAAGAACAGAACACACGCAAGTGGCTATCAACCGTGCCGCTACTGATTGGGCTTGCGTACAAGATTTCGCACGACAATGAAAAAGTGCCAGAGATTGAACAAACATTGTCGATGGGCGCAGCAGTGATGAATATTCAGAACGCTGCGCATTTGATGGGGTTTTCGAGCTACTGGAGTACCGGGCTGGGCACTTACACCGACGAAGTACCAGAGGCGTTAGGCTTTGATGCGCTTGACTATCGGTTTGTTGGATTCTTGGCGATCGGTACCCCGATAGCACCTGCCAACCCGGCGCAACGCCCAGACCCCATGACGCTTACGACGCGTTGGCGCCCTTAGCTTTAGCTGACGTTTACGACGCGCTGCCAATTGTAGTTTTATACCGTTTGAGTCGCAGGGCGTTCGCCACCACAAACACACTCGAAAACGCCATGGCTCCCGCCGCAAACATAGGCGACAGCAGTATCCCAAACGGCGGGTACAGCGCGCCAGCGGCAACTGGCACAAGCGCAGCGTTGTAGGCAAACGTCCAAAAAAGATTTTGTCGGATGTTGGTGAGCGTCGCTCGCGACAAGCCAATGGCCGTGGCCACGCCCGCTAGGTCATCGGACATCAACACGACAGAAGCGGATTCGATTGCAACATCGGTGCCTGTGCCAATGGCGATTCCGACATCTGCCGTGGCCAAAGCAGGGGCGTCGTTGATGCCGTCGCCCACAAACGCGAGCACGACTTTGGCGTACGTCGGTCTCGTGTTGTTTGATTTTGCTTCGAGTGTATCGGCTGTAGGTGAGTGTGAAGTCTCTGTGCTACCGCCTAGTGCACCTGAGCGTTGCAGCGCTTGCAAGACCGCGACTTTGCCTTCAGGCAATACTTGAGCATGAACTTCATCGATACCAAGTTGTTGCGCCACTGCTTGTGCGGTGTATTGATTGTCGCCGGTGATCATGACGGTACGCAGCCCAAGTTGCTTGAGTGCCTCAATGGCACCGCGTGCACTTGGTTTAAGTGGGTCAGCCACCGCCATCAGTGCCGCAAGTTTGCCGTCTACCGCTAAACAAATCGGTGTTTTACCCTGCTGACCCCATTGCTCGCTGTAATGAGCGGCGCCCGAGGTGTCGACGCCTTCTGTTTGCATAAAGGCTTGCGCGCCTGAGCTCACGGCGTGACCACTGACTGTGGCCCTTACGCCAGCGCCGCTGATCGCGTTGAAGTCATGCGCGGGCACGACTGGTAGATTGTCGGCGCGTGCCGCCTGAACAATCGCATGAGCAATCGGATGCTCAGAGTGCGCTTGCATGGCAGCAGCCCAAGACAGTAGAAGAGCCCGATCGTAAGTTGGCTCGAGTACAACAAAATCGGTCAGTATTGGTTTGCCCAGCGTTAAGGTGCCTGTTTTATCAAAGGCCACCACTTGCACCTCGCGCAAGCGTTGTAACGCATCGCCTTGGCGAAACAAGACACCGAGTTCGGCTGCACGACCGGTGCCTACCATGATTGAGGTTGGTGTCGCAAGGCCCATCGCGCATGGGCAAGCGATGATCATCACGGCGACGGCGTTAATCAACGCATGGCTGAGGCTAGGCGCAGGGCCTAACCAGTACCAAAGGACGAAGGTCACTAGCGAGCACAGGATGATGGCTGGCACAAACCATGTTGTGACGCGATCGACGAGTGCTTGTATCGGGAGCTTGGTGCCTTGCGCGGCTTCGACCATGCGGATGATGCGCGCCAATACGGTATCGCCACCCGTGTGTGTCGCTTTAAAGGTAAAACTGTTGGTGGTGTTTAACGTGCCACCCGTCACCCGATCACCGATGCGCTTGGTGACAGGGATCGGTTCGCCCGAGATCATCGCTTCGTCGATGTAGGGCTGGCCTTCGGTAATGACGCCATCTGTTGCGATTTTTTCGCCTGGGCGCACAAGGATCAGGTCACCGGGCTTGACCGTATCGATATCAATGTCTGTGGGTTGGTCGTTAATCAAAACGCGAGCCTGGCGGGGCTGTAAGCCAATCAGGTGTTTGATTGCAGCGCCCGTGCGTCCTTTGGCGCGCGCCTCAAGCGTTCGACCCAACAAAATCAACGTCACAATCACAGCGGCCGCTTCGAAGTACACAAAACGTGTGCCGTCAGGCAAGGCTTGAGGTAAATAGGTAGCCACCATTGAATACGCCCACGCGCTACCAGCCCCTAAGGCAACCAGCGAGTTCATCTCGGGTGCCAGATGCCATAACGCCGGCAGACCTTTAGTGAAAAAGACGCGCCCCGGCCCAATTAACACCAGCGTGGTCAAGATTGATTGTGCGATCCAGCTACGTTGCATGCCAATCGTTTCATGCACAAAGTGATGCACGCCGGGTATCAGATGCCCACCCATCTCGACCAGAAAAATCGGCAGCGTCAACGCAAGCGACACCCAGAGGGCGCGCAGCAAGCTCTTGGTTTCAATATCGCGGGCGTCGGCCTCGGCCGAAGAAGGGGCCGCATGCTGTTCGAGCACAGAGGCTTCATAGCCTGCTTTATGCACGGCCGCTAAGACTTTCAGACTGCCGTCTGTTGTGCCAGAAAACTCGGGATTCCAGTTGATGTGGGCGCGCTCTGTCGCGAGGTTGACCGTTGCTTCTGACACGCCAGGAACGGCCTTCAGTGCTTTTTCAACCCGCAAGACGCACGAGGCACAGGTCATGCCTTGGATGGAGATATCGAGAGCGTCTTGGTCGTTACTTGTCGGAAGCATCGTTGCTGTCAGCAATCAAGAGTGATGGATAACTAACCTTAACATTGACGGACCACCATGTGTGTTGTTCACTTTGCGCGCGTCGTTTGGATCAGACGCCTCAGATCAGCGGTGACCGTGTCGATGGCTTCGGTGTCAGAGGCTAGTAAACGCGCTTTACCAAAGCGGTCAAAAATAAAGACGCCGCGGCTATGCGTCACGTCGTAGATTTCAGAGCTGTCACCAGGTTTGGGTTTCTCAATTTGGTAGGCGATGCGATAGCGCCTAGCCAAGGCTGCCACTTCTTTTTCGCTGCCGGTCAGGCCCACCGCATTTTCATTAAAGGCATTGACATAGGCTTGCAACATATCGGGCGTATCGCGATGAGGGTCGACACTGATAAACAAAATGCGCACGTCCCGAGCATCGTCGCTAAGTTTAGCGATCACTTCAGTCAACTGTGCCATCGTGGTCGGGCAAATGTCTGGGCAACTGGCATAGCCAAAAAACACCAATACTGTTTTGTTTTTGAGATCGACCTGGGTGACGGTTTTATTGCCGACTCCTTTTAGCGAGAACTCAAGATCGGGCAAATGACCGCTGACGTCGTAGAGCGACCACTTGTAGTCGGGCTCTGAACAAGCGGTCAGAGTCAGCAAGCTCACGAGGCACAAGAAGCGCGACAGACGAGGAAGCAAGAGCCTCATCATTTGTTCTGTGTGATCTTGTGACAATAGGCAAGGCGGCAGTCGCCTGAGCGTATCCTATTGGACACGAGACCACTCAAGAAAGATCGGTCTGCAAGGATTTGCATCAGGCTGCCGCCGCAGTTTCAGCGTCCGACATGCCGCTGTGGCGCAGCAGGGCATCGATTTGGGGTGCGCGCCCTCTGAAGGCCTTGAAGGAGTCAGCAGCCGGTCGTACGCCGCCCACTGCAAGCACTTCGCGTTTGAAGCGCTCACCCGTGTCAGCATCAAGCGCACCCGTACCCTCTAGCGCTTGGCCTGCAACATGTGCATCGTTTGCCGCACGTGCGGCGGCTTCTTCAAACGCTGCAAAGGCGTCAGCGGATAATACTTCGGCCCACTTGTAACTGTAGTAACCAGCGCCATAGCCGCCGGCAAATAAATGCGAAAAGCTGTGCGGAAACCGATGCCATGACGGTGGGCGTATGACAGCAACCTCATCACGCACTTGATCGAGCTGCGTCAACACCTCGGCAATCGAAAGACCTTGGCTGCGGTTATGTACCAACATGTCAAAGAGCGAAAACTCAACTTGTCGTACGGTTTGCATACCGCTTTGAAAATTACGGGCAGCAGTCATACGATCGTAGAGTTCTCTCGGCAAGAGCGCCTGCGTGTCAACGTGCGAGGTCAAGCGTTGTAACACCGACCATTCCCAGCAAAAGTTTTCCATGAACTGAGAGGGTAGCTCAATGGC
>Ga0247843_1004521_pt1 | contig 20669 bp, 19 predicted proteins | sample LaCruzMarch2017__FD_192420 | JGI IMG/M metagenome (GOLD analysis project Ga0247843, IMG submission 192420) | Freshwater microbial communities from meromictic Lake La Cruz, Castile-La Mancha, Spain - LaCruzMarch2017_8m | ecosystem: Environmental > Aquatic > Freshwater > Lake | place: Spain...
GGAATCCAAGGGAGTAGTCGGTTTTATTCGGATTTCTTGGCATTCAGGAAAGCTGAATACCACTAGATGCAGAGTACAGATCTGTTAGAGCGCCGTCCATTGGGGCTCCCTAATGTAGGGGCCCTGCTTTCCCGGCCGGGGCTCTTTGCATTCCGGACTCGTTTGGCTCCCGGCGTTGGCAACGATCAAGTGAAACAAGGAAAGCAGGGATCCCGGTTCTGAGCGGCCATTCCGTTTCTGCCTTGAAAGGGAATCTCGAAAATTAAGCACGCTGGCACGGTCGCTGCTTTTGGCTCTTTCGCTGTCCGGATCGGTCATGAACCGGCGGCACAATCCATCCGAAACCGAGTCGAAATGAGCCTGAAAACACGATTGGCAAGCGGCGCATCCGCGCTGGCTGCCCTTGCAATGATAGTCCTGCCCTTGGCATCCAATGCCAGCGCGCAGGAGGAAGTAGCCCCGCCACCAGCGGCCGAAGCCCCAGCGGCCGCGCCCCCTGCGGAGGAAGCACCGGCGCCAACGGTCGAAGAGCGGCTTGCGGATGTTGAGGCCTATTTCAACAACGTGGCGCCGACGACCACGTTGAAAGACATCGCCGGCCCGGGTCACAACGGGTTCATGATGATCTGCGCCGCGCTTGTGTTGTTCATGACCCTGCCCGGTCTCGCGCTGTTTTACGGGGGCCTGGTCCGCAGCAAGAACGTGCTGTCAATCTGCGCCCAGTGCCTTGGCATCGCCGGTCTGGTCACGATCATGTGGTGGGCATTCGGCTACAGCCTGGTGTTCGGGGTGAATTTCGAGAGCCCCTATCTCGGCGGTTCGGAGTATTTCTTCCTCAAGGGAGTTGGGATGGCCCCGAACACCACCTATGCGGGTTGGCCATCGCAAAGCGTATTCGCAATGTATCAGCTGATGTTCGCGATCATCACGCCGGCGCTGATCATCGGTGCTGTCGCTGAGCGCATGAAGTTCAATGCGATCATGGCCTTCGTCGCCCTCTGGATGGTGGTGGTTTATTTCCCGATGGCCCACATGGTCTGGGGTGGCACCGGCCTGATGAACGGTGTCTGGAACGGCGACGCCAAGGTCACCGCGATCGACTTCGCCGGCGGCACCGTGGTCCACATGACCTCCGGCTGGTCGGCCCTGGTTCTCTGCATTATCTTGGGCAAGCGCCACGGCTACCCCAAGGAAAAGATGGCACCCCACAGCATGGTGCTTTGCATGGTCGGCACCGGAATGCTCTGGGTCGGCTGGTATGGCTTCAACGCTGGCTCCGCGTTGGCCGCCGACGGCGTTGCCGCGAATGCCTTCATGACAACCACCCTTGCCGCCGCCACTGCCGGCTTCGTGTGGGCGCTGATCGAATACCTCCACCGCGGCAAGCCCAGCGTGCTCGGCCTTTGCTCCGGGATCGTTGGTGGCCTGGTCGTGATCACCCCCGCCTGCGGTTTCGTTACCGCCAGCGGTGCCATGTTGATCGGCGTGCTCGCCGGGGTGGTTCCTTACTTCTTTGTCAGCATCGTCAAAGGCAAGTTCGGCTACGACGACGCCCTCGACACCTTCGGGATCCACGCCGTGGGGGGAACTCTCGGTGCCATCTTGACCGGCTTCCTCGCCACCTCTGACGCCAACCCAAACCTCCTCCTCGCCGATTACGCCGGGAAGAACGGCTTGGCCAAGGCCGGTGCCGACGGCACTTTCGCGCTCGACCAAAGCGCGCTCATCACAGGTCAGTTCATGGCGATCGGCATCACTCTTGCCGTCTCGATCGTGGCGACCATCGTCATCGCGATGATCGTCAAGGTGGTCTTCGGACTGCGCTCGACCGCCGAAGACGAAGCGACCGGACTCGACCTCGCCGACCACAACGAAGCGGGTTACGAACATTGATCCTCCGATTCTCGGGGTTTCTTCTGCGGGCGGGCCGGCAACGGCCCGCCCGTTTTGCGTTTGCCGGAAAGCGCCGACCGTTTATGGCTCCCCACCGTGACGCGCCGCTCCGCCTTCCTGTTCATCTCGCTGGCTTTCGCGCTGGTTTTCGCCGGCTGGCAATGGTTCCGGCCCTACGACTGGGGTGCCGATCCGACGGCGCGCTTCCACATCGTCCACGCCGGGGTGAAGCGCGACCATTCCTATCTCTGGTTGGATCTTTATCTGAAGAGGTCCGGCGGCCTGGAGCATGATCTTACCAAGCCCGTGGTTCTCCGCTTGGCCGATGGCCGGGAGATCGAACCCGCCGACACCACCATCGAAGAAGCAGAGGGACAACCCGGCCAGGCAATCGGATTCCGCTTCTGGCTCGAGGAGAGGGATTTCGCCGGCCCGCTCGAACTTCGCCTCAACGACGGCACCCTGCGCGTGCGCGGCGGTTCGGGCCTTCCCTCGATACCCGCAGATTCATCCCGCTTCTTCACCCACCAGAACTGGTAGCTCCATGGCCTGGCTCCTCGTCGACAATTCGAATACCCGCACCAAGTTCGCCCTGGCGGACTCGGACGGACTTTCTTCCTCGCGGCGCTGGCTGCCCACACCCGACATCACGCGGGAAGCACTTGAGGAAACCCTAGCTGGCCTCGAGTTCGATGCCGCGCTCCTCTGCTCCGTGGTTCCGGAGAAATCGAGAATCCTCCGCGAATTCCTTTCTTCCCGCGGCCCGGTCCATTCACTGACCCACGAAAGCGATACCGGCCTCTTCATCGACTACCCCTTCCCCCGCCAGATTGGGGCCGACCGGCTCGCCAACGCCATCGGAGTCGCCGCCCGCCACGGAGCGCCTGCCATCGTCATCGACTTCGGCACCGCCGTCACCTTCGACGTCGTCGCCGCCGGCCCAGCCTATTGCGGCGGGGTCATCGCGCCCGGCCTCGGGGCGATGCAGGACTACCTCGGTCGCCGCACCGCCTTGCTACCGAAAATCGAACTGGAGGAACCCCGCGCCGCTATCGGGAAGTCCACCGTGGAGGCCATGCAGGCCGGGGCCGTGTTCGGTTACCGCGGGCTGGTCCGCGAAATCATCGCCCGCGTCCGCAGCGAGATGGCTGGGGAGCCGGTCATTGTCGCCACCGGTGGCGACGCCGCCCTGATCGCCCGTGGTCTGCCGGAAATCCAGATCGTCGATCCCGATCTGACCCTTGAAGGCATCCGCCTCGCCGCTGTCAGGAATCTCCGCTAAAAGTACGTGCCAAGGCCCGCCGTAGTGCCTACACCGCAGTCACCCGTTTATGTCTGAAACCCCTCTCGCCATTGGCGTCGATTTCGGAGGCACCTCCGTAAAGTTCGGCGTTCTCTACCGCAGCAATATCATCGACCAGGCCCCTGCGATCTCCACACCGGACTTCGACGGGCCGGACGCGCTGATCGAAGCAATGCTCAGGGTGATCGGAGATCTTCGCGACCGCCATCCGCGGATCGAAGCGATCGGAGTCGGGGTTCCCGGATTCGTCCACTTCGAGAAGGGCATCGTCCACAACCTGACCAACGTGCCCGGCTGGGTGGGCATTCCCCTGAAGAAGAAACTTTCAGAAGCCACCGATCTGCCGGTCGTGGTCGAGAACGATGCCAACTGCATGACCTACGCCGAATGGAAGCGAGGGGCTGGCCGCGGACTCAACCATCTGGTCGCGCTCACGCTCGGCACCGGTGTCGGCGGCGGCGTGGTCGCCAACGGCAAAATGGTTCGCGGCGCCCAGTTCGGAGCCGGCGAAATCGGCCAAATGTCGATCGATTGGCAGGGCCGCCGCGGTGCCTACGGCAATCTTGGGGCACTCGAGGACTACGTCGGCAACAACGAGATCGCGGCTGATGCTCGCGGGACCTATCTCAAGGCGGGAATCGAGCGACACCTTCCCGACTGCACCCCGGCCGCCTTGGCCAAGGCCGCCCTCCTCGGCGACGAGATCGCTCTCGGCATTTGGGACCAAGTCGCGGCCAAACTCGCCAGCGCCATCATGAACTGCTGCTGGCTGCTCAATCCCCAGGCTGTCATCATCGGCGGCGGCGTGGCCAAGGCCGGCGATATCCTCTTCAGCCCCCTCACCGCCCACCTCTACGCCCAGCTCTCCGCGCCCTTCAAGGAACACCTGATGATCCTCCCCGCCCGCTTCGGCAACGATGCCGGCATGATCGGCGCGGCAGCGCTCGCCCTGGAGGAATCCGGCGTGGTGCTTCAGCCCTGAGTTGCGCCGGGCAGGGAGGCGTTGGAAAGGCCACCGGAATTCACCATCGCGGCATGGAATCGAAGTTTGCCAGAATCGCGCCATGATCGAATGCCTTCCGGCCGGGATCTGTTCCTGGAACTACCTCCTCCGCGGCGATGGCCAAGAAGCACGGATCGAGTTCAACTGGATGGGCGAGCAAGGGCGGCTGCGGGTCGGCGACGAGGAATTCAGGATCGAGAAAGACGGCGTGTTCAGCGGAAGCTGGCGCATGGAATCGGCTCAAGGAACCCTCTTCACCGCGAGGAAGACTTCCGCCTTCACCCGGTCTTTCGAGATCGCCGGCGGGGGCGCTCAAGCCAACCTGCATGCCGCATCCGCATTCGGGCGGACCATGATTCTCGACAGCGGCGGCCAGCAGTGCGTCATCGCCCCGGCCCACCCCTTCACCCGCCGTGCGACGATGTCCGGCACCTGCGACGACTTCCGGCTGGCCGCCTTCGCCTTCTGGCTCACCGGCCTCATCTGGCGGCGGGCGGCGCACAGCAGCGGCGGCGGATCGTCATGAATGGAGCTCGTCAAGCGGCCAGAACCTTCCCGTAAACCCCGAGCACCTTCGCCGCCATCGCGTCGAGGGTGACTTCATTCGCGACGAGTTCAAAGGACGGCCGCAGCCTCTCCCGCAGCCCGCTCAAATCGGCCAGCGCGAGCTTCAGCCCGCGGACCAGCTCCGGCACCGAGTGCGTCTCCATCAGCGCCTCCGCGGGCAGGAACTCGGGCGCGAAGCCGACCTTCGTCGAAATGCTCGGCACTTCCATGTGCAGCGCCTCGGCCAGGGTGTAGGGCCCGCCTTCATTCCGCGAGGACACGATGAACAGGTCCGCGCAGCCCATCAGCCCCACGGCATCGTCGCGATGACCGGCCATCCACACCCGCTCCCGCAGCCCGTGGCGGTCGAGGAGTTCCTCAAGCTGCGGCCGTTGCAAGCCCTCGCCGACCAGCCACAACCTGAACCCCTGCACTTGGGACATCGCTTCTAACAGCAGATCCATCCCCTTCGCCGGGACCAACCGGCCGACCGTGCAAAACACCGGCTCCGGCCCGCCGAGAAAGGGCGGACAAGTCGCCAGCGCCGCCTCGCGGGTGCCCGGCGGCGGCGGTGCGATCGAGTTCCAAATGACCGTCGCCGGTATCCCGCCGAGCGAGTCGCGGACCTGGGCGGAAGCGGTGATCACCGCATCGTAGTCCCGGAAAGGCCGGGCGCTGCGCTTGATGTTCTGCACCGTGGCGACCCGCTTGATCCCCGGGAGCCAGCGTCGCAGCGAGCGCACCATCGCCCCGGCCTTGTTGGCATGGGCGTGGACGACCTGCGGCTTGGTGGAGAGGATCTTCGAGCGCAAGGCCGCCAGATTGAAGGGATTGAGCCGCCCGCCCCCCATCGGATGCGCCAGAAACGCCACCTCCTTGGAGAAATGCGGCCGCATCGATTCGTCCGCCACCACGCTCACCGCATGGCCGTGCGAGGCCTGCCGGTTGGCGAGTTCGATGACGTTTTTTTCCAAACCGCCTTTTTCGCCGACGCTGGCGAGGACGTGACAGACACGGATCACGCCGGGGATTGGAGTGCCCCGGGAGGACCCTGCCAAGCGCCAAAAGAGGCCGTTCAAACGCGTTGCCGGGATCGGGAGGGAGGAACCCTGGAGCGGCTATTTCTGCACCTCTTGTTCCGACTTGCGGCGCGCCTGACCAAGATCCGACATCCTCTTCATCTCCTCACTGCCCAGTGCCCGGTCAAACACCGCCACCCCACCGATCCAGCCGGTGAAACCGACGCTACGGCTGCTGTGGATGACGCGGCCGATGGTGAAAGGCCCGCCGCTCCGCGCGTCCTTCGGTGTATAGATCTCGTGTGGATACCACCAGGCGTTCAGGCGCAGGGCGACGAGTTCGCGGGCGACTTCCTTGCCCCCGCGCAGGGTGACTTCGACTTTCGTGTATTGATGCTCGTGCAGCACGACGCGCTCGTCACCGGACTCGCGCAGCACTTTCACGCTCAGCACAACGGCTTCGGGCGGATTGTAGTATTGGTCCTTCGGGAATGCAGCATCCTCGGCGGCCTCCCTCTCCGGTGTGCGGGAGTAGTAGCCTTGCATGTAAGCGTTGTAGGCATGGGAAATGAGTGGGTCGTTCTTGGGGTTGTCCAGCCAGCGGTCGCCGGAGACCCCGTTGAGCCAGCCGGTGAGTTCGTCATTTTCGTGGTCAAACGTCATCGCGAAACACTGCCACGATCTGTCCAGCACCTCAGCGGGTGAATCAGCGGGCACTTCAAGGGAAAGGTCGGCGGAGTTGCACTTATGGAGCGCATACTTGTCGAGGAATGAACTCGCGCCGTTCTCCGACACATGGCCGCAGGCGCTACCCTGCTTGTTCAGGCCGGCAAAGAGCGCGTATTGACGCTGCCCGCGCTCGACTTTTGCGATGGTGGCCGTCGACCTTTCCTTCAGATCGGTGCCTTCATGCCAGATGCCAGCCAGCGCGTGATTGCCACTCTCGCGAATGGCCCACACGACCACCGTGACCGATTTACCCGCGCCCTTGATGTCCAGCGGTGTATCGTGCAGTCGTTCACGCGGTACATAGAGGAAGGGGCGGAAGTCAGGATCAGCCTCTTTGACGATGCGGATGGCATTTCCGAAGGGACCACGGCCTAGCTGGGGAAAGTCGTCATATGTCGCCTCGCGACCGGTGCCCCAGTATTCCTTGATGTAGTTCGCCGCATCGAGCGGGTAGTCCGTCGTGGACCCGGCAGCCACATGGGCGGTGAAACGACGTGCCCCATCCGGCTCACGCTTCACAAAATCCCAGAATGCGACGAGACCGGGCGTCCGCGTGACGGTCGCGACGGGCTCGGCAGCACCCAGGCCCGAAGCGATCATCATCACAATGGTGACACATTTCATCGCGATGTTTGTGGAATCAAAGGCGGAAGCGGGACGACTTGCCAACCGTCGGCGCCGAGGCGGAGATCGCGTTCGGTGAATTCCCAGACGATGACCTTCACGGGCTCAATCAGTTGCGGGCGGCGAAAGAGCTCCTGACGCACGAGTGTGGATGCCCCGCCATCGTTGACCAGACTTGCCACAGGCTGGCCGAGATGCCGCGAAAGATGTGCGATGAATCCGGCATCGCGCGGTTCGTCGGTTTGAAAAATGCGTGAGAAGCTGTCGCCGAGCACCAGCACCTCTGCGTTCGACGCACTGGTGTCGACGACTTGGGTGGCTCTGATGCTCTCGGGTTGGATTCGTTCCTCGATGACGGGCGATTGCAGCATTCGCACGAGGTCACCGTGCCTGCTGAACTCAACGGGCCATTTCTCGAAGTTTGCATCGCCACGAGTGCCGATGCATTCCGCGACAGCGCGCGCGGCGACCTCGATCCCGTACGGCGACCAGTGCGTGTCCTGCCTGAGGTAGTAGGGGAGACGGCTTGCTTCCCGGTAACGCGAAAAGAGGTCCACCACCTCCACCCCTGCCGCCGCGCAGCCAACGAAAAACCCGCGCGTCTCGGGATTGATGATGCGGGTCGGCGGTTTGCTGCTGGACGAAAGCCATTGCGGATAGACACTTTCCTTGTTGAGAACCGGCACGACGACGAGACGGATGCCGCGTTCGGCCAAGGCATCGCGGAATGCGGTGACCGCCACGACGGCTTCTCGCGCCGTGCTTTCGCCGCGCTGCGGGCGCTGCGTGATAGTGTTCACGCCGGATGTGTAGAACATCCAACCGCTACGACCCACGTGGACTTGGGCCCCGCCATCCTTCAGCAAAAGGAATCGACCCGCTTGCATCCACGGGCGCAGAGCCCGTGCGGTCACGCTCGAATCTTCCAGCGAGCCTTCGAATGCTCCGAGCGACTCGCGGGTGGGTCGATCACGGAACACACGGAACACTCCGGGCATTTCACCGCGCCGCCACTCCACCACACACTGCACCACGGGCACAGCGGCCAGCAGCCCCCCAAAGGCGATGATGAGTGCACGACTGGCTGCGGCGGAGGTCATCAGAATTGAAAATAGAGAAACGGATTCGACGATTGCGAAAACATGGCGAGCAGCGCCAGGACGAACACCGGAAACACGACCGCGACTTTCGACCACGTGACCGTGTCGCTCCACTCGTGCGCCTGCCGCCGGGCGAAGAGAAAACCCGTGGCGACGGCCAACACCCCGAGTTTACCCGGTGCAAAGAGCTGTCCGGCCAGCAGCGCGCTCACTTCCGACGACTGGCCACCGCCGAGCATGGCGCGGAAATACGTCAGCGCATCGCCAAGCGTGGCCGCGCGGAACCACACCCACGAACCCAGCACGAGCACGAAGGTCGCTGCGATGCGCGCGGACTTGGGCAGCCGGTGGTAGACCGGCCTTTTTCCTGCCCATCGCTCGGCAATGAGCAAGCCGCCGTGCCATGCGCCCCACACGATGAAAGTCCAGTTCGCACCATGCCACAGCCCGCCGAGCAGCATGACGATGGCGAGATTGACGTAAGTTCTCGCCGCGGTCCCGCGGCTTCCGCCTAGTGGGATGCAGAGGTAGTCGCGCAGAAAGGTACTCAGCGAGATGTGCCAGCGCCGCCAGAACTCCGTGATGCTTTCGGCACGATACGGAGCGTCGAAATTCTTCAGGAATTCGAATCCGAACATCCGCCCGAGCCCCACGGCCATGTCGGAGTAGCCGCAGAAGTCGAAGTAGATTTGCAACGCATAGCACAGCACGCCGATCCACGCGCCCGCGGCGTTCAACTCCTGTGCGCCGAATGCGGCATCGGCCACCATGCCAAGCGGATTGGCGAGCAACACTTTCTTGGCAAAGCCGAGAATGAAGAGCGTGACGCCCGAGGCGAACTGCGCCGCATTCCCGCGCCGCTCCACGAGCTGGCTGGCGACCTGCGCATAGCGCACGATGGGACCTGCGACGAGCTGCGGGAACAACGCCACATAGCAAGCGTAGTCCCTCAGCGAGCGGGCCGGGCGAGCATGGCCGCGATACACATCCACGCAGTAGCTCAACGCCTGGAAGGTGTAGAAGGAAACGCCCACCGGAAGCACGATACCCCAGGCACTCCATCGCGGCCCGCCAAGCAGATGGGAAAGCGCGCCGAGATTTGTCAGCGCGAAGTCGAAGTATTTGAAGAATCCCAGTGCACCGAGGCAGGCGACCACGGCACCGATGAGCACCGCCTTGCGGCGGGGCGATTCCGCCGGGGCTCGCTCGATCGCCCTTCCCGCAAGAAAAGTCACCCCCGTGACGGCGAGCATGAGCACGAGAAAACGCGGTTCCGCCCAGCCATAGAAAACCCAACTCGAGAACAGCAGCCACGCATTCCGAAACCCCGTGCGCTCCGGCAGTGCATGGTAGACCGCCAGCACCAGCGGCAGGAAGTAGAAGACGAAAAGATAACTGGTGAAGACCATGCACTCAGTCCGCCGGATCCGTCCACACCGCCCAATACGCGGGACCGTCGTGTTTGCCAAAGTACTTGTCCACGATGCCGCCGAGGTAGCACTCGTCCATCGGCACCTCCAACGCCATGCGGTGCAGTTCGCCGCCGCGGAATTCACGCAGCTTGCCGCCGATGCCTTTCACTTTCTTGTCCGCGGCTTCGGCGCGCGGTTTCCATGGATTGTAGTGGCCGATGTAGATCGTCGTTCCCGGTTCCACCTCGCCGCGGTGCACCGCGGTGACTTCGTATTTCAGGATGGCCGCGTAGTCGTAGAGGTCGCGTTTGAAAATCGCACCCTCGGGCACTTCGGCGAGTCGGGCCGTGATCTCGACCGTGCCGCGCGCGGAAAGCTGCGGATCGGGCACCGCAGGCTCCTTGTCGCAAGCAGCGAGCGCGAGACTGGCGAGCAGCGGTGAAAGAGAGCGGCGTAGGGTCATTGCTTGAAAGTGATTTCGTGAAAGGTCCAGCACGGCTCCCAGCCCTTGGCCAGCGTCAGCACAGGACCGGACCTGGCGTTCGGATGCAGCTTGCGCAGTACCGCGCTGTCACCCCCGATGACTGGCGCGTCGGCGAGACGCATGAGAGCCATTGGCGCGCCGCCATTCGCGGGGTCGCCGTCCTCCTGCGGGTTCCCCGTGAAGAGCACGTACTTTCCATCCGGCGAAACGTGGCCACCGTAGATGTGGCGACCGTCCTCGGCGTAGACAAGTTGGGGGTTCTTCCCATCCGCATCGGCCATCCAGAGTTGCGTCCAGCCAGATTCCCCGAGGGCCACGTCGGATGCGTGGCGGTTGGAAAGAATCATGCGCTTGCTATCCGGAAACCAATCGGGCGTGCAGTTGTCCGTGGTGCTCACGGCATTGGTCTCGCCGGTTTTGGCGTCCATGCGGCCGACACTCCAGGCGGCACCGAATGAATTGGAAACCCCGCTGAGCCACGCACCGTCCGGCGACCACGTGAGCTGCTGGAAAAACCCGCTCCGCTTGAGAGATCGCGTGACCTTTCCCGTCGCGGCATCGGCGAACGTCACCCCCTTGAGCGACAGGCAGGCAAGCTCCTTGCCGTCCGGACTCCAGCTCGCCCAGGGCAACTCGCCCTCGCCTCCCAGCGCCTTGGCACCGCTACCATCGCTGTTCGCGACCACCGGCACGCCCTGTCGCCCGTAGTCATTGCCATCGATGGCTTCGCCGCGAGCCAAGCGGCGGAAGATCAAGCGGGTGCCGTCGCGGGAAAACAGCGGATACGATTCATTCGCATCCGGCGTGTTGGTGATGTTGCGCCGCCGCGAGCCGTCGGGCCGCATCAGGAAAAGGTCCCAGTCGCCCTTGTCCGTCCGCGCCGGGAAGGCGATCCACCCCTTTTTTTTCACCTCCGCGGCCAGCGCAGCGGTGTCATCCGCATGGAGAGTTCCGGACAGGACCATCGTTGCCAAAAAGTGAAGGGTGAGTCGGCCAATCCGCATGAGTGGGTTCACTTTCATTGAGAACGATCGCGATTCCGCATCAGGTTTACGGGACTGGCCTGAAGAATCTTTGGGATTGTCGGACTTCTTCCACTTCCTGGCACCGTCCGCCGTGGAAGGTGCGCGGGAAACAGGTTGCGGAAGGCTCCCTGCAAGAAAGGAGATTGATTCCCGTTGCCGCGGGAACCGACCAGGACCGGGCGGAACGGCCTGCCGCCGTCGCAGCCTCCTGATTTTGGTGTTTCCGTCCAGAAGGTCTTCCCCTAAACAAGCGGCCCCGCGAGGGACCGGACCGACTCATGCGACTTTTGTTCATCATGCTCCGCAAAGAGCTGAAAGGGTATTTCTTCAACCTTTTCGGCTGGGTGGTCTTCGCCTTCGTCACCGTGATGCAGGGTGCCGCCCTCTCCACTGCGATGAAGGGCTTCCGCGATTCGCCAAGCCAGGACAGCCTCGTTTACTCGGTCTACAACACGACCCTCTTCTGGTTCTGGTTCCTTTTCATCTTTCCGCTGATCACCATGCGCCTCTTTGCGGAGGAAGAACGCAGCGGCACCCTGGAAGGACTGATGACCGCTCCGGTCCGTACCTGGCAGGTGGTTCTCTCGAAATACGGTGCCGCAATGGCATTCTACACCCTGCTGTGGATCCCCAGCTTCATCCAGTTCCGGATGTATGAATGGGTCACCGACATCCCGCCCGCCTACGCCCCCGGCGCGATGGCCGGAGCCTATGCCATCCTGCTGCTGATGGGTGCCGCCTTCACCGCGGTGGGTTGCCTCGCCTCCGCCCTGACCTCCAGCCAGATCGTCGCCGGGCTGCTAACCATTTTGTTCCTGCTGATTCAGTTTTTCCTCGGCTACGTCACGGTGATCTGGGGCGAGAGTTTCCGCGCGGCCCCGATGTTCCACTACATCTCGAGTCAGGAGCACCTGCACTATTTCACCCGCGGGCTGCTGGATACCCGCCCCGTCGTCTATTACCTGAGCGTGACCGTGTTCATGCTCTTCATCACCTACCAGATCATCGACTACCGCCGCTGGCGCCGCTGACATCATGAGCAAGGAGCCCGAAAGCCCGCCGGAAAAATTGATGAAGCCGATCCAACGTTTTGGCACCGGAGCACTGTCGGTGTTACAGCTCATTTGCTTCGCCCTCCTTTTCCTGGCCGCCAACTACCTCGGCTCGCAGCACTACGTGACGAAAGATCTCAGCGCGGAGGCCGCCTACACGCTGTCCTCCGCCACGCGCCGCTACCTCGAGTCGCCGGCGATCCAGGACCGCGAGGATCCGGTCCGCCTGCTGGTTGCCTTCCGCCGCGTCAATCCGATGTATGAAAAGGTCCGCGTGCTGGCAGAGGAATACATGCGGCTTTCCAAAGGCAAGGTGCGGCTCGAACTTCTCGACCCCGTTCGCTCGCCCGACCGCACCCAGCAGGTGGTCGATGAATATGGCAAGATTTTCGGCCGCGCCTTTGGCAAGTCGATGTTCACGACCGATCTCGCCATCATCGACAGCCGCACCCAGCAAGAAAAGGATGCAGAGCCCAAGGCTCCAGGCAGCGCCAAGGCCACCAGCCCGAACATCCGCTTCATCGAGGCCGAGACGATGGCCCGCTTCGAGACCGACCTCAAGGGCCAGCGCAAGGTCTCCGGCTTCCTGGGCGAGGACGCACTCACCACCGGCCTGGTCGCCGCCATCGAAGGCAAGCCGCGGCAAGTCTACTTCCTCGCCGACAAAAGCGGTTTCTCCGGCGATGGCGCGGACTCCCCGTTGACGAACTTCGAAGGCACGCTGCTCACCCAGAACGCACTCACCGTCCGCGCGAGGATTTCCGAACTCGACCGCATCCCGGACGATGCCTCTGCGGTCGCTATCGTCAATCCGGCCTACGATTTCACTCCGGCCGAGCTGGAAGTCCTGACCGAATACTGGAACCGCCCCCGCTCCGCCCTGCTGATCACCATCGGTGCCTCGGATACCCCGCCGCGGCTGCGCGCCTTCCTGCGAAATCTCGGCATCACCCCGGGCAAGGACCGCGTCATCACCAAGAAAGGCAATCAGGTCATCACCAGCGTCCGTGCCAAGTTCGAGCAGGGTATGGATTTCACCAAGGACTTCTGGGACAAGGTTGCCACCTTCGAAGGAGCGACCTGTAGCCTCGATATCCGGGACAAGGACAATGAGGACCTCATCAACCGCCGTGTCATCCCCTACACCCTGCTCGCGACCGGTCCGGATTTCTGGGGCGAGACCGCATTCTCCACCGCCGATCCCTCCTTTGACCTTCGCGAGGACAATCCCGGCCCGGTCCGTCTCGCCGGCGCGGTCATCAGAGGTGCCGCCACCCGCGACGACATCGGCGGGGAAATCTCCCGCATGGTGGTCATCGCCAACTCCGACTTCCTCGCGCCAAAATACTTCTCGGACATCAACAAGGACTTCCTCGCCAGCAGCCTCAACTGGCTCATCGGCCGCGAAGACCTCACCGGTGCCGGACCGCGCACCCTCGGCACCTACAAGCTGCCGTTGCTCGACTCCCAGCTCTCCTTCATCAACCGGATCAACCTCTTCTTCCTGCCCGCTTTCGCCCTGGCCATCGGCGCCCTTGTCTGGTCGTCGCGCCGCGCCTGAATCCTGCCATGCGCTCGATTCCCTTCACGCTTCTGCTCCTTCTCATCACCGCCGGGCTCGCCCTGACGGCCGCCCTGCGATTGTCCGATGGCAGCCTGAACCGGCTCTTCGGCCCGCCCGCCACCGCCATCGGTGAGAATCTTTACCGCTTCGAAACCAAAGACATCTACCGCATCCGCCTTTCCGGTAACGGTGTCCATGCCGACTGCGTGTTTGAAAAAGGCACCTGGCGCATGAACAAGCCATGGCAGGACCGCATGGATCCGCGCGCCGCCGACCTGATCCTCCAGTTCACCCTCGGCACCCGGGTCGAAGACATCATCCCCGAAGGCAAGATCGACAGCAAGAAGGCGGGACTGACCGACGGCACCATCGGCGTCAGCATCGAAGACCGCCGCGGCCAAGTCCTCGCGCGCTATCTCCTCGGCCGCCGCACCCAGTGGATCCACCGCGACGAGGAGACCGGGGAGGAAGACCCGACCGTCTTCATCCAGCCGCACGACGACGGCCGCAAGGGCTTCACCTATGCCTGCACCGGCGACATCCATCCGCTCTTCAAGGACGGCCTTCGCCACCTGCGCGACCACCACCCGTTCCTCTTCAATCCTTTCATCCTGCAATCCATCCGCATCCAAGGCAGCGAGGGCGAGGTGCTGCTCTCCCGCAACGACGACAAAAGCCCCTGGCGCATCACCAAGCCGCTGGAACTGCGGACTGATCCCGCCGCCGTCAAAAAGCTCATCGAAGACCTCTTCAAGCTGCGCGCCCTCAAGGTCACCGAGCGTGCGGAGGTCACCCTGCCCGCCGACGAGGTCAACGGCCGCCAACGCATCGCTCTCAGACATTTCGGCGAACCCGAGGAAGTCGTCCTCGAAATCCTCCCGCCCGCCACCCCGGAAGCCGATACCGTCTTCGCCACCGTCAGCAACCGCCCCGGCACCGTCTTCGAACTCCCCCTCAAGCCGATCGCCCCCGCCCTCACCGAAGAGGCTGCGCCCGATGCCCCGGCCGCCCCTGTCGATGAAGGCCTGGTTTCCCTCGCCGGCCTGCCGGACACCATCAACGAGCTGCGCAACCCGATGCTCACCAACATCGATGTCGAGTCGCTGCAGGGCATCCTCATCTTCCCTTCCACCAGCCCCGAAATTCTCGTCGCCCGGGAAAAAGGGCAGGCTTGGCAGTATCGCAACGGCACCCGCATGGAGCCGCTCAACGAACTCGCCCTGTTCCGACTGCTCAAGGCGCTGACCCAGACCAAGGTCGCCGGCTTCCCCAGCGATGCCGCCGTGAATCTCGCCCCCTACGGCCTCGATCACCCCTCGCTCAAGCTGACTTTCGTCTCCTTTGGCGCAGACCGCATCGAGCTGATCTTCGGCCAGGCCCGCGACGGCACCTGGCACGCCATGCGCGTCGGCACGCCCAACGTGATGAAGCTCGACGACGAGTTCGTTCGCGAAGTCTCTACCCACCTCTGGCAGTGGCGGCACCCGTCGATCTGGTCGATCCCCGCGGTCGATCTCTCGGGCTTCATCCGAACCATGGAGGGCCGCCCGCCGCTGGAGATCGGCTACAGTCTCGTCGCCGACTCCTGGTCCGCTCGTGAAAACGGCATCGACCGCAGCAGCGAGCTCGCCACCGACCGCGCCAACCGCCTCGTCACCCTGCTGGTCGACCTTGAAGGCGAGACTTGGCTCGCCCCGGATGACGCCGCCGCCCGCGAAGCCCTGGTAAAGCCTGCTCTCACATTCTCCCTCAGTGTAAAGAACATCGACGCCGGCGGAGAGGAGTCGGGATTTTCCCGTCGCGTCCTCCAACTTGCCCCCGCCAGCGATCGCCCGGACAACCTCGTCTTCTACGGCAGGGTCGACCAGGATCCCCACGCATTCGTCATCGGCACCGAGACCGTCCGCCGCCTTGCCGTGGACCTCTTCGGCGACGACTGAGCCGACGGCATTCGCCGCAGATGGCAGATGGCAGATGGCAGATGGCAGATGGCAGATGGCAGATGGCAGATGGCAGATGGCAGATGGCAGATGGCAGATGGCAGATGGCAGATGCTAAGGAGCCTGTCCTCCGTAGGCTTCCTGACCTTCGTAGCTTCAGCAAAGTAGGTTGCGAAGGAGGACGCCGATCTTTAGTCGGCTTGGACGGTCGGTGCCCAAGGAAAGCAAATGGATCGCAATAGATGCCTCCCCCCCAATTCACCCAATGTCCCAATTCCCCTGGTTTTCCCACCCTTGACCCCCGTCCCCACTCGCCTTAATAATCCGCGCATCCGAATCACCATGAAAGCCTTCCACATTTCCGCAGCGCTGCTTTCCCTCTTCGCTGTTTCTTGCAGCGATCTTGACGGCACCATGGCCAGCATGCGCGGTGAGCCCCGCTACCTCTCCGGCTTCGACGGCAAACGCCAGCACGATTGGAAATCCAGCCCGATCCCCGACGACGTCTCTTACTGGGACGGCGACCACCTCAGCGGCCCGGCTTCCATCCGGATCAATCTCACCCAGCAGAAGGCCTTCTTTTACAAAGGCGGACAGCTTGCCGGAGTTTCCCGCATTTCCACCGGCACCGAAGGCCGGGGCACCCCGTCCGGCAACTACAAGATCAACAAGAAGATCAAGGACCACCGCTCCTCCAGCTACGGCGTATTCAAGGAAAAGGGCACCGACCGGATCGTGGATGACGACGCCGAGGCCCACAACGAACCCGTCCCACCCGGCTGCTATTACGAAGGCGCTCCGATGCTCAACTACATGAACTTCGCCCCCGCCATCGGCATGCACACCGGATACCTGCCCGGATATGCCGCTTCCCACGGCTGCGTCCGGATGCCCGATCACATGGCTCGGAAGTTCTTCGAGAACACCCAGGTCGGAACCCCGGTCATCGTCGAGCGATGAGCGATCTCCTGCCGGACCCCGAGGCGGGCATGGAAATATCGCCCGCCCGGGTCTGCGAGCTGCTCCCCGCCATCGCACGCGGCGAGATTGCTCTCATCGACTGCCGCGAAGACGACGAGTGGCGCTTCAACCGCATCGAAGGCGCCCGCCTCGTCCCGCTCTCCGGCTTCGGCACCGCCGCCCTGCCTGAGATTCCGGCCATCATCTACTGCCACCACGGCATGCGTTCCCTCCGCGCCACCCACCACTGGCGCTCCCGCGGCCACGATCAAGTCTGGTCCATGTCCGGCGGCATCGACCGCTGGTCCGCGGAGGTGGATCCGTCCGTGCCGGTTTACTAGCGGCCCACTCCCGCCCGTGGCCTGGCAGGAAGAAAGACCCACGAAGGGCCGATGCGCGCAGAGCTTTGCGAGGAGTTCGGCGTCGACTTGACTGTCGCTGAAGTCGTGGGAGCCCGAACCCGGTTGGCTCTTTGAGCGAAGACGGCACCGCCGTTCGAAAGTTTGCCACTGCGGCCCCCTTCGTCTTCTGCTTGTCGCCGGAACGACCCTAACCGGCCGGCCAACTCCGAACTCGCCCGCTCCCGGAAAGAGCGCTATCCGCGCTGCAGAGCCACGCGCCAGAGCCATCAACAACCTGCCTCGAAAAATGCACGGGCGGAGCTAGAAAATTGTCCGCTGCCGCCCCCCGGGACGCCATATCTTTTCAACCTGCGATGATCCCCGACCTTACCGATCCCGACCTCCTCCTCGCCTGGACCCACCAGCGGGACGAGGCCGCCTTCGAATCCCTCGTCCACCGCCACGCCCATCTCGTCCACCGGGCCGCTTTCAGGACTTCCGGAGACGCCGGCATTTCCGCCGATGCTTCGCAACTCGTCTTCACCCTCCTCGCCCGCAAAGCCGCCCGCCTCACCCACCACCCGTCGCTTGCCGGTTGGCTTCACCTGGCCACTGTCCATACCACACGCGACCTCCTGAAAAAGGCAAACCGTGAGGCGCGGAAGATCCACCAGTTCCAAGCCACCGTGGAGACCCCTCCCCTCACCCCGGACAGCCCATCGTGCGACCTCCAAGCCACCCTCGACCCCGCCCTCGCCACCTTGTCGGCCAACGACCGGGACGTCCTGCTGCTTCGCTTCTACCGTGCGCTCGAGGTCTCCGAGGTCGCCCGGACCCTTGGCATCCGGACCGCCGCCGCGCAAAAACGCATCGACCGCGCGCTCGAACGCCTTCGCCGCAAGCTGACCCGCAGCGGCCTTGCCGCCTCCAAGAAACCGCTCGCCCCCGCCCTGCTCACCGCCTTCACCGCCGACGCCCAAGCCTCCATCCCACTGGCACCGCTCCTCGCCCGGAAAGCCATCACCCATTCGCTCCACGCCAGCCCCGCGCCCGCTTGGCTCGCTTCCTCGCTCACCAAACCCACCCCCGCCTACGTCCCCACCTTCATTCTCCTCGCCGGCGGGCTCTTCCTCGCCAGCCAGTTCCATGCCATCGCCTCGCTCGAAAGCGCCCAAGCCCGCCTCCACCGGGCGGTCCACGCCACTCCCCAACAGGCCGCCAACGCAAACTCAGCCACCCCCACCGCGCTCGACCGCGTCCCGGTCGACTGGCTCGAAATCGCGCGATTGTTGCGGGAGAACGAGTCATTCCAGTGGTTCAAACCCCATCCATGGCTCGACATCCGTGTCTCATCCCTCTCGGCCGACGAACTCCAAGCCGCCCTCGGCCAGATCGCTGGCGCCCGACTCCCTACGGACGACCGCAGCCTGCTTCAATTGCACCTCGGCGATGCCCTCGCTGAGATTTCCCCCCGCCTCGCGCTCGATCAACTCCTGCCGCACTTCGGATAAGACCGGCTCCATTGGAAACTCGGCGACTTCTTCAACCAATGGATGGCCCGGAACCCCGACGAAGCGATCGAGTGGCTCGCCCACAATGCCCACCGGATCGGCGATCTCTCCTTTGGCTTCATCGAAACGGTTCTCCACCCCCTGCTCGCATCCTCCCCGGAAACCGCCGGCCGCCTCCTCGAGGCGATTCCCGTCGGGCAGCGTCTGGAGTCCATGCGCTCTCTCCAGAACGACGAACTCTCGCCCGTTCAACAGACGGCCTGGGCCCGCGTCACCCGCCAGCATCTGCCTGAAGCCGAAGCGCGCAAGGCCATCACCTGGCCCATCCTCAATTGGTCCGATGGCGACGGTGCGCCCATGCCCCTTCCCGACGTCACCGCCTATCTGGAATCCATTGATGCCAGCCCACCCGAACGCAAGGCCTGCATCATCGCCGCCTCGCAGGAGTTCCCCGACCTTAGATCCACCCCAAGCGCCACCGCACTCAACCGCTTGCGCGAATGGGTCCGCGAAGTCGAACCATCCCTCGTGCCTCAAGCCACCGGTGCCGCCCTTGCCGCCGCCGCCTCTTTCCGCGAAACCGAAATCAGCCAACTCGCGCTCGATTTCCATGCTCGTGACCGCGACGACGCGATCCTCCTGCCACTGATTGAAGCATTCGACGACCAACCCGAACTCGCCCGGCAACTCGCCCGACACCTGATCGACGATACCCTCCGTCAGAAATTCCTCGCGCCCCTCTCCGAGCCCGAACGCTGAGCCAGCCATGCGCCTCCCCTTCTCCATCACCCTCCTGCTCACCGGTGCCCTCCTCGCCACCGCCGCGTTCAACCAACGCCGCATCGCCGGCCTGCGCCTCGCCCACCAGGAACTCGCGGACCAAGCCCGCGCCGATGGCTGGGTTTACGACCCCTCCTCGCCCGACAGACCCGACAGCCCCATCCAGCCACCCCGCCCCGAGCGCACCGATCCGCAGCACCACGCGCGCCAAGTCACCGACGCCATCCTCGCCTACGCGCGCGATCTGCCGTTCCCCGATGAAATGCCGCCGCACGAGCTCAAGCAACGCATCGCCCTCGAATCCGAGCGGCTCCGGTCCCTCAACGGCCCGCAACTTCTCACCCTCATCACCGAACTCCGCGCCTCGCCCGATCTCGATCCATCCGCCCGCCACGCCATCCTCGCTTTCGCGCTCCACCAACTCTCCCTGACCCACCCGCGGGACGCCTTCCTCATCGCCATCGAATCCGCCAAGGACCATCCCCCGCTCCTCCAATCCGCCACCGAATTCATGAAATCCTGGGCAAGCGAGGAACCCACCGCCGCCCGCGCCTGGCTCGATGACTCATCAGGCACCCTCCGACCGCTCGACCGCACCGCACTTCAGGACAAGCTGCTGGAAGGAACCTTCGGCACCGAACCACACCTGGCGCTCGATTGGTATGACCAGCTCAAGCCCCCGGAGCCGCTCTGCAAGTTCGTTGATCGCCTCCAGCTCACCCATTTCCAGCGCCTTCAACTGCTCCAGGCCCTCCGCGCCTCGCCATCGACGAGAGATGGCGTCACCATCACTCCGTTCGAGCGCGGCGCCATCCTGCGGGCCCTCTTGTTCGGCCCCGATCACTCGTTGCCTCCACCTACCGATGGCGAACCATCCCTCTGGACCGAAGCCAGGCCAATTCCGGACGAAATCCGTGACATCGCCGCCTTCGACGGCTCCCTCTCCAATCACGGCGCAAAATGGTTTGAGTGGATCGGCCGGCACATCCCGGAAGAGGACGCAGCCCCTTGGCAGGCCGCCCTGCTGCGGAACCCCAAGCTCACGCGCGACATTCACGCATGGCTCGCCACCCAAGACCCTGACTTGCGCGACCGCTGGCTCGCCGAACCACCGCCGGCGCCACCTTCCCCACGAATATCGGACGCCCATCCGGTCGCCTCCCCAGTCCCCGGCAAACCGGGCTTCGTCTTCAGTCCATTCACCAACCGCATCATCGACGTCAAAGGCATCCTCCCCGGCACCGCCGTCATGGACCCCGAATCCAACCGCATCTTCCGTCTCCCCTGAGACCCTATCGGCACTCCCGCAGTTCCCTATCTTCGCTATCTGCCTCACTCGCTTCACCGACTTCACCGACTTCACCGACTTCACCGACTTCACCA
>Ga0247843_1004522_pt1 | contig 20666 bp, 20 predicted proteins | sample LaCruzMarch2017__FD_192420 | JGI IMG/M metagenome (GOLD analysis project Ga0247843, IMG submission 192420) | Freshwater microbial communities from meromictic Lake La Cruz, Castile-La Mancha, Spain - LaCruzMarch2017_8m | ecosystem: Environmental > Aquatic > Freshwater > Lake | place: Spain...
TCCGGCCGCTGGCCTCACGCGTCGCGCCCTCGAAGACGCCCTCGAGGCGAAGCTTTCTCAGGAAGAGATCCTGCTTGACCCCCGGGTCAGCGTCGATCTGTTGAACTTCCGTCCCTATTACATCCTCGGCGAGGTGACGCGGCCCGGCGAATACCCCTTCACCACCGGCCTCAACGTCTTCAACGCCGTCGCGACCGCCGGCGGGTTCACCACCCTCGCCAACCAGACGCGGGTGATGATCAAGCGGCAGGGCCAGGAGACGGAGAGCGAGTATTCTCTGATGTCGCCGGTGACCGTGGAGCCGGGCGATACGATCCGCATCATCAAGGGCGCCTTCTATATCCTTGGCGAAGTTACGCGTCCGGGCGAGTATCCCTTTTCGGAAGGGCTCACGGTCCAGAACGCGGTCGCGACCGCGGGAGGCTTCACCTATCGCGCCAACCAGCGTCAGGTGTTCATCAAGCACCGCAACGAGACGCAGGAACGCAGAGTGCGCATGAGCGCTTCATTGCCGGTCCAGCCGGGTGACACAATCCGCATCACCGAGCGCTTCTTCTAGGCGCCAGCACCGCAGAATCGGGCGTGACCGGCAGATTTCGCAAAGTTCAAGTTCGTTTGCTTGTGCCCTCCGCTCCCCACGTGTAAACGCTGGGTTAACGCGCCCTTGCGTGAGCAAGAGGTGGCAAAGTCGTCCATGGGGGGACGAAACAGTGGGGACGGAAACTCGCTTCAATGGGGTCTGGCGGGACTCCGGTTCATCGGCTGCGTGTGTTCACGTGGCGCGCGCGGCGTGACGGCGCAAAAGGTTGCGCTTGGTTTACCAAGGCGATCAGGAAGGGCGTGTCCGGGGATGAGAAAAGCGCGGTTGTTAGTGTACGCGGCGATGTTCGCCATGGCTCCCTTGGGCGTGACACATGCTCAGAACGCCGCAAACGGTCCTCTCTGGGGCGGTGACCGCGGGCGTAACGAAAGCGTGGCGGAGCGCGCGCGACCGGACTACGAGCCGGCAGGCATGCGCTTCGGCGCCTTCGTGGCGCGGCCCAGCGTGACGGCGGAGCTGGGCTTCGACGACAACCTCTACTACCAGCCCAACAACCAGACGGACGATCTCACTTTCACAACGCGGACTCGGGTCGGGGTGGAGACGGACTGGTCCAGGCATCAGCTCCAGGTCGCTGTCGGTCTTGATGACTATCGGTTTCAGGATAACGATTCCGAGCACCACACAGACATTACCGTCGAGGGGCAGGGCCGGCTCGACGTTTATCGCACGTCCTACATCCTGATCGGCGGACGTCAGGCGCGCCTGGCTGAGGCTCGCGGGGCGCCCGACGCGCCGACCGCCGCCGCCAAACCTGTGCGCTACGAGGTGCGCGAGGCCTTCATCTTCGGTTCGCACGAGTTCAACCGGATCCGGGCGTCCCTGCGCCTCGACCGGCAGGGCTTCAACTTCAAGGATGCGCCGCTGGTCGGCGGGGGCGTCATTGAGCAGGATGACCGCGACTACGTGGCGACCACGCTTACAGGGCGGGTCGAATACGCTCTGAGCCCCGACACAGCGATCCTCGCCCAGCTATCGGGCAACGAGCGCGAATACGAACTGGCCCCGCCGCGGGCCGCATTCGATCGCAACTCCACCGGCTCCAGCTACATGGTCGGGTTCAATACCGATCTGGGCAATCTCGTGCGCGGGGAAGTGGCGGTCGGTTATCTGCAGCAGGACTACGACGACCCTCGTCTCGCCTCGCCGGGGGGCCTCGCCTTCGACGGTCGCATTGAATACTTCGCGAGCCCGCTCGCAACGGTGACGTTGTCGGCTCGCCGCCGGGTCGAGGAAACGCTCACAGGGGCTGCGTCTTCCTACGTGGCGACCACGCTTGATGCGCGCGTTGACTACGAATTGCGGCGCAACCTCCTGCTGACCGGCGGCGTCTCCAAGGGCGACCGGGCCTTTGAAGGCATCGACCGCGACGACGACCTCTGGTTCGCCGATGCGGGGGCACGGTACTTGCTCAATAGGCGAGTGGAACTCGGCGCCGCGTGGCGGTTCGAGAAACTGGACCCATCTGGCGCCATTCCGGCGCCGGGATACGACGTTAATCGCTTTGTCGTGTCGGTCACTGTGCGCCTCTAGGCGCGTTGTTCCGGCGGAAGCGCGAGGAGAAGGCGATGGCGGCGGATTTTGGCGGACGAACGCCTGACGGCGGCACCAGAAGCGTCATGACGGCGCCACAGTCTGAAGACCAATTCGGTCTCTTGCGCATTGTGGAAATGTTCCGTCGGCGGATCTGGCTGTTCGCCGCCATCCTCGCCTCGGTCTTCCTCATGGTGGTGTTCGCCACACTGACCGCAACAAAGCTCTACACCTCCACCGCCCAGGTCCAGATCGACCTCCGCGAGAAGCGCGTGCTGGGCAACGTGGAGTCGATCGTCCGCGGCCAGCCGGCCGACGCCGCCACCATCGACACCGAAACCGAGATCATGGGGTCGCGCTTCCTCGCCGGCCGGGTGGTGGATTCGTTGCGACTGCTCGAAGACAAGGAGTTCTCGTCGCCGCCGGCGCCTGGGCTCATCGACAATATCCGCGCCGCTTTCGGCGCAGCGCCTGCGCAGGTCGCCGAGAGCGCCGCGTCGCGCCAGAAGCGTCGCGAGGACGCGATTTCCGCCGTCCAGGGCGGCCTCAGAGTGACCCGTGTCGGGCTCACCTACCTTATCGAGATCAGCTACACCTCGCGTGATCCTGCCAAGGCCGCTCGTATCGCCGATGCGTACGCAAGCCACTACCTCACGCAGCAGCTTCAGACGAAGTACGATACGCTGCGCACCGCCAGCGACTGGCTCTCCACGCGTCTGTCAGAACTCTCGATCGAAGTGCAGCGCAAAGAGCGCGACGTCGAAGAATACCGCGCCCGTGAAGGCCTGCTCAACGCGGATGGCGTGCGCCTCACCGAACAGACCGCTCAGGCCTTGAACCTTCAGCGCGCCGAGCGGATGCAGGAACTGTCGCGCGCCGAAGCACGTCTCGCCAGCCTGCGCGCCAGCCTCAATTCGGGCGGCTCTGCAGATGCGTCGCGTGAAGCCCTGCAATCGGCCACGATCCAGAGCCTGCGTACACAACAGGCCGAACTGTCGCGTCGCCGTGCGGAACTCTCCGCGCAGAAGGGCGCCCGCCACCCGGACATGCTGCAGATCGATCGCCAGTACGCGAGCCTCGACGAGCAGATCAACGCCGAAATCCGACGCATCGTGTCGAGCGTCGAGGACGAAGTCCGCATCGCGCGCGGCAACGTCGGCGCCATAGACCAGACTCTGGGCGTCCAGCAGCAGCAACTGGCCGAGCAGAACATCGGCGAAGTGTCGCTGCGCGAGCGTACCCGCGACGCTGACGCCAGCCGCCAGCTCTACGAAGCGCTGCTGACCCGCTATCGCGAAATCGCCGCGCAGAGCGGCATCGAGCAGCCGGACGCGCGCATCGTGTCGCGCGCCAGCATCCCGACCTCGCCGTCTTCGCCCAAGCCCGCGCTGAACCTCATGATCGGCATCATCCTCGGCATCGCGCTCGGCTCGCTTGCGGTAGTGGTCGTTGAGATGCTGGAGCAGTCCTTCCGGACGCCGGAAGACGTGCAGTCGCGCCTTGGCGTGCCGTGCCTCGGGCAGGCGCCGTTCCTTGATCGCCGGACCCGGATGATCGACGGGGAGTTGCTGACGCCGGAATCCTTCGTGTTGAAGCGCCCGCTATCGGCGTTCGGCGAAGCGCTCCGCAACATCCGTGCAGGGGTTTTCTTCTCGTCGCCCGATCGCAAGGTGAAGGTGCTCGCCATCACCTCAGCGCTGCCCGACGAGGGCAAGACCACCATTTCGATCGCGCTGGCGCGCATTTCGGCGCTCGCCGGGTCCAAGACTGTGCTCGTCGATTGCGATCTGCGTCGTCGCTCGACCACGCACTGCATTGGGCTGGAAGTGGACAAAGGCCTTACGGAAGTCCTCTTCCGCACGGCGACGCTGAACGAGGTGATCCAGAAGGATCCTGGATCGGGCGTAGACATCGTCCCGCTCGCCCAGGCCGAGTTCACGCCGCGCGATCTCTTCGGTTCGGACGCCATGCGGTCGCTGATCGAGGCGCTGCGCACCCGGTACGACGTGATCATCCTCGACTCAGCGCCTGTCATGGCCGTCTCGGACACGCGGATGCTGGCGTCGATTGCGGACTCCGTGCTGATGGTCGTGCGCTGGGGCAAGACGCCCACGCCGATCGTGCGCAACGCCATCGACCAGCTGCGCGCCCACGGCGCCAATGTGGCCGGCGTCGTGCTGTCGGGCGTGGAGTCGGGATTGGCGTCGCGCCTCATGTACGACAAGCCCGATTACTACAGTGAACTCTATCAGACGTATTACATTCGTTGAGGCGCCGATCGCAGCGTCGGCGATCTTCGGGATCGCCGCGCTCGCGGTCGTGCTTCTGGGAGTCACGCAGGCGACCTCCGCCGCGCGCGACGGCGCTGCGCGAAGCATCCTCGCCCGCGCCGAAACCTTGCCCAGGGGCGTAGAGCGCGACGCCGCGCTGGCTTCGGCGCTGATCGTCATTGAGGATGCCGTGGCGGCTGCGCCAAAAGACGCCGGCGCCCACGCCCGCGCCGCGCGGCTTTACTATCTGCAGGCGACAACTGCTGCGGTCGATGATGTGTCTGCGCCGTTGCTGGAAGCTGCCGGGCGCGCCATCAAGGAGGCGCGAGCGCGGAGCCCCAGGAATGCAAGCGTTGACGCTTTGTCAGCGCTGATCGACATCTCACGATCTGGCGGCGCTGTGAGCGAGACCGCAAGCGCCGCCGTGGCGCGCAGCTACGCAGCGCCCGCATCGCGCGAGGGCGCGGTCTGGCGCCTTGAGGCCGCCGCACGCGCGTGGGGCGCATTGCCTGTGGCGCTGCAGCAGCGCGTCATCGTCGATGGCTGCGCGCAGGCGACGAGCGACCCCGCCTTTGCGCAAGCGCTCGCCGCTGTCGCCAACGACATGCCGGACTCCGGGATCGGCACATGTGCTGCAGCGCCCGTCCGCCCGGATGCGCCCCTTTGACAGGGCGCGCGCGAGGCGGGATCAACGCCGCGCACAGTGAACGCGGACGCACTTCCATGGAAATCACACGGCTGGCCATTCCCGATGTGCTGGTGATCACGCCGCCGAAGTTCGAGGACCATCGCGGCTTTCTTTCCGAGACGTTTCGCAGTGACGGTATGGCCGCGTGCGGCGTCGACTTTCCGTGGCTCCAGGAAAACCATTCCTATTCGGCGCAGGCCGGTACAGTGCGCGCGCTTCACTTCCAGGCCGGCGATGCGCCGCAGGCCAAGCTGGTGCGCGTTCTGCGCGGCGCCATCTTCGACGTGGCGGTGGACCTGCGACGCGGCTCACCCGACTACGGCAAGCATGTCAGCGCCATTCTCAGCGCCGACAACTGGATGCAGATCTACGTTCCTGCGGGTTTTGCACACGGCTTCTGTACGCTCGAACCGGAGACGAGCATCACCTACAAGACTACGGCGTTTTGGAATCCCGCACTCGAGGGCGGCTTGTGCTGGAATGATCCCGATCTCGCCATCGCATGGCCCGTGAAGGCCGAGGACACGATCCTCTCCGAACGCGACACGAAGTGGGCGCCGTTCGCGCAGTTCGAGACGCCGTTCACGTGGACGTCTAAGGCAGATTGAGCTGCCAGCTCACGCCGTAGCGATCCTTCACCCACGCGAATGCGGTGCTAAATCCGTAATTGTCGAGCGGCATGAGCGCCTCGCCGCCGTCGAGCAACGCATCATTTTAGCGCTTCTGTTCGTCCTCATCATCGCATTCGATGAAGAGCGAGAAGGCGGGTGTGAAATCAAATGCGTGCGGGTGGCCGCTGTCCATCGCCATGTGCGGCTGGCCGTTGATGGTGAAGCGCACGCCGCGCACCGTGCCGGCCGGCTCGAGGCCGCCGGCTTCGTGATAGTCGATCGCCTCGATATCGCCGTCGAACAGTGCGACGTAGAACTGCACAGCCTCCGCGCAACGCCCGTGCTGCGCGCCGACGAACATCAGGAACGGGGCGATGCTCTGCATGCTGTCTCCTCAGTCCAGCTTCCATCCATCCGCGACGATCGCGTCGAGACAGGCGTCGAGACCTTCACGCCAGTGCGGCAGGCTTGTTCCAAAGATATCGCGCAGCCGCGTCCCGTCGAGCACGGAGTTGGCGGGACGGCGCGCGGGCGTGGGATATTCGGCTGTGCTGATCGGCTCGACAGCGGCGCTGGGTTTGCGGCGCGACTGCGCGCCCTCGAAGATCGCTTCCGCGAAACGCCGCCAGGTGCACGATCCCTGCGGCGGCGCATGGACGACGCCGACATATTTCGGATCCTCAGATTCCGCCAGCGTATGGGCGATGTGCAGCACAGCCATCGCAAGATCCGGCGCATAGGTCGGCCCGCCGCGCTGGTCGTCGACGACACGCAGGGAGCTGTTCGTGCGTGCCGCGCGCAACATGGTGCGCACGAAGTTCCGGCCATGCGCCGCATAAATCCATGACGCGCGCACGATGGCATGGCGTCCGCCTGCTGCTGCGACCGCGTGCTCTCCGGCAAGCTTCGATCGTCCGTAAGCATTGAGCGGCGCCTCGGGATCGCTTTCAAGATACGGTTCGCGTTTGGCGCCGTTGAAGACGTAGTCCGTCGAGACGTGCACCAACGGTGTGCCGTGCGCGGCGCAAAGTCGGGCGAGCGCGCCCGGCCCTTCGGCATTGATGCGCATGGCTTCCGCTTCAGCGATTTCAGCGCCGTCGACATCGGTGAAGGCGCCAGCGCAGATGACGGCGCGGGGCGCGTATTTTTCAAGCGCAGCGGCAAGCGTCGTTTCATCCGCGAGATCCGCTTCGGGCCGCCCGACGGCGATCACGTCGGGAAGCGCCGAGAGCGCATGCGCGAGCATGCCGCCCGCGCCGCCGACGACGAGTACGCTCACGGCGTCTCGCCCAGCCCGAGGCGCGCCGCGCCATGCCCCGCCGTGCGCAGCGGACGCCACCACCAGTCGTTCTCGAGATACCAGCGCACTGTCTGCGCAAGGCCTTCCTCGAACGAGATCTGCGGCCGCCAGCCGAGCTCGCTTTCGATCTTCGACGGGTCGATGGCGTAGCGGCGATCATGGCCCGGCCGGTCGGTCACGAAAGAGATCAGCGCCCGTCGCGTTCCTTCGCCCGGCGCATGCGCCTCGAGGAGATCGCACACACGTTGCACCACCTCGATGTTGCTCCGCTCCGCGCGCGGCCCGACATTGTACGTCTCGCCCGGCGCGCCGTGTTCCAGCATCAGCAGCAGCGCGCGCGCGTGATCGTCCACGTGCAGCCAGTCGCGCCGGTTGAGGCCGTCGCCATAGACGGGTAGCGCCAGGCCCTCCAGTCCGTTCAGGATCATCAGCGGGATGAGCTTTTCCGGCAGCTGATAAGGCCCGTAGTTGTTCGAACAGTTTGAGACCATCACCGGCAGGCCATACGTCTCTCCCCAGGCGCGCACCAGGTGGTCCGAGCCCGCTTTGCTCGCGGCGTAGGGGGAACGGGGGTCGTACCGCGTCGTCTCGGTGAATGCGCCGTCTGCGCCGAGGGAGCCGAACACTTCGTCCGTGGAGACGTGCAGGAAACGAAACCCGTCGCCGCCGTTGCGGCGCCAATATCCCCGCGCGGCTTCCAGCATCTCGAATGTGCCGACCATGTTGGTGCGGACGAATTCGCCGGCGTCGTCGATGGATCGATCTACATGGCTTTCCGCCGCAAGGTGCACGATGGCGTCAGGCATGAAGAATGCGAGCGCCGCATGGACCGCTTCGCGATCGCAGATGTCGGCCTGTATGAAGCGGAAACGGGCATGGTCAGCGACATCGCGCAACGACGTCAGCGAACCCGCATAGGTCAGCTTGTCGAGAACGAGAACGTCATGGCCCTCGCCGACGGCCATGCGCGCAAGCGCCGAGCCGATGAAGCCTGCGCCGCCGGTGAGAAGGAGCCGCGCCACGTTCAGCCCGCGCCGTGCTCTGCGGCGACCTTGAGCAGGTATTGTCCATAATCGCTCTTGGCCATCGGCTCTGCGCGTTTCACGACTGCCTGCGCGTCGATGAAGCCCTTGTGCAGCGCGATCTCTTCAAGACACGCAATGCGCAAACCCTGGCGGCGCTCGATGGTCTGCACGTACTGCGCGGCTTCAAGAAGGCTGTCCGGCGTGCCCGCATCGAGCCACGCAAAGCCGCGGCCAAGCTTGACGCACGAGAGCGCGCCGCGTTCGAGATAGGCCTGGTTCACGTCGGTGATCTCAAGCTCGCCGCGCGCAGACGGTTTGATCGATGCGGCGATGTCGAGCACCGCGCTGTCATAGAAATAGAGCCCCGTGACCGCATAGTTCGACACAAAACGCGTCGGCTTTTCGTGCAGGCGCACGGGCGCGCCCTCGCGATCGAATTCGACCACGCCGTAGCGTTCGGGATCACGCACATGGGTGGTGAACACGGTTGCGCCCGATGCGTGCGCATTCGCGGCGACGAGCTGTGCTTCAAGACCTGGACCGTGAAAGATGTTGTCGCCGAGGATGAGGCAGCTCGGGTCGTCGCCGACGAAGTCGCGACCGATGATGAATGCCTGCGCGAGACCTTCCGGATGTGGCTGCACCTCATAGGAGAGTCTGATGCCGAGCCCGGCGCCGTCGCCCAGGAGCGCTCGGAAAGCCGCCGCGTCGCGGGGCGTGGTGATGATGAGGATGTCGCGAATGCCTGCGAGCATCAGCGCCGACAGCGGATAATAGATCAGCGGCTTGTCATAGACCGGCAGCAGCTGCTTCACCGTCGCCTGCGTGATCGGGAACAGGCGCGTGCTCGATCCGCCCGCGAGTATGATTCCCTTGCGCTGCACGCAATGCTCCAGAAAGACCAGATCGTTCTAGTTTGACGCCGCCACCGGCGCCAGCGGTCAGCCCAGCACCCGCGTGCGCGCCGACGGCTTGATCTTCGTGGCCTCGGCGGCGGGATCGATATAGGCGGCCGCCAGCCCGAGGAGTGCTGCGAACACTGCGCCGACGGCCGGGCTCGACAGCACCTCCTGCGCGAGGCCCTGGATCAGCACGGCGGCGATCAGGCCAGCCGCAAGCGCGAAGCCGCGTGTGGGGCGCCGTCCGTGATCTTTGGCCTGCCAGAGCAGAAACAAAAGCCCCAGCAGCGTTATAAGCGCCAGGCCCGCGCCCACGAGCCCCGCTTCCGCGAGCCAGCGCACGATGTCGTTGGAGGCGCCTGCATCGCCGGCAGGGAGAAGGTCGTAGGCGCCGAGGCCGTGGCCGAAGAGCGGCGCCTGTTTCCAGGCATCGAGCGCGGCGGCGGTCATAATCGAGTACGGTTGTGGGGAGGTGTCGGCGACCGCGTAACGCTTGATGGCGCCGGCGCCGGAGGTGAAGGTCACAAAAATGGCGATGACGCTCACGGCGGCGGCCGCGATCGGCACAAGACGCGGGCCGCTGCGTCCCTTCAGGCCGCGCAGCCACGCGATGGCGAAATAGATCGCAAGTCCTGCAACGCCTGCCGCGATGCCTGCGCGCGAGCCCGTCAGCGCGAGCAGGTTGAGGCATGCCACGAACGCGGTGGCCGGCACGAACAGGCGTTGCGCCAGCGCGGGCGGCGGCAGCGTGCCGCGCGGCGCAGGCCGGCGGGTCAGCTCATCGACAATAGCGAACGCCGCAAGGATGGCGAACAGCGCGAACACGGTCGCTGCTTCGTTTGGCGAAGCGAACGGGCCTGCGAGACGGTTGTCCGGCGCGACGCTGGAAAGACCAAAGAAATCGAGTTGACCGTCGAAGCGGTCAAGGATGATGAGCAGTGTCAACGCGATGGGTGCAAACAGGAGGGCGGCGATCATGCGGTTGCGCCCGCCCGCCGTCGCAGCGCCCGTCGATGCGGCAAACAAGAACCCAGCACCCGCCAATCCGACGAGGGCTTGCTCAGCGCGCCATGGATCGTCGGCGGCGCCGACGAAGAACGCGCCGCTCATTACCGCCGCCAGCATCAGCAGCGCGCAATAGGCGCCGGCCGGGCGCGAGAATCGCTTGAGGGCATCAAAGATCGCCCTGCGTGACCTTGGCATCGCGATGGCGGCGATCGCGACGGCGCCTTGGAGTGCTGCGATCGCGCCACGCGACAGGTCGCGCTCCATCCCGGCCAAGGCGCAGCCGAGGAACGTGACGAACGCGACGGCGGCAATCAGCAGCATGGCGGCAATCCGAATGATCCGCCCCCCGGTGTCAACCGGCGTCGCCCGGGACATGTGCAAGCCATGGTGGATTTCCCGCGCGACGCCTGTGTGTTGACCTGTCGGGCTGGACAAACAGGCGTCGCGCCGTGAAACAACCGACATGAAAAAGACGCTTCTTCTCCTGCCAGGCGATGGCATCGGTCGCGAGGTCATCGACGAAGTGCGCCGTGTCGCGCGGGCGTTGTGGCCGGAACTTGCGCTGGAGGAAGCGCCATTCGGGGGCGCCGCGCTCGATGCCGGCGGAACACCCGTTTCCGATGCGGCCGTGGCGCGCGCGAAAGTCGTGGATGCCGTGCTCATGGGCGCGGTGGGCGGGCCGAAATGGGCAGGCGTGGCGCGCGAGCTTAGACCCGAAGCGGGGCTCTTGAGACTCCGCAAAGAGATGGAGGTGTTCGCCAACATCCGGCCCGCGCTCTGCTTTGGCGCACTTGCCGACGCGTCGACGCTGAAGCGCGAGATCGTAGAAGGTCTCGACATCGTGATCGTGCGCGAGCTGACGGGCGGGGTCTATTTCGGCGAGCCGCGCGGCATCGAGGATCTCGGCGGCGGCGAAAAGCGCGGCGTCGACACGCAGGTCTATACATCAAGCGAAATCCGTCGCGTGGCGCGCGTGGCGTTCGAGCTCGCGCGCAAGCGCGGCGGTCTCGTGCATTCGGCGGAAAAATCGAACGTGATGGAGACCGGCCTCCTGTGGCGCGAAGAAGTCGCGAAACTCCACGCCGCCGACTACGCCGACGTGAAGCTCGAGCACATCCTCGCCGACAACTGCGCCATGCAGCTCGTGCGCAATCCGCGCCAGTTCGACGTGATCGTTACCGACAATCTCTTCGGCGACATCCTCTCCGACGAAGCGGCGATGCTCACCGGCTCCATCGGCCTGCTGCCGTCTGCAGCGCTCGGCGAGGCAGGCAAGCCGGGATTGTATGAACCCGTCCACGGTTCGGCGCCGGACATCGCGGGCAAGGGGCTCGCCAATCCGCTCGCCGCGATCCTTTCGTTCGAGATGGCGTTGCGCCTCTCGTTCGGTCGCACCGATCTAGCAGACAAACTCTCCGCCGCCGTGAAGGTCGCGCTCGAAAAGGGGGCCCGTACCCGCGACCTTGGCGGTGCGATGGGGACGCGGGAAATGGGCGATGCGGTGCTGGCGGCGCTCTAGCGCCCTATCAGCGACAGCACAGGCCGCACGGCTGCGTCCGCAATCGCCGCCACTTCCGCCAAGCTCACATGGTAGGCGATGAACACGAGGTAGCTGATGGCGAACAAGATCGGCATCAGCCGTTCCAGCGAGAAGAACTTGAACAGCGTGCGGTCGCCGAGCGCGCGCCATTCGCGCTGGATCGGGTCGATGCCGAGCTCGGTCTCCACGCTGTAGAGGATCGCGTATTTCGCGCCGAGGAGGCGGGTGTAGTAGGCGCCCGACGTCCGCCAGATGATGCAAGTCAAGACCAGCGCCACGCTTGCCCAGACGAGCAGCGCCGCGACTCCCGACTGCGCCATCGTGCCAAGCGCGCCGACGCCGGCCAGATTGAGCGTCGTGAAGAGGTTGGCCATCTCGCGGCGCGCCTTGCGGGCCTCGCGGACCTCTTCAACCAGCAGCTTGTAGAGTTCGAATGTCGGCGCGGCCATGGCGTCGCTCTCCCCTGAATGTCGATCCCGCGGTCACAATAGCTCTTCCTCCCCGCGACGGGGAGGGTCCCACGCGTCAGCGGCGGGGGCGGGGTGCGCGCGCTCTTGGGGAGAGAAGCGCTTAAGGCGGGCGCGACCACAGCTCTCGCGCCCTCGCCCCAACATCTCGCGCGCGTCCTGCCCGGCGCTTCGCGCCACCTTCCCCATCGAGGGGAGGGAGGTTCTACTGGGCCAAAATCTTGGTGAAACCGCCGGTCCATGGCATACCGCGCTCCGCGCCCCCACCCCGGCGGACGCTATCGGAGAAAGACACGCACCATGGGTTTGCGCATCGCCGTCGTCGGCGCCACGGGCAATGTGGGCCGCGAGATGCTCTCGATTCTGGAAGAACGGCAGTTCCCCGCCGACGAGGTGGCGGCTGTGGCCTCGCGCAAATCGATCGGCGTCGAGGTGAGCTACGGCGACCGGACCCTGAAGTGCAAAGACCTCGACACCTTCGATTTCAACGGCTTCGATATCTGCTTGATGTCGGCCGGCGGCGCGGTTTCCAAGGAGTGGTCGCCGAAGATCGGCGCAATGGGCTGCACCGTCATCGACAACTCATCGGCCTGGCGGATGGACCCGCGCGTGCCGCTTGTGGTGCCGGAAGTGAACCCCGACGCCGTGCTCGGCTACGACAAGCTCAACATTATCGCCAACCCCAACTGCTCAACGGCGCAACTCGTCGTCACGCTGAAGCCGCTGCATGACCGCGCCAAGATCAAGCGCGTGGTGGTGGCGACGTACCAGTCCGTTTCCGGCGCCGGCAAGGAGGCGATGGAAGAGCTGTGGACGCAGACGCGCGGCATCTACGTCAACGACCCCATGGTGAAAGAGCGTTTCACCAAGCAAATCGCCTTCAATGTCATCCCGCACATCGATGTGTTCATGGAGGACGGCTCCACAAAGGAAGAGTGGAAGATGATGGTCGAGACGAAGAAGATCCTGGATCCCGCTATCAAGCTCACCGCGACCTGTGTGCGTGTGCCGGTGTTCGTGGGCCACTCCGAGGCCGTGAACATCGAGTTCGAAAATCCGATCACCGCCGATGAAGCGCGCGACATCCTGCGGGAATCGCCGGGCGTCATGGTGATCGATAAGCACGAGGACGAGGGCTACATCACGCCGGTCGAAGCGGCGGGCGAGTTCGCCACCTATGTCTCGCGCATCCGCGAGGATTCCACGGTGGAGAACGGTCTGTCGCTGTGGTGCGTCAGCGACAATCTCCGCAAGGGCGCAGCGCTCAACGCGGTGCAGATCGCCGAGCTGATGAACAATCGCGGCATGTTCCGGAAACTGGCGGCTTAGGAACACTCAAAACCCTGCTCCCCCGCGAGGGGGAGAAGGGACGCGAGCCGCGCTCACATCGGCTTCGGCTGCCAGAGCTCGATCTTCGTCCCTTCCGGATCGACGATGTGCGCGAAGCGGCCGTTCGGCTCGTCTGGAAGCACTTTCGCGTCGACGCCGTGTTCCCTAAGCCGTGCGAGCACGCCTTCGAGATCGTCGACCGCGAGGTTGATCATGAACTCCTTCGTCGAGGGCTCGAAGTAGGTCGTCTCCGCCTTGAACGCGCTGAACACGGTGGCCGCGCCCGGATGTGCGGCCATGCCGTCCGGCAATAGCAGCGCCCCGCCCCATTCCTGCATGTCGAGACCCAGCGCGTCGCGATACCACGCGTTGAGCGCCGCCGAATCCCGCGCCTTGAAGAAGATGCCGCCGACGCCCAGAACCCGCGCCATGTTGTTGTCTCCAGCCGTTGCAAACGGCGTCCCACTGTCTAGCTTGTCGCCCGCGCGGGCAAGCGTGTCGGCCGGGGAACCGTAGGGACCTTCAGGCTGCGTCTGCCCCGTGCTCCTGGTCCAGAACCGGGGGTTTGCAACCCCAAACGCTTCCCGGCGTCCAGCGCGCAAGCGCAGCCTCTCCGTCGCCCTGCGGACGCAAACTCCCCGTGACGGCGATGCGGGCGTCGGGAAGTATCTGGTTGGAGATGACGGTGTTGGAAGGTCGGGGACTTGATATGGGCGACGCGTTTGTGCTGGTGCTGATGCTGGCGGCGGTCGGCGCGATCGGTTTCGTCATTTGGCGCAATGTACGCGCGGCGTGGAACAAGAACGCCGTGACGGTTTACGACTATGAGGTCGGCATCAAATATACCGACGGAAAAATCGTCGAACTCGTCGGCCCCGGCTTTTACCGCAAGAAGGACGACAGGACCATCATCGAGCGCACCGACATGCGCGAGAATTCGCTAATCGTTGCGGGGCAGGAGATGTTGTCGAAGGATAACCTGCCCGTGCGCATCACGGTCGTGGTGCGCTGGAAGGTCGTCGATGCGCTCGTGTACAAACGCACCGCGTCTTCGCCGTCGACGCGTCTCTATGAAACCGTGCAGGTGCTGCTGCGCAAGCGCATCGGCGCGCTCGACCTCGATACCATTCTCGCGGACCGCGCGGTCATTGACCGCGACGCCGTGGCCGAACTCGACGCCGCACTCGCGCCCATCGGCATCATCGTGCTGGGCTTCGACTTGCGCGACGTGACGCTCGTGGGCGTCGCCAAGCAGGCCTACGCTGATCTCTGGCGCGCACAAAAGGAGGGCCTTGCGGCGCTCGAACGCGCACGCGGGGAGCAGGCGGCGCTGCGCTCGCTGGCGAACGCCGCGCGGATGCTGAAGGGAAATCCCGAACTCATGAATTTGCGCGTGCTGCAAGCGCTGCAGGGACAACAGGGCAAAGCCTCGCCCACCGTGATCCTTGGCGGCGCGCCGGGGCTTGTGCCGGTGTCGAAAGACGCCGCGCCGGAGAGCGCGGAATGACCCCCTTCCCCGTTGAAGGGAAAGGGATATGACGCAGCACGACGCCGACGTCCGATCCGGCTTCCTCGCGGCGTTCGCCGCCTACTCGATCTGGGGCGTGCTGCCGCTCTATCTGAAGCTCGTGAGCTTCGCGGGGCCTTGGGAGGTGCTGTGTGCGCGCATCCTGTGGAGCATTCCCGCGGCATTCGTGGCGGTGCGATTCATGGGCGGGTTTGCAGAAACACGCACGGCGCTGGCGCAGAAGGGCGTGCTGCCGGCGCTCGCGCTGTCGTCAGTGTTCATTGCGATCAACTGGGCGATCTACGTTTGGGCCGTCGCCAATGACCACGTCATCGAGGCGAGCCTCGCCTATTTCCTCACGCCGCTCGTCAACGTCGCGTTTGGCGTCACGTTGTTCAAGGAACGCATCACGAAGGCGCAGACCGGCGCGCTCGCGCTGGCCGCCATAGGCATCGCGGCGCAGGCGGCCGCGCTCGGCGCGTTTCCGTGGGTGGCGATTGCATTGTGCGCGTCGTGGTCTCTCTACGGATTGGTGCGCAAACAGGCGCCGGCGCCGGCGGCGGGCGGATTGCTTGCAGAGACGCTGATCCTCGCCGCGCCTGCGGCGCTCGGACTGTGGTGGGTGTCGACGACCGTGCAAGGCGTCACCTTCGACGATTCACCGTCGAATGGGCTTCTCCTCGCAGCCTCCGGCCTCGCCACGGCGATCCCGCTGATCCTCTTTTCCTTTGGCGCGCGACGGCTCAAGTTCGCCACGCTCGGCATGCTGCAGTTCCTGGCGCCGTCGATCCAGTTCTTCATCGGCTGGGCCTATGGCGAACCGCTGACGGCGCTGCGATTCGCGAGCTTTGCCCTGATCTGGATCGGCCTGGCGATCTTCACCGTCGACAATCTCTGGCGCGAACGTCAGCGGGTGGCGCTCTCCAGCTGAGCATCGAACGCGCCGGAGTCCAGCCTCGCTGTCCAGGGGGCCAGATCCAGCCCCTGGCGCGCGATCCAGGCATCGTCGAAGATTGTGTCCACGTAGCGCTCGCCGCTGTCGCACAGCAGCGTTACGATGGAGCCCGCCTCGCCGCGGGCCCGCATTTCCTGCGCGAGCGCCAGCACGCCGATCATGTTCGTGCCCGTCGATGTCCCCACGCGCCGCCCCAAATGCCTTGACAGCCAGCGCGCCGCCGCGATCGACGCCGCATCCGGCACGCGCACCATGCGATCGACCACGCTGGCCAGAAACGAAGGCTCGACGCGCGGACGCCCTATGCCCTCCACGCGCCCCGGCGGCAGCGCGCCTGGCTCAGCGCCCGTCGCGTAGTGGTCGAAAAACGCCGAATTTGCAGGATCGACGACGCAGAGCTGCGCGTGCCCCGCGTAACAGGTGTTGTAGCGGATGTACCGCCCGATCGTCGCCGACGTGCCGCCCGTGCCCGCACCGACCACGATCCAGCGCGGCGTGGGATGGGGCTCGCGGGCCATCTGCGTGAAGAGGCTCTCGGCGATGTTGTTGTTGCCGCGCCAGTCAGTGGCGCGTTCAGCGTGGGTGAACTGATCCAGATAGTGCCCGCCGAGCCGGTCCGCGAGAGCCTGCGCCTCGGCGTAGATCTGCGACGCATTCTCGACGAGATGCACTTGTCCGCCCAGGAATTCGATCTCCTCAAGCTTCTTCGGCGCGGTGGTCTTCGGCGCCACGGCGATGAACGGGAGACCCAACAGCCGCGCGAAATACGCCTCTGAAATCGCGGTGGAGCCGGACGAGGCCTCGATCACCGGCGCGCCCTCGCGCACCCAGCCCGAGCAGATGCCATAGAGCATCAGCGAACGGGCGAGGCGATGCTTGAGGCTGCCGGAGGGGTGGGTCGATTCGTCCTTCAGATAGACGTCGACGCCTGTGAGATAAGGGAGGTCAAGCTTGAGGAGGTGGGTATCAGCCGATCTGTTGAAGTCCGCCTCGATCTTGCTTATGGCGGCGCATATCCAGTCACGACGGGTCTTTTGGGCGAGCATGCGGTCTTCCTGCCGCGCCGCGACCGGCGCAGGGTGATGTGATGACGGCGGAAACCATTTACTATGCGATCGGGGACGTACACGGAATGGCCAAAAGCCTGCAGGCGCTGCATGCGCTGATTCTCGCCGACCATGAGCGACGGGGCGGGACGGCGGCCGTCATTCACCTCGGAGACTATGTGGACCGCGGGGCCGACAGTCGCGGCGTGATCGAACTCGCTATCGGCCTCGAAAAGAGGGCAGGGAAAGTCAACAACCTCTCCGTCCACGCCCTGCTCGGCAACCACGAGCAGATGATGCTCGACGCGTTTGACGAGAACGGCTCCACCGCCGAGGAGCACTGGTTCACCAACGGGGGCTCAGACACCGTCAGGAGTTACTTGGGCGGCCGTAACGGCGACAAGCGCAGCTGGCGGGACGCCGTCGATCCCGCACACATCGCGTGGCTCCGCGAACTGCCGACCATGCTCGTCGACGAAACGCGCAAGCTCGTGTTCGTGCACGCTGGCATCGATCCGATCAGCTATCCTGAGTGCAAGGACGAGATTCGCATCTGGACGCGCTCGCCCCGCTTCTTCGATCCCGATCGCTGGCCCGACCGTACCGAGCTCGAAGGCATACGCGTCATTCACGGCCATACGCCCACCACCGATCTCGCGCCGGACGTCGGGCCTCGTCGCATCAATGTTGATACGGGCGCGGTGTACGGCGGCGCGCTGACCTGCGTGGTGCTCGCGCCAGGCGAACAGGCGCAGTTTCTGACGGTGTGATGCGCCGACCTTGCAACACAAGCGCCGGCCGAAGGCTCGTATTATTCCCTGCCGGGCGCCAGTACGCGGGCCATAGGCCCGCGCTTCAACTCGCACAGATCACAAACACGCGTAAACCGCCTCCACCAGTCGCCGCGCGCGCGGGTCGCCCTGCAGATAGTGATCCTGCCGGTTCATCACATAGGCGCACGACATCTTCGCATCGCGATCGCCGAGGCCCATGGATCCGCCCCATCCCGAATGCGCCAGCGTATCGGGGTTCGGGCCGTAAACGCCGTTCGCATTGCGCATCACGCCCGCCGCAAATGCGACATTCGTCGGCAGCACGAGATCGGCGCCGGAAATGCGCGCCTTGGTCAGCGCTTCAAAAGCGCCCGCGCCGATCAGCGTGTCGTGGTTCAGTTTTCCCCGCCCGGCGTAGACATGATACAGCTGCGCCACCGACAGCGCCGTGCCGTGGCCGTTCGCGCTCGGAATTTCGATCCGCCGCCACAAGGCGCCGCCGCGATCGGGCGCTGACCACTTCGTCAGAAACGCGACCTTGCGATACTCGTTCAGCTCGCCGAGTTGCGGCGCGATCTTTGGTTTCTGGATTTCTGCGCAGCGCTCGTGTTCTTCATCCGGCAGGCCAATCCAGAAATCGATGCCGTGCGGCTCGCAGAAATCGTCCGCGAGATGCTGACCGAGGGATTTTCCGGTCGCGCGCTGCACGATCTCACCGGCGAGATAGCCCCATGTCAGCGGATGATAGCCGCTCTGCGTGCCTGGCGGCCACATCGGCGCAAGCGGGGCGAGAGCTGCGGCGAGCGCCGGCGGATCTAGCCAAAGCGCAGGATCGATCGGATCGACGAATCCGGGAAGCCCCCCCTGATGCGAGAGCACTTCGGCGAGCGTGATCTGCGCCTTTCCGTTCGCGGCGAATTCCGGCCAGATATCGGCGACCGGCGCCTCGTAGTCGAGCGCGCCCTGATCTACGCGCCGCGCGATGACGAGCGCAGCGATGCCTTTCGTCGTCGAATAGACGGGCGTCAGCGTGTCGGCGTCCCACAGGCGCTGCTTTGCGCGATCGGCATAGCCGCCCCAGAGCTCGGCGACGGTCTCGCCGTCAACGATAACGGCGAAACTCGCGCCGAGTTCGAGGCCGTCCTCGAAATTCAATGCGAACGCTTCGGCGACCTTCTCGAATCCGGGCGCCACGGAGCCTTGAGTGAACATGGGCGCGGTTTAGCCGGGAACCAGTCGACTTCGCCAGCGCTTCTTGCGCCACAGCGACCCAGGGCCCACACCGGGCGCCTCGTGAGCGGGGAGAAGTGCGATGTCCGACCTGATGAAGCCGAAGGCGTGGCAGATCGCGGCCGTCTGCGCGCTGTTTGCGCTCGCCGGATGCGGGCGCAACGAGCGCAACGTGGGCGCGTTCTCCAATGACCTGCTCGGCAACGAGATCAAGGTCGAGGCCCTGCCCGATCCCGCCCTCCCAGGCGTGATCTGCCACATGGCGTATTTCGAGCGCGGCGTGATCGATCGCGCCACCAACGGCAACTGGTTCGAGGATCCGTCGAACTCCTCCGTCGCCTGTCAGCGCGTCGGCCCGATCGATCTCAAAAGCGTCGATCTCGGCAAGAGCGGCGAAGAGATATTCAGCCAGCGCCTGAGCCTTTTCTTCAAGCGCAACGCCGTGCGCCGGATCGTCGATCTGCAGAACAAGTCGATCCTTTACGTTTCGCACTCGCGCGAAATCGTGGAAGGTTCGGCGAAGATGAGCATCTCGACGGTGGTATTGACGGACGCCGAGGTCGCCGCAGCGCGGACGCGTTAGCCGGGATACGCCTGCGCCGTCGGCCAGGTGTCGGGGTGTTCGAGCTTGTCCTGCGCAGCGATCAGCGCGAGGTGCGGGCCGCCTTCGAGCGCCGAGCGCACGATGACGTCGTGCACCGCGCCCGCCGCCGCTTCGAGCGCGACGACCACGCTCTGTCCCAGCGCGCGGCGCGCGACGTAAAGCGCCGTGAAGAGGTCGCCGGCCCCTTTGGGCGCGCCCGCGATCTTCGGCGTTTCGACGAGCCAAGTCGCCGCCGGCGAAGCGTAGAGCGTGGCGATGCCTGTCTCGCGCGGCGCCGAGGTCACGATGATCGGCTTGCCGAAGGACCGCGCGCCGGCGTGGGCCTCAGAGAGCGTCGGCAGCTTCGCGTCCGCGAGCGTCTCGAGCTCCCAGTGGTTAGGCGTAAGGAGATCGGCGGTCGGCGCGAGGCGCTTGCGGATGACGTCGATGATCTCCGACTTCACGAAAGCGCCCGGCGCATCGCCCATCACCGGATCGCAAACATAGAGCGCGGACGGGTTTGCCGCCTTCACGCGCCTCACGGCGTCGAGCACGATGTCGGCCTGCTCAGGCAGGGCGATGTAGCCGGAGAGGATGTGGCTCACGTCCCGGAGCGCTCCGTCCGCGTCGAGCGCCTCGATCATGGATCGCAGCGTCTCGGCGGCCACCGGCCCGCCGCCGGGCATGCCCCGGTCGGGGCGTCGGCCCAGAAGCGTCGTCGGCAGGGCGATGACCGGTACGCCTAGACGTTCCAGCGCGAAGGCCGCGACCGAATTGCCCACCCGGGCCCCGGCGACTTGCGATTGTAGGGAGAGGACGGCTTTCATGGGAGCGCGGCAGCATTCGCCTGCCGGGCGAATTGTTTCAAGGGAACTGCCGAAATGTCCTCACTGCGCCCCCGCCGGTCCTGCCTCTACATGCCGGGCGCCAACGCCAAGGCCCTGGACAAGGCCCGCAGCCTGCCCGCCGACACGCTCATCTTCGACCTCGAGGACGCGGTCGCCCCCGAGGCCAAGGCCGACGCCCGCGCCGCCGTCGTGGCGACCATGGCGCAGGGCGGCTATGGCAAGCGGGAGATCATCATCCGCGTGAACGCATTGTCGACGCCCTGGGGGCATGACGACGTGAAGGCCGCAGCGGTTGCAAAGCCCGACGGCGTGCTCTTCCCGAAGATCGACAGCGCCGCCGACGTCGAAGCCGCCGACAAGGCGCTCAGCGATGCCGGCGCGCCGGACGCCACCGCCATCTGGGTGATGATCGAGACGCCGAAGTCGATCCTCAATATCGCCGAAATCGCCCGC
>Ga0247843_1004523_pt1 | contig 20658 bp, 18 predicted proteins | sample LaCruzMarch2017__FD_192420 | JGI IMG/M metagenome (GOLD analysis project Ga0247843, IMG submission 192420) | Freshwater microbial communities from meromictic Lake La Cruz, Castile-La Mancha, Spain - LaCruzMarch2017_8m | ecosystem: Environmental > Aquatic > Freshwater > Lake | place: Spain...
GTTCGATTCGGATCGTCGGCATCTCAAAGGCATCGGCGCCGAGTTCCCGGAGGCAGTTCACAAGCTCACCAGCTTGCTGGCGCGTGCGGGTCACGGCGATGCGCTTTCCAAAGAGCGGCAGGGTTTCGAACCAGTTCAGCTTGCCGCGAAGCGACACCACATCGCCAAAAACAGCTACCGCCGGTGCTTTGAATGAAGCGGCTGCGGCTTTCTCCGCGATATCAGCAAGCGTGCCAACAAGCGTTTCCTGCCTCACTGTGGTCGCCCATCGCACCAAGGCAACCGGGGTCTCGGCTTTCATGCCAGCCTCGTGCAAACCAGCCGTGATCGTCGCCAATCGGTCGATTCCCATAAGCATGACCTTGGTTCCCGGCGTGGAGGCGAGAGCTTGGTAATCGATCGAGCTTTCAGCCTTGGTCGGATCCTCATGCCCGGTGAAAATCGTGAGCATGGTATTGTGGGCCCTGTGTGTCACAGGAATCCCCGCATAGGCTGGCCCGGAGATGGCGGATGTGACGCCCGGCACAATTTCAAACCGGCAACCCGCCTCTTGAAGCATCTCGGCCTCTTCTCCGCCCCGTCCGAATAAAAAGGGATCTCCACCCTTGAGACGGGTCACTGTTTTTCCCTCGAGGGTCTTTGCGACGATCAGCGCATTGATCTCCTCCTGCCTGAGCGTGTGTGCGCCGGCTTTTTTACCGACATAGATTTTTTCAACACCGGAGCGCGCGTGGCGGAGAAGTTGGGGATTGCAGAGGTAGTCATAGACAAGCACATCGGCCCGCTCGATGCATGCGCGGCCCTTCAGCGTGAGGAGAAGAGGATCACCGGGACCGGCGCCCACCAGAAAACAAATTCCTTGAGACATGTTGCGTAAAACCCTGCCAGCTTCTGAGTCTTGAAGAAATCCTTTTGATTGCTGGATAATTTCGCACGAGAACCCCATGCTGCTCAAATGCTCGAAGAAATCGAAAAACTTCTCGCCCTCCAAGACCGGGACCAAAAGCTCCGCACCCTCCGACTCGAACTTCAGGCCGTGCCCAACGAGGTCGCATCAAAACAAAAACTCATCGCAGACTCCGCTGCCAGACTTGAACTCTCACGCACGCGAGCCAAAGCCATCGAGGTCGAAAAAAAATCCCTCCAGATTGATGCCGCCGCCAAGCGGGACCAAATCAGCCGTTACAAAACGCAGCAACTTCAGACGCGCAAAAACGAGGAATACACCGCCCTCTCTCACGAAATCTCGAACGCCGAAAAGATCATTTCAGGAATCGAAGACAAGGAGCTCACCCTCATGGAAGAGGCCGACAGCCTCGCACCACAAATCGCGCACGCCGATAAAATCCACACGGATGAAAAAGCGCGTCTGGAGGGCCAGATTGGCCTGCTGCGCGAGAAGGAGGGCAATTTGAAAATTCGCATCGAAGAAGTTCAAAAGAGCCGGTCCACCGCCCTCGAGGGGATCGACGAGGAACTTCTTGAGCGCTACGAGCGTCTATTCGAAACCAAAAATGCGCGCGCTGTTGTGGCCGTCGAGCATGATGTGTGCACGGGTTGCCACATGAAAATCACTGCGCAGACAAGCTTGGCACTTCGCTCCGACAAATCTGTGATCTCCTGCCCGCAGTGCGGCAGGTTGCTCCACCTTCCCGCCTAAGATTCAGGGCTTAAATCCTTGAGGGATGCGCGGCATATGCCTAATCAAGCGATATGCATATTACTTGGCCACTCCTCCTCTTCGCCCTATTCTTGAACCTCCCAGCTCGCGGAGGTGACAAGACCGACAGCTCTGATTCAGCTGAAAACAAGAATTCCACCCAGTCTGCAATGATTTCCGTGGAAGGAGGGATCCTACCCGCGGGTTCCCTGCTCAAAGAGACATTGGTGGAGTCTTTTTCCCTGAGCCGTAGCGAAACAACCTGGGACGAGTGGCAGGCCGTGTGCGCTTTTGCGGAAAAGCATGGATACGACTTGAGGAAAATGCCCTCGAGCGCAGTGTCCGATTATCCTGCACATGGCATCAGTTGGTTTGAGACTCTGAAATGGTGTAATGCGAAGAGCGAAATGGAGGGGCTTCAGCCCGTCTACACCAAGAATGGTGAGATCTATAAAAAGGGGAATTTTATCCCCGGCATCAATCCAAGTGCCGATGGCTACCGACTCCCCAGCGGCGCCGAATGGAGTTGGGCCGCTCGGGGCGGGGTGAAAACTCAAGGATTCACCTACAGCGGGGGCAATGATTTGAACAAGGTCGCATGGAATTGGAACAACTCCGCAGGAGCGAGAGAGGATATGTCGGACGGACGTGGCACTTGGCCTGTGTCGCGCAAAGAAGCAAATGAACTCGGTTTCCACGACATGAGCGGAAATGTAGCCGAGTGGTCGGGCGATGAAGCCAACGGCCCCTTTCGTGGCATCCGCGGTGGAGCATGGTATGGAGCCGCCTCGGACTGCGCGGTAGAACATGTCAATTTCAACAGCGCGGAACTGGGCTCACCTTTCATCGGCTTTCGAACGGCTCGCGGTGGAAAAATTGCGTCAGACCCGTCAAATTCCCCACTTGTTTTTTCAATGGCAGCAGCACTGCCGGCGGGAAAAAACGGCACTCCCTACAGCACCGATCTGCAAGTCCAGGGAGGAGTGCCGCCCATCCATTTTGCGGTTAAAAACAATACTTCCCTTCCCGCAGGCCTTACTTTGGCAAACGGCAAGATTTCTGGAGTTCCCAATACGGCGGGATCGTTCTCTTTTATTTTACTCGCCGAGGATTCCAATCCCTCGCTGCGTAGCACGACAGAACAATCCTTCACCTTGGACATCACTTCGTATGGTCTCGAGGTGAGCTCCTCGCCCGAGGTGATTTCCGGCAAGGTGCAGGAGGCATTGGCCATGACCTTCACGGCCACAGGTGGAGAACCCCCTTTCAAGTGGTCCATCCAGAAGGGGCTTCCTCGAGGGCTGAATCTCGACGCCGGCACTGGGATTCTGAGCGGAAAGCCAATCCAACCCGAAAACTCTATTCTGAATATCCGCGTCGCAGACTCCAAGGGCTTCACCGCAACGCGCTCGATTCCGGTGTCCTTCACCACAGATCCCCTACAGATTTCTCAAACTCCTCCGCCACCTGCCATGGAGGGGGTGGATTTTTTATGGGGACTTGAGGCAACGGGAGGCGTTGCACCCTACAAATTTGCTCTCGCGCCGGGCTCCAAGCTGCCCTCCGGCTTTTATCTCAGTGCCACCAATCGGCAGAACCGCGTTCGTGGAAAATCTAAATCCGAAGGATCGCATACGGTCAAAATCATCGTAACGGATTCCGTCGAGCAATCCGCCGAGCGGGAATTCACGATCAATCTCCTCCCCTACGATCTTGCGATTTCGGACGTTGCCGCACCCATCGAAGCAAAATATGGCGAGCCAATCTCTCAGCAACTCAACGCCACAGGCGGCGTGCCCCCTCTGACTTGGAGTTCATCGACGGAACTTCCACCGGGCATCACATTGAACGCGACGACGGGATTACTTCAGGGAACACCCCTCACTGCGGGTTCATTTGATGTCGTCTTTAAAATCACCGACTCGAACTTCAAATCTGCGACCAAAAATTCAACCCTCCAAATTGCGGTGGATCCGGTTGCCATTACCATCTCGAGCCTGCCGCCCGCCAAGGCGGGAACGCCCTACACAGCGGAAATTTCCACAACAGGAGGGGTGCTTCCTGTTGGCCTCTCCTTAAAAAAAGGCAGCGAACTTCCAACTGGCTTGACACTTGGCAAAGGCAAGATCTCGGGCACGCCATCCACTGCGGGAAGTTTCTCTTTCACCATGGTGGCAGAGGACACAAATGCCTCCGCCAAGTCCCAAGCCGAACAGTCCTTCAGCCTTGAGATTGACTCCTACGGCATGGAGATCAACTCCGAGCCGGTCTTGATTTCAGGGAAGGTCAAAGAACCTCTCACCGCATCCTTCACTGCCACTGGCGGCAAGCCTCCCTACAAATGGTCCGCTACAGGAGAGGTGCCCCGTGGACTTTCGATGAATGCAACGACCGGTGTCTTGAGCGGCACCCCCTCGAACCTCGCAAGCGATACCATCGCGATCCGCCTCACCGATTCAACAGGTTTTCCAGTGACGCGTTCGATTCCCATATCGATCACGGCAGATCCCCTCACCATCTCGCCAGATGCGCCTGCAGCATTCATGGAGGGAGCCGATTTCCTCTGGCAAATCCCAGTCAAAGGCGGTCTCCCTCCTTACAAGGTTTCCCTCGCAGCGGGAAGCAGTCTGCCTCCGGGGCTCTATCTGAGCGAGTATTCGCCACAAGGCCGAATCGTAGGCAAACCGAGCGCCACGGGCTCCTACAGCATCAAAGTCATAGCCAAAGACGCCCTCGCACAGCAGGTCGAAGGAGAAATAAACATCCACATCGCGCCCTACGATCTCACGATTTCCGACATGGCGCCAGTCGAGGCGAAATACAACGAGGCCTTGAAAATAACCCCCAGTGCCAGCGGCGGGGTGCCACCTCTTGTTTGGAGCATTCAAGGAACAACTCCCAAGGGAGTCTCTCTGAACTCCACCAGTGGTGAACTGAGCGGCACACCCTTAAGCGTTGGCACTTTCGACCTCGGTGTAAAAGTGACGGATGCCAAGCGCAAATCCTTCACAAAAAATGTAACGCTCAAAATCACTTCAGACCCACTGGCCATAGCCACAAGCAGCCTCCCCCCTGTCAAGGCCGGGGTGCCATTCAAGGCTGAAATCACAACCGCGGGCGGTATTTTACCCGTGAATCTATCCATGAAAGCCGGTGACAGCCTTCCCGCAGGACTGAAACTGGCCAAAGGCATCATTTCGGGCACGCCCTCGGCGGCAGGCAGTTTCACCTTCAGCGTCGTCGCGCAGGACTCGAATGTTCCCACGCAATCCCATGTTGAGCAGACCTACAGCTTGGACATCCCATCCTACGGAATGGAGATCGCCGCGGATCCGGCATTGATTTCGGGCAAGGTCAGAGAACCCCTCAGCGTCAAATTCAGCGCCACTGGCGGCGAAGCCCCCTACAAATGGTCTGCAAGCGGCGACTTGCCAAAGGGCCTTTCGCTGGATGCCACCATGGGCACTCTTTCAGGCACGCCCAGCGAGCTTAAAACAGGCACCCTCATGGTTCGCGTTTCGGATGCAACAGGATTCCCATCCACGCGCTCCATTCCGATTTCCATCACAACCGATCCCGTGGAAATCATCCATGAACCCGCGCCAGAAGCTCGTTCGGGAGTGGACTTCAAATGGTCATTTCAAGTCAAAGGGGGGCTCTCTCCGCGTCCACTCAGGCTTGATTCGGAGAGCACCCTGCCTCCGGGACTTTACTTGAGCTTCAACGCCACCTCCGCACGCATCCAGGGAAAACCCCGCAGCGTGGGAACATTCCCTTTCACATTGGTCGCCGAGGATGCTGGACCCGAGCCCGTGAAAAAAGAGCTCGTTCTGGTTATCTTGTCCAAGACGCCCGAAATCCCTGAGGCTCCGCTACCCGTGGCCATCACGACGCAATCGCTGCCGCCGGCCCGGTTGGGCGCGCCCTACAACCACCTTCTCGATTTATCGGGCGGAATCCCACCGCTGAAACTCTCGCTCAAGGCCGAAAGCCAGCTTCCTCCGGGCCTCCTGCTCGTGAAAGATCGGCTCAGTGGCACCCCATCAGCCGCTGGCAATCACACCTTCACCCTCGTGGCAACAGACATGCAAGGATCGAAATCCGAAGCCACACTAACCCTCGTGGTGAACGGGAAGCCACTGCAAATCGCAGGGCCGCGGAATGCGAAGGGCGAGGAATTGAAGCCTTTCAGCGCCGAACTCCGCGTCAAAGGAGGCCAGGCTCCGTATACTTGGTCAACCCGCGCCGCCCTTCCAGCAGGACTCACACTGAATGCATCGACTGGCATCCTCTCGGGTCAACCAGCCTTGGGCACGGCAGGCAACCATTCTGTGGCCGTGCAAGTGAAGGACGCGAATGCGCAAGGTGCTGCAGGGCTTTTGACTTTCACTTTGGTTGCCAGCGAATCTCTGGTCATTCAGGAGGCATCTCTCCCAGCGGCCATAGTCAACAGCCCCTATCGGGCAAAAATCACTGCCAATGGCGGAGCCGACTCAGCACTCCGTTGGAGCCTTGAATCAGGAAAGCTTCCGCCGGGCCTTACGCTCAATGCGGCAGCTGGCGAAATCACCGGAACCCCAACTCAAAAGGGGGCCGAGCGTATCGTTCTCAAGGTGGAGGATTCTTCAGGCAACTCGTGTGTTCAGACTTTTTTGTTGAGTGTGATTGTGGAATTCAATCCAGGCATGGTTTTTGTGCTGGGCGGAAAGCTCCCTGCCGCTTCTCCACTCGGAAATCAAACGGTGGCGGACTTCTACCTTAGCCGTTATGAGCTCACATGGGGTGAGTGGAAAAAAACCTGCATGAACGCCTCGGCCAGAAATTACGAAATCTCAGCGTCAGGAAAGGGAGATGCCGACGACCACCCGGTTCGAAATGTCACCTGGCAGGACTCGGTGAAGTGGTGCAACCTCAAAAGTGAAAACGAAGGACTGACTCCCGTTTACACTGTCAAAGGTGCCATCTACAGATCCGGCCAAGAAATACCCGAAGCCAATCCCAACGCCAATGGTTACCGTCTCCCGACAGAGCTCGAGTGGGAGTGGGCGGCCAGAGGTGGTGTTTCCTCGAGGGGCTTCAGCTTCAGCGGGGCGAACGAACTTGATTCTGTGGCTTGGCATGTGGGAAACAGTGCTGCTGTTGGAACACATGCCGTCGGGTCAAAGCTGGCAAATGAACTCGGTCTCCAAGATATGAGTGGGAATGTGCAGGAGTGGTGCTGGGACGCCCACAAAGACTACCGGCGCGTGCGCGGCGGCAGCACCAAGGACAATTCGTTTGCCTGCGCGATGACAAACAGCGATTTCACCATTCCCAACAGGGCATCTGAAAATACCGGCTTCAGGCCGGCACAGACTTTTAAAAAATAGGGCAGCTCCGCCCCTCAACTCAAGGTCTTGAGAAAAGGCGCAACGACACAGGACAGCGCAGGAATCGAAAACAGGGCGAGGATGAAAATTTCAAGAATCATGGACCAACTTAAAACTGGTTTTTTCCTTTGCAACCATCGGACATGAGATTTTTCCCTCCCCTCGCAGAGGGCAGGAATGAGGCCCCTGAAACTCGCCGCCCTTCGGTCAGCGTTGAAAGCGTGCGAAAAGAAGATTTTTCCTTTTTGCACAGGCCTGTCTAAAGTTTGCCGCCTATGCTCAAAACTGGAATCGTAGGGCTCCCAAATGTGGGAAAATCCACTCTCTTCAACGCCGTCACTCGCACACGCAAGGCCCAGGCGGCCAATTTTCCCTTCTGCACGATCGAACCGAATGTCGGGATCGTGAGCGTGCCTGACGACCGCCTGCAGAAGCTCGCCGATCTCTCAAAGTCCGAAAAAATCCTCCCAGCCGCGATTGAGTTTGTCGATATCGCCGGGCTTGTTGCCGGAGCCAGTGAGGGCGAAGGGCTTGGAAACCAGTTCCTGAGCCACATTCGCGAGGTGGATGCCATTATTCAAGTCGTGCGTTGTTTTGAGAGCGAGGACATCCACCATGTGTCCGGCGCGGTGGATCCCGTTCGTGATATCGAAGTCATTAACACCGAACTCATCCTTGCCGACCTTGGAGCCCTCAAAAAACGTGCCGAGCGAAACCAAAAGGGCGCTCGTAGCGGAGACAAGGTGGCGAAGGCCGAACTCACGCTGGCGGAAAAACTGATGCCACACATGGACTCCGGCAAACCCGCGCTCACAGCCGATCTCAGCGCTGAAGAAAAAGAGCTCATGCGCGGATTTTTCCTTCTCACCTCCAAGCCGACACTCTTCGCCTGCAATGTCGGGGAGAATGATCTTTCAGACCTCAATGGCGATTCCGCCGCAGCCAAACATGTAAGGGCTGTGCGCGAGTATGCTGCCAAGCACCTCGGGTGTGAAGCCGTGGTGATTAGCGCCCAGATAGAAAGCGAGCTTGCCGAACTCCCAGCGGAAGAGGCTGCGGAGTTTCTTGCAGGCTTGGGCGTCAACGACAGCGGAGTGAGCCAACTCATTCGCGCTGCTTACCATCTCCTCGGACTTCGCACTTATCTCACAACAGGCCCCAAGGAAACCCGGGCATGGACGATCAACGCCGGTGATAAGGCCCCGGCCGCGGCAGGCGTCATCCACAGCGATTTTGAGCGGGGCTTCATAGCAGCACAGATCGTTTCCTTCGTGGATCTCATAGCACTCGGTTCGGAAGCCAAGGCTCGCGAGGCGGGCAAACTCCGGCTTGAGGGCAAGGAATATGTCGTCCAAGACGGAGATGTGGTGGAGTTTCGCTTCAATGTCTGATCTCTCGGAGTAGAGATAAAGGGCTTGCCCTTGATTTAAGCTGCGATTTTGTCCGGTCTATCAATAGGTCGGAAACGAAAGCGTTCAGCGTATGCCCCGCCATTGTGCTTGCGGCAACACTTGATACACGCCGCCTTGCGGCGGAGCGCCCTGACACGGGACATGATCGTCGAGCAGTGCGGACAGGCGTAAAAAAACTTGCGAGTGATACGGCGGCGCTTGAAAGGAAGCTCATGGCAACGCGCTTCGTTGGGGATTCCGAGGTCGGCACAAGCTTGATGCCACTCCTCGCCATGCGCATCGATACGCGAGCGACCGGCACGGTGCTTGGCTAAAAGATGAGCCAACTCGTGGCGGAGTGTCCGCTGAACCTCAGCGGAGGAGACCTCAAGCAGCTTGGGATTTAAAACCACCATGCGATCCCTCCAAACCGCGAGGCCTGCCGTGGTGAGAAGACCGGGATTCCAGAACACTCGGACTTGCAGGTTCCGGCAGCCTACGGATTTGAGCAATTGATTGGCAAAGTCCTCCAAGAGCGGGTCGTGACGCAATCGCGTCTTGCGCTTTGGGACCACAAGATCATCCGGAGAGGAACGCACGCGCCGCATGACGGAACGGCCAAAATCCATGACGAGTTGTTTGTATTTCACGCGGCCAAGGCGGGTTGAAGTTTGGCGACCCGCCCGACAGCGGCGGCAGCGAAATCGATATCATCCTCGGTGGTGGCATGACCTGCCGAGAAACGCACTGTGGCCAAGGCAGTCCGCGAATCAACCCCCATGGCGATGAGGACATGCGAGGGCTGTATCGAGCCAACCATGCAGGCAGATCCGCTGGAAACACAAACGCCCTCCAAGTCGAGTCCCATGAGAAGAGCTTCGCCGTCGGCTCCAGGGAAGCTCACATTCAGGGTGTTCGGAAGCGAGTGCGCGGGATCTCCGTTTCGGACTGCATGGGGACAAGAGGAAAGAATACCCTGCCAGAGTCTTTCTCGGAGGGCCGCAAAGCGGTCGGCATCCTCGGCGCAACGGGAGGTTGAGACTTCGGCAGCGGCAGCCATTCCCACAATCGCGGCGACATTTTCTGTTCCGGGACGACGGGAGTTTTCATGTGATCCCCCGTAGACCGTGCGAGAAAGCGCAATGCCGGCACCAAGATAAAGGGCACCCACGCCTTTGGGGCCGTAAAACTTGTGGGCGGCAATCGAAATGGCCGAGAGCCCTGCCAATTTCGCAGAGACAGGAATCTTCCCGAAGGTCTGCACGGCATCCGTATGAAAAAACACACCGCGCTCGAGGCAAACGGCAGCAATGTCGGCAAGGGGTTGCAGGGCACCCGTCTCGTTGTTCGCATGCATGATGGATACGAGGGTGGTCTCCTTGCGAATGAGACGGGCCAGAAACTGCGGATCAACAATCCCGTAAGAGTCGACCGGCAGAATCGTTACCTCAAAGCCTTCAAAATGCTGCAAGTGCTCTGCGGCATGGAGCACGGCATGGTGCTCGACGGCGGAGATGATCATATGCTTACCCCGCACAGCATGTGCGCGAGCGATACCGATGAGACCCAAGTTGCAGGACTCCGTGCCACCGCCGGTAAAAATAATCTCATGCGGCTTCGCCCCAAAAAGGACGGCCAGACGATCACGGGCATCATCCACTGCCGCCCGCGCGATTCGACCGGCGGAGTGAATGGATGAGGGATTGCCATAGTCCCCATCGAGAAAAGGCAGCATGGCCTCCTTGGCCTCCCGAGAGAGCGGTGTCGTAGCGTTGTGATCTAAATAAACCATTCGATTTCGTCGGATGCGGTGCGTTTTGATTTACTAACGATACGCAATTGTTTCTCTTCGTAAACCACCAGTGAATCTGGAGGAACACTCTGCATGAGGAAAACGTTGGCACCAATGGTGCTACGAGCACCAATCAATGTCTCGCCACCCAGAATGGTGGAATTAGGATAGATGGTTACGCGATCGCCGACCTCGGGATGGCGTTTCCCGCCCTTAACAATCTGGCCCGAATCGTCTTTGGCAAAGCTCCGAGCCCCGAGGGTGACGCCGTGGTAGAGTTTTACCCGTTTTCCAATACGGCATGTCTCGCCAATGACGACACCCGTGCCGTGGTCGATGAAAAAATATTCCCCGATTTCTGCGCCGGGATGGATGTCGATGCCGGTTCGTGTGTGAGCCCACTCAGTCATCATTCGCGGCAGAAGTGGGACACCCTGGCGATAGAGCACATGGGCGCATCGCTGGATCGCGATGGCTTCAATGAAAGGGTAGGAGAGGATGATTTCTTCGCTACTCACCGCCGCGGGATCGCCTTCGTAGGCGGCAAGAATATCAGTTCGCAACAACTCGCGCACACCAGCGAGAGTCCCGAGAAAGCGTATCAGAACTTCATTGGCAAGGGATGCCGAGCCAGAGGGATTCTTAACCGAGAGGCTTTTTTCAATTTGATCTTCAAACTGCAAAGCAAGTGCCCGCAGGCGATCCGTGGTGATCTCTGCCAGTTCATTTTTATGAATCGGGCGCTCGTCGTGAAAACCTGGAAATAAAAATTGCAGCAACTGCTCACAAAGATTGTCCAGTGCGCGTTTAGAAGGCAGATTGTGACGATCCGTATTATTCAATCCTCCCACTGCCTCATAAGAAGCAAGAATCCCCTGGGCGATCTCATCCAATCTCCATTGCATGGAGACAATGCTATGCTTTTGCGGGCCCGTGTTGCGAGCTATTTGGGTGTTCTATCAATGGCAAAGGACCAAAAAAAACGCGCCGAACGAATTCGGCGCGTTTCTGAGATTTTAGCGGAGCAGTTTGTTAGTTCGCTGAAACTGGCACCACATTGACGCGGCGTCCGCTGCGATCGAATTTCACATGACCGTCTACAAGCGCCCAGATTGTGTAATCGCGACCGAGACCCACATTGCTGCCGGGCTCAAATTTGGTTCCGCGTTGGCGGAGGATGATATTTCCAGCGATGACGGATTCACCGCCGAATTTTTTGACACCGAGACGCTTGCTAACACTGTCGCGTCCGTTTTTGACACTGCCTTGTCCTTTTTTATGAGCCATAGAAAGTTACTTGGTTGAGATGGATTCGATTTTAAGAGTGGTGAGGCGGCGGCGGTGGCCGACCGTGCGGTGGTAGCCCTTGCGGCGACGGAATTTGAAGGCGATAACTTTGTCGTCTTTGAATTGATCGACGACCGTGACTTTCACCGAAGCGCCCTCGACAAAAGGTGCGCCGACATGGAGATTGGTTCCGTCCGAAACAAGAAGGACTTCAGAGATTTCGATTGCCGCACCGGGCTCGACATCGAGTTTCTCGACCTCAATCTCGTTTCCGGACTCGACGCGGTATTGTTTCCCGCCTGTTTGAATAACTGCGTATGACATAAAATGATTTCCTTTGGAAGAAGGGTGAGTGAAGATGAAGAGACGAATTTTTTTTGCAAGAGTAAAAATGCGGTTCACCAAAAAAAGATGCGGTCACAAATGAAACGCCGCGTTTTAGTATTGGGTTCCCACGGTCGGCTCGCAGGCTCTCTGCTCGAGTATTGGTCGGGCATGGATCATGTGATTGGTCTGGCGCGCCCCGCGTTGGATGTGGCGGATGGAACCGCACTTCGGCAACTGCTCCGCGACTACGAATTTGATGTGGTTGTGAATGGAACTGGCCTGACGAATGTCGATCGCTGTGAGTCGGCAAGGGATGAAGCTTGGCGGGTCAATGTGCTGGCTCCGGAAATCATGGCCGAGTGCGCCTCTCAACGCGGGGCCCGACTGATCCACTTCAGCACGGACTATGTTTTCGATGGACTCCAGCGCGAGCCCCATTCCGAGGCGGATGTCCCATCTCCACAAGGTTGGTATGGAACAACGAAGCTGGAGGGGGAGGAGCGCGTCTTGCAATGTGACCCTCGCCATATCGTCGCAAGAGTTTCGTGGGTTTTTGGCCCTGCGAAACCCTCTTTTGTGGATACCCTCATCGATCGGGCACGGCTCGAAGATCGTGTGGAGGCCATCGCGGACAAATTTTCCTGCCCGACTTCGGCGACGGATGCCGCCGCTTGGATTGAGTGTTTTTTTGATTCCAGCATAAGCGGCGGCCTCTATCACCTCTGCAACAGCGGATCCTGCTCTTGGCACGAGTATGGAGTGATGGCTTTGCAACTCGCAGCCAACGCCGGAATAAAACTGCGCACGACGGAGGTAGATCCGATACGACTTGCGGACATGAAACAATTCATTGCACCGCGCCCCGTTTTCTCGATGCTTTCGACGCACAAATTCGCAGCGGCGACCGGCATCACACCCCGCCATTGGCATGAGGCCCTGCGAGATTACATCCATAAAAAATATGCACCGATTTCATCTTCGACCTGAAAACTGGGAAGCCGCCATACTTGATGCGGACGAGGCCCACCATTGTTTGAATGTCCTCCGCCTCTCCGTGGGCGATCGCGTGACGGTCTTCGACGGAGCAGGACGCGAGGGGCAAGCGGTCATCGAATCCGCCAGCGGGTCCAAGGCGAAGCTGAAAATTTCATCCACCTCGACGACGCCTGCCCCACCCTGCGCGATCACACTGGCTCAGGCTGTGCCGAAGGGCAAAAACATGGATCTCATCGTTCAAAAGGCCGTGGAACTGGGCGCCGCGCGTATCGTGCCGCTTCTCTCGGCCCGCACCGTGGTTCAGATTGATTCCGGAGATGCGACCAAGAAGAAAGAAAAGTGGAGCGCCATCGCGCTGGAGGCCTGCAAGCAATGCGGTCAAAACCGCCTACCTGAAGTTGCCGAGCCAATGACTCCCAAGGCATTTGCCGAGCGTTTGGAAAAAGGCGACCTGCATCTTATAGCCTCACTCCAACCCGATGCGCGCCCCCTCAAAACCGTCTTGAAAGAACACGGCAAGACGCCAAACCAAGTGACGATATTTGTCGGGCCCGAGGGGGATTTTACACCTGCGGAAATCGCGCTCGCCAAAAGCCACGGGTGCCAGCCCATTACACTCGGGCCGATCATTCTGCGCACCGAGACCGCTGCTATTTATTGCCTGAGCGTGCTAGCCCACGAGTTGTTCAGCCCCCAAGAGGCGTAGGCAGAGGCTCGCCCAACATTGGAGGCAAAGGCTCTGGAGTCGATTCAATCTCTATGGGTTCAGGCGTGGGCGTTGGCATGGGACGCACGATCTGCGGCGGACTCGCCCGCGTGGGGCCCAACTTCCGAAGGATCGGCTGAAAATAAAACCAAGCCGCGAGCAGCAGGATCGGCCAGAAAATGGCGACGAATGAGAGAGTCAATGCCAGCGAAGCCTTTCGCGAAACGGCGCCTGTCTGCACACGCGCGAGTTCACGCTCCTTCTCTGCGATTAACTCCACGCAAGCGAGTCGTTCAGCAGACCTCTCGCGAAAGGTCGGTGCGATCGTCTTGAGCCTCTCCAGAGAATATTTGGCGAGTCCCGTGCGCGCATTGTCCACAAACTCAAAGTCGGGTTCCTGCATGGATCAGGGAACTCAAACAGGCACGGGGTGTCATGGGAAAGATTTTCCGTTCCAACTCGGCAGTGGGCTCATTCAGCAAGTGCAAAGAGGAGGGGTCTCATTTGCATTGGTTGAAGAATGATCCACATACCCAAAGCATAAAGCCCGCACGCAACGAGTGCCGAAGGTAAAAAGGCCCACAAGGAATTCTTACCAGAAGTGATGAGAGTTTTTTTCCACAGAAGCCAAAGAGTGAAAAGACAACCGACATTGGCAGAGGCGGCCAAGGTCATCAGAAGGACCAGAGCGGCTATAGCCGGGCACCTAGAGTATTCACCAAGAGCAGAGCGCTCCCAAACGTGGTAGGAATATCCAAGCAACAGCGAGGTGAAGTTCGGGCATGTATAGAAAATTTGATCGGCCTACTTGCGATCGCTTCAGCTCTTTGACATCCGCAGGATTTTCTCAAACGCGGCCTTTGTCAGTGGCATGACACTCAACCTCGACTGCTTCAGGAGGCCGATTTCCGCGAGCGCAGGCTCAGCCTTGACTTCCTCCAACGAGACATGGCGGTCCAGTGCCTCATAAGGTTTCAAGTCCACACAGGACCAGTCGCCCTCGGATGCCGTTGCATCGGGATACGCGACACGCGCGACCTCCGCGATCCCAACGACACATTTTCCCGTGACACTGTGGTAATAAAGCACACGGTCGCCAAGTCCCATGGCACGAAGATAATTTCGCGCTTGAAAATTTCTGACACCAGTCCAAGCCGTCATGCCATCCCTCCGAAACTCTTCCCACGCGTAGGCCGTGGGCTCTTGTTTGACGAGCCAGTAGTTCATTCGGCTTTGCTAAAATGAAATGGCCCGAATATCAAAGGACTTCTCCAAGAAATGTCACAAAAAGGTCTTTTCATCACATTCGAAGGTTCCGAAGCCTGCGGAAAATCTACGCAGATCAAAATGCTTGCCGAAAGCCTCCGAAAATCAGGACACGAACCACTTCTTTTACGCGAACCTGGTGGGACTGTGGCAGGAGAAGCGATTCGGCATCTCCTGCAGCATGCGCCAGAGGGCGAGGCACTGACTCCTGAAGCCGAGTTGCTCTTGTTTGCAGCGAGTCGTGCCCAACTGGTTCGAGAAAAAATCCTTCCCGCACTGGCTGCCGGGCGCATCGTTATTTGTGATCGTTTTCTGGATTCGACCACCGTCTATCAAGGTGTGGCCCGGAGGATTCCCGCGACAGACACTGCCCGCATCAATGCGTTTGCGGTCGGAGAATGCATGCCTGATATCACATTTCTACTCGATCTTGATCACGAGACTTCCGTGGCACGCATGCAGTCTGCAAACCGTAAACTCGACCGAATCGAGCGCGAGTCGGGCGATTTTTTTCAAGCTGTTCGCAATGGATATTTGTCACTTGCCAATGAAAATACTGACCGGATCGTGCTGCTTGCGGCATCCCAACCAGCCATCGAAATCGCTGCAACGATTCGAAAGACAGTGCAAGCCATGGGCAGAGTTAAATGGGTTTAGATGAAGCCTTCATTGTTGACGAGCGGGTAGGCCAACAAGATGCGGAGAAGAGTTTTGAGACTTCGGCACCAAGAGCGCGGACACTCTGGCGCAAACCGAAATTTTCAAGAGATGGAGCCATTTTCCTCCTCCACGACCTCAGGGGCAACGGCGCGGAGAGCTTTTTGAGCGGCGCGGGTAATCCAGACGGTGACCGCGAGGGTGAAGGCAAGTTCCGCTCCGTAGATCGTCCAGGCCCCTGGACCTTGGTTGAGACCGCCTTTGGCAGCCGCACCGATGACCGCCCCACCATAGGCATAGGCAGCACTGACAGGCAGGAAGCCGAGCCATGAGGCGACAATGTAGCGCCAAAAATTAATGCGTGAGAGGCCGAAGGCGCAGCTCACCAAGCTGTGGGGCAAGATAGGAGAGATGCGGGTAAGGATGATCATTTTCCAGGCGTCTTTGGTAGCCACATGATTAAGAGCGTGAAATTTTTTACTTTTGGCGAAACGGCTCTCCATCCAATTGCGGAGCAGATATCGGGTCGAGAGGAAATTGGCGAGCGCCCCTCCGATAGATGCTATCGAGACGAGGAGCGTGCCCCCCCAGAATCCATAGACCGCGCCGGCGCCGAAGCTGAGCACAGAACCGGGCAAGAAAAGCACACAGGAGAGGGTGTATAGAATGACGAACCAAACCCAGCCGATGGGACCTGTCTGCTCAATCCAGACCATGACCTCACTCATCCAGGCTGTCCATTGATCAAACATGCAAGACAGACAAAACAGGCAAAGATAGGGATCGTGCGTTCTGGCCAGAAACAACCAACACCTCCCCCCGCATTGTGGGGAACACTTCGCTGGCGTTTCTAAATCCGGAGCGCCCGGCGGTTCTTATCACGAGAGTTTTTTCTCCAGAATCTCTCCAGCGAGACTGGGGTTGGCTTTGCCTTTGGAGAGCTTCATGACTTGGCCTTTAAGGAAATTGAGCGCTGAGATTTTCCCGGCCTTGAAATCGGCAACAGAGCCCGGATTGGCAGCGATGGCTTGATCGACAAAAATCTCGATCGCGCCGGTATCACTTTCCTGTTTGAGACCTTTTTCCTCCACGATCACAGAAGCGGGTTTTCCCGAGCTGAACATCTCGGCAAAGACTTCCTTGCCCTGTTTGGAATTGATCGCGCCAGAGTCGATGAGATTCACGAGCTCATCGAGAGCATGAGGCGCGACGGGGCACTCGGCGATACCCACGGAAGCCGATGAGATGGCGCTTTGGAGATCATTGAGAATCCAATTTGCGATGTTCTTTGGCTTTTTGGCTCCGCGAGCCGCAGTCTCGAAGTAGGCAGCAAGTGCGAGGTCGTTGGCCAGCACAGAGGCATCGTAGTCGCTCACCCCAAACTCACTCACGAAGCGTGCGCGTTTTTCCCATGGCAACTCGGGCTTGCGGGAGCGGGCGGCCTCGACAAGCGAGGCGGTTTTCACAGGCAGAAGATCGGGATCTGGAAAGTAACGGTAGTCATGCGCGCTCTCTTTGATGCGCATGAGGGTCGTCTCACTGCGGGTGTCATCCCAGCGGCGTGTCTCCTGCTGAAGGACTGCCCCGCCGCGCAGGGCCTCGATCTGGCGTGGAATTTCGAAAGCAAGGGCACGGCGCACCCCAGAGATGGAATTGAGATTTTTGACCTCGATCTTGGTTCCAAATTTTTCGGTGCCGACAGGGCGGACCGATACATTGACATCGCAGCGGAGTTGTCCTTTCTCCATGTCGGCGTCACTAATGCCGCCATAGATCATGACCTGCTGGAGCACTGTGAGGTAAGCAAAGGCTTCTTCGGGAGAGGAAATATCAGGCTCGCCAACGATTTCGAGTAGCGGAGTGCCAGCACGATTGAAGTCGATGCCAGTAGCTGTCTCCATGTGGAAGCTCTTGGCGACATCCTCCTCAATGTGTATGCGAACGAGGCGGGCCTTTTTGTCCTTGGTGGCAATAGTTTTTTGGGCGTCCTTCGGGTAGGCCAAATCGTGAAGAGGCACAGTGCCGCCGAGGCAGAAGGGCATGTCATATTGGCTGATCTGATAATTCTTCGGCATATCGGGGTAGAAATAGTTTTTCCGGTCGAACTTGCAGACAGGTCCGATCTCGCAGCCAAGCATGAGCCCAGCGAGCGCGGTGAGCTTGAGCGCCTCCTCGTTCATGACAGGCAGAGCGCCGGGCATCCCGAGGCAGACCGGACAGACATTGGTATTGGGCTCAGCGCCATATTCCACCGCACAGGAGCAAAACATTTTGCTGCGGGTCTTGAGCTGGACGTGAACTTCGAGGCCGATGGTGACGATGTAATCTGTCATGGTATCTTTTTTGGAGAGGGTGAATTTTGCTTGGGTGGCATGGCGTAATCGAGAGCTTTTTCGAGATCAAGAGCCATAACGAGTTTTTGGAGCGACGGATCGGTGGCGGCATTCAAAACAGTGCGGCTCTGGACGAGGACGAGAAAATTTTTGTTCTCGGCGGATTGCACGACCACGGGATCCTGGAGCAAGGCCTGCATACGGGGATGGCTAATAATTTCCTGCATCTCAGGGTAATCGAGAAAGCGCATCATGGCGTCTTGATTTTTGGATAGCTGTCCAAGCCGCGTCAGGTGGTCGTAGGTCTCCGAGGGAAGGATGTCGATAAATTCAACGATGTCTCCCACTGGCCCCATCTCAAGGGAGTCCTTAAGCGTTGCGAAAGTGCGGTTCGCAGCGGAGGCGTCCTGGGATTTTTGCTCGGCCATGCTGGATTTCGCAAGAGCACCGCAAGTGCGAATGATCGAGACCGTGCCCCAGAGAATGAAGAGTCCGGTAAGAAGTCCGAAAACCGCGCCGCCCGCACCGAATGTCCAGCGGACAAGGCCAGGAGGCTGTTGCGAGGTTCGCTTGAAAAGAACAGCACTGAGAAAGAGGCATACGGCTAAAACAAGCAGGGCCGCAGCCGCGCCGCTGAGCAAGCCTGCAAGGAAAGCGACCCCTGGAAGAACGACACCAACCACAGCACCAACGGTCTGCCCGACCAGCATGCCAATGAGGCCCGATGCCACGAATGCCCCAAAATGCAGGCCACTGCGTATGAGGCCACGCCGCCAGCCAGCGTAGATTTCCCAAAGCATAAAAACTGCCGCACCGTAGAGCAGGACATTTTGCCAGAATGGAGAACCGAGATCGGACATGCCTTGGCGGATTACCTTGGCAGGCAATCCTGAGCGCGCTGGCGGAGGGCATGGTCTACCAGCACCAGAGCCGTCATAGCCTCGACCATAACCACGGCACGAGGCAAGACGCAGGGATCGTGGCGCCCTCGGGCAGCCAGCATGGAATCCTCACCGCTGGTGGTCACAGTGGCCTGAGGCTTGGAGATGGTCGCTGTGGGCTTAAAGGCCACACGAAAAATGAGCGGCTCACCGTTGCTGATACCACCTTGAACTCCGCCAGAGCGGTTCGAGGTGGTGTGCACGGCTCCATCACGCATCGTGTAAGCGTCGTTATGCTCCAGACCGGTGAGAAGAGTTCCTTCAAAACCGGAACCTACCTCAAATCCCTTCGTAGCCGGCAGGCTGAGCATCGCCTTAGCGAGATCGGCTTCGAGACGATCGAAGACTGGTTCACCGAGGCCGAGGGGCATTCCTCGCACAGTGGCATCGATCACCCCCCCCACGCTATTCCCCTCACTGCGGATTTTTTTAATGCGAGCGATCATGGTATCTGCCGCCTCGGCATCAGGGCACCTCACTGCGTTCGATTCGATGTTGGCCATTGTAACTAAAGACGCATCGACCTTCGACTCGATATCGTGAATGCGCGACACCCACGCAAGAATTTCTATTTCAGGAAAAAGAAGCTTCAGCACTTTTTTCGCAACGGCAGCCGCAGCCACGCGCCCAATCGTCTCACGCGCAGACGAGCGCCCCCCACCCTCCCAATTGCGAATCCCATATTTCGAGTGGTAAGTAAAATCAGCGTGTGATGGGCGGAAATGCGTTTCCATCTCGCTGTAGGCTTCGGGGCGCGCGTCGGTGTTTGGCACAAAAATCGATATCGGCGTGCCCAGCGTGACGCCTTGAAAAACGCCTGAGAGGATTTTGCAGACGTCTCCCTCCTTGCGCGGCGTGACGATATCGCTCTGCCCGGGTCGGCGGCGATCGAGGTCGGGCTGGATATCCGCCTCAGAAAGCGGAAGCCGAGGCGGGCAGCCATCAATTACCACACCCACACCACCGCCATGGGATTCCCCCCAGGTTGAGATACGAAAAAGAGTTCCAAAGTTGCTGGCCATTGTGCCTCCCAAAAAACCAGAACTCGGGCGGGGGATCACGCCAATTATTCAAGCGGGACGGGAAGTGGGGTGATCGACGGGACTCGAACCCGCAACATCCAGGACCACAACCTGGAGCTCTGCCATTGAGCTACGACCACCATTGAGAAGAAACGGCGCACGCACCATCGAGCGAAAAAATCGGCGGGCAGAGGAATTTTGTCAATCCCGATCTTGGACAGAACACTGGCGCAGAATCGCAGCCAAGTCCTTTGCAGCCCACTGGCCGAAGACATTTGGCTCGTGGAGCCAGCCATAGTTGAATAAGGAACCACAACTCCCAAGGACGACACGCGAGGCCATGCCCAACGGGCCCATGCCCATGACCGCGAGAGGTAGGCGGCTCAGCGAAAACAAATCCAGCAGACGGGCGACATCCGCAGGCGTTTCGGTATGGGCTGCGATTTTCACAGCACTGGCACCCTGATCCTCTGCGCGAAGAATAATATCGCGCAGGCGTGAAAGCGTGGGGGTTTTATTAAAATCGTGGAATGAGCCCATCACAAGCACGCCACGGGCATTGGCCTGACTCACGACCGAACGCAGAGGCACCAGTGAACGCACTTCGATATCCACGATGTCGGCCGCCAGGATAAGCGCCAGGAGCAAGTCTCTCCTCGCAGCCGTTGACATCGAGTTCTTACCACCTTCGGCGGGATGCCGGGCTGTAACGATCCACGGGAACTTTGATTTCGGAATTTCGTATCCAAGGCAGTCTCCTCGCCATTCCAAAAAATCAACGGCTCCGTGCGGTAAACGCAAAGCCTTCAGGCAAGCCTCATACGAGTCTACAATACCCACCACCGATCCAGACCTTGGTGCCGGAAGTATGGTGTTGCGTTTGTTCTTGGTATCCGTATTTCTTGCGGATT
>Ga0247843_1004524_pt1 | contig 20656 bp, 18 predicted proteins | sample LaCruzMarch2017__FD_192420 | JGI IMG/M metagenome (GOLD analysis project Ga0247843, IMG submission 192420) | Freshwater microbial communities from meromictic Lake La Cruz, Castile-La Mancha, Spain - LaCruzMarch2017_8m | ecosystem: Environmental > Aquatic > Freshwater > Lake | place: Spain...
TCTTCTGCAAGCTCAAGGACTTCAAGCGTATCGCCATGCGCAGCGACAAGACCGACCGGAGCTTCGCCGCGATGATCTACATCGCCACCGCCGTCATCCATTCCCGATGAATCTCAACAGGCCCTAGTCCAGGCATGCGGCGCGCGACGCCCCTTGACGGGATGCACCTGTAACGGCCAACTACGTATGCGTTGATGCCCTGCGCGGACAGGCAGGCGCAGCGTGGCAATGCGACAGAACAAAGTCGTGACGTGGCCCGCCAGCATGGCGGTGTCCCGGACGCGGATGGGAGAAACGGGGATGATGTGGGGCAAACGCTCTCTTCTCGGGTTGGCCGGCGCTGCCGCGCTCGCCCTTGGCTTGGCCGCGCCGGCTGCGGCGCAGACCCAGCCGCCGATCCGGATCGGCATTCTGGTCGCCCTTGAAGGCGCCTTCGCCGCTGGCGGCGCGGACGGCGTCCGCAATGTCGAGCTGGCACTGCGCCAGGTGAACAACATGGCCGGTGGCCGCCGGATCGAGACGATCGTGGCGCCGACCGACACCCGCCCCGACACGGCGGTGCGCCAGGCGCGCAAGCTGATCGAGCAGGACCGCGTCGACCTGATCATCGGCCCGCTCTCGGGTTCCGAGGGCATCGCGATCCGCGACTATGCCAAGACCATTCCGGACCGCACGATCATCAACGGCATCTCCGGTGCGCTGGAAATGACCTGGGTTGATCCCGCGCCGAACGTGTTCCGCTTCAACCTGGATGGCGCGCAGTGGGGTGCCGGCCTTGGCAGCTATGTGGTGCGAAACCGCGGCTGGCGCCGGATCGCCACCGTCTCGGCCGACTATTCCTTCGGCTACACCAACTTCCTGGGCTTCGCGGCCGATTTCTGCCGCGCCGGTGGCACCATCGTGCAGCGCTTCTGGGTGCCGCTGGGTGCCAGCGACTTCGGCGGCGTGATCGCGCAGCTGCCCGACAATATCGACGCCGTCTATCTCGGCCTCGGCGGCACGGATGCCATCAACTTCCTGAACCAGTGGCAGCAGGCGGGCGCCGGCACGCGCATCATCGGCGGCACCATCATGGCCGACCAGACGGTGCTGACCTCGCGCGGCCGCGCGCGGAATGCGCTGGTGGGTGCCCTCACCTCCGGCCCGCTGGCCGAGGACAACCAGGATCCGGCGTGGCGCACCTATGTCCGCCAGTATCAGGAAGCCTTCCCGGCGGCGCAGCGCTTCCCCTCGCCCTCGCTGTTCGGCACCGGCTACTACATCGCGACCCAGGCGGCGATCGCTGGCCTGAACGCGGTTGGCGGCGACCTGAGCGACGGTCAGCGGCGCTTCAACGCGGCGCTCTCCTCGCTGCGCCTCGCCACCCCGCTCGGCGAGATCTCGGTCAACGAGAACCGCCAGGCCACCGGCACCGTCTTCATCAATGAAGTCGCGGAAGGCCCGGGCGGCACGCTGGTCAATCGCAATGTCGGCAAGGTGGACGGCGTAACGCAGACGCTCGGCATGACGGCCGCGCAGTTCCGCGCCTTGGGCCTGCCTTCGCGCACCACGCCGGATTGCCGGGCGCTGGGCGGCGGCTGATCCAATAACCGGCGGCGACCCGACGGGCTGATGCCCGGAGGGTCGCCGCCGGCACGGCCCTGCGTGTCTCGCGGCGGGTTCTCCCCGACCTTTCGTCGCGCCCATCGACATTTCTGGAGCTGTACGAGCCATGACCGGCGTGTCGCGTCGTCATCCCGTCTGGACGTTGGTCATCGTTGTTCTCGCGGCAGCGCTTTTGTGGCTGATCCTGGCGCCCTGGACCCCTGGCCTTGAGTCCGTACTCGGCCGCAAGCGGGTGTTCGTGAATGCGCTGTTCGGCGGGCTGACGCTCGGCGCGCTGTATTTCCTCGTGGCCTCGGGCTTCACGCTGATCTTCGGGCTGATGCGCAACGTCAACCTGGCGCATGGGTCCTTGTACCTGCTTGGCGGCTATCTCGGCTTCATGATCGGCAATCTGGTGGAGTCCGTGCTGGTCACCCTGCCGCTGGTCTTCCTGCTGGTCGCGCTGCTGGGCCTGTTCCTGCAGCATCAGGTGTTCCGGCGCATGGAAGGCGAGGAGCTGCGCCAGACCATGGTCACCATCGGCATCTCGGTGGTGCTGGCCGACCTGATGCTGTGGATCTGGGGCGGCCAATCCTACACGCTGCAGACGCCCGAATGGCTTGAGGGGCCAGCCACGCTGCCGATCGTCGTTGGCCTCGATCGCGCGGGGAACCCGGTCTACATGCGCTTCCCGCAGGTGCGGATCGCGATCCTGGTCATGGCGATCGTCATCGGGGTCGGCATGTGGCTGGTGCTGAACCGCTCGCGCCTTGGCATGCTGATCCGCGCCGGCGTCGATGATCGGGAAATGCTGACCGCATCGGGCATCCGCATCCAATACGTGTTCCTGGCCGTCTTCGGCTTCGGCGCCGGGCTTGCCGGCATCGCCGGCGTGGTGGGCGGCACCTTCCAGTCGCTCTCGCCGGGCGAGGATACGCGCTTCCTGCTGGCCAGCCTGGTCGTGGTGATCGTCGGCGGCATGGGATCGATCCCGGGGGCCGCGCTCGGCGCGCTGATCATCGGCCTCGTCGAGCAGATCGGGCTGGTCTACGCGCCGACCTATTCGGTGGTCTTCACCTTCCTGATCATGGTCGCCGTGCTGGCCTTCCGGCCGCAGGGCCTGCTGGGGGCGCGGCGATGAGCGGCGCCACGAGCAAGCCGCCCGCCCCCGCGCTGCCCATGGCGCGCGCCGGCATCGCGCCCGGCTGGTGGGCGGCGGCCTTCCTGCTGATCATCATGCCGCTGTTCGCCGGCGATTTCTGGCTGTTCCAGGTGTTCGGCTGGTCCTTCTGCCTGGGCATCATCGCGCTGTCGCTGATGTTCCTGGCGGGTTATGGCGGCATGGTCAGCCTGGTGCAGATGACGGTCGCGGCCCTTGCCGGCTACATGGTGGCGATCTTTGGCTCGTCGGGCGTGACCACGATCAGCCTCGGCCTCGCCTGGTGGATCTTCCTGCCGCTGGCGATCCTGATCGCCACCGCCTTCGCCACCTTCGTGGGCGCGCTCGCGGTGCGGACCGAGGGCATCTACACCATCATGATCACGCTGGCGATCGCCAGCGCCTTCTTCTATTTCACGCGGCAGAACTACGACATCTTCAACGGCTATAGCGGCTTCAACCTGGTGGTGCCGCCGCGCTTCTTCGGCGTGGATTGGCGCCAGCCGGCGGCCTTCTATTACCTGACACTGACCATGGCGGTGCTGTGCTTCCTGGCCGTGGCCTATGTGTCGCGCTCGCCCTTCGGCCTGGCGTTGCAGGGCGTGCGGGACAATCCGCGGCGCATGGCCGCCATGGGCTTCAACGTCACCGCGCATCGCATCGCCGCCTACAGCTTCGCCGGCGTGCTGGCTTCGGTCGGCGGCATCCTGCTGGTCTGGCAGAATACCCAGGTGGCGCCCTTCACCGCCGGCATCGGCGCGGTGATCGACATTCTGGTCATCGCGGTGATCGGCGGTGTGCGCCGGCCGCTCGGCGCCTTCGTCGGCGCCTTCATCTTCGTGCTGCTGAGCACCTTCAGCCCTGACGTCCTCTCCTCCTTCGGCCTGTCCACGGAACGCTTCAAATTGCTGATCGGGCTGGGCTTCCTGGCGGTGGTCTTCTTCTCGCCCGATGGCGCGCTCGGCCTTTATGACCGCTGGCGTGAGCAGCGCGCCAAGGCACGCGACCCGCTGACCGGCCGTGCACGCAGCGGGGCCCCGCGATGAACCAGGTACCCGCCCGCGCCCCGGCCAGCCGATCGAGCGACCTGATCAGCACCGCCAGTTCCGGCAATGCGCTGGAGCTGCGCGGTGTGACCAAGATGTTCGGCGCGCTGGCCGCCATCTCCGACGTGACGATGACGGTCGCGGCCGGCGAACGGCGCGCCGTGCTCGGCTCCAACGGCGCCGGCAAGACCACCCTGTTCAACTGCGTCACCGGCGATTTCCTGCCCACCTCCGGCACCATCCGGCTGTTCGGCGAGGAGGTGACGAACTTCCCCGCGCATGAGCGCATCCGCCGGGGCCTCAGGCGCACCTACCAGATCTCGCTGCTGTTCGGCGGGCTCAGCGTGGCGGACAATGTCTATCTCGCCTGCCGGGGCGTCAGTCGCGGCCGCTTTTCGCTGCTGCGGCCGCGCCGCGGCGACCCGCTGGTGACGCGCAGCGACGAGTTGATCGAGGCGGTGAACCTGACTGCCGTCCACAACCGCCTGGTGCGGGAACTGAGCTACGGCCAGCAGCGCCAGCTGGAAATCGCCCTCGCCCTGGCCGGCGCGCCGCGGCTGATCCTGTTCGATGAGCCCGCCGCCGGCCTCTCGCCCTCGGAACGGGCGGAGCTGGTGGCGATCCTGACGAACATGCCGGCGCATATCGGCTTCGTCATCATCGAGCATGACATGGATGTGGCGCTGCGCGTCGCGGAGCGCGTGACGATGATGCACAATGGCCGCATCTTCAAGGAAGGCTCGCCCGCCGAGATCGAGGACGATCCCGAAGTCCAGGAACTGTATCTCGGGGATGGCCGCCATGCCCACGGCTGAACGCGTCGGCCCGCCCGCGCTGGAAATTCGCGGGCTCAACGTGTTCTACGGCGCCAGCCATGCCTTGCAGGGCGTGGATCTGCGGCTGGATCGCGGCGTGCTCTCGGTGGTCGGTCGCAATGGCATGGGCAAGACCACGCTGTGCAAGACCATCATGGGGCTGGTGCCGGCGGCAGGCGGATCGATCAGCTTTCGTGGGCAGCCGCTGCTTGGCCGCTCCCCGGCGGAAGTCGCGCGGCTCGGCATTGGCTATGTGCCGCAGGGCCGCCGGCTCTGGCGCTCGCTGACGGTCGACGAGCATCTGCGCATGGTGGCCCGCAAGGGCGGCGCCTGGACCATCGAGCGCATCTACAGCACCTTCACGCGCCTGGCGGAGCGTCGCGGCAATGGCGGCGCCCAGCTCTCGGGCGGCGAACAGCAGATGCTGGCCATCAGCCGCGCACTGCTGATGAACCCGAAGCTGCTGGTGATGGACGAGCCGACAGAAGGCCTCGCACCGGTGATCGTGGCGCAGGTCGAGGAGCTGATGGTCTCGCTGGCCGAAGATGGCGACATCGACGTGCTGGTGATCGAACAGAATATCGGCGTGGCCTGCGCGGTGGCTGATACCGTCGCCATCATGGTGAATGGCCGCGTCAACCGCACCGCGCCGGCGCTGGAACTGGCGGCCGACCGCGATCTGCAGCAGAGGCTGCTCGGCGTCGGGCGGCACGGGCATGATGAGACGCCGCTGGTGGCCGAGGCGCCGGTTGCCGTGGAGCCCACGAGCCAGGCCGGCCCGCGCAAGATCTACATGTCCAACCCGACGCCACCGACCCGCTGGTCGAGCCCGGTGCCGGTGGAAGTTCTTGAACGCACCGCGCGGATCGTCACCGTGCAGGCGCCGACGTCGAGCGGCGCCGAGGCCGAGATCCGCCCGCTGGCGGCGCCAGGCGGCGAGGTGGTGCTGGTGGCCGGCACGCTCGACACCAAGGGCGCCGAACTGCGCTACATGCGCGACCTGATCAAGGAAGCGGGCCTGCCGGTGCGGCTGGTGGATCTCTCGACCACCAGCTTCCATTCGGGCGCCGACATTCCGGCGCATCAGGTGGCGGCCTTCCATCCGCGCGGCGCGGCCGGCGTTTTCACCGGGGATCGCGGCGCCTCGGTGGCGGCCATGACGGAAGCCTTCAGCCGCTGGATCGTGCGGCAATCGGGGATCGCCGGCATCCTCTCCGCCGGCGGGTCGGGCGGCACGGCGCTGGTGGCGCCCGCGATGCGCGCCCTGCCGGTCGGCGTGCCGAAGCTGATCGTCTCCACCGTCGCCAGCGGCGATGTACGGCAATATGTCGGCACGGCGGACATCACGCTGATGCACTCGGTGGCCGATGTGCAGGGGCTGAACGTGATCACCGAGGAGGTGCTCGGCAATGCCGCGCAGGCCATGGTGGGCATGGTGCAGGCGCGCCGCGTGGCGCGCCCGCGCCGTGCGCTGCGCCCGGCCGTCGTCATGTCGATGTTCGGCGTCACCACGCCCTGCGTGCAGCAATTGGCCGGCGCGCTGCGCGAGGAGTGGGACTGCCTGGTCTTCCACGCGACCGGTACGGGCGGCCAGTCCATGGAACGGCTGGTGGATGAGCGGAAGATCGCCGGCATCCTGGACATGACCACGACCGAAGTCCCGGACATGCTGTTCGGCGGCGTCTTCCCCGCCACGGCCGACCGGTTCGGCGCCATCATCCGCACGCGCCTGCCCTATGTCGGCTCGGTCGGTGCCGTGGACATGGTGAATTTCGGCGCGCCCGAGACGGTGCCCGAACGCTATCGCGGCCGGCTGTTCTACCAGCACAATCCGCAGGTGACGCTGATGCGCACCACGGCCGATGAATGCGCCGAGATCGGCCGCTGGATCGCCGGGCGGCTCAACCTGATGGAAGGGCCGGTGCGCTTCTTCCTGCCGGAGGGCGGCGTCTCGGCGCTGGATGCCGCGGGCAAGCCCTTCCATGATCCGGCCGCGCGCCAGGCGCTGTTCCGCGCCATCGAGGCAGGCTGGCGCCCGGCCCCCAACCGGCAGCTGATCCGCCTGCCGCAGAACATCAACGACCCGGCCTTCACGGCCGCGGTGCTGGCGGAATTTCGCCAGCTGCATGGCGGCGTCCGCGCCGCCCGCAAGAAGAAGGGCCAAGCATGAGCGCGCATCCCGAGACCCGCGGCGACATCCTCCAGCGCTTCCATGCCATGATGGCGCGGGGCGAGCCGATCATCGGCGGCGGCGCCGGCACCGGCCTGTCCGCCAAATGCGAGGAAGCGGGCGGCATCGACCTGATCGTCATCTACAATTCGGGCCGCTTCCGCATGGCCGGCCGCGGCAGCCTGGCCGGGCTGATGCCCTATGGCGACGCCAACGCGATCGTCATGGAAATGGCCGGTGAGGTGCTGCCGGTGGTCAAGCGCACGCCCGTGCTGGCCGGCGTCTGCGCCACCGACCCGTTCCGCCGGATGGACCTGTTCCTGGATGAGGTGAAGCGCGTGGGCTTTGCCGGCGTGCAGAACTTCCCGACCGTTGGGCTGATCGACGGCACCTTCCGCGCCAACCTCGAAGAAACCGGCATGTCCTTCAGGCTGGAAGTCGACATGATCGGCATGGCGGCGAAGAAGGGCATGCTGACCACGCCCTATGTGTTCAACGAAGCGGATGCCACCGCCATGGCGCGCGCCGGCGCCGACATCATCGTGGTGCATCTGGGGCTGACGACGGGCGGCAGCATCGGCGCCGAGACGGGCGTGAAGCTGGCCGATTGCCCAGCCATCGTCGATCGGCTGGCGGCCGCCGCACTGGCCGAGAAGCCGGACGCGATCGTGCTGGTGCATGGCGGCCCGGTGGCAATGCCCGAGGATGCCGACTTCGTGCTGAAGAACACCAATTCCTGCCACGGCTTCTACGGCGCATCCTCGATGGAACGCCTGCCGGCCGAAATCGCGCTGACCGAACAGACCCGCGCCTTCAAGCGCATCCGCGGCCGCTGAGCCGAGAGGGACACGAGCATGACCGGGCAATTCATCGGGCAACTCATCCTGCTGCTGATCGTCGCCGTCCTCGGCATCGCGATCATCTACTGGGTGATGCAGCGGCTCTATCGCCGTTCCACGAAGGAGGTCGCCTTCGTGCGCACCGGCTTCCTGGGCGAGAAGGTGGTGATCGATGGCGGCGCCTTCGTCTGGCCGATCGTGCACGACATCACGCCGGTGAACATGAACGTGTTGCCGCTGCGCGTCAGCCGCACCAAGGGCGAGGCAGTGATCACCCGCGACCGCATGCGGATCGACATCGAGGCGGAGTTCTATGTGCGGGTGCAGCCGATCGGCAGCGCGGTGGCCATGGCGGCCTCCACGCTCGGCAGCCGGACGATGGAACCCGAACGGCTGAACGTGCTGCTCTCGGGCAAGTTCGAAAGCGCACTTCGCGCCGTCGCCGCCGAGATGGACATGGCGGGCATGCATGAGAAGCGCTCGGACTATGTGGCGCGGGTGCGGTCGGTCGCGCAGGCCGATCTGGAGAAGAACGGGCTGGAGCTGGAAAGCGTGGCGATCCTCGATATCGACCAGACGAGCCTGGAATTCTTCAACCCGTCCAACCGCTTCGATGCCGAGGGCCTGACCGCGCTGATCCGCGAGATCGAGGATAAGCGGCGCCAGCGCAACGATATCGAGCAGCAGACGATGATCCAGATCCGCACGCGGAACCTGGAATCCGAAAAGCAGGCGCTGGATATCGAGCGGGCCAGCGAGGAAGCGCGCCTCGACCAGGAACGCGACATCGAATTCCGCCGCGCCCAGCAGCGCGCGCAGCTGGCCCGCGAACGCGCCAGCCGCGACACCGAGGCCGAGGAGGCGCAGATCACCGCGCGCGAGGCGATCGAGCGCGCGCGCATCGCCAACGAACGCGCGATCGCCGAGGCGCGCATCGCCGCCGAGCGCGAGGTCCGCTTCCGCGAGATCGCGCGCCAGAAGTCGGTGGACAGCGAGGAGATCGCGGCCCGCGAGGATATCGAGAAGCAGCGCAGCCTGCAGGAACGCAATGTCCGCGAGGCGCGGATCGAGAATGAGCTGCAGACCCAGTCGCGCGAGATCGAGAAGCAGCGCGCCCTTCAGGAAGCCGAGATCGCCGCCCGCGAAGCGACCGAGCGCGCCCGCCTGGCCCAGGAACAGGCGGTGGACCAGGCGCGCATCGCCAAGGACCGCGAGACGCAGGGCCTTGAGATCGAGCGGCGGCGCAATGTGGAGCAGGCCGAGATCGTCGCCAATGAGGAGACCGAGAAGCGCCGCATGGCGCAGACCCTGCTGCTGACCCAGACCCGCATCTCGGGCGAGGAGAAGGTTCGCCGGCAGGAGATCGAGCGGCAGAAGGGCCTGGAGGAAGCCGAGATCGCCGCCCGCGAATCGGTGGAACGCGCCCGCATCACGCAGGCCGCCGAACTGAACGAAGCCCGTATCGCCGAAGATCGGCGCATCCGCGAGCTGGAGATCGAGCGGCAGAAGTCGGTCGATGCGGTGGAGATCGCGGCGAACCAGGCCACCGACGCCGCCCGCATCGCGGCCGCCGAAGCGACCCGCACCCGCGAAATCGCCCGCGAGCAGGTGCTGGAAGCCGCCGAGATCGCCCGGCGCGAGGAAGTGGAGCGGGCCCGCATCGCCGCCGAACTGGCGCTGGAGCAGGATCGGATCGCCAGCCGCCAGACGCGCGAGATCACGGATATCGAACGCGCCCGCGTGGTGGAATCGGCCGAACAGTCGAAGCTGGTGGCGCTCGCCGGCGAAAAGACCAAGGCCGCGCAGGCCGATGCCACGGTGCGCCAGGCGCAGATTGCCGCCCAGCGCGACATCGAATCCGCCGAGGTGGAGCGCGAACGCACCGTCGCCGCCGCGCAGGTGGAACGCCGCCGCGCGCTGGAGCAGATCGAGATCGCGCGCGTGCAGGCGCTGCGCGAGGCCGAGATCGAAAGCCGCGAGGATGTGGAACGCGCGCGCATCTCCTCCGAACGGCAGCTGGATGAGATCCGCATCGACCATGAGACGCTGCGCCGCCGCCTGGAGGTCGAGCGGGAGCGGGTGGTCGAGTCCGTGCAGATGGACAAGGCGATCGCGCTCTATCGCAAGTCGCTGGAGGAATCCGCCGCCCGCGCCGAGGCCGAAATGGGCCGCGCCCTGGCCGCGACCTCCGAGGAGAAGGTGCGCACCGCCCGCGAGACGGAAGTGGCAAGCCGCCGCAAGTCGGTCGATGTGCTGATGGCGGAGAAGGCGACCGCCGAGGCGCGGCTGGCCGCCGAGGCCGAGCAGGTGCGCGCCGCCGTGCACGCCGAGGCCCAGAAGCTGCTCAACGAGGCGGAGAACATCCTCACCGACGAGGCGCGCGCCTCGCTGTTCCGCCGCAAGCTGCTGGAACATGTCGAGGGGATCGTGGCGGCCAGCGTCAAGCCATTGGAGAAGATCCAGGATATCCGGATCGTGCAGATGGATGGGCTCGGCGGCGGTGGCGGCGGCGGTGGTTCGCCGACGGACGAGGTGATCAATTCGGCGCTGCGCTACCGCGTGCAGGCGCCGCTGATCGACAGTCTGCTGAGCGACATCGGCATCGAGGGCGGCAACCTGACCAAGCAGGGCGGGCTGATCCGCGAGGCCTCCGACATGCAGCGCGTGGCCGAAGTGGCGCGCAAGGCCGGCAAGGGGGAGCAGAAGTAGATGCCGCGCGTCTATGTCAGCTCAGTGATCGAGGTGCCGGTCGCGCGCGTCTGGGAACGCGTGCGCGACTTCAACGCGCTGCCGCGCTGGGTGCCGGCGGTGCGCGAAAGCCGGATCGAGAATGGCGAGCCGGCGGATCGCGTCGGCTGCGTGCGCGACTTCCGGCTGCAGAATGGCGACCGGCTGCGCGAACAGCTGCTGGGCCTGTCGGACTATGAGTATTTCTGCAGCTACTCGATCCTCGAAAGCCCGATGCCGCTGACCAACTATGTGGCGACGTTGCGGCTGACCCCGATCACCGACGGCGATCGGACCTTTGCCGAATGGTCGGCCGAGTTCGACTGCGCGCCGGAGGTGGCCGACGGGCTGGTGAGCAATATCGGCCAGAACGTGTTCCTGGCCGCCTTCTCGGCGCTCAAGCGGCAGATGGCGGCCTGACATGCCGAAGGTTGTTCGCAGCACGGTGATCGCGGCGCCGATCGAGACGGTGTGGGCGGTGCTGCGCGACTTCAACGGGCATGATCGCTGGCACCCGGCGGTGGCCGAAAGCCAGATCGAGCGCGGCCAACCCGCCGACCGCATCGGCTGCGTGCGCCGCTTTCGGCTGCAGGACGGGTCCGAATTGCGCGAGCGTCTGCTCACCCTGTCCGATGCCGACATGGCCTTCAGCTATTGCCTGCTGGAGACGCCCATCCCGCTGCTGAACTATGTGGCGCATGTGCGGCTGGTTCCCGTGACGGACGCCGACCACACATTCTGGCACTGGGAAAGCCGCTTCGACACGCCCGCCGGGCGCGAGGCGGAACTGGCGACCATGGTCGGCGAGAATATCTACAATGGCGGTTTCGCCGCCATCCGCGAACATCTGGCACGGGGGGAAGGCTGATGGCCGTCACGGTCGAAAGCTTTGCCTCGATCACCGAGGCAGAGCGCGCGCGGGGCGCGGGCGCCGTCTATCTGGGCGGCGGCACGATCGTGATGCGCGACATGAATGCGGGCCTGGTGCAGGGCCGTGTGGTGCGCAGCACGGACCCGGCCCTGTCGCAGATCCGCGCCGTGGGCGAGGGCGTCGAGATTGGCGCGGGCGTGACCATGGCCGCCATCGCCGCGCATGCTGATCTGGCTTTCCTGCATCCCGTGGTGCGCGCGGTGGGTGGGCCGCAGGTGCGCAACATGGCGACCATCGGCGGCAATCTGTTCGCGGCACACCCCTATGGCGATCTTGCGGGGGCGCTGCTGGCGCTGGGCGCGCGGGTGGTGATGGCGGGCGGGATGCAGCGGCCGGTCGAGGATCTGCTGCGCGACCGCGCGCGGGCCGGCATCGTCGCTTCGGTGCAGGTGCCGCGCCCGCGCGATCCGCGCGCCTTCGGCTTCCTGAAGGTCAGCCGGGTGAAGCCGAAGGGCGTCTCGGTCATGTCCTTCGCCGTGCATCTGCCGCGCGATGGCGGGCGCCTGCGGGGCGTGCGCATTGCCTGTGTGGGTCTTGGTGCCGCGCCGCTGCGCGCTGCCTCGGCCGAACGCGCGCTGGAGGGCGGCACGCTGGATGCCGCGACCATCGCCCGCGCCGCATCGCTGGCGACGGATGGGCTGGATCCGCCGACCGATGCACTGGCCAGCGGCTGGTACCGGCGCGAAGTGGCGGGCGTGCATCTGCGGCGCCTGCTGGAGAGGATGCTCTGACATGGCACTCAAGCCGGTCACCTTCACCCTGAATGGCGAGGCCCGCGCGGCCTTCACCGAGGATGGGCAGACGCTGCTCGACATGCTGCGCCGGGGCGTGGGCGACCTCTCGCCGAAATATGGCTGCGGCCAGGGCACCTGCGGCGCCTGCACCGTGCTGGTCGATGGCGCGCCGCACCTTTCCTGCCTGATGCTGGGCGAGAGCATCCAGGGACGCAGCGTGGAGACGGCGGCCGGCCTTGCGACGCCCGCGCTGCATCCGCTGCAGGAAGCCTTCATGGAGCGCTTTGCCGCGCAGTGCGGCTATTGCACGCCCGGCATGCTGATGGCCGCCAAGGCGCTGCTCGACCAGAATCCCCGCCCCAACCGGGACCAGGTGATCGAGGCGATCGCCGGCAATCTCTGCCGCTGCACCGGCTATGAGCCGATCATCGCAGCCATTCTCGACGTGGCGGAAGGGAGGAAGCGGGCATGAGCGGCAGCCTCACCGAAGGGTCGATGATCGAATTTCGCAAGGAATTCTTCGCCGATGAGCGCGACGACAATCTGAACGAGGTCGGCAAGCCGACGCGCCGGCAGGACATTACCGGCCACGTCACCGGCCGTTCGCCCTTCTACGATGATCACTTGTTCGAGGGGCTGCTGCACCTGCGCTGCGTGCGCTCCCCCCACCATGCGGCGCGGGTGCGGCGGATCGACACCAGCGCGGCGGAACGCATGCCGGGCGTGGTGCGTATCCTCACCGGCAAGGATGTGCCGCGCAACCTGAACACGCTGCTCTCGCTGCTCGATTTCGGCCTTGATGATGAACCGCTGCTGTCCACCGACCGCGTCCGCTACAAGGGCGAACCGGTCGCCGCGATCATCGCCACCAGCGAGGCGCGGGCGCGCGATGCGGTGGCCGCGGTGCGGGTGGAGTGGGAAGCGCTGCCGCATGTGCTGGACGTTGAGGAAGCGATCCGCCCCGGCGCGCCGACCGTGCTCGACATCTATCCGACCAACCGCTTCATCTATCACGGCAAGTACGACCATCAGAAGCTGCGCTTTGGCGATGTCGAGGCGGCGTTCCGGCAGGCGGACATGGTGGTCGAAGGCCGCTACCAGATGTCGCCGATCGAGCAGGCGCCGATCGAGACCTGCGGCGCCATCGCGGCCCCCGAGCAGAATGGCCGCTTCGTCTGCTACACTTCGACGCAGGCGCTGTTCTTCTCGCTCGCCACCGCCGCCAAGACGCTGGAGATGCCCTCCTCGCGCCTGCACTTCATCGGCGGGACGGTCGGCGGCGGCTTCGGCGGCAAAGTGGATAGTATCCATGAACCGCTGGCGATCCTGGGCTGCATGCTCACCGGCAGGCCCTGCAAATACATGTGGGACCGCGAGGAGGAGATGCAGGTGGGCGCGCCGCGAGGGGCGGAACGCTGGTATCTGAAGGATGGCGTGATGCGCGATGGCCGCATCGTCGCGCGGAAATTCACCGGCTACTTCGATTCCGGTGCCTATACGCGGCTTTCCTCCTACGCGATCATCAAGGGCGTCGGGCATCTGCCGGGGCCCTATACGATCCCGAACGTCGCGGCGAACGTCTATTGCGTCTTCACCAACCGCACGCCGGCCACCGCCATGCGCGGCTTCGGCATCACCGGGGTGGATTTCGCGATCGAGGCGCATATGGACAAGGTCGCCGAAGCCGTCGGGATGAACCCGATCGATCTGCGCATCCTCAACGCCTATCGCGACGGCGACATGAAGGCGCATCGGCGCCTCGCCAATAATTGCGCGCTGATCGAATGCGCGCAGGTGGTGGCGGAGAAGGCCGGCGTGAAGCTGAGCCCCGCGATGCAGGCGGCCTCCTCGCGCCGCGATGGTGGCGGCGATCGCGCGCGCCTGCCCGCCGTGACGGCGACGGATGAGGAAGGGCGCGTGCAGGGTTTTCGCCCCAGCTCCTACGCCCACAAGGGCGCGAAGCAGCCGCCCGCGATGCCCATCGCCATGCCGCCCCGCGCAGCGCCAGCCCCGCAGGCTGCGACCGCCGCGCCCGCGCCCGCGCCCGCTGCCGCACCGTCGCCGCGCGCCGGCGCCATGCGCTTCTCCTCCCTGTCCGGCTTTCGGAGGCGCTGAGCCATGGCGCTGCATCGCGGCCGCGGCTTCGCGGCGATCAACTATCCGATCGGGATGAATCTCGGCGGCGATCCCAGCCAGGCGCTGATCCATTCCAACCCCGATGGCAAGTTCACCGTTGCACTCTCCGCCATCGATCTCGGCCAGGGCATGAAGTCCGTGACCCGGCAGATCGCCGCCGAGACGCTCGGCGTGCCGGTCGAGGATGTCTATGTCGATACCGCCGACAGCGACACGGGTCCGCACGACATGGGCAGTTTTGCCAGTCGCGGCACGCACCGCATGGGCAATGCCGTGATCATGGCGGCGCGCGAGGCGCGCGCCGTGATGCTGGAAGCCGCGGCCGAGGAGCTGGAGGTCGACCCGGGCGATCTCGTCACCGATGGGCGCGGCAATATCCATGTGCGCGGCGCGCCGGGGCGGTCCATCACCACCATGGCGGCGTCGCAGGCGGCGCAGTTCAAGCAGGGGCGCACCATCGCCGGGCGCGGCATCTTCCTGATCCCGCTCAGCGACGTCGATCCCGACACCGGCGAAATGTCGCCCGTGACCACCTTCGCTCATGCGGCCATGCTGGTGGAGGTCGAGGTGGATGACGAAACCGGCGAGGTGACGGTCACCGACATGAAGTCCGCCTATGAGGTGGGCCGCGCGCTGAACCCCCGCCTGGTGGAACAGCAGCTGCGCGGCGGCGCCTGGATGGGCATGAGCCACGCCGCCTGGGAAACCACGGAACCATACTACCCCGCGCGCGACCATGGCCCGGTGGATTTCAACACCTATCTGATGCCCGGTCCCGGCGATCTGGCGCCGCACCATATCAGCGTGCTGGAACGCCCCGCCGAGGATGGCCCCTATGGCGGCAAGGGCCCGGGCGAGATGTGCGCCAACCCGGTGCTGCCCGCCGTGGTGAACGCCGTCTATGACGCGATCGGCGTGCGCATCGATGAATTGCCGGTGACGCCCGAGAAGGTGCTGCGCGGCTTGCGTGCCAATGGCGGCGCCAAGCCGCGCCTCCGCCTCTGACATGGCGGTCCGGCGCAGCATCGGCGGCATCGACAGCCCGGAAGGGCTGGCCCGCGCCATGCGCGACGCCCAATACCTGGCCGATGAGGGGCTGGCGACGGCGGCCTATCTGGCGCTGGCACTCGGCAAGCCGCTGCTGCTGGAAGGCGCGCCGGGGGTGGGCAAGACCGAGGCCGCCAAAGCCATCGCCGCGGTGCTGGGGCGCGAGCTGGTGCGCCTGCAGGCCTATGAGGGCATCGACGCCTCGGCCGCCATGTATGAATGGAACTTTCCGCGCCAGATGCTGGCCATCCGGCAGGCGGGCGATGCCTATCTCAACCTGTATGGCGATGATTTCCTGATCGCGCGGCCCTTGCTGCTGGCCTTGCAGCGCCCCAGGGAACGCATCCTGCTGATCGACGAGATCGACCGGTCGGACCATGAGTTCGAGGCCTTCCTGCTGGAATTCCTCTCCGATTTCAGCCTGTCGATTCCGGAACGCGGCACGCTGCGCGCCAGCGAGGCGCCGGTGGTGGTGCTCACCTCCAACCGCACGCGCGAACTGCATGAGGCGCTGCGGCGGCGCTGCGTCTATCACTGGATCGGCTATCCCGATCCGCAGCTGGAAGCGCAGATCGTGATGATGCGCGCCTCCTCGGTCGCGCGGGACACGGCGAGCCGCGTGGTGGCGGCGGTGGGGCGCCTGCGGGCGCAGCCGCTCGCCAAACCGCCCGGCGTGGCCGAGACGGTGGAATGGGCGGAAGCCGCCACGCTGCTGAACGCGCAGGGCGCGCCCTGGCCCACGGCCTTCGCGCGCGCCATCGGCGTGGTGCTGAAGGACCAGGATGATCTGGCCTTCGTGGCGCCGCGGCTCGACGCCATCCTGAAGGGCGCGGCATGATATCTGTCGGTCCCCTGGGCGCCCTCACCCCCTTCCTGGCCTTCCCGCCGGCGCTGCGGGCGGCAGGGTTCACCGCCGTGCCGGAGCAGGCGCAGACCTTCCTGGCGGCGGTCGGGCTGCTTGGGCCCCGCTCGATCCAGGATGTGCGCCGCGCGGCGCGGGCGGTGTTCGGACCGGGGCCGGAGCGGGCGCAGGATTTCGACGACATCTTCGATTCCATCTTCCTCGGCCGCGCCTTCCTGGCCCCCGCCGAGGGCGCGGAGGAGGAGATGCCGCGCGCCTACGAAGCGGGCGCGCTGGAAGCCATGCCGGCACCGGAGGAGGAGGAACAATCGGGCCAGGATGCCACGACGCTGGAAAGGCTGATGGCCCGCAGCCTGACCGCGGCGGAGGAGGATGGGGTGCTGCGCGCCTTCGCCCGCGCGCTGCCGGGTGCCATTCCCCGCCGCCGGTCGCGGCGCATCCAATCGGGCCGCGGGCGGCTGGCGGATCCGCGGCGGGCGTTCCGCGAATTGCTCCGCCGCGATGGCGAATTGCCGCGCCTGCCGACGCGCCGCCGGCAATCGCGGCAGCGTCGGCTGCTGCTGCTCGTCGATGTCTCGGGCAGCATGAAGGCCGGCACGGAGGGCGCGCTGCGGCTTGCTCACAGCATGGTGCAATCGGCCGAGCGGGCGGAGGTCTTTACCCTCGGCACCCGGCTCACGCGCGTGACGCGGGCCTTGCGGCACCGGTCGCGGGCGCAGGCGTTGACGCTGGCCTCCGGCCTGGTCGCGGATTGGGATGGCGGCACGCGGCTGGGCGAGGCGCTGTCGGTGTTCCTGGCCGTGCCGCGCTTCGCCAGCTTCGCGCGCGGGGCGGCGGTGGTGATCCTGTCCGATGGGCTGGAGCGTGGCGGGCCGGAGGCGCTGATCGCCGCCATGCGGAAGCTGCGCGGCCTGGCCTGGCGGATCATCTGGCTGACGCCGCTGGCCGCCGATCCGGCCTATCGCGCCGAGACGGGGGCGATGCGCGCCATCCTGCCGCTGATCGATGAACTCGGCGATGGATCCAGCCTGGTCGCCATCGCGCGGCACCTGGTGGGGCCCGGGCCGCTGGCACGGATCGGTGCGGCATGAGGATTGTCGACAGCCACTTCCACACCTGGCGGCAGGCCGACCTGCCCTGGCTGAGCGGGCCGATGCAGCCGCGCATCTTTGGGCCCTATGAGGCGATCCGCCGCGACTATCCGCTGGCAGAATACCGCGCCGAGATCGCGGGCACCGGCGTGGAGAAATCGGTCTATGTCCAGGCCAATTGGCCGGTGGACCGGGCCTTCGAGGAAGCCGCCTGGATCGAGAGCCTGGGCCAGGAAACCGGCTGGCCCCACGCCACCGTCGCGTTCACCGACATGAACGTGCCCGATGCGCGGCCCATGCTGGACCGGCTGGCGCGCCTGCCGCGCGTGCGAGGCATCCGCCAGCAATTCCACTGGCATGAGAACCCGCTCTATCGCTTTGCTGGCCGCGCGGATTTGTGTGCCGATCCGACCGTGCGGCGCAATATCGCGCGCCTGGGCGACTATGCCTTCAGCTTCGATCTGCAAATCTTCCCGCCGCAGATGGCGGGCGCCGCCGAGCTTGCCGCCGCCTGCCCGCGCGTGACCTTCGTGTTGCAGCATGCGGGCATGCTGGAGGATATCTCCCCCGCCGGCCGCGCCGCCTGGCGCGCCGGGATGGAACAGCTGGCCGGCTGCCCGAATATCGTCGCGAAGCTGTCGGGGCTCGGCACCTTCATCCATCGCAATGATCCCGACCATGTCGGCTGGCTGGTGCGCGAGACGCTGGCGATGTTCGGCCCGGGCCGCTGCCTGTGGGGATCGAACTTCCCGATCGAGAAGCTCTGGACCGGCTATGCCCCGCTGCTGGCGGCGTATCTACGCGCGACCGACAGCCTCGACGAGGCGGCGCGCCGCGCCTTGTTTTTTGACAATGCCTGCCGGGTCTACCGGCTCTAGGGAGGGATGGCGATGAGCCTGGAAATCAAGCTGCTCGACTATGGCGACATCGAGCTGGAATCGAGCTTCCTGGTGCTGGCGCGCGATTGCGGGCGCACCCGCCGCGTGCCGGTCTATGGCTTCCTCATCATGGGTGGCCGCTATCCGATCGTGGTGGATACGGGCTATCGCGACAATGCCATCATGGAAACGCTGGGCATGCGCGGCCTGCAATTCCATGAGAACATGATCGAACGCCAGCTGGCGCGCCACGGCGTGAAGGTGGGGGATGTGCGCTATGTGCTGCACACCCATCTGCACATCGACCATGCCGGCAAGGACGATCATTTCCCGATGAACACCACGGTGGTGGTGAACCGGCGGGAGATGGAATGCTCGGTCTCCGGCCTGATGCATCCGCAATATCCGAAGCCCGACATCCAGCATCTGGTCGAGCGGCTGCATACCCGCAACGCGCTGCGCTTCGAGGATCTGGAACTCTCGGGCCCGGTCGAGATCATGCCCGGCGTGATCCTCGAAGCCGCGAATGCCCACACCGAGGGTTCGATGAACGTGCATGTCCACACCAATGAGGGCATCGCCACCATCTGCGGCGACGTGATCTACGACTTCAACGACCAGATCGTGGAGCCGGTCTTCCAGATCAGCGCCAATGAACCGCAGGTGACCGGCAACCATGCCGGCTCCAAGCGCGCCGAGAAGGCGGCGATCAAGAAGCTGCTGAATTCCTCGCGCTTCCTGCTGCCGGTGCATGACAAGCCGGCCAAGATCGAGCGCGGGCAGGTGGTCGGCCGGCTGGACATGCAGGTGCCGGGGCCGGTGACGCAGACGGTCGCGCGCCGGGACTGGTTCCCGGTCTAGCCATGGCCCACATCGCGCTCGACCCGGCCTTCCGCCGGCTGATCGATGAACATGCGCCGGTGCGCCAGGCGGGCAGCGGCTTCACCTTCACCGAGGGGCCGATCTGGCATCCGGTGGACCAGTATCTGCTGTTCTCCGACATGCCGGCCGATGTGCGGCGCCGGCTGGACCCTGCCGGCGTGCGGGATGCGGCGCGGCCCTCCAACAAGGCCAATGGCCTGACCTATGATTCCGATCTCAACCTGCTGGCCTGCGAACATGCGACATCGTCGGTGGTGCGCATCAGGCCGGACGGCACGCGCGAGATCCTGGCCAGCCACTTCCAGGGCCGCGAGCTGAATTCGCCCAATGATCTTTGCGTGCATTCCAACGGTGCGATCTACTTCACCGATCCCTGGTACGGTCGCATGCCGGTATACGGCGTGGAACGGCCGCGGCAGCTGGGCTGGCAGGGCGTGTTTCGCATCCGCCCGGGCGCCCGACCGGGGGAGGAACCGCAGCTTCTGGTCGATCGCTATATGCACAGCCAGCCGAACGGCATCTGCTTTTCGCCCGATGAGTCGCTCCTGTACGTGAACGACACCGAGCAGGCGAACATCCGCGTCCACGACCTCGCGCCCGACGGCACGCTGAAGAACGGGCGCATCTTCGCCTCCGGCCTGCGCGACGCGCTGCTGCCGGGCGTGCCCGACGGCATGAAGTGCGACGCCGAGGGCAATGTGTGGGTCACGGCGCCCGGCGGTGTGTGGGTCTATGCGCCGAATGGGCGGCTGCTCGGCAAGGTCAGCCTGCCCGAGATGGCGGCGAACCTCCATTGGGGGGGGGCGGATTGGCGCACGCTCTATGTCTGCGCCACCAGTTCGGTCTATGCGATCCCGGTGAAGGTCGGGCCGCGCAGCGAACCCTTCATGAAGGCGCGCCCGGAAGCGCGTGACAGCGCGCCATCGGGCGATGAGGCGCTGCGGCTGGATCCGTCGCGCTGCGCGCTGATCATCCAGGATCTGCAGAATGACGTGGTGATGGAGGGCGGCGCCTTCGCCGCCTCGGGCAGTCCCGAACATTGCCGGCAGCAGAACACCATCGCCAATGTCGCGCGCCTGGCCGCGCATTGCCGGTCGCGGGGCGTGCCGGTGATCCATGTCTGGTTCACCCGCCGCGCCGATGGCCGCGACATGACGCTGAACGCGCCCTTGTTCGAAGGCTGCGTCGACGCCAATGCGCTGATCGAAGGCAGCTGGGGCGCCGAGCCCGTGCCGGGGCTGGAAGCGCAGCCGGGCGACCATGTGATCCGCAAGGCCCGCATGAGCGCCTGGGAGGGGACCGGCCTGGAGCGCATCCTGAAGGCCGAGGGCCGCGACATCATCATCGAGACCGGCGCCTGGACCAATATGAGCATCGAGCACACGGCGCGCACCGGTGCTGACAAGGGCTTCGTGATGGTCATCCCGGAGGATGGCTGCTCCACCATGAATGCCGACTGGCACCGCGCCTCGATCGACTATGCCATGCGCAATGTGGCGCTGGTAACCAAGACCGATGCGGTGATCCGCGCGCTGGGGTAGAGCCTGATCGCCTTTGGTGGGATCACCAAAGGCGTGAATCAGCCTCTCGGCAAAGGCTAGACTGTGATCAACCTTTGTTGATCACAGTCTAGAGCCTAATCCCACCAGTCTGGATCATACCCCGCCGCTGTGAACATGTTCTGGCACTCTCGCGGCGTGACGATGTCGAGGATACGCCCGATGGCGGCCCACAGCGCATCGATGGTGCGCGCGG
>Ga0247843_1004525_pt1 | contig 20651 bp, 11 predicted proteins | sample LaCruzMarch2017__FD_192420 | JGI IMG/M metagenome (GOLD analysis project Ga0247843, IMG submission 192420) | Freshwater microbial communities from meromictic Lake La Cruz, Castile-La Mancha, Spain - LaCruzMarch2017_8m | ecosystem: Environmental > Aquatic > Freshwater > Lake | place: Spain...
GCCGACCATCGCGGAGACAAAATCCGGAGCCATCCACATGATGCTGCGCACCAAGGACGGCCAGCTCTGGCGCTCCATCAGCCGAGACAAAGGCGAGACGTGGAGCGCACCGGAGAAGACCGGCCTCGCCTCCACATCGAGCGCCTCCCACCTGCTCTGCACACGCGATGGCAGACTCGTCCTGACCTACAATCCCGGTCCTGATCCGCACCGGTTTCCATTGCTCATCCGCATCTCACGCGATGAAGGAGTCACCTGGAGTGAGCCGACCTTGCTGGCCGACCGACCCGAAAAAGTGGGCGGCTGGTCCATCTGCTATCCCACCCTCGCCGAACTCGCCGACGGCACGCTCTTCGCCATCTGGGCACAGCGCAAAGCCACCCGCACTGAGCTATTTGCCGACATCCACTCGGCACGTATCGTTTTGAGAAAATAGGCCGCATGAAACTCACGCTCTCTTTGCTCATCACACTTCTGCTCACTTTTCCGGCGATCTCGGCAGAGCCGGCGGAAGCGGCTCCGGCGTTCGAGGCCATCCTGAAGGTCGATGCCCATTCGCACATGTTCGAAGATCATCCGGCCTTTCATGCGCTCTTTCAGCGGTTGAACATCCAGACGGTCAATATCTGCGTCAATGTGGGTGGCAAGCACCTGGAGCGAATGCACGAGACGGCTTTCGACCTCTATCGCCAGCACCCTCAGCTTTATCCGGTCATATCGACCTTCTCACTCCAGGGCTGCGATGAGCCGGGTTACACGGACAAGGTCAACGCCTGGCTCGGACAGACCTTTGAACGCGGCGCACTCGGCGTGAAGATTTGGAAGGAAATCGGCCTCACGCTCAAGCGCCCCGACGGCAGCTTCCGAATGCCGGACGACGCGCTCTGGGACCCGATCTACGCCTATCTCGCCAAGTCGGAAAAGGTGCTCTACGCCCATCTCGCCGAGCCGCTCGAAGCCTGGCTGCCGCTCGACAAGGACAGCCCGCACTACCACTACTACTCGCGGCAAAAGCAGTTCCACTTTTACGGCAGACCGGAGATCCCAAGCCATGAGTCCATCATGGTGGCGCGGGATCGCATCATGGAAAAACACCCCACGCTGGTGGTCGTCGGTGCGCACGTCGGCAGCCTCGAACACGACCTCGATGCCCTCGCCAAGCGGCTCGATCGCTATCCCAACTTTTATACCGAAGTCTCCGCCCGCACGAAGACCCTGGTCCGACAGCCAAGCGAGAAGGTCCGCGCGTTTTTGATCAAATATCAGGACCGCGTGCTGTATGGCCTCGACGCCGGTTGGCAGCCTTACTTCTTGGCGCTGCCTCCGGGCGATGAGCGCCGGAATGCTCACTTGCAACTCCTGGAGACGTCTTACCGCGAAGACTACGCTTATTACGCGGGCACGGGCCAAATCAGCCACCAAGACCGCCAAGTCGAGGCGCTGAACCTGCCGCGTCCCGTGCTGGGAAAGTTCTACCACCAAAACGCCGAGCGCGTCTTCCGGCTGAAAGCCGCGTGGGAACGCAAGTAGCCGCGAACCTCAGCCACCCAACGACGAATGACTCGCTCTCTCACCCTTTTCCTTCTCGCAACGGCAATCCCGCTGCACGCCCAAACAACCACGCCGAAAGTCAGTAAAACCGAGGCCGACCACCTCATCGCCGTGTATGGAGACGCCGCTGCGGCCCCGGCCCCTCCAGCGGGCTGGACGTTTCAATGGAATGACCGCGGCAAGCTCGGTGACTCGGCGGGCTATGCGCCTTTGAGCTACGATGAAAAGGCTCGGGCGTATGGCGTGCGGGACGCGTCAGGTCGGTTGCGAGCAGATGCGCCGGGCCACAGCATTTCGTTGGGCATTGGTTTCCTCGATGTCACGGCGATGCGGGACAATGGGGGAGTCGCGCGGTGTTATATCGCGTCTTACCGACTCAGCGCTGACTCGGTGGGTGATGTTTGGATCAACCACGGCAACTTGCGCACGCCGCTCATCTACGGCGCTGATTTGCAGGTCTATGTGAATGAGCAATTGAAGGCGCAGACGCTCATCAAGCGAGACCGCTTTGCCCAGGTGTTTCAGTTCAATCTTGGGCGGCTGAAAAAAGAGGACGTCATCCATGTCGCCATCGCTCCCGCTGAGAACTCACCCAAAGCCGCAGGAAGACTTTTCTATGTCATCGAGGACTGCCCTGCGGGGCAGAAACCTGCGGAGCCGGTCAACATCATCTCCCCGGCGCTCCATGCCTCCACACCGCAGCTCGGGGCGAATGGCCGCATGGGCACCGCCTATGCCGCCCAGCATCACGCGCAGTGCGAGGCCGTCGTGGCGAAGCGCCCGGAGCTGGTTTTCATCGGCGACTCCATCACCGCGCGCTGGCCGCAGGAAGTGCTGGAGGCGCGGTTTGGCAAGCATCGTCCACTCAATCTCGGCATCGGCGGCGACTGGATTCAAAACGTCCTCTGGCGAGTGCAAAACGGCACGCTCGACAAGGCCGCGCCAAAGGTCGTCGTGCTGCTCATCGGCACCAACAACCTCACAGCCAAGTTCACTCCCGACGAACTCACCGCCGACACCGGCGCATTGCTCAAAGCGATCCAGAACAAGAGCGCCCGGAGCAAAATCCTGCTCCTCGGCATCTTGCCGCGAGGGGCCTCGATTAAAGACGAAATCAACGAGACCATCCGTCAGACCAACGCCAAACTCGCCACGCTGTCCGACCAAAAGCAGATCTTCTACCTCGACGTCGGCGACAAACTCATCGAGCCCGACGGAAGCATCGCCAAGGAGGTGATGCCCGACAAACTCCACGTCGCCGGACCCGGCTACACGCGGTGGATGGAGGCGATGGGTCCCACACTTGAGGAGCTCTTGAACGCACATCCTTGATTTGAACATCCCATGAAACAAACCTTCACACTCATCACCGCCCTGCTGCTCGCCCTCTGCCTTGTCGCTTCGCCCGCCTTCGCCGCAGACCTTGTGCTCTCCACGCTGGGCAAAACCGATTTCCGCATCGTGAAGCCGGCGAATCCTTCAGCGGTGGATCATTACGCGCTTACCAAGCTGTCGGAATACCTCAGGCAGATCACTGGCGCGGAGTTCCCAGTGTTGGATGCGGACAAGGCCACTGGTGACAGCCCTTGTCTTTATGTCGGCGTCAGTGCGGCAGTGAGTGAAAAGTTGGGCGCTGAGCCGTTGAAGGAGTTGAAGGACCAGGAACATGTTTCCCGGAGCAAAGGCGGCGATATTTTTCTCTATGGCAAGGGCGTTCATGGCAACCTGCATGCGGTGATGGAGTTCCTGGAGACCTCGCTGGGCTGGCGCTGGTTTACGTTTTTTGAAAAACCGGTTCTTCCCCGCAGTCCGGAGGTGGCGTTGGAGCCATTCAACCGCACGAAGGAAAATTCCTACCTCTCACGGGAGACGGCTCTTCATGTGCCGATGGACTTCTTTTACCAGCTTGGAATCAACATGGGTTACGATCGCAAGCAGCAGTATATCTCGTCCCCGGGGATTCTTTCCCGCATTCCCAACGAAATCTTCACCCATAGTCTCTTTGCGTATATCCCGCCCACGGCAGAAGCGCGCTCTGCCAAGACATTTGAATGGCTTGAGAAACGCGATTATTTCCAGACCAATCCGGAGTTTTTTTCGATGACCCACACCGGTGAACGCGTGGCCACTTTGCAGTTGTGTTTCAGCAACAAAGCCCTGCGAAAGGAGTTGACGAAAAACATCCTCACCCACATCGAGAAATCGGGTGAGAACAATTTGATCTCGCTGGTCGCCGAGGATCTTCCCGGACGTTTTTGCTATTGTCCTTCCTGCGAGTCACTGGAGAAAAAGTTCGGCAGCATTGGCGGCCCGATCTACGACTACCTTCTCGAACTGTGCGGCGTTTTGCATGAACGGCATCCGCGAACGATGGTTAAAACGGCTGCCTACCGGCGGGCCCAGACGCAAAAGCCTCCCGTTTTGCCCGACGGTGGAAAACTTCCCGCCAATCTGATCATTGACTTCGCGCCGATTGAAGATTCGTATTTCGCCGATTGGACGCACCCGGATGCCCTCAATCAGGAAACCTATGCGGACCTGAAAGCATGGAACACGATCACGGTGCCGGGCAACCTCTGGGCCTGGCTGTATCCCAATGGCTATGGATCAGGCGCCGTGATGCCGGTGGGAAACATCGAACGCAATATCATCAACATTCGCATGATGCATCAGGCCGGCGTCAGAGGCCTGTTTATCGACCATAATGGGTTTCACATCCGCGCGGGTCTCAGCGAATTACAGCACTACCTGTTTTGCAAATTGATGCAGGACGTCAACACCGATACGGACCGGCACATCCGGGAGTTCACGGACCACGTCTACGGTCCAGCCGCCCCGCTGGCGCGAAAATACATGGAAGAACTGGAGGAGGGACGCAAAGCGATCAAAGTGCTGTTGCCCGGCATCACCCACAATTCCGGACGACGTTTTGGCGACGAGGTGTTTCCCTATTTGACTGTGGGAAACATCCACCGCTGGCAGACGTCTTTCGATCAGATGGAACAAGCCGTGAAGGGCGATTCCACCAAAATTTCCGCCGTGAAGGTGCTGCGCCGGGAGCTGGACTTTGCCACGCTGTTGAAGTGGCATGCGCTTCGGGACAAATACCCGGAATACTTTAAAGACCCCGACGTGATCGCAGAGCGGGTTCGTTCGGTGAATTCCAGAGGTCTGGAACCGCGGACATTGGAAGATTTTCTGGCGGTGGCTAAAACCGACGGCAAGGAAAAACCGTTGCCGGAGGAATTCAAGGACGTGGATCCCTCAAAGATCGTAACACTTCTGCCGACAAACACGGAACACCTCGAGCGGAACCACGGACAGGGCCTCCAGCCGGAGGATCCCGACGCGGCGCGGGGATATGCCGCATCGGTGCATATGCCCAAACCGGAACTGCCTCTGAGTGTCGGCTTTTTCCAATGGGAAAGCCGACAGCCGCCCAAAGGGACACACGGCCCCAAACTGCAGATTGGACGAAGCAAGATCACCCCCGGCAAATACCGGGTGTATAAACTGGGGGAAATTACGTTGACCCCGGACTCAATGATCTGGTTTGCCGCCAGCAGTTGGGCGACACAGCTGGAAACCGGGTTCCTTTGCCGTCCGGGGGAAACCAATCTCTGGGACGCCTGGGTGTCGCTCAAATTCGAAGGTCCCGCCTATGGAGGAGGAGAGGAAGCGAATCGGGTGCTGTGCGACCGTATCATCCTTGTGAAGAAGCCTTGAAGCACACCTCCCGAATCCCTGCTTTCCAGGACAAAATAATTGAAGACAACACCATGAAGACCCACAACCCATTTTTTTACCGGCTCATCCTCACCGCACTGCTGCTCATGCCGCTGGCCGCACTCCACGCCGCCGAACCGAAGACGGGCGACTCCAAGCGGCTCGACCTCGGAGACGGCGTCACGCTGGAGGCCCTCTACCTGCCGCCGGGCGAGTTCATGATGGGCAGCACGCCGGAGGAGAAGGCGTGGGCCACGGGTATCGAAGGGGGCGCTCAACCGGGGACGACGCGTGAGTCGTTCGAGGGCGAACAGCCGCGATTGACGCGCGTGATGCACGGCTGCTGGATGGGCCGCACAGAAGTGAGTGTCGGACAGTTCCGGCGTTTCGCCATGGAGAGCAAGTATGTCACCGATGCCGAGAAGCCCGATGGCAAGACGCAGGTTTTCGATCTCGAATGGGACGGCTATCGCCGGGTGGAAGGGAAGGTGATTCAGCCGTGGAAGCCGATGCCGGGCAAAAGCTGGCGCGATCCGAACTGGGGTTTCCCAAACCGGGACGACTTTCCCGTGGTGTGCGTGAGCTACAACGACATGAACGCCTTCTGCCAATGGCTGACCGAGCGGGAACGCAAAGCCGGCCGCTTGCCGGAGGGGCTGGAGTATCGGCTGCCCACGGAAGCGGAGTGGGAGTATGGATGCCGCAGCGGCAGCAAGGAGAGCCATTATTTCTGGTGGGGCAACGATTTCGAAGCAGGCGAAGGCCGCCTGAACATTTCCGCGATCGACTTCCTGCCGGGCCGCACGAAGACCTGGCCGTTGGGGAAAGCGCCCTGGAGCGATGGTTTTCCCTTCGTCTCGCCCGTGGACCACTACGGTGAAAAGGGTCGCAACGGTTTCGGCCTGGCCGACATGTGCGGCGGCGTGTGGGAGTTCGTCATCGATCACTTCGATCCGAAAGGCGGACACGAAGAGATCCACTATGAAAACGCCGAAAAGCGCACCGTCTCCCGCCCCGTCTGCCGTGGCGGAAACTACTTCGATGTGCCCGGCAACGCCCGCTGCGCGGTTCGGCTGGGAATCACCAGCGTGACCTATTCCGACTCCCGCGATGGCTTTCGCATCTGCCTGGGACCGGTCGTGCCACGGTAATAGCAAAGGAATACCAAACATGAAATACAGCATCACACTCCGCACCACTCTCCTCCTCGCGTCGTTCGCCGCGCTGCACGCTGCGGACCCCGTCAATATCGGAACACGGAGGGAGCTGTTTGTTGATGATGCTTTGGTGGAAAAGATGAGCGGCAGGGCTGAACTGCGGCTGCATCATCCCGTGCCGCGCGAGGTGGTGCAGGAGCACTCGGCACCGTGGGAAGGCAGCGGCAGCGGGTATCAATCCATCTTCAAGGATGGAGACATCTACCGCATGTATTACGGGGGTTGGCAGTTGAGCGTCACGCCGATCGAGTCGGCCTACAAGTCGCACGAGGGCTTCACCTGCTATGCAGAAAGCGATGACGGCATCCATTGGCGCAAGCCGCCGCTGGGCTTGCATGATTTCCAGGGGTCCAAAGCGAACAACATCGTTGTAGCCGGTGGGCCGGAGTTTCAGAACATCGACGTGGCGCATCCGGCGGTGTTCAAGGACGAGAATCCAAACGCCACCACGGATGCGAAATACAAGGCGTTCTTCCCCCGGTTTCGGTTGCGCCATCCGAAGCTCTCGACGGGCTTGATTCCCCTGAAGTCGCCGGACGGAATCCACTGGTCGCTCATGAGCGAGACGCCGGTGATCACGGATGGCGGCTTCGACTCGGTGAACGTCTGGTTCTGGGACAGCGTGCGCGGCGAATACCGAGCCTACTGGCGTTTCTTCCCGGAAGGCAAGGAGACGGAACGCCCCATCGACCTTTACAAGGGAACCCGCGCGATCCGCACCGCCACATCGAAGGACTTCATCCACTGGCAGAATCAGGCGGCCGTGAAGTATGTCGATTCACCCGTGGAGGAACTCTACACGAGCCAAGTCCGTCCCTATCCTCGCGCGCCGCACATCCTGGTGGGCTTTCCCACTCGCTATATCGAGCGCGAATGGTCGGAGTCGATGCGCGCATTGCCCGAGCTGGAACATCGCAAACTGCGTGCCCAGGCCAGCAAAGGAGAAAACCGGGAGCGCTTCGGACTCGCCCTCACCGAGTCCCTGTTCATGGCGAGCCGCGATGGGGAGACCTTCAAGCGCTGGAACGAAGCCTTTCTGCCACCGGGCATCGAGCGCAAGGGGACCTGGAACTACGGGCAAACCTACCTCGGCTGGGGCCTTGTCGAAACGAAGTCCGACTTCGAAGACGCTCCCAACGAGCTGTCCTTCTATGCCACGGAGGACTACTGGACCGGCAACAGCAATCGGCTTCGGCGCTACACCCTGCGGCTCGATGGCTTTGTCTCGCTTTATGCTCCGATGAAAGGCGGAGAACTCGTCACCCGGCCGATCCGGTTCCAGGGCAATCAGTTGGAACTCAACTTCGCCACTTCCGCTGCCGGCAGCGTGCAGGTCGAGATCCAGGATCTCGACGGGAAAGCCCTGCCCGGATTCACCCTCGAGGAGTGTCCGCCGCATTTCGGCGATACGATCGCCCGAACGGTGAGTTGGAAGCAAGGCCCCGCGGTGGAGTCCCTCGCCAATCGGGCGGTGCGTCTCCGATTCGTCGTCCGCGACGCTCACGTCTATGCGTTTCGATTCGTCCCGGGTCATTGATTCCCGTGTCCCCATTATTTTGTCACCACCACTCAACCCATCATGAAACACCCACTCGCACTCCTGACCGCACTCCTCCTCGCACCGCTGGCCGCACTGCTTGCCGCCAACGCGGATTCCAAACCCCAGGTTCGCCTCGCGGAAAATGGCGTGGCCCGTCACGCCATCGTCATTGACGCGGCGGAGACGGCGACCGCAGCGGAGCGATTCGCGGCGGAAGAACTCGCGCTCTTCCTCCAGAAGATCACGGGGGCGGCATTTCGAATCGTGAAGGAAGGCGATCACACCGGGCCGGGCATTTATGTCGGGCACACGCGCCGGGCGGCCAAGGCCGGGGTCGATCTCGCGGCACTGGGCGAGGAGGACTGGGTGCTGCTCACGGCGGGCGAGGACCTCATCCTGACCGGCGGGCGTCCGCGCGGCACTCTGTATGCGGTGTATGAGTTTCTCGATTCCAAGGCGGGCTGCCGGTGGATCGCGCCGGACATCGAGATCGTCCCGGCCAATCGCGACTTCGCGATTCCCGCACTGAAGACGCGCGGCCGGCCCGGGTTCTCCTGGCGCGAGACCACGCTCTATCCGCGACACGACGACCCAAAACGCATTTCGAAAGAGGACTACGCCCGCTTCCTCGTGCGCAACCGCTACAACGGCGGCCACTTCAACGGCGGCAGCTTCTGGCTCTATGAGCCGCGCTTCGGTTTTTCCGAGCGTTTCGGCCGTCCCGGCTCCAGCCACACCTTTTCCATCTATCAGGAGAAGTGGCAGGACGTGAAACCCGAGTTCTTCGCGATGATGGAAGATGGGAAACGGGCACCGCGACCGACCGGCCCCCTCGGTCATGATTTTTGCCTGACCAATGCCGAACTCAAGGAACGCGTCGCCCAACAACTGCAACAATACATCGAAGAAGACCGCGCGGAAGCGGTGCAAAAGGGGACGCCGCCGCCCCGGATCTATGCGTTCTCGCAGAACGACACGAGTTCCAAATATTGCCGCTGCCCGGAGTGCTCCGCCATCGCCCAGCGCGAGGGTTCCTACGCCGGCACGACGCTCGCCTTCGTCAATGACGTCGCGGCTCGCATCGCGAAAAAATACCCGGACGTGCGGCTGATGACCGAGGCCTATCAGTTTACAAAGCGAGCACCCAAGACCATTCGTCCTCGGGAAAACGTGGTCGTCCGGCTGGCCCTGCTGGATCAGGAATACCGCGCCGACGAAATCGCCGACGTGCTGCGGCCCTTAAGTGCCCCGACCAATCGCGCCGCGCGGGAGGTCACCGAAGGCTGGGCGAAGGTGATCCAGGACGGGCAGTTCTTCGTCTGGGATTACGCGCAGCTTCGCACTCCCTTCCGCTATCCCTACGACGGCACGACCAAGATCCTGAAGAATCTTGAGTATTGGCACCGGCTCGGCATCGACCGGGTGTTCATCGAGCAGGCCGGCATCGACCTGTCGTTCCGCCCCATGCGCGACTGGCTTTTCTTCCGGAAATCGGTGCATCCGGAGCTGAAGGACGAGGTGCTCATCGACGAGTATGTCCGTGGCTATTTCGGTCCGGCTGCTGGTCCGATGCGGAAGTATTACGACCGGCTCGCCGCTTTGACCGAGGCCGGTGACAAGTCGTATTTCGAAACGCCCGCTTCGGTGATTCCCTGGCTGAACGCCGAGTTCTACACGCAGGTCAACGCCTGGCTCGACGAGGCCGAAACGCTCTGTCAGGGCGAGGCGAACACGAAACATCTCCGCCATGTGCAACTGGAGCGCGTGCCGGTTGATTCCGGGATATTGCACCTGTGGCACCGTTACGCGGAGAGCCCCGCGTGGAAAGGCCGCAAGGAAGAGGTTCTGCGCCGTTACGAGAAGAACAAACGCATGTTGATTCAAACCTGGGCCACCCAAGTGCATGTCTGGGTCAATAACGGAGCCAATGCCTTCGATGGTGAACTGGCCGCCCTGCGATTGGAGCCGCCCGCCCAGTTTGTGGGCCGCAACGCGAATCTGCGGCTCGTCGGTGTCGGTGATCCCGGGCCCAACCTCGTGAAAGACCCTGGCGCCGCGGGCGGGCAGGCTCGCCGCTTCGGCAGCGGCAAACCGGGCGAGCACAAGGTGCCCTTCCAAATGAAGATCCACGACGACGTGGCCCCGCGCGACTGGGGCAGCATGACATTGGACAAGGACAAGATTCCGCAGGACGAAGCCTGGCATTGGCACCATGTCGCCACGGCACCTCTCACAGGCCATTGCGGTCTCTGGTCCAATGTTTACCTCTGGCTTCCCATCGGCTGGGGAGCCGTCCCGCCGCCGAGCAACGAGATGGAAGTCTGGGTCTCCCTGAAGTTCACCGGCCCGACCTATGTGAAGGACTCAAGATCGCCCGATCAGGTCCTCATCGACCAAGTGATCGCCGTGCCGCCTCAATCCGTCCAGCAATGAAACAGCGGCGCGTCCCCGAAATGCCCCAGGAGACACGACATCCAGCGGACAAACGATGACCAACCCGGCGAGGAAGTCCTGAAGCCCCTATTTCACCCATTCACACCCACACCATAAACCCATGAAACGAACTATCTTCATCCTTGCTGCTCTGTTGGCGCTGCCCGCTTGGGCTGAACCCCACTTTATCGCCGAGCGGCAGGAGGGGCTCAAGCTGGTGCAAGGCGGCAAACACGCCGAGGCGGCGGCATTTTTCGTGAAGCTGGCGGAGACCGCTGCCAAGCCAGAGCAGAAGGGTGATGCGCTACGACATGCGACCATCGCCACAGCCCGTAACAAACAGCTCGATGCGGCGCTGTTGCTGGCGGACCAGATTCCACTCAAACCGGACTCCGACTTCACCAAGGTGCAGATTTACCTGGAGACGCGGCAATGGGCCGAACTGCTCAAGGCGGCCGAGAAGCTCGATGCGGCCTCGTGGCCGGACGCTTTGATCTATCCCACCCTCATGGCCCGCGCTCGCGCCCGCTCCGCCCTCGGTGAGCTGGCGGCGGCTGAGGCGGATGCCAGGCAGGCTATCCAACACACCCTCTCGCTGAACAACCAGGCCGCCGCCTGGCACCTGATCGCTCAGAATTCGCAACGCTCCGGGAAAGACGGGGCCAGGGCGCTCGAAGCCTACGCCGAGATGATCCGCCTGAAGCCCAGCGGCGGCTCATTCCAACGAGCGCTAAGCGAACGCGCCCGGCTGCTCTCCTCACTCGGCAAGCACGATGCGGCTCTGGCGGACCTCGCCGAGCTGGACAAAAACACCCGCAACGACCCGCATTGGATCTGCACGGCTCTGATGAGCTATGGCGACGTTTATCGCGACATGGGCGACAAGGCCAAGGCCCGCCAAAGTTTCGAACAAGCCGCGAAAGTGCCCGGCGCTCCCGCCGTCCTGCTCGATGAAGTGAAGCAGCGGCTGGCTGAGTTGAAACCCTGACGATCAGCAAGGGCAGAGGAATGGATGGGCAGTGGAATGCTTTTTCCCATCACCCTTTCCCCATTCCACTGCCCCACCCATTCCTCTGCCATCAAAAGCCTTCCCCAATTTCCAAAACGCATCCCATGAAACTCTTCACCCTGCTTCTCCCATTCTTCTTCTCAGCAGCCGCCCTTTCCGCAGCGGATGTCCCGCTGGTCGTCGAGGGTAAACCCGTCTCCGAAATCGTCCTGGCGCAGGACGCCACGCCCAGCGTGCGCACCGCCGCCCGCGAGTTGCAGCGTCACCTGCGGGCGATGTCCGGGGCGGAGTTGCCCATCGTCACTGCCGCCTCGCCCGGCGTGAAACATCACGTCTATGTCGGCGAAAGTGAGGCCACGCGGAAGCTGGGCTTTTCCCTCGCGGGACTCAAGCACGATGGCTTTAAGATGGTCGCCGCCGACAACCACGTCATCGTGGCCGGGCCGCAGTTTTACAACTTCGCCAAGTCCTTCTCGCTCTTTCGGGACGTGTCGCGAAATGTGTGGCAGCAGAAATGGGAGGAGCTGACCGGCCACAAGTGGCGCTTCCCTCCGCTGACAGATTACCGCGATTTCAGCACGGAGTTTGGCTTTCACACGATGGATGGCACCGGCACGCTCTTCGGCGTGTATGCACTGCTGGAGCAGCTCGGCATGCGCTGGTATGCGCCGATTCCCGAGCTGGGCATGGTCATTCCAGAGACCAAGAACATCGCCGTCAAAGTCCAGGACACGAAGCAGGAGCCGGAGTTTCCCGTGCGCTTCTTTGCCGACTGCCGGGTCGGCTGGTCCATTCCCGATGAGTTCCTGTGGTATAAGGCCATGGGTGTCGGCGCGGACCGCTTTGTTCCGATTTATCACAGCGTGAGCGGCCCCATCGAGATCGAGCCCGAGCAACAGCCGCAGGAGTATTACGGTCGCGTGGGCGGCAAGGTCGATTACAAGACGCCGCGCTTCAGCAGCGAGCGACTGCGTGCCGACACCGCCGCGTATCTCGAAGTGGTGGACAAACACTTTCCCGGCATCGGCTACTTCGGCATCGGACAGCCCGATGGCTGGAGCTTGCTCGATAGCGATGACGCCGCCGCAGGCTGGGACAAGTTCAAGGAACGCGGTCAATCCGGGCGCTACAGCGATTACGCGTGGGATTTCAACATGGCCGTGCGCGACCGCTTGAAGGGAAAGTATCCGGACAAAAAGTTCACCTTCTTCGGCTACGGACCCACGGGCAGAATCCCCTCGCACCTGAAAAAGGTGCCGGACGATGTCGTGATCGGATTCACCCAGACCGCTGCCGGTTGGAGCCTGCCCGAGCGCTCTCACGAACTGGCCAATCGCAAAGAATGGATCGCCGCCATGAACGGCCCGGAGCAGCTTCTCATCTGGGAATACTACCTCCAGCACGCCCCGAACTACAATTTCCCGCCCGTGCCGATCATTTTCCCAGCGCACATGAAACAGAGCTTCGATGGGCTGTATGACCATGCCCTCGGCTTCACGGCGGAGATTGGCTGGACCACCGCGAGCACTATCGACACGAAGGCCGCGAACATGCCCATCATGGCCCGGCCATGGATCAGCCACCTGATGCTCTATTTGCACAGCAAGCTCTGCTGGAATCGCAACCTGGATATCCGGGCCACCATGGATGAGTATTTCGAACTCTTCTACGGTCCGGCCAAGGCCGAGATGAAGGAGTTTTTCACCTTCGCCGAAAGCGTGTGGATGCGCCCCGATCCGCGCCAGATCACCTCTGCGGGCGGCTTTTTGAAACAGGCCGATGTGGAACGCTACTTCGACATCCTCGGACGCGCCAAAGCCAAGGCGGGAGAGTCCATCTACGGTCGCCGCATCGCCGGCATCACGGGCGAGATGGAGCCACTCAAGCTGCTGTTCGAAAAACTCAAGCGCACCGGCCCCAACCTCCAGATCAAGACCGCGCCACAGCCGCCCGTGATCGATGGCGACCTCAACAAGCCGTTCTGGCGGGCCGACGATCCCCAGGGCTACGCTTTCCAAACCTTGCGCGAAATGCTGACCGGAGAGTTGCCGCACCACGTGGACACGCAGGTCACCTTCCGCTGGCTGGATGACAACTCCGCCTTGATCGTCGGCATCGAGTGTCGCGAGCCGAAGATGAACCGGCTGGTCGAGGCGTGCAAAGAGCCCGATTCCATGGACATCTTTGGCGACGACATGGTGGAAATCCGCCTCGAAACCGCAGGCGGCATCCGCCCCTTCATCGGCATCAACTCCGCCGGAGTGATTTTCGATCAATGCGTCACCGAACGAGTCGAGGACCTGCCCGCCTTCTATCGCGTCGGAAAAGCCGCGGTGAAAAAATACGCCGACCGCTGGACCGTCGAAGTCCGCATCGACGCCAAACCGCTCTCCGGCACCCGCCCCACGACCTTCCTCCCATGGGGAGTCAACATCTGCCGCCAGCGCAAAGCCGGCAACACCACCGAGCACTACATGCTCTCCCCCAGCGGCACGAACTTCCGAGAACCCAGCGTGATGGGGAATATCTTCGTGCGGAAGTAGGCGTGCTTTGAGAACGATCCTACAGGGTGTGATCTCCGACCCAACAGGGGTGCATCGGAAAAACCTGAGACACTTCAACACACCATGCACGCCCACACCGCATCCATCACCCGCCGCGAGGCGTTGAAGTCCGTCGCTGTCTCCGCGCTCGGTGCGGGACTCGCCGGACGACTCGCCGCGCAAGCCAGCGCGGCGGAGGACAAGGCGCGACTCCACCTCATTCGCGCCGATGGTTCGGCCGTGCCCATCGTGCTGGCACGGGATGCTGCACCGCACACGCGGGCGGCGGCGGCGGAACTGGCGGCGCATCTGGAGCGCATCGGCGGGGTGCGGCCCGAAGTGATCGAGGGCTTGCCCGATCCACTGCCCGCGCAGGCCATCTGGGTGGGCTACCAGGCGGCGCTCGACAAGCTATTCCCCGGTGCGGACTTTGCGCTGAAGCATCCCGAGGAAGTCTTTCTCATCGGCAACGAAAACCACATCGCCATCACCGGACGCGACAAGTGGGACCCGCAGCATGCGGTTTTTCCCGGCCGCCGTTTTCCCATCGAGAACAAGCAACAGGAGCACGGCAATGCGAACGCCGTCTTCACCTTTCTCCAGGAAATCGTCGGCGTGCGCTGGCTCTACCCGGGCGAGTTGGGGACCGATCTTCCGGGCGCGGAGAGCCTGCGCATCGCGCCCTTTGAAATCCGCCATCATCCGCAGTTCCGCAGCCGCAGCGGGCTCTTCAATCAATTGGAAATGGGCTACATCAAGGCCGGCCACGAGCAGGACTGGGCCCGGCATCAGCGCGTGCTGCTGCACTCGCTCGACATGCTCGGTGGCCACTACTTCAAGGACTGGTGGGAGAAGTACGGCAAGACCCGCCCCGAGCTGTTCGCCCTGCAACCCGACGGCACGCGCGGCACCTACCCCGCCGACAAGGAGCGGCTCAAGCTCTGCGAGGGCGAGCCCGCCGTGTGGGAGGTGTGGTTGAAGGAACAGGAGGCCCTGCTCGCCGAGTATCCCCATCGCGCCGTGCTCTCGGCCATGCCCAACGACAGCTACTTCGACGGCCATTGCACCGACCCGCGCTCCCGCGCCTGGGACCCCGCGCCTTCCGAGACAAAAGTCCGCATCAATCTGCAATGGGCCAACGGCGTCACCCAGGAATGGCCGCCGCTCTCCGACCGCTACGTCACCTTTGCCAACACGCTCGCCGACCTGGTGAAGAAGCGTTTCCCCGACCGCGAACTCTACGTCGCCACCAATGCCTATGGCGATGTCGGACGCCCGAAACCCGTGCGGGCCGTGCCGCGCGACAACGTGCTCATCATCGGCGTGAACAACTTCCACGGTCGCGACCGCGCCTTCCGCGAGCAGCACAAGACCGACTTCCTCAACTGGGCCGGCATCTCCAAAACGATGATCTGGCGGCCCAATCTCGGCAACCAGGGCGGTCGCATGTGGGGCATGCCCGACGTGCCCTTCCAGGAGCTGATGGACGACTTTCGCTTCGTCGCCGACCACGGTGCCGTCGGCGTCTTCTTCGACACGCTCTTCGAGCACTGGGCCACCATGGCCCCGTATTACTACCTCATCGGCCAGCTCGCCTGGAATCCCCGCGCCGACGGCCACGCCATCCTCGACGACTACTTCCAGCGCTGCTACGGCCGCGCCGCCGCGCCGATGAAGAAATACTGGCTGCTGATGGAAAAGACCCGCGGCGAACTCGTCCACAAAGTCGCCTCCGTGCACAGCGCCTTCTCAGTGCCCGACTACTACCACGCCGCCTTCTTCGCCGAGGCCGACGCGCTCATCGCCCAGGCCCGGATGCTGGCCGGAGCCGCCGACGGCAAACATGCCCGCCGCGTCGAGTTCACCCGCTGCGGCCTCGATTACACGCGCGCCATCGTCGGCATCCGCGCCCAGATGCGGCAGTTCGAGAAAGCGAAGACCGACGCCGACCGCGACCCACTGAAGGAAGCCATCCTGCGCCAGTGGAAAGAGCTGGAGAACATGACGAGCGGCTTCCCCGAGTTCGCCATCCATTTCAAGCGCATGGGCGGTGCCTCCGAAGGGGCGAAACCCAAGGTGCCCGGCGAGAAAAACAGCGGCGCCAAACGCGTCACCGGCCTCCACCCCGCCGCGCCCGTGAAGCCCTCCGTGCTCAAGGAGATCACCAACAGCGGGCTGGATTTGCAGTGATGACGGCAACACTGGGAGCACCATGAAACACTTCTTCCTCCTCACCGCTCTGCTGCTTGCGCCGCTGGTGACAATCCACGCTGACGATGCACCGAAGCCTTCACCCAAACCCAACGTCATCCTCTTCCTGGTGGATGACATGGGCTACAGCGACATCGCGCCCTTTGGCTCTATGATTCATCCCACGCCGCACTTGAGTCGGCTTGCAGATGAAGGGGTGAAGTTCACGCACTTCTACAATGCCTCCACCGCTTGCAGTCCATCGCGCTCGGCGTTGATGACGGGTTGTTATGCCGAGCGGGTGGGCATGGACGGCAAGGTCTGCTTTCCTTCCGAGCCGAAAGCGCTCCATCCCGCGGAATACACGATGGCGGAAATGTTGCGGGATGCCGGGTATGCCACGGGTTGTTTCGGCAAATGGCATCTCGGCCACAAACCCGGCTACCTGCCCCCGGCGCATGGTTTCGATGAGTTCTGGGGCATTCCTTACTCGAACGACATGTGGACGGGAACGCCGAGTCACAGCGGCAAAGGCATGCCGCCCTATCCGCCGCTGCCTTTGCTGCATGGCAACGAAGTCGTCGCCGCTGTGTTGACGGGTGAGGATCAATCGCACCTGACGCAGGTGTTTCACCGGGCGGCGCTCGATTTCATTCGGGCCAACCACGCACGGCCGTTCTTCGCCTACATCCCGTTCTCCGCCGTGCATGCCCCGCGTTTCGCCCAAGGCGGCGAGCGTGAGGATGCATTGAGTCGGCAGGTGCAGGAAATTGACGACTGCGTGGGCCGGACGGTGGCCATGCTCAAAGAACTGCGACTCGACCAGCAGACGTTGATTCTGTTTCTCTCCGACAATGGCGGAGGCAGAGGCACCAGCATGGCCCCGCTGCGTGGGGAGAAAGCGGGACGCCCGTTTGAAGGCCACCAGCGCACTTGTTTCCTCGCTTGGTGGCCTGGGCGCATCCCGGCGGGAACCGTCACCTCCGCGGTTGCCAGCAGCATGGATTTGTTTCCCACCTTGGCGAAACTCGCGGGTGGCAAACTGCCCTCAGCAGCCATCGATGGCCGCGACATCTCCCCTCTGCTTTTCGCGCCCGCCACCGCCCCATCGCCGCACGAGCGCATCCGCTACACCGGCGGAAACGGCCTGCGCGAGGGCAAGTGGAAGCTCCTGCGCATCACGAGGGATTGGAGCCTCTTCGATTTGGAAAACGATTCCGGCGAGCAAACTGACCTCGCCTCGCAACACCCCGACCGTGTTGCTCAGATGCATGCCCGGCTCACTGCCTGGACTGAATCGTTGCAAAAAGAAGCCCGCCCTCACGCCGAGATGCCCGACCTTACGCCTTTGATGGCCCCCGGCGAAGAAGGCCGCTGGCCCACCCTCGCTGCCTGGCAAGCGCAGCAAACCGGCAGAGCCGCCGACAAGACGAAATAAGAGTCATCCGAATGAAACCAAACGAAATGAAACGAACCATACCACTCGTTCTCGGCCTACTCCTCGCGCCGTTGGCAACACTGCACGCTGCCGAACCACCAAAGCCCGCCGCCCAGCCAAACATCGTCTTCATCTACGCTGACGATTGGGGCTGGGGCGATCTTGGTTGCCATGGCCATGCATTTCTCAAGACGCCAAACATTGATCGCCTCGCCAAGGAAGGCACCGACTTCCAGCAGTTCAATGTGCTCAATCCTGTTTGCTCACCCAGCCGAGCAGCGGCACTGACGGGGCGATATCCCTCGCGTTTCGGCATCAATACAGTCTTCGGCACAGACAAGAATGGCACCCCGGAAATGCCTGACTGGCTCGACGCCAAAGCACCGACCACGCCGCGTTTCCTCAAGGCCGCAGGCTACCGGACTGGCCACTTCGGCAAGTGGCATCTCGGTGTAGGCACGCCCACCATGGCAGACTACGGCATTGATGAAACTACCGTCTATCACGGCCCCGGCCCAACCTTCTCAGCCGATGGTAAACAGGCCAGCAACCTGGCCGCCGCCTTTATCGAGAGGAACAAGGACCGTCCGTTCTATCTCAACGTCTGGCTGCACGAGAGCCACACCATGCACGCGCCCAGCAAAGAGTCGCTGGAACAGTGGCAGCACCTCGCTGATGAGCAAAAACGGATTTATGCCGCCGTCATCACCGATGGCGACAATCATGTCGGCAAGATCCTCGACACCCTCGACCGCAACGGCCTGACCAGCAACACCCTCGTCGTGTTCTCCAGCGACAACGGCCCAGAAAGCACTAGCGACAAAAAGGGGACGCCCGGCAGCTATGACACCTACTACAGCATCGGCGAAACCGGCGGACTGCGCGGGCGCAAGCGCAGCTTGTTTGAAGGCGGCATCCGCGTGCCGTTTATCGTCAGGTGGCCAGGTCACACTCCAGCGAACGCGAAAAATGACACGACAGTTTTTACCGCAGTGGATTTGCTGCCCACCTTCTGCGCCGCCGCTGGCATCACCCCGCCAGCAGACGCGAAGGGTGATGGCGAGAATCTCCTGCCTGCCCTCCAAGGCAAGGCCGTTAGCCGCACCCGCCCCATCTTCTGGCTGCACAAAGGCGGCAACGGCGAGCCGGATTGGTGGCCACGTCTCGCCGTCCGCAATGGAAAATGGAAGCTCCTCACTACCTACGACGGAGCACGAAGCGAACTGCACGACCTCACCGCTGATCGCGCGGAAGAAGCAGCGAAGGACCAGACCAAACAACAGCCGGAAATCGCCGCCAGACTCACCAAGCTGGTGCTCGACTGGTATGCGACCCTGCCCACCGAGCCTGATCCAACCTGTTTAGGAAAACCACAAAACCCCTCGCCAAAGACAGCGCCCAAATCCGGCTCTCCCGCCAAGGACCGCAACCTTCCCTTTAACCATTGGGACACGAACAAAGACGAGTTTCTCTCCCTCGAAGAATACAAGACAGGGCTGAAGGGCCAATCTGATCTCGAAGCCCGCCACAAGCGCTTCGACAAAGACGGTGACGGCAAAGTCAGCCGCAAAGAGTTCGTTACGCCGTGAACCAAATTACATGTGGCTGAAGTAGGAACCCTGAAACACGCAATCCAAATGATAAAACTCACTCGAATTCTTCTCGCAGCGTCCCTATCCCTCGGAGCAACCGCCCTGGCCGAGGAATCCTTGTCGCTGATTATTGACAGCAAGGTCCCTCAAACACTCGAAGAACTCTGGGCGGGCTACGATCCCTCGGCGGAGCCACTCGATGTGAAGGTGATCCGCGAGTGGGACGAGGTGCTCGCCGGCAAGAAGATCAAGTTGCAGATGCTCACCTTCAAGGTCGGCACCTTCAAGGGCAAGGAGAGCCGCATCGCCGCGTATTTTGGCTGGCCGGTCGATGCCCGGGGCAAACTTCCCGGACTCGTTCAAATCCACGGCGGCGGTCAGCGCGCCAACAAAGTGAACGTCCTGGTCGATGCCGCCAATGGCTATGCCAGCCTCTCGATCAATTGGCTGGGCCACAAACTCGACGACCAGAAACCCGAAGACGCCGGCACCGATTGGGGTGCGCTGGATCCGACCCAAAAGCGCGTGAGCCACTACTCCTCGTTCAAGCCGGACGAATTCACGCTGGATTCCGTGCCAAGCCCCCGCAACAACAACTGGTTCATCCTCACCCTCACGGCCCGGCGCGCCCTCACCTTCCTCACGCAACAACCGATGGTCGATGCCGGGCGATTGGGGGTCTATGGCCACTCCATGGGCGGTCACATCACCACGCTGGTTACCGGAGTGGACCCCCGAATCAAGGCGGCGGCTCCCTCCTGCGGCGGTGGCGGAGCGCCTCCAAAAAAGATCGTGGATCGGCCGGGTTCCTCGCCGGGTTTCGTGCACACCGACCCCATGCTTTTGGCAATGATCGATGAAGTGCAGGCTCTGAAAAATGTGAAGGTTCCGATCCTCTACTGGGGCCCGCACAACGACTTTAACGCTCCTCTCGATACCCTCATGCACAACTGGGCGGTCATCCCCGACCACTCGAACGTGCACTTTTCCGTTTCCCCGCACTTAAACCACCGGCATGTCCCGGAATCCGACGCCGCCGAGGTGCGCTTCTTCAATGCATTCCTCAAAGGCGAAGGAAAAATCCCCGCCACTCCCGACCTCCAAGTCTCGCTCAAAACGGAGAACGGCATTCCCTTGGCGACCGTCCGTCCCGACATGCCCGCCGAGGTCCGCTCGGTGCAAATTTACTACAGCATCAACCCGAATGCGCTGACCCGCTTCTGGCGCAGCGCAACAATCCACAAGGTCGGCGATGCCTGGCAGGCGGAACTCCCCGTCATGAGCACTTCCATGTCCCTCTTCGTCATCGCCAATGTCCTCTACGCGATGCCGGAAGGGAGCGTCTCCATGCCTCGGGGAGCGAGCTGCGCACCCGAGTATCTCGTGAGTTCCTGGGAGCGGATGTTTGATCC
>Ga0247843_1004526_pt1 | contig 20636 bp, 19 predicted proteins | sample LaCruzMarch2017__FD_192420 | JGI IMG/M metagenome (GOLD analysis project Ga0247843, IMG submission 192420) | Freshwater microbial communities from meromictic Lake La Cruz, Castile-La Mancha, Spain - LaCruzMarch2017_8m | ecosystem: Environmental > Aquatic > Freshwater > Lake | place: Spain...
TTTTCATAAATTAAAGTATATTTTTTTAATAATTTCCAAAAAAAAACTATTAAATCTTTTATCTAAATATATATTCTTTTTAATAATATGCGAAGATTTCTCTGATATCTCTTTATAATTACATTTAATTATATTTTCTAAATTATTTCTAAAATCTTTGTATTTAATATTCTCTAAAAATATAGTTAATTTTTTATTAGAATAATAAAATAAATTTAATTTATTTTCTTCATTTAAGAAAGGATTTTTTATATAAAGATCATAACTGCTTAAATAGCAAAATTTATGTTCATTTAAAAAAATGTTAATATTATTTTCTGTCTTTTCAATGATGCGGAAAAAATCTAAAGAATTATAAGAAAGAATCTCCTCGACATTAGAACGATTATAAATAAAAAAATTCACATTATTTTTATATTTTTTATCTAAAAGATAATTTTTACTCATTAATTCTTTTGCATCTCTTAACAATTCTTGCGCTAAAAATCTTTCCCTAATAAGATTATTCTGAAAAAAAAAAAAATTTACTGATAAAATTGTAAATAGCATAATATAAAAAAAATTAGATATAAATTTAGAACGAAATACTCCAAATTTATAAAAGAAAACCGCTGATAGAGAAATAATAAAAGAAACAGAAACAAGAGCCCGGTTGTTATATTGGGTAAACTCCAAGCCAGTATGTGCCACGGAATGCATTAAAGCATTTAAAATAAATACTGTAATTACAGTGACTAAAAAAATACTTAAAAAATAATAGTCTCTATTCCCTTTTATCTTTTTTTTATTATCAATACTCAAATAAAAAAAAGATATGGTCAATAATAACTGCAATAATAAAATTAAATTAAAACTAGTAAAAATATTATATAATGATCTAGCAAATAGTTCTAATGAATGAGCAAAAATATTTAACGTTAATGCTGAATTTAAAATTATTAAATAAAAAATTTTTTTATAATCTTGAAGACCTAATTTTATTCTTGATAAATCTTGATTAAATAAATTTGGAAATATTTCTTTTTGTAAAACATAAATTAAAATTAATACCAAAAACGTCAAAATAATATTTATAAAAAATACTTTTTTTTTATTCTTAAAAAAAAGTGGAAAAAATAAAGAAATTCCTAATAATGGTGCAGCACTTTCATAAATTAAAAACATTATTACTAAAAAAAAATAGCTTAAAAATAAATCTATAAAAAAAAATTTGTAAATATATCTCTTTAAAAAAAAAAGGGATATTGCCCAAAAAATTAAGGAAACAATACCCATACTTTGCATGCCTGGGGAATAAATAATAGTGTAGGAGAAAAATGGAAAAATTAAAAATGTTAAAAATATTTTTTTTATATATATATCATCTAGAATAAAATCATAAATTTTTAAAACTATATAAATAAAAATAAAATAAATAGATAATGAAAATAAAAAATAAATTTGAAAAATTGGTAGTAATCTACTTAGCAGTGCATGATAAAAGCATGACAAAGGTCTATTATTATTTACAAAGCAAATTTCTTTAACTGCATCAAAAAAGTTTAAATCTGTTAAGCCTAATATTGTATAGTCATCTTGTATGAAATAACCAAATACTAGAATTGGTAAATAACCTAAGATTGCTAGTGTAAAAAAATACTGCTTTAAACTTAATGATTTTATAAAATTAATAATATTTTTCATTCTATTTTTATAAGACTCTAAACCTATTGATCCTCGTTAGAAGAAAAAGATAGACAGAGTTAGGTAAAATTAAAAAAAATATTCTAAATAACAATGAAAAAGATAATATAAAAATTAAAAATTTTTTTTTTTTAATTAAAAAAAAATACAAACTAAATTCGGAGCAAATAGCTTGGATATTTTTTCTTCTTTTCATGGTCATACTGTCGACTCTAGAATTGACTAATGGTATATCAAGATTTGCAATAAAATATCCTCTTATTTTTGCTAAAAACCAAAGAGAATAATCTTCTTTATATTTAATATCAGGGTAAGACCCTAATTTTTTAATTTTATCTCGCTTGAACATAATGGTCATATGATTAATTGGATTAAAAAAAGAAAAATGCAGTAAACTTGGATTTTTTGGAACTTTTTTTATAAATTTTTTACCTTTAATATTTTCGTTAATATTAGAACCTAAAATATCAACTTTGTTTTTTTTAAAAAAATTTACCTGCTCAAAAAATCTATTTTTATGATTAATGTCATCTGCATCAGCTCTTGCTATTAATTTATATTTAGCTATTTTTAAACCATAATTTAATATTTTAACGAGACCTAATTTATTTTTAAAAACGATATTAATAAAATTATTTTCTTTTTTTGCTTTTAATAAAAATATTCTCTTTTGCAAACTAATATTTCCATCTACGATAATAAGAAATTCTGATGGTAAAAGTGAATTGTTAATTACAGAATTTACTGACTTTTTAAAAATATCAAAATCTATGGCCTCATGTACTGGCATTAAAACAGTAAATTTCATTAATATAAATATCTTATTTTATTAAAACTTTTTTTAAGAGCATCACTAGAGTAATTTTTTTTATAATCCTCTAATGCTATATTTTCAAACTTATTAATAAAAAAACTATTATTATATAAACTTCTCATATTAAAAATAATCTGACTTTTACTTTTATTTATAATGGATCCTCTGAATTTATCTAAGCTGCCAACATCATAAGATAAGAACATTTTAGATAAAGAATTTGCCTCAATTAAACTAAGTGGCGAAACCTCGGTAATCGATGTATTTATTAATAACCATGATTGGGAAATTTCTTTAAAAACATTAGTCTTACTCTCATGTATTATAGAAATATTTTTAATACCACATGAATTAATTTTTTTTCTTAAGGTATTTAAATAATTTTTGTCATAATCTTTATAAACAATTCTAATTTCAATATCTAAATCAGAAGTTTTTTTTGCTATTTCTAAAAGATCAATTTGGTTTTTAATATGATTAATGTAACCGAGGCATAATACTTTTTTTTTATTTTTAGAATCAAAAATTATTCTTTTATAATTTTCAAATCTTGAAAAATTATTATATTTAATTAAAGTTTTATTTTGGCTCATAAATAATAAAGTATCTAAATGTCGGTGATTTTTACTATTTAAGTCTAATGAAAAAAAAAAATCACATTTTTTAATTAAATAACTCAATATGGGTAAATAAATTAGCCAAAGAAAAAATCTAAAATAGTATTTAATTTTTTTACTATATGGAAATATTGATACACCATGACTAATAACTATAGATTTAATCGAATTTTTATTTGATGCATACAAAAAGATTTCAGAAATAATAGTCTGAAACGATTCAACTATAATTATATTCGGCTTATGTTCTTTAATTATATATTCTGCTTTACGAATAAAATAAAATGGACTTAAGAGAAAATTTAATAACCCTTTTAATTTAAAATTTATATTTTTACTTGAATCGTTGGAGCTTACAGTGATAATAATATAATTTAATTCCTTTAATATACTCTCGTGTAACGAAGAAGCAAATCCTAAACCTGTAGTGCTATGAGGGCTCCACTCCTTAGAAACTAATAATATTTTTTGCATCAAAATAAATTTTAAATATATGAAAAAGATATTTATAAAAATCTGACTATAAATAAAAATTAAATTTATTTATAAAATAATTCTATTAATAAGACCGAAATACGTTTTTACAATAAAAATACATTATTGTAATTACTCTTAAAATTACATCTGTCATATCAAAATTGTTTTGGGAATTGCTAGTTTACTATCAATAATATTTCTTTTATTTAACCACTGGTAAGGCATTAGCCAATTTCTACATTCTGACAAAAATATAGCCCACCAACAAAAAGTTGAATTAGAAGCAATTCCACCAATGGAATTGTAAATAACTCCAAAAGCCTCTAAATCGTTGCATTTAAAATATTCTACATCTAATTTTATTTTATCTTTTAAAATAATAGCGTCCTCTTCTTCTTGTGAGATTATATAAATCTTTTTATCTTTAAAAACTTTAATATAATTTAAATAATGTTCATCTGTTAAGACTATATGCGTTTTGCTGTTTTTAAAGTCTCCGCGTCTTAAATGGATTACATAATAATCTTCAAGTATTTTTTTTTTAAAGATCTCTGATTTAAAAAATTTTTTATCTCTCAAAAAATTTGCAAAATAAATATCTTGCCAATAACCATTGTAAAAATTGAATGGCAAGAAATGTTTTTTTTTTAATAAATATGAAATTAACTTCTCAGATAAGTGACTTTTATTTAATATTTTATAAAAAAAAGAAGGAGTATAATCAGTTAGATCGAAAATATTGTTAGCTAATAAATTATTCAATTCAAATTTTCTAAAAGATTGCTCACTATACCAAGATACTTCAAGGGTAATCTTTGTATCAAATTTACTTTTTAGAAATAAAGCAAATGCATATTGAAATAATTGATTACCTAAACCACCTTTTATTTTAACTGTCTTAAAATTTTTATAAATCATTGAATAAGAAAGATAAGTAGATTTAGTTTAATAATAAAATTCAAATTATGCACAAAGTTTCTTCTAAATAAAGAAATTAAGATAAATATATTAATACTATATAAAAATTCGTCACTAATTTTTATATTTTTAATTAGAAAAATCCGGTAATTATACAAATAATAAAAACAAAAAATAAATTTACATTCATATTTGTATTTATAGTCATAGAAAAATTTTTAAATTATTTACCAATTATTTTAAATGAATTAATTGCTGTTACAGTTTTAATATTATTATATCAATATATAAATGATAAAATAAAAAAGAATTTTAAAAGGATCATAAAATTTATTTTTTTTTTAGTTTTAATTCAACAAATATTTTATAAAAATATTTTCCAAATAATAGATCAAGGTTTTTTTGAAAGTTGGCAGACAGATTCTGAGGCTTTGGTGATTGGAAACATTAATAACAACCGAATTGAAAATAAAAGTAATTGGGGACTTGGAACAAGTGATGCAAGTGACGTAAACACTTACAAAATATTTAATGATAATAAAATAAATAATTTTAAATTTGTGGAATACAAGAGCAGTTACGGTCTTCAGGGTCGTATATTTAAATATTTATACAAACAAATTCCTAATATTAATTTATTTCATCAAATTACAGCTTTTCTTATGTCTCTTACAGTTATTTCTTTATTTCATCTCATGAGTAAAGTTTTTAATAGAAAATTTTCATACTTGTTTATTATTACTTTAACTACATCATACTGGATTGTTGCAGCTTCTAAAAATATTTTTTGGCAATCATTTTTGTAGTTTTTACCATCTGTCTTTTCTTTTTTATTATATTTATCAAAATCTAAATTAAAAATTTTTTTTTGTTTTTTTTGTATATTTATTTCAGTATTTCTAAAAAGTTTATGTGGTTACGAATTTTTAACCACGATAACCCTATTTGCAATTTCACCATTTATCCTAGGGCCTTATTTTAAAAGCGAAAACAGTATTAGATATAATTATATTATTTATATTTTTGCAGCATGCATCTTGGGGTTTTTATGCGCAATTTTAATTCATTCCTACTATTTGGGATCTAATAGTATATTTGAAGGTATTAACATATTAATTAAAGATGTCATTATGCGAAGAACTTACGCTATTGACTCAAACAATTACGGAGCATTAAAAGAAAGTCTGGATTCAAGCCTGGTGTCTGTTATTTTAAAGTATATTAATGAATGGACCACTCCAATTATATTAAGAATACCATGGTCACCTGATGGGCCGCTTGCTTATACAGAAATATCATCAATAATTTTTAAATTAATGATTGCCGTTAGTCTTTTTGGAATTTTTCAGAAATTTATTTTAAGAATAATATCTTGGAAAAAAGATTTAATATTGTTTACGGTTTATTTTTTAATATGCATATCTTGGTTTGTATTTGCTAAAGGGCACTCATATATTCACATGCACATAAATTTTGTTAATTGGTATTTTGGATTTATTGCTACAATAATTTACTTATCTCTAGAAACTATTTCTAATAATATCTTATTTATTAAATCATTTTTTTTCAAGAGAAGAAATAAGTATTGTTAAAAATTTACAAAATAAATTTAATGAAGAAAAAAGTAATAATTATTGGTGCTGGCCCAGCTGGGCTTGCAGCGGTAACAGAGTTTAAAAAGGACAATTTATTTAATGTTACAATTATTGAAAAATCAAACTCAGTGGGAGGCTTAGCAAAAACAATAAAATATAAAAAAAATTTATTCGACATTGGACCCCATCGATTCTTCACTAAAAATGAAGAAATTAATAATTTTTATAAAAGATATGCAGGTAAAGATCTTATTAAAGTAAAAAGACTAACAAGAATACGTTATAAAAGCATTTATTATAATTATCCGTTAACTCCATTTAGTACTTTTTTTAAACTAGGATTAAAAAAAAGTATTAAAATTGTAATCAGTTATTTTGTGTCCAGTTTTTTTTATTCAAAAAAAATATCCTCTTTTGAAGACTGGATTATTAAAAACTTTGGAAAAGAACTTTATCTAACATTTTTTAAAACATATACCGAAAAAATTTGGGGAATTTCATGCAAAAAAATTGGTTCTGACTGGGCTGGGCAGAGAATAAAAGGGTTAAGTCTTTTAGCTGTATTAAAAAGTTTTGTATATAAAAATTATAAAATGAAATCTTTAATAGATGAATTTTTTTATACAAAAAAAGGGGCCGGAAATCTGTATAATAATATTAAAAATAAAATTAAGACAAATATATTGTTTAACAGCACAGTCATAAAATATAATTTTAAAAAAAAAAAATAATCATCAGTAATTATTAAAGACGTAAATGGGAGAGAAAAAATAATAAAAGGAGATTTTTTTTATCAAGCTCACCTATCACAGAGACTATAAAAAATTTTAATATCGTTATACCTATTAAAATTAAAAAAATTATTAATTCGCTTAAATACAGAAACCATATAGCGGTTCAATTATTAATTACTGGTAAATTATTCAAAGACAACTGGATATACATTCATAGTCCCGAAGTAAAAGTAGCAAGAATATCTAATTATATTAATTTTTCAAAGTTTATGTCCTCTTCTAAAGATTTAAATCCAATAACAATGGAATATTTTTGTGATGAAAATAGTGATTTTTGGAAAATGAAAGATAAAGATTTAATAGAATTAGCAAAAAAAGAAATCTTATATTTATCCATAACTAATAAAAAAAATATAAAAGATGGATTTGTAATAAGATCTGAAAAAGCATACCCCATAATTGAAAAAACTTACCAAAATAAGACAAATTTAATTAAAAATTACTTAGTGAAAATTAAAAACTTTGTTCCAATAGGAAGGACCGGAATGTTTAAATACAACAATCAAGATCATGCTATTCTAACTGGATTAATAGGTGCGCGAAAAATAATGAATAATCCAAATTTAGACCCATGGTTAGTTAACACAGATGCTGAATATCATGAATTGAAAGATTAAACATATACAAAAAAATTAGAAATTATTTTAATTAATTAAAAAATTAATACACTCAAACAAACATTTAAATTTTTTTTTTTGATTTATTTCATTAGATAATAAATTATTATTTACAATAATTGGTTTTATTCCTGCATTTATAGCTGTCTTATAATCAATCAAAGAATTTCCAATAAAATAAGATTTCTTTAAATCAATATTAAATTCTTTTGTTGCTCTTTTAATTAAATCAATTTTGGGTTTTCTACACAAACAGTTAATTTTATATTTTTTTATTTCTCCCTTAAACCCTTTTTTTGGATAATGCGGGCAGTAAAAAACACCATCAATATAGGCCCCTTTATACCCCATAAGCGTCTCCATTTTATCATGAGTAAAATTAACAAATTTTTCAGTAACAAATCCTTTAGCTATAGCTGGTTGGTTTGTTATTATTATACATAAATAATTCATTTCATTTATTTTTTTTATAGCCTCTACAGTCCCAGGAAAAAAATTACACGGGTCAGAATATAAATTAAACCTCTCTTTGTTAATAACACCATCTCTATCAATGAAAAATGCTGGCATTTTATTATTAAAATTTCTTTTATTTGGAATATTTAAATTTATATCTTTTTTAGCTTCGAAATATCTTTCTGGAGTACCAACATCTTTTATATACTCGCGTGATCGATATGCGTATACATTAGCGTTTCTTTTAACTAATTTTTTAATTAAATCTTTTGACAAGTCTTGAAAAGAATCTTTTTTTAAAGACTTTAATAAATTCGTTTTCACTAAATATATTCCAGCAGTAGCTATATTTTTAGTATAAATTATTTTTTTTCTATTTTTAGAAAAAAAATTTATAACTTTATTATTCTTATTAACGGAAATTAAGTCGCTATCATAAGGATGATTGTTCGGATGTGTAAAAAGCGTTATATCTGCATTTTTTAATCTATGGAATTTTATAAACTTTTGAAGATTAATATTAAATAGTAAATCTCCCATAATAATCAAGCTATCTTCTTTTCTATTTTCAATTTTTTTTAAAGCCCCACCAGTACCAAGTGGATTTTTATCGATAAAATAATTGACCTTAATTTTTTTTTTTTTTAAAAATTGAACTATTTTTTCGTTGCCATATCCAAGAAATAAATAAAAATTATTTAAATTATACTTTTTGCATTGATTAATAGTATTTTCTAATAATGTATAATTTTTAAATTTAATTAACAGTTTGGGCGTATTTGAATATTTTAAAAATCTTGTTCCTTTTCCTCCTGCTAAAATTGCAATTAACATTCAATAAATTAAAATAAAAATAATAAATTAACTCTTCTCACTTTGATATGAAATCATATCAGTAATCATTTGATCAAAACTGATTTTTGGTTTCCATTTTATAATTTTTTGTGATTTTAATGAATTTCCTACTAATATATTTACTTCGTTAGGTCTAAAATATCTTTTGTCAATTTTTACAATAATATGATTATTATTTGAATTTACACCAACTTCTTTTAAGCCTTTTCCTTTCCATTTAATTTTAATGCCTAATTTGTAAAACGTTTTTTCAACAAACTGTCTAACCGAATGTCCTTTTCCCGTAGAGACAAGAAAGTCACCAGGTTTTTTTTGCTGCAATATTTTCCACATAGCTTCAACGTAATCCCTAGCATCCCCCCAATCTCTTATTGCATTTAAATTTCCTAAATAAAGCATTTTTTGTTTTTTTTTTACAATATTTACAGCTGCCGCTACTATTTTTTTTGTAACGAATGTTTCCCCTCTAGCATAACTTTCATGATTGAATAAAACACCATTACTTGCAAAAATATTATATGCGGATCTGTAAGATTTGGTTATCCAATGCGCATAAAGTTTAGCAACAGCATAAGGGCTATTGGGCTTAAATTCTGTTTTTTCATTTTGAGGTGGCTTGGAGTCTCCAAACATTTCTGAGGTAGAAGCTTGATAAAATTTTATTTTATCTTTTAAATTTAATATTCTAATTGCCTCTAGAATTCTTAGAGTTCCTAAAGCATCAGCATTTGCTGTATATTCTGGTGTTTCAAAACTAACCTTCACATGACTTTGTGCCGCAAGGTTATATATCTCATTGGGTTTTGTTTTTTGAATTATAGAAATAATATTAGTAGAATCTGTTAAATCTCCATAATGAAGAAATAGATTGGTATTTCGTTCATGCAAATCTTTATAAATATCATCAATTCTTTCAGTATTAAAAGACGAGCTCCTTCTTTTAACTCCATGAACTATATATTTTTTTTTGAGCAACAAACGAGCAAGCAAAGAACCATCTTGTCCAGTTATTCCAAATATTAAAGCAACTTTTTTCATTCAATCAATAATTTTAATACTATTCTCAGTTAAAAATAATAATAGTATATTAAAATAAAACTACAGCAAATTTAATGAATATACTACCCGATATCGCTTACTTTATTATTATTTTACTTATTTCATACAGTTTAATTAAGTTTTATATAAAATTTTGTATTAATAAAAGTATTTTTAATATTCCAAAAAACTTATCTAAAAATATAAATAAAAAAATAATTCCAACTTCAGCCGGTATAATAATTTTTTTTATTTTTATTTTTTTAATTTTTATTTTTTATTTATTCAACAAAAAATACTTTATTTCAATACCTAGGCCCGAAGTATTAATTAGCTCAATAATATTACTTGGCGCGATATCTTTCGCCGATGATCTAAAATCTATTAATCCTATGTATAGATTTATTTTTCAAACAATTATTGTTTTTTTATCTTTAACAACTTTAGAAAATCATGTAATTAAATCTATACCTTTCAAATTAAGCTTAATATTAATTGTCTATTTTTGGATTTATTATATAAATGTTATTAATTTTATTGATGGGATAGATGGATTTGCAATATCACATGTAATTTTTGTCTGTTTAGCTATAATAATTTCATGTCAAATTTCAAATAATGACATAATAGAAAAATATTTTTTTTTAATACTTCTTCCCATTTCAATAGGATTTTTAATCCTAAACAAACCTCCAGCTAAAGTGTTTATGGGGGACAGTGGAAGTATTGTTTTTGGATATTTAATTGGTTGGGTTGCAATAAGATTGGTGCAACATGATTTATGGTTTGTATCATTAATAATCATTATGTACCCCGTACTTGATGTAACTTTAACAATCTTAATAAAAATTTCTAAAGGTAAAAAACCATGGGAAAGATTATTTGATTATTTTTTTTTGCAAGGAGTAAAGAATAAAAAAATTTCTCACCTAAAAACAATAATATTATTTAACATTCATAATATTACTTTATTAATACTTATTGTATTAAGTTTTAAAATTAATCCAATATTTACAGTGACACTATCTTTTATTACCAGTGCAATTTTATTGATTAAGTATAACCACTACAAAGGTAAATAAAAATTTCATTTTTTTATATCTTTATATAAAAGGCTAGTTAAAACAAAATACTGATATACAAACCAAACATATCTATGTGTGTGAAAAGCAGGCATACTAAAAACAATAAGCGTAGGCAATATTACAAATAAAAAGTCCAAATTTTTAGTAAAGTTTCTTTTAACAATTATAAAAAAAAATAAAATAAAAAAAAGTAGTTGTGACCAGTAAGATAATATTGTTTCGTAAGAAGTAAAATTTATTTTCTGAAAAACATTTCCAAATAAACTGATTAAAATTTTAAATGGATAAACAATAAACAAAAACCCTTTTAGAGAAATTTCGTAAATTAATTTTGATAGACCATAATTGCCAGTATTATCATTTATAATAAAAGCACTACCAGTAAACCAATAATATTTAGTAACAAAAATAGAAAGAAATATTATGAATAAAGCTAGATATGAAATTTTACAGAATAAATAATTATCTATTTTTTTAATGAAAGATCTTAAAAGAATGTAAAAAAAAAATATTTTGAAAATATAAAAAAAAAAATATTTTATAAATATAAAATAGTCAATTGTAATTATAAAAAAAAATAAGGATATAAGATACATAAGTATATACGTAAATATTATAAAAAAAAATTTAGATTTTTTGATAAGAAAGTTATTAATTTGAAGAAAAAAATTACTATTTATAATTAAAATTAATATATATAAAATTATAATTTCATGCCTACTGACCGCTCCAAAAAAAAAAGCTATAAACAAAAATTTATAATTACGCTTTAAATAATAAAGCAAAATTGCATTAAATGAAAAATAACAAAGAATATCTTTATTTGGAATGCTTAAAGAGCCTAATATTAAAATATTTAGAGAACTAAGAATACAATAAGTTACTAAATTTTTTTTTTTAAAAAAAAATGTAAATTTAAAAAAAAAATATAAGTAAAAAAATAAATTAAAAGCATAAATTAAATAAAGATTTCTATCAAATAACTTAGTAAACATGGCGAAGTTATAATTATTTGAAGGATAAAATTTTCCTATTTCAATGGTATAAACTATATCATCTAGATATTTTTTAAAAATATCATCGTTTTTATCATAAAAAAAATTATAAGAATCTCCTACTCCAGAGTTAGGATCTATTGTATTTTGAATAAAACTATTTTTGTGATGTAAATAATTTAAATTATCAATATACAGAAAAAAACTTAAAACAATTATGAAAAAAAAGGTTAAAGATATCGAAAGATCAAATAAGCTTTTATTCTTCATTTCTAAAAATATTTAAATATAAATTAATAATAATTGAGTATAAAATTTATGAATAATTATTACATTAACAATAATTTAGGTAAGAAATATAGAAAAGATTTAGAGGGTCTTAGGGGTTTAGCTGTATTGGCTGTTACTATATATCATTTATTTCCTAATTATGCTGGTGGTGGATTTGTTGGCGTAGACATTTTTTTTATTCTATCTGGCTATCTAATTATGAATATATTTTTAAAAAATTACAAAAATAAAAGTTTTACTTTTTTTAATTTTTTAAAAGCGAGAATTATTAGATTACTTCCTTCTCTACTCCTAGTTGTTTGTTCCTGCATTTTTATTTTTTATATTTTTTTTTCACCTTCAGAATTATATTCTGCGAACAAAGAAATATTTTATGCTTTATCTTTTATTTCAAATTTTTTTTACTTATTTAATGTAAATTACTTTGCACCAGTAAATAATTTTATATTTACACATACCTGGAGTTTATCGATTGAAATGCAATTTTATGTATTTGCGTTTTTGATTTTTTTTATTAGTCGGCGTTTAAAAATTTTTAATAACATACAAGAATTATTATTAATTTTACTAATATTTTCTTGTTCCCTTTTTTTTTTCTTTAAAACTATAAATTCTGATCTTAATAATGCCTACTTTTCTACTTTTTTAAGATTCTGGGAATTTTTTTTAGGAGGTTTTGTGAGCTTATTTAAGCATAACTTTGATAATAAAATCACATCAACTGTTAAAAGTAGCAATTACTTAAGTTTTTTTTGTGGAATGTCGATTATATGCATTTCCTTCTTTGGAAATTATAATTTTATTTATCAATATTATTTTATCATCATTTTAACGATTAGTACTGCATTTATAATTTATGCTGATAATGATTGTTTTTTTAATAAATATATACTTTCTAATAAGATTTTAGTCAATTTTGGTTTAATAAGTTACCCTCTATATTTGTGGCATTTTTTTCTTCTAAAGATTGCATCATTAATTTTTATAACAAATTTTCCAACTAGGAATATTAGAATTTCTTTATTTTTTATTTCGATTTTTATTTCTTATATCACTTACTTTTTTGTGGAAAAATTTTTCCGTGATAAAAAAAATTATAATCAAATAATATTAATTTTTTTTTTATATAGTTTTATTTTTACTATTATATTAGCTGCAAAATTTTCTTTAAATCATAAAATTTATGACCCGGCATATCTTTTAACTGATAAAATAAAAAAACAATTTTCTGGAGGTATTTGGGAATATCAAACAAATGATTTATGTTTGCAACAGCATGCAAATAATTACCAAATTTATAAAACTTTTTCTTATTGGATATGTATTAAAAATAAGAATCGCAATCCAACTATTGCTATTTTGGGAAATAGTTTTAGTAACGCCTATTATCCTGGACTTGCGCATAATGATGAATTTAATAATCACACGATCTTGAATATAGGTGCTTGTAGTTTTTTATCCAAATACAAACCTAATAATCATAAAAAAGATCCCTGCGGGTCCTATCAATCATTTAAAGAAATGGAACTATTAGATACAATAATCAAAGAAAAGGAGTCTATAAAATTTGTAATAATTTCAGGATTAGATAAAAATATTGACTACAATGACATTGAGGCCCTGACAAAAAAAATTGAAAAAATTGAAAAATTAAATAAACAAGTAATTATTTTTACCAATGTTTATTATCCAAATTTTAATCTAAAAAAATGTTATACAACTTTGACATTAAATTTAAAAAAAGATGTCTGTGATTTTGAAAAAAAAAATATTGATCAAGATCAAGATGATAATTTAAATAATTTAATAAAATTAATTAATAAAAAAAACCCTAAAACCTTATTTTTTAATCCTAATCAAATCTTTGATTGTTTAGGAGATAAATGTTCGTTTGTTAAAGATGGAATTCCTCTTTTTAGGGACGAAATACATTTATCAAAATATGGCTCAAAAATAGCCATAGAAAAATTTAGTGAATGGGCTAAAATAAATTTACCTGCAATTTTTTAAAAAAAATTATAAAGTTTATTTTAATAAAAAATAATTTTTTATCCATAAATAATTTTATTAATTTTTCTTTCGAAAAAAAATTTTATAATTTTAAAAAGATCTGATATTTTAAATTTAGATAAAATGTGAAAAATAACTTTATAATTTATATCAAATTTCAATAAGAAAATAATTTTTAACAAAATAATTTTTAAATATATGTTATGTGGTAAATATTTTTTATTTAATAAAAAGTTATTAGGTTTATTATTTTTAAAAAAAGACGATCGAGCTTTAGTAAAACTTTTATTGTATAAGTTTTTATGCACCATTGAAAATGATTTTTTATGATATCTATGAAAGTACAAAAACCTATTTACGCTGCCAAAGCTGACATTCTTTTCATAACATTTTATATAGAAGTTATAATCCTCTGGTTCAATAAAAGATTTTTTGTTGCATAAAATATAATTAATGCCTTTATATAAAATCTCTTTTCTAAACATAATTGAACCATGCGCGAAGGGAGATCCTGTCAGCAAATGAAGGTAGAAATGCTCATTATTTAAAGGAGCAAAGTTCTCTTCAAAAATTTTTCGTTTTTCGTTCATTCTTTTAAAATGACAACCTACAAAATCTAAATTATTTTTAAGAATTAAATTTACCTGATATTGAAATCTTTTAGGATGCGACACGTCATCTGCATCCATCTGTGCTATAAAATTAATTTTCTTATTCTTTACACATAAATCTAATAGTCTTCTTCTTGTCTTTATTATTCCAGAATTTTTTTGGTATAAATAGATTATTTTTTTATTATTAGAAAAATTTTTTTTATACAAGATATGCCATTTGAATTCAGATCCATCATTTAAAATATAAATTATAAAATTTTTATATGTTTGATTTAATATAGATTGAACTGCCTCAAACAAGTAACTGCCGTCATTATAAGTTGGAATACAAACTCCAATTAATGGTTGCGATTTTTTCATACTTAGTAATATATAGTAAATTAGTTATGAAAAACAAAATTTTTATTGCTGGTCACAATGGAATGGTGGGGAGCTCTGTATTAAGGCTTTTTAAAAAAAAATTTAGCAACTCAAAAATTTATATAGCAAATAAAAATAAATTAAATTTATTAAACCAACATCAGGTTTATAAATTTATAAAAAAAAATAAATTTGACTCTATTATTATTTGTGCTGCAAGAGCTGGAGGCATTTATGCAAACAACACCAAAATGGCAGATTTTATTTATGAGAATTTAGAGATTCAAAATAATTTAATAAACGCTGCATTTTTATTTAAAATTAAAAAACTCATATTTTTAGGTTCTTCATGCATATACCCTAAAATTTGCCCACAACCAATGAAGGAAGAATATTTATTAACTGGGCCTTTAGAAGAAACTAATAAAGCATATTCGATTGCAAAAATCGCCGGAATAAGTTTATGCAATTCTTATCGAGAACAATATAACTGTGATTTTAGATGCATCATGCCAACAAATTTATATGGACCCCAAGATAAGTTTGATGAAAAAAATTCTCATGTTATTCCGGCATTAATTAAAAAATTTCATACAGCTAAAATAAATAACGACAAATATGTTACTGTTTGGGGTTCTGGAAATATTTATAGAGATTTTTTATATGTAGATGACTTATCTAAAGCGATTTTAAAAATTTTTAAACTTAGTAAAAAAAATTATGAAAAAATAACTAAAAATGTATCACATATTAATGTTGGTTCTGGAAAGGAGCTGACTATAAAAAAACTTATTTATAAAATCAAATCAACCATCGATTACAGTGGAAAAATAAGATTTGACAAATCTATGCCTGATGGAATGAAGAAAAAACTATTAGACATAACTAGAATAAAAAAATTAGGATGGAAACCAAAAGTTTTTTTAGACTATGGATTATTAAAAACATATGAATTTTATAAAAAAAATTATAAAATCTAATTATTAAACCTATAAAATTATGATTTTAAATAAAATTATCGAAAATAAAATTATAGAAAGTATTAATGTAAAAAAAAAAATTATAGAAAAAAATATTCCAAAAATTATTAATGCTTCGAAAATTTGTATCCAAGCGATAAAAAAGGGAGGGAAACTAATCTTTTGCGGAAACGGCGGTTCTGCAAGCGACTCTCAACATCTTGCCACTGAGATGCTTGTTAGACTTAACCCAAATATTAATAGAAAACCAATCTCAGCTATATCTTTAAACTTAGATTCCGTAACAATGTCTGCTCATTCAAATGACTATGATTACGATACTTATCTTTCTAGAATGTTATCAGCTCTAGGAAAAAGAGATGATATTTTGATAGCACTTTCTACATCTGGCAATTCAAAAAATATTCTAAATGTTTTAAAACAAGCAAAAAAAATGAAAATAATAACTATATCTTTTTTAGGAAACGAAGGTGGAAAAGCAAAAAGCTTTAGTAAGAATAATATTATAATAGAATCTAATAATACGGCAAGGATACAAGAGGCTCATATATGCATAGGCCACATTCTTATGGATATTATCGAGGAAAAAATTATCAAATAAGGTTTTAGAAATTAAATGTATTAATTTTTTTCTACTCAAAAATTACATAATAGAAAAAATTAATTAAAATTTAATATTTTTCAAAAATACAAAATTACAATTTTTTAAACCAAAAACAACCGCAACCATAATTACTATTATTAATTATTTTTATTTCAGGAAACATTTCCAAACCTGTATAAAATCCATTATCACCAATAAACGAAATTTCTTTTAATGAAAAATCTTTAAAATAGGTAATAATATCATCATATGCATAAACTCTATGAGCGTTAAAAAAAATTTTAGGTTTGCCGACAGGAGTCACGAATAAAAGATCTCCATTAGGCTCAAGAATTCTAATTAATTCTTTAATAGCTTTTTTATCGCCGTCAGGATTTATATTTTCTCCGTAACGACCAAGACCAATATGCTCAACAACATGCATGCAACTTACAGACTTTAATGAATTACTTTTAATATTACTCATGTTAGTAAGGTCTGCTGATCTAAATTCAAGGTTACTTAATTTTATAGTAGGAATTGACAAATTATATTGCACTGTTTTTATAAAAGCGGAAATCATAGTAACAAATCTTAAATCAGAACTAAAATCATAATGAATTTGTGGTTTTGTATTAGCTAAAATTCTGCAAGCCCAAGATGTATGATACAAATAATGAGGATCAAATGGCTCTTTAGTTTTAACATCGAACAACATCGGTTTTAAAACATACTTTTCTTGATGCGTATTTATTTTAAAAAAATAAAAAAATTGAATAAAATATTTTGGCAATTTAAAAAAGTATAAAAAAAACTTAATAAAATTATTCACTTTATGAATGGCTATAATAAATTATTTGACTGCCGGTATTTTCTAATCTGAAAGGCACATAAAGTAGTTTTGAAATTTTTTTTAAAAAATTTTTTTTTTTACTCTCAGGAACCAAAAATAACACAAATCCACCAGCGCCAGCTCCTAAAAGTTTGCCCCCATAAGCACCGTTTTTTTTAGCTAAAGAAAAGATACTGTCTATATACTCATTAGAAATTTTTTTGGATAATCTTTTTTTTAATTCCCACTGTTCTGTTAAAGCCAATCCAAAATTTTTATAATCAATTGTTTTAGATAAAAATATTTCACTCATCGCTTGTTTAGTTAATTTATTAATTGCCTCTAAACTCTTTAGAGATTTATTATTTTTAATATTGTTTATTTGATCTTTAGAGATATTATTTGCTTTTCTCTGAAGACCAGTAAATAGTAATACTAAATTATTTTGTAATTTTTTAATTTCATTTAATGATAAAAAAATATTTTGCACATTAACATTGCCATTTAATCCATACTCAACATAATTTAAACCACCAAATGCTGCAGACATTTGATCTTGATTGCCAACTTTTTCACCGATTAAATTTCTTTCAACATGTATAGCGTCTTGCATTAATTTTTTTTTTGTAATTAATTGATTTTTATAAGCATATAAAGCATGTAAAAAAGCCACAGTAAAAGTTGAGCTTGATCCAAGTCCTGATAATGCTGGTAAGTCAGCATTATGCACCACTTCTAAACCTTTTTTATTTTTTTCGAATTCTAAAAATTTTAAGCAATGTTTTATAGACTGATGCTTTATACTATCTATGTTGTTAGTTTCTTCTCTTTTAAAATATCGAAATCTATATTTATAATTAAAAAATGGCGGCAAGGTCCTTACATTAATATAACAATATTTATCTATGGTAGTGCTTATTGTTGCCCCTCCGTATTGTTGAAAATACTCAGGGTAATCAGTGCCTCCTCCAAAAAAAGATATTCTAAAAGGAGCTCTACTTATTATCATTAGATTTATACCAAGATATTGTTCTGCTTAAACCTTCTTCTAGTGAAATTTTTGGATTAAAATTTAAATATTTTTTTGCCTTTGTAATATCAATTAATCTTTTTGGTATCATTGTTGGCATCGTAGTATCATAATTTATTTTTAAATTTTCTGCTTTTTCAATTTTTAATATTATATTTAAAATTTGCTTAATTGTTACGCCATTTCCAGAGGCTACATTTAATACGATATATTCATCAACTTTATTAATAATCTCTACCAAAGCATCTATAAAATCATCAATATACAAAAAATCTTTTAGATCGTTTCCATCTCCCCATACAGGCACGGGATTCTGTCTTTCGACTACTTTTCTAATTAAAGATGGTATCACCTTAGATTTTTCTGGATCAAATTTATCGTATGGACCATAAAGATTTCCCGGTCTTACAACTATCGTTACCATTTTATTAAGTTTAATTTTCTTTGAATATATTTCCATAATAACTTCACTAAATCTTTTCATCCAACCAACTACAAAATATTTTTCAAAAAAAGTAAATGAAGCGTCTTCTTCTTTTACTGAAAAATCTACGTGCGGATATACTGTATTGCTACTTATAAAAATAAACTTTTGAACGCCCGCTTCATAAGCTGCCTCAGCCATATTAATATTCATTCTTATATTTGGACTTAGATGAGCAAGCGGAGTTTTTTCCATAACTGCAGCACCAGAGGAATTTGCAGCACACATTATAACTATGTCCATATTTTTACATATTTTTCTACAATCTTCTAAATTTTCTAAGTTAGACTGAATGTAATTAACTCCTGAAATTTTCTTAAAATTTATATTACTATAATTGTTAGAGTATAATTTAAATTCTCCACTATTTGAGAGCTTACTTAAAAGATTTGTTCCAATAAAACCAGATCCTCCTGTAACTAAAATATTTTTTATTTTCACTTATCTCTTTCGCTTAAAATAGGATTATGAATCTTCCATTTAAAACTAAAGGAAGGATCATTCCATTTTATAGTAAATTGTCCCGCTCTATCATATTCACTATTTTGCTTATAGTGAAATATAGATTTATCGCTTAAAACTAAATGACCATTGCCAAATTTTGGAGGCACCAATATTTGTATTTTATTTTCAAAACTTAAATGAAAACTTTCCCATTTTTTATACTCATTTGATTGCAAATCATTGTTAACAACGATTAGCTGAAATTCTCCATATAAACATGTAATCAACTTCCATGTTTTCTGATCTCCATGAATTCCTCTAAGAACGTTTTTTTTAGAGACAGAAATATCATCTTGTAAAAATTCTACATCTATACCGTTTTCTAAAAAAAAGTTTTTATTATAAGTTTCGCTATAACTGCCTCTATGATCTTCAAATGAGGTAAGTCCTATCTTCATCACGCCAGTTAAGCTTGTTTTGTCTATAGTCCAGTCGCTATATGTTTTTTTCATTTTATTTTTTATTTGAAATAATTGTGTCTTAGATCATTTTCATTTTTATTCTTGCAGTACCAATTCCATGTTTCTTCTAAGCCTTTTTTTAAAGAAAATTGTGGATTGTAATTTAAAATCTTTTTTGCATTCTTTATATCCATAATTCTTCTTGGAAATCCAGAAGGTTTGGAAATGTCAAATTTATAATTAAATCTTATAAAAGAAGACAAAGTCTCAACTAGTTCTTTAATTGTGTAACCATCGCCGCTACCTAGATTTAAAAAATCTAGATCTCCTGTTCCGTGATATAAAGTTAAAATTACTCCGTCAGCCACATCCTCTGCGTATGCAAAGTCTCTTATTGAAGATCCGTCACCCCAGATTAAAACTGGATCTTCTTTATTATTTATTCTATTTAATAATGTTGGAATGACCATGGCATTATTTGGATCAAAATTATCTCCTGGTCCATAAACATTGCATGGGCGAACAACTGACCAATCCAATCCATATTGCTGTTTATATGCCTGAATTTGAAGTTCAGCCATTCGTTTCGCCCAACCAGGAAAC
>Ga0247843_1004527_pt1 | contig 20634 bp, 15 predicted proteins | sample LaCruzMarch2017__FD_192420 | JGI IMG/M metagenome (GOLD analysis project Ga0247843, IMG submission 192420) | Freshwater microbial communities from meromictic Lake La Cruz, Castile-La Mancha, Spain - LaCruzMarch2017_8m | ecosystem: Environmental > Aquatic > Freshwater > Lake | place: Spain...
CCAATTACTGGCGCAACAGGCATTACGGGCGAGGGATTTACCAGTCTTAAAGACTTACTTGGCTCTGGCACTGCGGAAGAAATTGCCCGTTACACACCCGGAACAGCAGACTATAACTTGAGGTCTGGTCTTGATACAGAGGGCGGTCAAGGATTCTCAGCTGACTCAACGCGCGGTATGAGTTTGGCGCAAATGGGCGGCGGCCAAGGACTGAGCAAGTACATTCCAGCCGAATACAGCGAAAGCCTTTTAACTGATTTGGTTAAAAACAATCCTGGTGCATTCTCTGATATTGAGAATTACCTTGACTCTCAGTACGATGAGGCGGGCTTGACACCATTTAGGGGCACCGGCGGAACTCTAAGTGAGACTGGTTTCTTAACTCAAAGCAGTGCGGCCAATCCACTTGGGTCTAAGTATGCAATTGGTGATCCCAAGTCCTTTATTAACAACCCAACGATTACCGGCCAGCAGTCTGTTGTTTCGCCCGGACGCACCATCATTGATAACAAAGACGGCACATTCAAGGTTGTTACCAATACAGTTGATGGCGGTACTAAGACCATCACCACCACCAAAGAAGGTGTAGATAAGATCATTCGTGAGACAAAAACAATTGACAACACCAAAACCAATCAGGGCGCTAAAGCAACTGCCGCCAACAAAAAAGACAACAATATGCTCATGATGTTGTTGGCTTTAATGGCAATGATGAACAAAGGCGGTGGTAGTTCTAAAGGTTCGGGTTCTGTTATTCCATTGCTTCAAGCCAATCGTTCACAGCTTCCATACGGCCCAGTCTCTGGTTCGCGTCCCGGAGCTGGTGGTGTGAATTACTTCTCACCTACAACCTACACGCAGAAGGCCGCAGGCGGTGGAATGATGTATGGCGGTGGCGGCATTTCTGATCTGGGTGGTTACTCAGATGGTGGTCGCTTACTCAAAGGCCCCGGTGACGGAGTGTCTGACTCAATTCCTGCGACAATCGGTGGTAAACAACCAGCCCGTTTAGCAGAAGGCGAGTTTGTTGTACCAGCAAGGATCGTTTCCGAACTAGGTAACGGCTCTACAGATGCGGGCGCTAAGAAGCTTTATGCCATGATGGATCGTGTCCAGAAGGCTCGCCGCAAGACTAAAAACGTAGCTGCTGATACCAAAGCACACAAATACTTACCCTCTTAAGGAGCTGTTATGGCTGGAGAAGTTCTACCAACAGGATCGACAAACACCCAAGGTCTAGCAGACTGGGCATCGCCGTACATCACCAACTACTTGGGTCAGGCTCAAGCGCTTGCTCAGTCGCCTTATCAGACCTACCAAGGCCCACTGACAGCTGGTGCATCTAACTTACAGAACACGGCCTTCCAAGGTCTTGGTTCGTTGACGATGCCGTCTAGCATTGGTGATGCGGCTACTACGGCAGGCAACCTTGCTACCAAAGCAGGCAATTTGTCTTACACGCCCACAACTACATCGTTCGATGCTACACAAGCTCAGAACTACATGAACCCGTACTTGCAGGCTTCACTGAATCCCCAGTTGGACGAAGCCCGCCGTCAGTCACAGATTACACAAGCTCAGAATGCCAGCAAGATGACGCAAGCTGGCGCGTTTGGTGGTGGCCGTCAGGCAATCCTTGATGCAGAGACTCAGCGTAGTCTAGGAACTAACTTGGCCAACATTACTGGTCAGGGCTATAACACTGCATTTAACAACGCACAACAGCAGTTCAATGCTGACCAAGCTCGCAAAATGCAAGAGGCTCAGTATGGTGCTGGCTTTGGATTGCAAGGTCTACAGGCCGGTATGCAAGGTGCTCAGACTCAGGGTAGTTTGGGTCAAATGCAGAACCAAGCAAACCTTGCAAATCTTGGTCAACAGCTTGCAGGCGGTGCACAAGAGCGCGGCATCACATCCGAAGGCATTGGTGCTGATCTGGCTGAGTTTGAGAAACAACGTCAGTATCCATATCAACAAGTGCAGTTCCAGCGCGACATGATCTCCGGCCTGCCTACTGGCGCGGTCACAAATACGCCCGGCCAGATGTCTGGTATTGGATCCCTGCTGTCTACACTAGGCGGCGGTACAGCGGCGGCTTCTGCATTAGGATATAAAAACGTAGGTGAATTACTGACCAGCCTTGGTCTTGATTTAGGACAGAAATCATGAATCTTATTCAAATCCAAGAGCACTTAAAGGATCTGCCTACTCAGGCAATCATGTCCTATGCCAATGGGCAGAACCCACAGGTTCCCCCGTACATGGCTCTTGGCGAGATGAACCGCCGTAAGGCCATGGAGCAACGTGCCGCCCAAGCTCCCGACTCTTCTATCAAAGAAAAGCTTGAGAGCGAGCTCAACCAGCAAGTGGCGCTTCCGGGTATTGGCCAAGGTATGAACATGAGGATGAACCCTGCAGGGATGCCTCAACCCATGCCAGCTGTACAGCCCCAGATGGCTCCTCGTATGCAGCCTATGCAGGTTCCCCCAATGGCTCAGAAGATGCCATCCCAGCAGATGTCTCAGCCCGGTTCTATCCCTGCAGGCGCACCCGGCATGGCCGCTGGTGGACTGGCTGAGTTGCCTGTTCGTAAGGACATCTTTAACTACGCTCCGGGCGGTATCGTTGCGTTTGCTGATGAAAGCAATGAGCAGTTGGTTCTGCCCCCTGGCACTCCATACGACGCCAAAGAAACAGGCACATACTCAGAGCCACAGTCTGCCGACAGTCTGCCTGTAGGTTTGGCTAATAAAATTCTTGCTGACCGATTGGCCGGCAAAACAGATCTTCCAGAACCAGTCAGCAGGGATCAGGCTCGCGCCGAAGTGTTAGCTGCAAAACCCGAACTAGCTGGCATCATCAACAAATTACCCGGCGAGACATTAACAAAGTTAGCCGCACAACTGGAAGAGCAAAACAAAGCACAGCGTTCTAAGTTCCAAGAGGGCGAAGGCCGGCAAGGTCTTGCCGCTTTGTCACAGGCATTAATTGCCGCTGGTGAGGCTACCCGTGGCCAGAAAGGTATGGGAGGGCTTGGAGCCGCATTTGGTGGCTTTGGTAAGACTTATAACGCCGCGACTGCCGCACAAGAAGAACGTGCCGCCAAACAGCAAGCGTTGGAACGTGCCCAGACTATTGAAACAATGAAGCTTCAGTCTGACATTGAGCAAATGCAACGTGCATTTGCTGAAGGCCGTGTTGATGAGGCCATGAAGTACAAAGATCAGATTAACGCTCGTAAAGCCAAAATTGCAGAGATCCAAGGCGTGGCTTCTAAAGATGTTATGACTTTGGCAGACAAGCAAAGAGATGACATTGAAAGAGCTCGTCACAATAAAGAGGTGGAAAAGTATCAACAGATCCAAGCCAATACGGCGGCTCAAAAAGCCAAGTTTGACCGTGAAGACAGGCCATCTAAAAACGAGAAGACAATGATTGCAATTATGGGCAGATTAAATGCTGACCCTCAATATAAGAGACTGCTTGAACGTCAAGTTGGATTTAATCCGGCGGATCCAGAATTTAACGCCATTCAGGATGTATTGGATTCAATTAGAGATGCTGCATTTAAAGATGCAAAACTCCCTATACCCACAAAGCGTGATAGATTACAGCCAGTAGAAAAGCCAACCGAGCCCGGATTCATCAAAAGTATGAGAATGTCTACTGAAGACAAACAAGCGCTTGAGTGGGCTAATGCTAATCCAAGAGATCCAAGATCTAAAGAAATTAAAACAAAACTAGGGTTCTAATATGGCTTTTGATCCTGATGCGTATTTGGCTAAAAAACCTCCATCGTTTAATCCAGATGAATATTTAAAGTCAAAACCAACAGTTGTAGAACCTATTCTTTCTCCTGAAGAGCAAGTAATGGGCGCTATTGGTGCGCCTTCAGAAGGCATTGCATCGCTTCAAAAGCCTCCATCAGAGCTGGCTATGGTTGAAGAGGTCGGCAAAGGTCTTGGTGCCGGCTTTATTGGTCTAAAGTCTACGGCTGAAAACGTTGGCCTGATGAAAGACATCGGTGCTATGAGTACCGTTCAACAGCGTCAAGACCTCTTCAATAAGATTGAAACCGGCCAGATCACAAGCCCAGATCAACTGCGTGGCCTTGATGAAACCACTGCTCAAGCCCGTTCTTACTTTGCCGCAGACCCTGCAATGCGCGAGAAGATGCGTGAGCGTAATGTGGGTGAGATTGGACGCCGTACAGACTTTGTTAAAACTTCTTTGTCTACTATTGATCAGTACCAAAAAGACGCCCAGAAGTACCAAGGACGCACAACAGACTTAACAGATGTTGAAGGCGCTAAAGATTTTGCAAACTGGTTAGCCTTTAACTTTGGCTCTGGTGCTGTTCAGTTAGCTCCTCTCATGCTTGCCGCCGTTACCACAGGCGGTGCTGGTGTTGCTTTGCTTGGTACAACCATGGGAACTGGCGAAGCTATAGGCAACCGACTAGAGTTCCTCCAGCAGAAGATTAAGAGTACACCAGAGCTTTCTCCTGAAGAACGTGCGGCTATGGTCATTGACTATGTCAAGAAGACTGGCGATACATCACTGGCCGTTGGTATTGTCAGTGGTGCTTTGGACTCCGTCTTAGGCCCAGCGGCTACCTTGGCCAAGCGTGGTCTGGGTCAAGTTGTTAAGGGTGAGACTCGCAAGGAAGCCCTTAAAGCCGGCGTTAAAGAAATCCCCAAAGGGATGGGTCAAGAGTTCATTACTGGTGGAGCTCAAGAAGCTACCCAGCTTGGTGGTGCTTTGGCTGAAAAAGAGATTGATGAATTCTTAACAAAAGAAAATGCTAAGAAGATCCTCAATGCCGCTGCAGCCGAAGCCGCCGGTTCAGTTGCTGGTGGTGCCGCCACTACGGGAGCCCGTGTCTATGGCGCGGATAAGGCTATCAGGGCAAAAGAAAAGCGGGATGCAGAGATCCAAGCACTTCAAGGGCAGATGTCCGAGCTTGATGACCTTCTGAAGACTGTATACGAAGGCCCACCAGCCGAGCCAACTACTCCAGCTCCTACCCCTGCGCCTGTTGCTCCAGAGGCCGGTATTGCTGGGTTAATGCCACAACCGGAAGCCGCGCCTGCCGCCCCTGTGGCCGAGGAAGATCAGCCAGCTCAAGACCTTGAGGCTATGCTTAAAGAAGCATTGGCCGCAACGGGATCTGATATTAACACTGTTAATATGCCCGAGGCTCCAGCTCCAGAACTTGACCAAGCGCAAGTTCAGCAGATGACAGATGAGCAGTTGAAGGCTCAAGTCAATAACACAGCTTTGCGGGACAGGGAGTACGAGCTCGTAAAGGCGGAGTTAGATAGCCGTCAAGCACAGCCTCCATCTACTGAGTTACTCAAAGAGGTTTTGCCAGAACCTACGGCCAAAGAGCGTCCAAGTACGGCTGTGATTTACAACGCCATCATTGATGGTTATCAAGGTAACGCAAACAAACTGCCAGAGGAAACCCGTAACTGGATGACCGAGAACGGTCTGATCAAGGGTGGAAGCACGACTCCGCTGGGTCAGCGTTTTATGGATACTATCAGGCAAGCCGAAGAGCAGCACAAAATAACAGAGGGTCTTAAAGGCGTAGAGGCTATGAAGCGTGGCGAGAGAATGCCACCTCCATCGTCTATGACCACCGAACAAGTGGATCAGGTGGTTGATCAGTTCATTGCGGCCAATAAGCCAAAGCCTGTAGAAGCGCCCAAACCAGCTCCAGTGGCAAAAGCTCCGGCCGCGCCTGTGGCACCAGTTAAAACTAAAGAACCGTACAACATTGTTGACAAATTTGATATGGGTGAGAATACCGAATATCAAGTTATACAAACACCAACAGGATACACGGCTAATTTATTAGACAAAGACTCAGGCGAGTATGTGTCTGGCTCTACTCGTCTATTTAAAACTGATGTTTTTGGCGATCAAGCAAAAGCCAAAGCTATTGAGTTTGCAAAACAAGAACAAAATAAAGCAAATAAATACCAAGAACCAGAAGCTACAGCCGTTGACATGGCAGAGATCGCAAAACAGCGTGGCCGACTCCTGCTCAAAGAAATGCGTGAGGGCAGCACTCCAGAGCTCACCGCTGAAATTAACAAACTTAGTGAACTGATGGGTGAGAAGAGTGGTTTTGATGAAGCCAGAGAGGCTATGAAAAAGAAGAAGCCTGTCGTTGAAGCTCCCAAGCCTATCGTGATTGACAAAGACATTGACAAGAAGATTGAGTCCAAGCTCAAAGAAGTGCAGGCCGAGAAAGAAGGCACTCCAATGCGTATTGCAAAGGAGGCTGAACTTAAATCTTTGCAGACAAAGAAGGGTAAACAGACAGCGCAGGACGATTTAGAAGCCGCGCTGGGTGATCTGTCTATGCTGATCACTAAGGGCACCCGCCTAAACATGATGCCCGAGGAAGAGCAAAAGCTCATGCCTATCCTGACAAGGCTGACTGATGCGGCCTTCCGTCTGGGTTACTACAAGTTTAAAGAAACTGCCAAGTATGTGATGGATCTGATCCGTTCACGTTTGGGTGATGAAGTTGCTGACCAGATCACTTTAGATCACTTGCAAGGCGCCTACATTGGCATGGCCGGCAAGTACCAAGACCAAGGCGCGAGCTCCAAGAAGGAAGTTATTGCTATTGAGTCTTTGGAAGAATTAGATCAGGAGACAGTGGTCGAGGAAGAAACTAAAGAAGCCGAAGAAGCTGGCGGGATGGATATTAACAACCCATCTGACAAGTTTGAAGTAGCTCAGAACATTGCCCAGTTCTTTATTAACAATGGTGACTTCCGAGACATCACGCAAGCCCGCAAGATGATTTCCGAGATGACTGGCCAAGAGATTAGACCGGGCACCCGTGAATCTAAGATGGCCGATGAAGCTATTGAATCCGGTGTAGTCATGGCTGCGCGAGACATTGTTGATGCAGGCCGCAAAGATAAGCTCACTAGCGCACAGATCTTTGACCAGTTGGTTGACCTCTATGACCGCCAGCCAAACCTCAGTGGCCGTAGCTCTACCAGCGTGGCCGAGCAAGCCTACTCTACCCCTGCTCCGTTGGCTTATATAGCCTCTGAGCTGGCCGGTATTAATAAGAAAACAGTCGTTTACGAGCCTACAGCTGGTAACGGTATGCTGTTGATTGGTGCTTCTGAAAACAACATCATTGCCAATGAGTTAAACCCAGACCGCTTTGAAATGCTTTCACGCATCTTGGAAGGCTCTGAGATTGGTAATGAGAACGCGCTTGACTCCAATGTTAAAGGCGCTGACTTTGATGTCGTGATTGAGAACCCACCTTTTGGTAAGGCTGGAAACATCAGCGACATTGACCACGCTATTGCGATGCACTCCCTTGAGGCCATGAAAGATGACGGCAAAGCTGTCTTGATCTTGGGTGGTGTACAGGCCAATACAGAGGAAGGCCGCCGTGAGGGCTATCGCGGTAAGGCTAAACGCGAGTTCTATTACCGACTTTATAACCAATACAACGTTGTTGACCACTTTACAGCGGGCGGCAATATGTATGCAAAGCAGGGCACAACCTACCCTGTGGACATCATTGTCATTGATGGCGTAGGCAAATCGCAGCGTGACTTACCAGCGGCAGATCTGCCCGAGTTAATTACGTCCTACAAACAATTGAAGGAGAAACTAAATGATCGCATGGTATCCAGAGAAGATCGTGGCACCAGCAGAGCTGACATCGGTAAGGGTGCCGAAGGGCGAGTTGAGCCAGAAGGAGTGGATCGAGGCGCTGTCGGAGAGGGTGAGCCAACTGGCGGAGAAAGAGGAAGACCCGCTGGAGGCGGCGAACGAGGCGTGTCGGAATCTGAGTCTGCCCGAGGTGGACAGCGCGAACCAGCTGGGGGACGCACTAGTGAAATACAACCTAGACCTACTGACGAATCTGAACGTGATGCAGAAGGAAGACCTGTTTCCGGCACAGGTAAGCGAGGAGAAGCCGGCGGCAAGCCAAGCACTGAAGGACGTAAGCCTAGCGAACTGGGTGGAGTTAGCGTTGTCTCAGGTCAACGTGTCGAGTCTGGATTAACAGAGCGCGGCAAGCAGGAAGAAGAAACAGTCAATCAAGTTTCTTATAAGCCTCACTCACAGGCCACAGCTATTGGTACGTTGGTTCCTAAAGCCATGGCACAGGCTATTGAAGACTCAATCTCCCGTGTTGAATCTGAAGTTGGCAACATTGATGAGTTTGTTGCTGAACAGCTCGATATGGATTCAGAAACCCTGCGCGAGCAGTTCTCTGCTGAACAGATTGACGCATTGGTTTTGGCCATTCGTAATGCTGAAGCTGGCAAGGGCTTCATCATTGGCGATCAGACTGGTATTGGTAAAGGCCGTGTCGTTGCGGCCATGATTAAGTACGCGCTTAACACTGGCAAGATTCCAATCTTTGTTACTGAGAAGCCCAACTTGTACTCGGACATGATCCGAGACTTGGACGATATTGGCATGACAGATCAACTTGGCTTGGACACAGCCAGACCCAAGATCTTCATGACCAACAGCAGTGAGTCAGTTCCTTATACATTGATTCGTACTGTCAAAGGTGAGCCAGTTGAAAACAATCTAATGCTCAAGCCGGTCAAGTCTTCGGGGCTTGATGAAGTCATGAAGCAAATGGTTAAGAATGACAGTTTAGGTAACTACAAAGTTATCTTTACAACATACAGCCAGCTGCAGAGCGTTAAGGGTAAACCCACAGAGCGTCAGAGTTTTATTAAGCATTTTGGCGCTAGTAATTACATGATCTTTGATGAAAGTCACAACGCTGGCGGAGCTGGTGCTGATATTTCTCAAGCCGCAAAAGATGCTGGTGTTATTGTTGGCATGGGGAGATCTGGGTTTGTTCGTGAGTTGGTAAAAAGCGCTGACGGCACATTCTTCTCATCTGCCACATACGCCAAGCGTCCTGATGTGATGGATTTGTATTCCAGTACTGATATGAAACTGGCAGTGGGTAACATCAGCCAGCTGTCTGACGCAATCAAGGCTGGCGGCATTCCAATGCAACAAATTGTTGCCAATATGCTGACGAAAGCCGGACAGTACATTCGGCGTGAGCGTACCTTTGCCGGTGTTTCATACACCACAGAAGACAGCAAGGTAGATAAAGATACAGCCGAGAACATGGCCACCTCCATGCGGGACATCCTTGCTTTCTCGCGTGAGAAGGAAGCTGTTGTTAAGGGTTTGCAGAAGTCATTAGACAATCAAGGTGGTCGTGCAAGTGCTGAAGGTGAAAAGACCACAGTCCAAGGTGCAAACTTTGGCTCAATCATGCACAACTTGATTGACCAGATGCTGTTGTCTTTGAAGTCCCAAGACTCTGTGCGTCACGCAATTGAGCGTTTGAAGGCTGGCGAGAAGGTTGTTATGACTGTGTCTAACACCATGGGCTCATTCTTACAAAGCTATGCGGATGACATGGATCTCAAGGTTGGTGACCCTGTTAATTTGTCGTTTGCTGATTTGTATATCCGTTACTTGGAAAAGCAACGGATGGTCACAATCAAAAAGCCAGGTGGCGTAAAAGAAAAGTACCGCCTGACTGACGAAGATCTGGGTGAGAACTTAACCAATCGCTACAACGAAATCCTTGACTTCATTCGTGGTGCTGGGTTTGGATCTGCCCCCATCTCTCCTATCGACTATATGCACAGCGAGCTTCGTAAAGCTGGATATAAGACCGAGGAGATCACTGGCCGTACAGTTACCCTCAACTATGAGAGTGGCAAGCCTTTATTGACCACACGTTCTGCCAACATCAAGCAACGGGTTAACGCTGTTAAATCGTTTAATGGCGGTGTAACTGACGTCATTATCTTGAATCAAGCCGGCTCTACTGGTTTGTCGCTTCATGCGTCTAATAAGTTTAAAGACCAGCGTAAGCGTCACATGATCATTGTTCAGGCTGAAAAGAACATTGACACCCATATGCAGATGCTTGGCCGTGTGCTTCGTACTGGTCAGGTTGTAAAGCCAGCTTACTCTCAGATGATGGGTGACATCCCAGCTGAGATGCGACCTGCAGCCGTCTTGCTTAAGAAGATGGCATCTTTGAGTGCTAACACTACAGCTTCCCGTAAGTCTGCCGTGTCAGCCGAAGGTGCTGTTGACTTCATGAATGAATACGGCGGTCAGGTTGCACAGGAATACTTGCGTGATAACCCAGATGTTTATCAAGACTTGGGTGGTGAAAAGATCCTTCAGATCAAGGAAAACTCAGAAGACGCTAATGAAGAGGACATTCGTAAGCTGACTGGCTACATTCCAATCCTGCCAATCAAACAACAGGAAGAGGTCTACAAAGACTTGATCGAGCGCTACAACGATTTGATTGAGCGCGAAGACAGCATGGGCACCAACAAGCTAGAAGCCAAGGCTATGGACTTGGACGCCCAGACAGTTAGCTCTAAGGCAATTACCGAAGACAAGGGTGAACCTTCTATCTTTGCCCAGCCCGCCTATATGGAACGGGTGGACGTCAAACGCACAGTCAAGCCTTACTCTAAGGCTGAAGTGCAGGAGTTGGTCAAGGACAACAAAGAGAAGATCAAAGACGATCCTAGATATACATACAGAGAAATTGACGCCAAAGCAAAAGCATATGCTGATGAACAGCTATTAGATGCACAAGCTCGCGGAGCTGACCCAGTTCGTATTGCCTCGATTGAAGGCCAGATAAGGACACAGCGTGAGCACGTTAAGACGATCCTCATCAATTACGGGATTGGTAGTCGTTTGGCCATCAAGAACACCAATGGCGTGTTTGTGTATGGCGTGGTAACTGACATTGAGAACAAGGGTAAAACCAAGAACCCAGTGGCCGGCTCTGACTGGAAGATGACTTTGGCTTTGGCCAATGGTGATGCCAAGTCTTTAAACCTAACGTTCTCTCAAATTGGCACTCGCTTCATGCTGAATGCACAAGATGAGGTGCAGTACCTTAATCTTGACACACTAGAAAACGAACGCATTCCTTTGATGGATCTGTTTGATCGTGGAGCTACTGTTCGCCGTGAGAAGCGTTGGATGGTGACTGGCAACATCTTGGCTGGCTTTGCAGAAGTCAACAACATGGGTCAGATCATTTCTTACACCAAGAACGATGGTACAACTAGCCAAGGCGTATTGATGCCACGCACGTTTGACTTTGAGAAAGAGCTGAAGAATGCTCCGATCAGACTCAAGACCTACGAAGATGTAAAGCGCTTCTTTGACCAGTTTGGCACTGGCTCTATGGTGACAACGTCAGATGCTGTGTTGCGTATTCGTAATGATGGCTATGACAGATACAAGTTTGTTACTTCTAGTGCCAAGCGTGAAGGCGGCACATACTTCTTAGACAAAAACTTAACAGCGATTACAGGCGACTTCTATAAGAGTGGCTCAATCATGAGCTCACTTGTTTATGACAAGAAGCAGGCCGAGAAAGCTATTGAATACATCTTGAAGGATCGCCAAGATACGTTGGTTGCCGCGACTAACAAAGAAGAAGCGCGTGAGATGTTTGCGCCTAAAGAGATTCCGCTGGCCAACATCAAGTTTGACAACGAGAGGTTGAGCATCAGCCCAGAGATGAACCGTGCCATGGATCGTGAGAGTTTGATCCGTGAGTACCAAAAGATTCGTCAAAAAATGGCGGCTATCAGTGGCAAGTTTGCCAAGGGTGAGTCAGGCTTGGATGATCAAAGGGCGTTGACGTTCCTTAAACAAGTTGCCAATGACCTGAAAGAAGACATCAAGGATACCAAGCCAGAGGGCCGTTTGCCTAAGAACTTCTTTGCCAAGGCTACCGATGACTGGAACAAAGACTTGATCAGCGATGACGTTTATGACGTTATTACTACCCTGTATCAGAAGTACCCAGAAGTTTTGGAAGGTTTAAAGTTTTCCATAAGAAAACAGCCAGAAGCTTCACAGGCCGCTGGTCAGTTTTTCCCTTTCCCACGCATTGTGCGTTTGTACAAAGGCACGACTGGCGTTACTGATCCAGAGACAATCCGTCATGAGATTGTCCACAGCCTTGAGCAGATGATGGACAGCCCAGCTTCGCGAGCTCTGGTTGACGATTGGTCTGAGAAGTTGAGCACAGCCATTAAGACTGACAAGTCAGCTGCCGCCCAAAAGTATTTCCGTGCTGTGCTTGAGCTACATAACAGCCCAAGCCAAGAAACCTACCAATCCGCCATTGATGCTTTGCCCTCAATGAAGTATTACCAGTACCTGAACCCCTCAGAATACTGGGCTGTTAACGCTGAGAAGCTGATGGCGCGTAAGTTAGGAACTGGCTGGGATAAGTTTGTGTTGGCGGTCAAGCGTTTGTTTGAAGGCTTGAAAGACATCTTTGGTTTTGATAACCAATACATTGTTCAGCGTACCTTCAACGACATTATGAATGCCCGTGAAGCTCGCTTTACTGAAAGGACTCTAAACAATTACATTACAAAAGAATCCATCCCCTTGGCCAACATGGTCAAGAACTACAAGGGTGGAGCTGGCGCGTTGGCGGCTTGGGATTCGGCAGAAGATACCAGCCTTGCCAAGTTCCAGTATCAGATCGTTGATAAACAAGTTGATACGCGCATGGTGGTTAAGTCCATCACTGAGCAGATCGGTGACATCCAAGACCAGCACGATCCATCTTTGCAAGAAACCCTGTATCACAGTGCTAAATCCAGCAAGATCCAAGACTTCTTAAAAGACAATCTGCGTCCATTTGTTGAGCAGATGCGCAAGATGGGTGTGGAGTATCGTGACTTTGAGCACTATCTCCATATGCGTCATGGCAAGATCCGCAATGACATCGTGGCCAAGCGTAACCCAGCCATGCCTGATGGCGGCTCTGGTCTGTTTAACGAAGAGATTGATGACTACTTTGCTGGGAAAGATAACTCAAAGCTAACGCCAGCCGATGAGGCCAAGTACAAAGCTTTGGCTGAGACAGTTGATAAGTGGGTTGAAGAAACTCAGGACTTGTTAATCTCTTACGGCCTTGAGAAGCCAGAGACTATTGCCGCATGGCGTGAGAAGCTCCCCTTCTACGTTCCTTTGAAGCGTGATCCAGATGAGCTGGACTACGTGACTCCGGGTTCTGGTTTGGGTCAGGGCTTTGCAACCCGTGGCAACTTCTCCAAGACTGCGACTGGCTCGTATAAGACTGTTGTTGACGTCTTGGCCAACATCGCTCTCCAACGTGAAGCGGCAATTATTCGTGGTGAAAAGGCCAAAGTTGGCCGTGCTCTGTATGCGTTGGCTATCCAGAACCCTAATCCTAACTTCTGGAAGCCCGTCAACCCTGACGCTATCCGCAATAAGAAGAAGCTTAAGGAGGAGATGGCCAGCTTTGACCTAACAGTGGCTGAAGCTGACGCCCTGTTTGCAGAGCCACCATCCCCACGTATTGACCCAGCTACTGGCTTGGTTGAGTACAAAGTCAACCCTGCGCTGCGGAACTCACCCAACGTGTTTGCCGTGCGTGTCAATGGCGAAGACCGCTTTATCTTCTTTAATCCCGGTGAGCCCCGTGCCAAGCGCATGGCTGAAGCCTTGAAGAACTTGGATGCCAATCAGTTAGAGGGTTATCTTGGTACTGTGGCTGAAGCGACTCGTTTGATCGCGGCCATGAACACCCAGTACAACCCTGTGTTTGGTGCATGGAACTTTGTGCGAGATGTCTTTGGCGGCACCATTAACTTGGCCAGCACAGAGATCAAAGACAAAAAGATGCAGGTGCTCTCTGGCTCTATCCCAGCTCTGCGCGCAATCTTTACTGATCTGCGTGGCATGAAAGAGTCTGTCGCTGGTATTGTCAGTGACTCAGAGCAAAAAGAATGGATTGCACTGTGGAAACAGTTTAGAGAAATTGGCGGCATCACTGGCTACAGCGAACAGTTCAGCCGTGCAAAAGACAAGGCATCTATTGTTGAGCGCGAAATGGCTCGCTTGGATCGCGGTAATGCCCGTAGGAAGGCTGATGCCGTTATGGACTGGCTGTCTGACTATAACGATGCCATGGAAAATGCCGTGCGTCTGTCTGCCTTTAAGGCCGGACTAGACAAAGGCATGACGCCACAACGTGCCGCCGCTTTGGCCAAGAATCTTACTGTTAACTTCAACAGGAAGGGTCAAGCCACTGCGAATGCCAATGCCCTGTATGCGTTCTTCAATGCTCGCGTCCAAGGCACAACCCGCATGATGGAAGTGTTGGTTCAGAACAAAGACGGCAAGTTCACAATGACTGGTGTTGGCAAGAAGATCATTGCCGGCGGTATGTTGCTGGGTACAGTGCAAGCTTTGGCTTTGATGGCCGCTGGTTTTGATGGTGATGAACCACCAGACTTCCTTAAAGATAAGAACTTGATCTTGCCTACCTTTGGTATTGGTGGTGAGAAGAAGTACCTGATCGTGCCTATGCCTTTGGGCTGGAACTTGTTCCCCAACATTGGCCGTGAGTTGACTGAGTATGTCTTGATTAACTCTGGCCAGATGAAGGGCAGACGCAAGATTACCCAGACGATTGTTAATATTGCAGCTCAAGTGGCTGATATGTTCAATCCTTTGGGAGCTGGCGGTGCGGCTAACTTGCTTACACCTACGTTGGCAGATCCGTTTGTTAACGTGCTGGCAACAAACAAAGATGCGTTTGGCCGTCCCATCTCAAGGGAAAGCCGCGAGACAACACCGACTCCAGGTTGGGAGCGCAGCCGTGATAACGCCACCAGCTTGAGTAAAGCTTTGGCTTACGGCTTGAATTACCTGACTGGCGGTGGTGAAGACGGCATCGGATTGGTAAGCCCCACAGCTGACCAGTTGGACTACCTTGCAAAAGAGTATGCCGGTGGTGTTGGCCGTGAGATCACCAAGGCCGTTCGCTATATTGGCAAGAAGATTGAGGGTGAAGACATCCCATCCTACTCTGTGCCAATCTTTGGCAAGCTCTATGGCGAGCTCGATACTCCTTCGGCTGCGGCTGATAAGTTCTACAAGAACGTCAAGGCCATGGCAGAGCATGAAGGCACTATCAAGCGAATCAAAGAACGCAAGGGTGATGTTAGCGAGTATCGCAACGAGAACAAGGAAGCTACAGCAAGGCTTATAAACCGCGCGAACTATGTTGAGACTGAGGTTGCCAGATACAACAGGGAGATTCGTGCGATGTATAAGAAGGAAGCTCCTGAGAAGGAAATCAAAGCTAAGAAGGAAAAGCGTGATGCCGTGATGAAGGCATACAACGAAGAGGTCAGACGGGCGCAATAATCCCCTGCTCAAAGAATAAACCCAGAGTTTTGCGATGTGCTTCCTCCCACATCTCAACCCTCTGGGCCTTATCCATTTTAGCGCCCTGATCTAACTCCATATGGCACCGATAGCACAATGACGCTATGCGGTAGTCATGAGCCTTGAGCCCACGGCCTTTGCCGTCCCGTAGCTGGTTACTGTGGGCGGCCACCACGGTTCCGTCACTCACTCCGCAATGTTGGCACGGCAGGAGCCTTGCGGCTTTTAGTAGTTTTTCGTTTCGATACATTTGGTTTACAGTCATAGCACACCCAGCGATTACTCTTTGGATCTACAAGTTTGCCGTGGTCTAAGGGTTTAGAGTGCTCACAGGTGGCGCAGTAGCGTTTACCGTATATCCTCATTTTTTCTGACATTTCTTCCCCTTTTTTTTATTGCAGGCAAACCTTCAATAGGGCCTTCTGCTCGTACTTCCATCATGGCATCTGCCAATTCATAGGCGCCGTGAGCTATGCCGTAGTTGTCAATTAGCATTTCTGAGTCAATGCGTTGAACCAACCCCAGCATGGCAAACATGGCCGTCAGATCACGAAGATTGGTGTCATGTTCCATCAGTGAACCTCTTTATCGGTATGTTCCTTGCGAACGTTTCTAAGCGTGTCTCTGAAAGCAGCCGTGGCCTGATCGTCATCGTCCATGCCCAGCTCCACCAGCAACTCGCAAAGAAGCCTGCTTAACGAAATAACCGCAACGATTGGATCTTCGCACTCAGTGTTCATTAAGGCATTGCTCAACGCCTTATCCATGTTAATTACTTGATCAGTGATGTCTTTCATCGCATCTCCAGTTCTTTGATTTGATCGGCCAGCAAGTCGGCCAAGTACTTACCGCGAACGGCAATGTGTTGGATCTCTTTGATGGTGTCGATTTCTTTGACACAGTCTTTGAGCGCCTTGTTATATCCGGATTTAAAAGTATCGTCACCATCAACGATCATGCAAATGGCGTCCCGCACCATGCTGGATGCTTTGCGCTGCTTGGCTAGTTCCTTGATCTTGTCGTGATACTCCACGGGTAAATAGACGCTGTAAGGGATTAGTTTCTTCATGCTTTCCTCCAAGCTTCGAAGCTGGTTCGCAATTGATTGAATAAATGGCGGGCTTCTTCGTTGGTTTTAAGCTCTTTGCGGGACTCGATGTCCAAGTAGGATGCGATCCAACTGGCACAAGCCTTCTCATTCTTTTCCATTAGCCACTCTTTCTGGTGCAGCCACTCCCAAAACTCTGGGTCACGGCACAGAATGCCGGCCAGCTTCACCGCATGATCGCCGGGAAACTCATTCTCTCGGTTCATCGGTTGTTCATCGTCACCCAGCCGCACCATCACAACAACGTAGCGCGAGCCTACGAAGTCGCGCATGAGGTCGTTGTGGAGCTCGTCAGGGTGAACAGCCAAAGACAGCATATAGCCGTCCTTGGATTGCTTCAAGCCTGTCTTAATTGCTTCGAACTGGATTGGATCGGACAATTTGTAACTCCAAGTATTTGATGACGCCCACAGACATGGTCAGCTGCTCTTCCAGCTTGGCAATCTGTTGTTCAAGATTATCAATCTTGACTTCAAGCTTCTGCTCGTCAGCGTGTTGCAGATGTATAACATCGTTAAGTTGGCCGCAGATCTTCTCCCAGTCTTTGTCCGTCTTTGGTTTGGCTGCTTTAGTCATCCCATGGATCCTTCGCGCTAGAGGTTACGGCGGCACCACCTTGGTAGGTATCAACCTTGAGAGAAACCATGCGGTTGCCGTTCTTGTCCTTTCGCAACCAACCACTCAGTTTGACAGTAACCGAGCTTTCTCCTTGGTCTTTTTCAATCAGCTCTAGCAAGTAAGCTTTTTCAATCTTGATGTCACCCCACATATCGGGGGATTTCTCAAACTTCTTCTGTGTTGATGTGAAGATGGCACCTGAATTTGGATAGTCCATTGTTTACTCCTTAAAAAAATGATCGTTTTGCGTTGGTGAAGTTGTCAATGACATCAGCATAAACAGAGGGGTTCAGCGTTTTGAGCTTGTCGTACAAGGGTTTGTTTACTTGGAACATCTCTTTTAGTTGCTCGGCACTGGTGGCCATACTGACCTTTAAGCTGTTGGCTGCAACCATCATGTCAACCCATGCTTCTGAACTTTCAGGTGCGTCAATGATGATCGTCCAAGCGTCTGGTTCAACGTGCTGGGGTGGAATAGGGTCTACTTTGCCTTTAACGGGCTTTTGGGCGGGTTTTGGAGCTGGCGCAGGGGTTTGTGTGGGCGCAGGCTTTGGCGCTTCTAAAGGCGGTGCTGAATCTACAGGATCATGTTCCGTGAGCTCCATGGCTGCCATCCAAAGGTAACGGCGTTGATACGAAAGTGATGCGCCCAAATTTTGGATGGGGTGTGCACCCTTGAGGCTGGCCTCGGCCATTGGACTGGTGATCACAATGACTGTGCCGTCATCTACATCGGTGATGCACAGCTGGGCATACTCAGTGTTAAACGTCACGACACCGCACAGGCCAAGGTCGTTAAAGATGGTCTGAACGTGAGGGATGAAGTCACCCAGCTCAAAGTATGAGTAGCCTGCAAATTTATTAAGGCCAGACTTCTTCATCTCTACAGACTGAAGCTTGACCCTTGCGGCCATAAGTTTTTTATGAACTGACATTGTTTTTCCTTATGGGTTTCTGTCGGTGATAATGCCGTGATTGGCGCGTATCCAAAGAAGATTATTTACAGCTATAGCTCCTGCTGAAACCAGCTGATCTGAGCTGTATCTTTCTTGGTTTTGCCTTGGATAACCTGGGCCTATGTACACACTGCTATTGCGAAAGTGAGGAACATACGTAACGTCCCCCAGTTTGTATGTTAACTGCGTTACTAGAGGCGCAGAATCTGCTGAATTGCGTTTCATAATGTTTCCTTTGTTGATAAATACTCTTGATACTGATTACAAAACCTGCTGACAGAGCAGAACTCAGCGCAGCGCGTCCTCTCTCCTTGCCTGACAATGATTTCGTAATCCTTTCCATACTCGGCCACCTTGGCTTGAGCTTCCTCATCGGTATTGCAAACGTTTCTTGCTTTGACATTACCAATCTTTTTAACTGCGTATGTTGTAGGCTTCTCCCACATCTGGTCGGGCGTACAAAACGGCAGCGCATCCCCTGTCTCCAAGTCAAATAAAGCGTTGGAGTGTTCTTTAATTCGTTCCCGAATGAATGCTTCGCGCTCTTCGATTGGCCACAGGCGAATGGGGATCACCTTGATCGGGGCGTCAGGGTAGCCGGCCTTCATGGCTGCATCACGGCGCGACCAGTCTCTGATGATAGCTACGATCTCCAGCTTGGAAACTTTGTCGCCTTTAACCATCTCCACCAGCCAAGCGTAGATGTTGAGCTGGTATTCCCAGTCAATCTTCTCGTTCATGACAGACCATGCGCCCGTAGTCTTGTAGTCATTGATCGTTACAGTCCCATCTTCGTTGATGATCTGCAGATCAATGGCGCCAGAGATAGACCAGCCGTCAATCTTCGCGTGTAATCGCTCTTCGATCAGGTGGTTCTCGTCCGCACCATGCTCAAGGACGCCGTGGATAGCCGTCCCAAAGATAGACCAGACCATCTCTGTAACGTCAGTCTCAATCTTGTCTTCGTGTAGTTTACGCAACTGGACAATGCGCGGTGAGTTGATCAGCTCGGTGGCTGAGATGTTGGCCTTACCCTTAGAGTAGGTAGGCCGCTTCATAATGTTCACGAATGTCTGTGGTAGGTTGTATTTGTTAGTGATGATCATTTGTTTGGGTTTCTCAGTTCAAATCCAAATACAGCCAGCGCCTCTTTTAACTGCTTGAGCGAAACTTTAGAGAAGTTTGGAATCCTCATCATTTCGTTTTCAGTTCTCTGAATTAACTCATGGACTGTGTTTATGTTCTCAGCTATAAAAACATTCCTTATTCTTCTTGGAACACCCAGATGCTTAACATCAAGATCCGATCCCAGAAGCTTTCGACTAAGTCTTTCTGCTGTCTCGCTAGGCAGACTACAAATCCAACAGTCGTTGTACAGCTGCACAAAACAAATCGTGGTGTCTTCCACCTTAAAAGAAAACTCTCTCCTTTGCATTTAATCCTCCTTTGGTTATAATGACAACACATTGTACCCACATACTTTCATGTCTTGCAATACCTTTTGAAAGAAATTTATGATTAAGATTGGAATAGACCCCGGCCTGTCTGGCGCCATAGTTGTTTTGTTTTATGGAACTCCAGTTAGCACTATGAGAATGCCAACCATGAAAATGGGATCAGCGAATCGCGTAAATGCGTCTGCGTTGGCGGCTTTCATCAAAGGTGAAATGCGTGAGAAATATAAAATCCATGCGTATGTCGAGCTGGTGAGCAGTATGCCTGGTCAAGGCGTGGCCTCTATGTTCTCATTCGGTCACTCAGCCGGTGTAGTTCAGGGTGTGCTTGGTGCTCTTGAAATACCTGTGACGATGGTTACGCCTCAAGCGTGGAAGAAACGCGCGGGATTGACGGGTAAAGACAAGGATGCTTCAAGGACGTTGGCCATTCAAACGTGGCCTGAGTGGCGCTTGCTGGATCAAAAGGGAGCTGGCCAAGCGTATGCTGATGCAGCATTCATTGCACTTTACGGAGAATGATGTAGAATAAATTCCGGTAACCTGCAGTTGCCACTCTCCTTTGTTGGGTTGTCCTTACCCCCGAACTAAACACTCGGGGGTTTTTTTATATTAACAGTGTTAATATGGCCAAGTAAAAATAAATGTAGTCCTGTTGACACGGGTTGAAATAATCTGATATAAACGAGGCGTTGCTGTCGGAGGCAATGGATTAGGCTGTTTAGATGTGCGTTCCGCTTTACTTAATGCTTTCTGTGGGGAGAGTCATTAAGCAAAGCTCCGACCGGACGCACTTCTAAGCAGCCTTTTTTGTTTTTGAGACTGGGATTGGTGGCGGGTTAGCGCCGTTACAAGTCCTTTCTATGTTTTGAACACACTGCTTAATGTGAGCAGTCCCAGTCTCTCCTCTCACACGCAGCCGTCAGAGCGCGTTAGCTAATGGCCTGTATGGGCTGAACTCAAAGAACACAAGAACCTCGGCGTGACCCGCGCCTCTGAGTAGAGCAATCGAAAAGAATAAACAGCGATGTCGAAAGACACATACCCCATGGTTGCACCCAACAGTGCAGGGAGGGCGGATTGGCATTCCGTTAGTCAACGTAAAAACTTGACAATGCTCGCTGATAAAGAGTCGCTGACTGTCCTACACCTACCCTCTTGGTGGAGGGAGGGTCAACGGGTAAGAGGG
>Ga0247843_1004528_pt1 | contig 20623 bp, 18 predicted proteins | sample LaCruzMarch2017__FD_192420 | JGI IMG/M metagenome (GOLD analysis project Ga0247843, IMG submission 192420) | Freshwater microbial communities from meromictic Lake La Cruz, Castile-La Mancha, Spain - LaCruzMarch2017_8m | ecosystem: Environmental > Aquatic > Freshwater > Lake | place: Spain...
CCCAAATGACCCCCAATGACCCAATGACCCCTAATGACCCAATGACCCCTAATGACCCCCAATGACCCAATGACCCCCAATGACCCCTAATGACCCCTAATGACAAAATCGCCCATGATCCACAACATCATCTTCGACTTCGGCAACGTCCTTTTGGACCTCGACGTAACTGCTTTTGAGCGGAAAATGAAAAACTTGTTGGCTGAGAATTTTGCTACTGTGAAGGAAAAACTCCTCCGCGAGCGGATATTTGAGCTTTATGAAACAGGCGGACTCAATACAGAGGAGTTTGTAGCAAAAATTTGTGATGTCGCCGAAAGTGTAGCACACCTTCAAGGCGTGTTACCCTGTTCTGAGGAGCAAGTAATAGCTGCGTGGAATTCCATGCTCATTGGAATGCCCCGTCACCGTTTTGATTTGCTGCTGCGGTTGCGCCAACGGTACAAAGTGTTCTTACTCAGCAATATCAACGACCTTCATGAGCGCTGGATCGCTGACTATGTGCTGCGGGAACACGGCTTGACCGACTACGAATCGTTGCATTTTGACGGGGTGTATTTTTCGCACCTCATTCGTTTACGGAAGCCCGATCAGGAGGCCTTCGAGTATGTGTTGGCCGATGCCGAAATTCTGCCGGAAGAGACGGTGTTCTTTGATGATTTGCCCGAAAATGTGGAAGCGGCCTCCCGAGTTGGTATTCAGGGGGTATGGCATGAGCCAGGCACGGAGATTGAGGAACGGTTGGTGGGAATGCAGTTGTTGCCGCGTGTAGCGTCAACGGTAAACCTATGAGGTTTTTGAAACCTCATAGGTTTTAAACGCTGCAAAACCATCACTTTTTCATAATTTGAATACTCGTCCTTTTTTTCCCTTCCACTTCAAGCGTCAGTATATAATTACCCGCAGGAAGATGATTCGGGCAGGAAAGGCTCAGCGCATGTTCTCCATTTTCAAAAGATTGATTTTGAACGAGCGCTTGGACCAATTTACCTTGTAGGTCAAACAAATGCACGCTCACTTCTGCTTTCTCGGTAAGCCCGAATTGTAGTGTGAATTGTTCGGAGATGGGATTGGGGTAAACCAGGAGGTTCAGATCACTTGATTTGCTTGGATCTAAAACACCGACATTGAGATCTAGGAGAACTCTAAAAAGGCGCTTTTGAGTAGTTCCAGTGGGTTTTCTGGCGGACACTGTTGCTTTGTTCCCAGTAAGACATAGTGCTCTTGGACGCATCCCGGGGTCAATTATTCTAAAAATACCTTCTTCTCCAAAAGACAAATCTATTTGCCCATTGGGCAGCAGTTGAGCCAGCACAATGTTGCCGAGCATTGAATTGGAAGACCAATTTGCGGCGAGTATTTTTCCATCGGGCCTTAATGCAATCCCGATACACTCTTTCAATTCTGGGAAATACTGAACGCCTTCATTGCCAAAGTAGGTATCCAGGCTGCCATCACCATGATATCGCACTACAATGGCTTGATTTATTGGGCCAGAATTACCCGCAACCAAAATTTTTCCATCGGGTTGAAGCGTCAAAGCATACGCATTGCTGTTTCCCTGAATCGGGTCAATCACCATTCCATCTACACCGAAGGCATTATCCCGGGTTCCATCTGAGTTGATTCGCAGCATAAAAATATTGCTGTTAGGGTAACCAATCGAGCCGACAAAAAGCAATTTGTGATCGGGTTGTTCAAGCATGGCCATCGGGACTTCGTATGCATAATCTGGAAGATCAATGCTCAGTTTTCCATTCATGGCAAAGGAGCTGTCTATCCTGCCATTTGAATGCAAACGGAGGGCTGAAAAAGAACTGTTGGAGGTCCATTCATCCCCAAAAACAATCACTTTTCCATCCGACTGTACAAAAACATTTCGTACAAAAAAGTGCGTGATGTTTGTCTGCGCAATCCCTCCAGTGCCAAAACCTGGGTCTAAATTCCCAGAAACATCCATTCGAGCGACAAAAGTGGAAAGGCCGACCGGGTTTTCAGCAACCATTAGAATCTTTCCATCCTTTTGGGCACAGAGGCTCACTTCCAAGCCATCTGATGCAAGCAAAGAAGTTGAAAACGTCGTATCCAGGGCCCCGGCATTGCCATATTTTTCGAGGCCCACATAATCGCCAACGCTCCCGCCAACGACAATTTCCCCTTCAGGAAGCGTGATGAAATCTATACCGTAAGGATTGCCACTGATCCCATAAAGCCCGGTTACAATTTTCCCATTGGCCCCAAAATCCGCATCAAGCGAAACTGATTGGGCGATCAAAAAAGCAGAGAAGCCAACAAGCAGAAAACAAAGCGCGGTCTTTTTCATAGGTGTAGAAATTTGTGATTAATGAAATTGTTGAGGCAAAAGTGAGGCGGGGGGGAGGTGAAAAACTATAACACTTTTTGGCACTTATTCCCAAGGATGCTGCCAGGCCCTTTAAAGCCATTTAATTATTTGATTTTCAGTTTTTTAGATCAAAATTCATCGCTGAAAAAAGCCCAAAAAAACTCTCCTTTTGGTTTCTTTTAGCGATCGGCGCGCCGTACCTTTGCACACATTTTTCAAGAAAAAAGTACCAAAGGACTCGCAAGCATGACAGAAGACTCAGCACTCGACCCCCAAAAAAATCCAGCCCCAGCCAGCGATTACGGCGCGAGTAGTATTACCGCCCTCGAAGGTTTGGAAGCCGTGCGCAAAAGGCCCGGCATGTACATTGGCAGCACCGACATCAAAGGCCTCCACCACTTGGTTTGGGAGGTCGTGGACAACTCGATTGACGAACATTTGGCAGGGCACTGCACCCATATCGAAGTAGTTATTCAGCCCGACAATTCCATTAAAGTCACCGACGATGGGCGTGGTATTCCAACTGGGATGCACGAAAAACTGCAAAAATCAGCCCTTGAGGTCGTCATGACTGTCTTGCACGCTGGTGGCAAATTCGACAAGGATTCCTATAAGGTTTCAGGTGGTTTGCACGGCGTAGGCGTTTCCTGCGTGAACGCACTCTCTATCATGCTGCACGCAGAGGTGCGCCGTGAGGGGAAAGTTTTTGAACAGGAATACAGCCAGGGCAAGCCGAAATACGATGTGCGCGAAATTGGTACCACCACAGAGCGTGGCACCAGTATCACTTTCCTGCCCGATCCGGAGATTTTTGAGACTGCCGAATACAAGTTCGACATTTTGGCGCATCGCCTGCGGGAACTCTCGTACCTGAACAAGGGCCTTCGCCTCTCGCTTGTAGACGAACGTGAAAAAGAAGACGATGGCAGCTTTAAAACCGAACTCTTTCATTCAGAGGGCGGCTTGCAGGAATTTGTCATCTATCTCGACGAAGCCAAAACCAACCTCATTGACAAGCCCATCTATATCAGTACCCGGGAAGAAGGTGTGGAAGTAGAAGTGGCGATGATTTACAACACGTCCTACTCAGAAAATGTGGTGGCCTTCGTCAACAACATCAGTACCCGCGATGGAGGTACCCACGTGAACGGATTCCGCCGCGCCCTTACCCGCGAATTCAAGAAATACGGCGACGACAACGGTTTTTTCAAAAAAGTAACCTTTGCCATCTCTGGCGAGGACTTTATGGAGGGCCTCACGGCGGTCGTATCGGTGAAAGTGCCAGAACCTCAGTTCAAGGGCCAAACCAAAGGCGAACTCGGCAACTCCGAAGTACTCGGCATCGTGAGCCGCTGTGTGGGCGACGCGCTGAAGCAGTTTTTGGAAGAAAATCCCAATCCTGCCCGACGCATCATTGAAAAAGTAGTGTTGGCAGCCACGGCGCGCAACGCAGCCCGCAAAGCACGCGAAATGGTGCAGCGCAAGGGCGCACTTACCGGCAGCGGCCTTCCCGGCAAACTCGCCGACTGCGCCAGCCGAAGCCCGGCAGAAAGTGAAGTATTCCTCGTGGAAGGTGACTCAGCAGGTGGTACGGCCAAACAGGGCCGTGACCGTCACACCCAGGCAATTCTCCCACTCCGGGGTAAGATCCTGAACGTTGAGAAAGCGCTGGAGCACAAAATATACGAAAACGAGGAGATCAAGAATATCTTCACGGCACTCGGTGTGAGCATCAGTGAAAACGATGAGGGGCACCGCATCCTGAATACTGAAAAACTCCGTTACCACAAAGTAGTCATCATGTGTGACGCCGACATTGACGGTTCGCACATCACTACGCTGATCCTCACCTTCTTTTTCCGCTATATGCGCGAACTGATTGAAAAGGGGCATATATACATTGCACAACCGCCGCTTTACCTCGTAAAGAAGGGCAAAAACCAACGTTATGCCTGGAACGATGTCGAGCGCAAGGCGGCTCAGCTGGAATTTAGTGGTGGCAAGGAAGACGACGATTCCGTAAAAGTACAGCGCTACAAGGGTCTGGGTGAAATGAACGCCGAGCAACTTTGGGAAACCACCATGGACCCGAAAACCCGTATCCTGAAAATCGCCACCATTGACGATGCCAACGAGGCCGACCGTATGTTCGCTATGCTTATGGGGGATGAGGTGCCGCCACGGAGGGCGTTTATTGAGGCGAATGCGAAGTATGCGCGGATTGATGTGTAGAAAATTGGCCACGAATAATCCTCTAAAAAGTCAAAATACCAATGAGTTACATCAAAATGGAAGGCTTTCATGGCACTGGAGTAAAGAATATTACCAGTATCTTTAGGGAAGGGTTTATTACTAAGCATCGAGAAGATCACTGGCTTGGGCAAGGGATTTATTTTTATGATAATTTTGACCTAGCCTTTTGGTGGATAAAATGTAAGTTAAACTCTCCGTATGGACATCGCTGTGGTGTAATAAAAGCTGTTTTGGAGTGTGATTCATCTGAATTTTTGAATTTGGATTCCACATCAGGAATGGATTACTTTGTGCGTGAAATTGATAAAATCCTTACAAATGAAGTATCAAAAACCAAGTTTAAATTTGCAATCAAAGAGGAAGATAGCATTCAAAACTTATGTTTCGCACTTGATTTATTGAAGCATCTACGTGGAATAAAATTGATCTCAAGGACGTTTCCGAGTAAAAGTCCTGAGCCCACATATGCAAGTGAAAGTATTCCTCAGTTTGAAAAAAAGCATTTCATCTTTCCTTTGAATTTCACTTATGTGGAAAGGCAGATGTGCGCCACTTCAAATGAAGTAGTTGTAAAAAAGTATTGCTTGTACCCTAAAAATCGAACCAATTGGACTTAAAATCTGTTAAGACACTTACCTTTGTTCAATTTTTAAGAAATTCCCATGAAAAACACGACCGAAGTAGCAAGAGAATTGGCCACTTTATATGGCATTCAATTTGAAGAAGTGGCTGATAATAGTAGTCATATCCTGATTGGGAATGACGGCAGCGAGCGAATTTTGACTGCTGATGATTACCATGAAGTCTTTGGACTTCGACCCGTTCAAGCATTTATGAGTGTGTATGCTGACCAGATTGAGTGTGTTAGAACACTTCGAGAAACTTTAGACCTAGACATGATTGTCGGTACACCTTTATGTGCTAATTTCAAACAATCTGAGGAGATTGGTTCTACGGTTGAATCAGATGACGAAAACAGTTTTGCCTTAGCAGCTTGATTATGGAGAACAAGGAACAACCTAGACTACAGTTTCATGGTGTGTCTATAATAGCAGTTAACTTTATGGTGTTCAAGCCGCTTGAAGGTGAGGAGAAAACAGATTTAAATGTTGACGCAAAACTTTTTCCAATGGCGGAAGGGAGTCAAGAATTTCGCATTTGGATGGAAGTTGAGGTAAAAGTTCAAGATTGTTGGGAGATTAAAGTAAGTGGCTTTGGAGACTTTGAACTGCTAAGTGATCTTGCAGATATTCGAAAGTTTATCAATGTAAACGCTCCAGCAATTATGTTCCCGTACTTCCGATCATTTATCTCAACCTTGACTGCTAATACTGGTGGATCTGTTCCATTAATTACTATTCCCCCTCGCTTTTTTAAAGGAGAACTCGAAGAGGTGAAAATTGAAAGTGAGGAATAATTTTTCTAACTTAACATATATCTAGCCGCCGCCAAGTCACCACGACCTGACGGCGGCTTTTTCATTCCGTCACACCCTACTCCGCCACATACTCCAACACATCCCCCGGCTGGCAATCCAGCGCCTTGCAGATGGCTTCGAGCGTGCCAAAACGGATGGCTTTAGCCTTGCCGGTTTTCAGGATGGAGAGGTTGGCGAGTGTGATGTCCACTTTGGAAGCCAGCTCCGTGAGCGACATTTTGCGCTTGGCCATCATCACGTCTACATTTACGATGATTGGCATGGCTCAGATGGTTAAGTCTTGTTCTCGTTGAAGTTGGGCACCGTTGCGGAAAACCTCCGCCAATGCAAAAATGACGAGGGCAAGCAAGCCACCCAACAACAAGCCTTCAGTAAAGATGGGTGGGCGGGCTGTCGTGATTTGATGTCCTTGGGCTTCGTACGTTATACCTGCCATGAGTTGCACGGCGATATACCGGACGATCGGGAAAGCCAGTACCGCTAGTGCAATGCGTTGAATGCGACGCGTGTTTTCTATGCGGAAAGTTGCGCCGAGGTCGAGATTGCGGAAAATCCGAAACATCTGGTAAAGCGCGAAAATGCCTAATACCCAAGCCAGGTTTTGGAACAGAATGTAGCTCAGAGCCCGTGCTTTCATAAGTGCCGACAAACTGGCGAATTCGACCATTACCAGTTTTTGCTCCCCAAAATTGTACATTTTGAGGTCGCCGCTGCCATCAGGATGGGGCAGGGTTACCGGGTTGTTTTCGGTTATCGTGGTCACCCAACCCCGGATAAAAGGCCCGTTGCCGCCGATGCCGAAATAGGCTGAGAGGTTGATTAAGAGCATTATGCAACCCACAATGCTAAGCCCAAGAAAAACGTAACGAAGTACTTTGGGCAGCCCGATGCTTTTTTCTGTTTTCATAGATCAACTTTTTTACTGTTGGTGAGAAGATGGGGCAAAGGTGGGAGATGTTTTTCTATTTTGCAAATAAAATTTATTGATAAACAGTAAATATTTTCTGTTGGTGATGGTATAGAAGTGACACTTTTTAAAAAAGTGTCACTTCTATACCGTCATCAAGACAAACGCCGCGCGGGTCTCGTGACCCGGCGCGGCGTTTTTTCTGGCTGAATGAGCAGCCACTACTATAGCGATATTAGTTACTTCGCCAAAACTACCCTGAGCATGATTGCCTCTTCTCCGGCTTGCACCCTGAGCACGTACAACCCATTTGTGAGGTTATTCATGGGGATGGATATATTGTTTTGGCCTTCGATGGTAGATACCACTTGTTGTAGCACCAATCGGCCCGCCAGGTCCATCAACTGAAAGGTAGTTTCCATGTTGCCGATCGCATCAAACTGAATATTGATATGATCCGTGGCAGGATTCGGGCCGGCCCGGAAATTGGTAATGCCAGGCAGTTCAGCATTTTCCAAACCGCTGTAATTCCGGTCGCCCCCTCCTCCTTGTAATTGAGGCTGCTGGCAACCGGTGATCACCACATCATCAATATAGACCCGGTCATCGTCAGCAGAGGCATCCGCACGGAAACGAAGGCGGGTGTTGGTGGTAAATGGTCCGGGAATTACTACCTGACCAGCTTTGCGCACCCCGTTTGTAAATTGTGTTCCGGCATTAAAATCGCCCACCGTAGTATAGCTCGAGCCCCCATTGGTGGATATTTGAACCCAAAAATCCTCGCCATTTTCAAAGCTAAGCGCGTAGTAGGAGAAATCCACGGTCAGTTCATCATAAGATGTCCAATTCTGGTTTGTCGTAGACATTACAGAGGTAGTGGTATTGTCGCGGAGTAGAATACTGTAGGTCGGCGAATTGGCATAGCTGGCATTATTCGTCCGTACACAATCGGTTCCGCCGTCAGTCCAGATACCGAAACCTGCTTCGAAATTGTTGGAATTGATGGATACATAAGAACATTGTCCGCCGCCTCCACAAACGTCCAGGCAGGCCGCATTATACACTTCAGACCGGATACGGTCACCGGGTTGGGGGCCAAAACCGTTGTTAAAATTGATGCCGACATTGCCAAGAAGATGGCAATAGCTCATGACGGTTCCGCCGTTAGTGGGCAAATCTGCATTGCAGCCTTCACTATACCCTGCCGTGGGTCCGCAACCGTCTATCGCCGTATTGTTGCCATTCCACGCGCATGCATGCGTGTGTGGGGATCCCAGGTTATGCCCAATTTCATGGGTAAGGACTTCCACGGTCCAGGAATAGGTGGGCACATTACTGTAAGTGGAATAAATACTGCTGTAGCCCACGCCGTAATAGCCATTGCATAAAACGTCGAGATAAGCAATGCCGCCCAGGTTGTTGATGCCCACGAGGTGCGCCAGATCCCCGTTGTAAACGCCATTTTTAGCATCTCTGAACTGGTTGAGGTAGTCGAGGGAAGAAGGGCCAGTATATGGATCCACTACATCCCAGACATACAAATCATGCAGGACAAGGTTAATGGATTCATTGGTGTACAGTGCTGAAACCTGGCTGAAAACGCCCGTCATATAGGACACGACACTGGCCACGCTTCCTTTGTTTTGAAAAAGCGTATAATCCGTTTCTACATACATGCGCACACAATTATCCGGTCCAGAGGAACGATCCGCGCTGCTGGCTGCTTCGCCAATTCTGTGCAATTCATCATCCGTGTAACAGGTAAAACCCGGAGCATTTTTAACATCGGAGTTTTTAAAGAGAATATGGGTTTTGTCCTGGCTGGCAGGCAACGCTCCAATGGTAAATCGTTCATTATTAACTTCAACCATGCCCATTATTTCACCATCAAACAAACTGAGGGTGACTAACGATGCTGGGTTATTCTGCACAATACCCCAATAATGAACGCCTTTGTCAGATTCGAAGGCGGCTCCCCCGGATGAAGCGGTGTGTACCTGGAATCCCTCAGAGAAATTTTTTGCAGGGACAAGATCCAGCGTAATGCTACTTCCGTTCTCCCAAGGGAGCGTTAGGGAAACAGCCGCACCTGGATTAGAAAGCAACTCCTGCGTTTTGGCATCATCCCAAGCCAACAAGGTCCAGTCGTTCAGCGCCTTTCTGGTTTCAGTTTGATCGGCAGCGGGATCAACTTTACTGTTAAAAAGTGACAACTTCTGAAATTCCTGCTTGGCTTTGGTTTGTACGACCATTTGAGGGATCGGTTTAATGGATTGACCAAAGACGGCTGTTGCCAGGAGCAGCAATGAAATGGAAAGCAACTGTTTAAGCATAATTTGACTTGTTTAAAAAGAACGTGAATGAATTAAGGTATTAAAGGCTTAACAAAGGTCAAAAGTAATTTTAAATTTCAGTCTCTGCTATTTTCGCCGTCTAAAACTTTACGAAACTACACTTAGCCGACAAAATAAAACGGAGCCCGGGCTACCTTATGACATTTCAATCCTACAAGTCCTGCTCTTGCACGCGGTTTCAGATAAATGTAATGGATCCTCAGCCCCCCCAATTTCCTTCATCCGCTATTTTTACCGCTCAAAACTTGCCAAACGCAACGTTTGCCGAAAAAAGAAAACGAAGGACTGGCTACCTTGCGACTTTCGGCTACGAATCAACAAATCCACCGATCAACAAATCACCTCTCAATGATCCTCTCCGTTCAAAACGTCGTAAAAACCTATGGCGACTACAAGGCCGTCAACAACGTCAGCCTCGACGTGCAAAAAGGCAGTGTTTTTGGGATGCTGGGCCCCAACGGCGCGGGCAAAACTTCGCTCATCCGGATGATTACCACCATCACGGCACCGGATTCGGGTACGATTTTTCTGGATGGCCAAAAACTCCACTCCCGCTCTCCTGAACAAATCGGCTACATGCCCGAAGAGCGCGGCCTGTACAAAAAAATGAAAGTGGGCGAGCAGCTCCTCTACTTAGCCCAACTCAAGGGGCTGACGAAAGCCCAGGCACAGCAGGAAATTGATCTGTGGTTCGAAAAATTTGATATCAAAGACTGGTGGGACAAAAAGGTGGAAGACCTTTCAAAAGGCATGCAGCAGAAGATCCAGTTCATCGCCACCGTGTTGCACAAACCCAAACTGCTGATCCTGGATGAGCCTTTTACGGGCCTCGACCCCATCAATACCACCCTGATAAAAGAAGAGATTGGCCAACTCAATGCGGCGGGTACCAGTATTATTTTCAGCACCCACCGCATGGAGCAGGTGGAAGAAATGTGTGATCATATTGTGCTGATTAACAAGGGGAAAAACGTGCTGTACGGCGAGGTGCAGGCCATTAAAAACCAATACAAACAAAATCTTTACCGAGTGGAAACAGCAGGTGAACTTCCCGGCGAGTTGCCCGATCGCTTCACCGTGGTGAAGGCTGAAAAGAATGCACTCACCTTCAAATTAGACCACGATGCGCAGAGCAATGACCTCCTCCAGATCTTTTTGCAAAAAGGCGCCCGAATTACCCGTTTCGAGGAAATTTTGCCCACGTTTAATGAAATATTCATCCAAACAGTAGGCGAAGATGGTTGATGTGGTTATTGGGGGATTTGGTTATTCGGGTTCCCAAGCTTGGCCACTCGAACAACCAAATCCCCAAATAACCAAATCCCCAAATAACCGAATATCCACCTAAACAAATCCACAACCATGTCCAAACTTTCCCTCATCATTCGGCGTGAATACCTGACGCGTGTTCGCAAAAAATCCTTCATCATCGGCACGCTGCTGGCGCCGGTGGGCTTGCTCGTGTACATGCTCGTGATTATTGGCTTGTCCAGTTATCAGGGGAGCGATGAGATCAAAGTCGCTGTGCTCGACGAGGCTAAAATGGTGAATCCGCTTCCCGATGAAAAGGGGGTTCGGTTCATTCCGTCGGGCGACAAAACCCTCGAGGCGCTCAAAGCCGAGGTAACCGAAAAAAAACTTGATGGGGTGCTGCGCATTCCACCTTTGGGCAATTTCCAACAAAAAGACCACACGATTTTCTATTATTCAGACGACAAACTTGCGCCTGAAAAAAGCAACCAGATTGAAAAAAGGATTGCAGAGAAAATCAAAGCGTTTAAGATGGACTCGCTTCAGCTCGACGCTTCGCGGCTGAAACTTTTGGAATCTGATGTCTCCATTGATCCGGAAGGCATCCATAGCGACCAGGAAGACGACCAGAGCAAATACACCGCCGGGGTGGGCCTTGCCGTGGGCGGAATCATGACGTTTTTACTGTTCTTCATGGTACTCATGTACGGGCAAATGGTCATGAAATCCGTCATGGAAGAAAAGACCAATCGTATCGTGGAGGTGATGATGTCCTCCGTTCGGCCTTTTGATTTGATGATGGGCAAGATTATCGGCGCTGGATTGGTCGGCCTGACACAGGTGGTGGCTTGGGTCGTTTTGAGTGGTGCGGTATCATTCATTGTTCCGCTCGTGATGGGTTTTGATGCTTCACAAATGCAAGCCCCCATGACGCCGGGTGATGCTACCATGGATCCCGAACTCATGCAGGATACGGGTATGCGCATCATGGCCGAATTGAGCAAGCAAAATTGGCCGCTGCTTATTGGATCCTTTATCATCTATTTCCTGGGGGGCTACTTCATCTATTCTTCCATGTTTGCAGCCGTTGGTTCCGCCATGGGCGACGATACGGGGGAGGGCCAGGCCTTGACTTTGCCCGCTACCCTTCCTTTGATTCTTGCTTTTTACATCGTTTCTATGGCTGGTTGGCGCAACCCGGATAGCAGCCTGATGGTTTTTTCCTCCATTTTCCCGCTCTTTTCCCCCATTGTAATGCCGTTTCGATTGGCCTTCAACCCTCCATGGTGGCAGGTGGCACTTTCGCTTGTTCTGGTGATCGCTACCGCTGTGTTTTTTGTGTGGCTTGCCGGCAGGATTTATCGTGTGGGTATCCTGATGTATGGTAAGAAGGTGACGCTGAAGGAGATGTGGAAGTGGACGTTTTATAAGGGATAGATTTTTAAACACTATAAGGCGCTACTTTAAACACATAAAGCGCTTTATGTGTTTAAAAAGCGTCTTATGGTAAGAGGAGGAGTCACCTTATCGAAGCAAGTTCAGGCAAAAATTCTGAATAGGTTACATTGTCAGCAGATTGTTTATTGGTCGGTTGAATTGGTCTATAAAGTTGTCGTATGTCAGCCGATATTTTCAATGTTTACGGTGTCTTTCAGCATTACGCCTAACGCGTTTTGGCGCTTGGCGAAGTGGCGATTTTCACTACAAATGTTGATGCGGAGAACCAAACTTTGATTAATTACAAATGTGTCTGCGGAGCACTGAACCGCCACTTTTGCCAAACCCATGTTAGCGGTAGTTTTTTCTCCATACCGTTTTCGATAGTCCTACAACAAATCCACTGTATTTATATCCTCCAAATTGCGTGTAAATGTCTCCACCGCAGTAGAAACCTAAATGTTTAGTCAGATTCCAATGAACAAAACAATTAAATATTGTCATACCTTTTGAGTTTGGTCTTATGACATATGCCCATTTAGCAATTACATATCCATTTGAAAGAATTCTTAGAGGAAAATACCAATCGCCACCGAATAAAAAGCCACTTTGATTAACATCTTCATTTGGTTTCAGAAAATTTCGGCTCATATACAAATAACCAATTTCTGCGGAAAGTCCAGGATGCCATTTTTGAGGCTCAGGTCCAGCGAAACAGAGGCGAAGGTCATTCATAAAATAATTATTGTTTTGTCCAAATAAATATGTCGCTGTATTAAGCAGCTCAATCTTCTTTATAATTCTAAAATTGGATTTTGATTGTATGCCAGTCAAATTAGGAACTATAGATGAATTTAACTGATTAAAATTGAGTGTTTGCTCAAATTTTATCGAATCATTACTTATTTGAGCACTTAATCCTAAAGACAAACAAGTCAAAATTAATATTAAAATATATTTGCTATTTAAAACCATTTTTCACATCATTTTAGTCAAAATTACCGCTAACGCGCTGCGGCTTTGCGTTGTGGGGGATTTTAGCACCAATGTTCATAAGAAGCACTAATGTTGAACCTTGCACTTAAATGTCATAGAAGCACGTCAGCCCCCATAACGCAAAACCGCTGTTAGGCACAGTTTTTATTTATTTTCAATTAGTTGTTTCACTTTCTCTTTAACAGGGTCTCTTCTCGTAAGTACGTCATTTATGGTTTCTGCGACTATAAAGTCTGGAATTATTCCGCCAAATTGTTTGTCACTTGAAAAAGTGCCAATTATTGGAATGTCTATTTCTATCTGAGAGTTGGGTAATCGCAAGAAAAACATTGTTCCTGCGTTAAGTCCTTGTTGATTTCCACCTGTGGTTTCTCCTACCAATGTAGCAAGTTTGTTCTCCTTTGCAATTTCAGCAAAGTAAAATGTAGCCGAACTATTTGCTGCATTTACTAACAAGTAGATATTTCCTTTGAAGGCATTAGCACTTGGGCTTATATCTAAGTTGCTTGATTGGGTAAAAGTGAAATATTCAGAATTTACTGGTTTAACTTTTTCGGTTAAATCGTAAAATGTTTTATCCCAAGTAAAAAGAAAAGGTTTTATGGTTTCTGATATTTTGTCATAACGCACCAAATCTTGTCTTTCAGGTATATTTAATTTTGATTTGGCAATGTTCTGTCCCAAATAAAGTAAAATGTCATCCTGTCCACCTTCATTCCAACGAATGTCTATCACTAAGTTTTCAATATTGTTTTTCTTGATTTTTGAAAAAGCATCTTTCAAAAATGATTTCCATTCAAAGTTAAGTTGAAAACCGTCAAACGTTCCCAATTGTAAGTAAGCAGTTCTATTATCCCAAAATTCTAATTTCCAAAGTTCGCTTGGGTTTAATGGCAAGTTGGGATATTTTTGTTTTAATCTGTTCTTTCTTTCATTTCTATCTATTGCTTCCACAGTTATAGTTTCATTTTGCAAAGCATTGGGCTTTTGAATTTCTAATTCATATTTATTTTCTTTTGGTGGATATAATAGCGGAAAATACGCATCAAACATTTCAAATTCACCAAGTCCAAAGGTATTGAGGTCACAAAGTCGCTTGTTGTTATTTGCTCCATCGGCTTTTACCAAATTTGCAACTTCAGATAAGAAGTTAGAAGATTTTATTCCATTTATACTCTTCACCTCACTACCATGTGGTATTAAAGTCTGTTCCGAAACGCTCTCAGTAATAAACATTCGTTTATCTATAACCCTAAATGTAAATGGCAACTTGTCCTTTTGGTTTAATACCACTTGTTTAATAAAACCATTTTGATTGTAAAAACTTGGAAAAGTATGCCCGCACTGAATGAATGAAGTTATCCTTGTAAAATTGAGAAATGCTCGCTCAAAAGTCATTGGTTCAGAAAAAGCCGTTTCGTAGTAACTAAACAAAGAGTCTATTTCTTTCTCTGTTCTGTACCTATAAAGTCCGGGATGTACTTCATTTAATGCAGTTTTAAAAATTTGAAGATCACTTAATAACATTTCACTTGTTATCAGAGGCAGTTTTTTTGTATCTAATTCGTCTTTTATATTCCAAGTCAATTTTTTTTCTATGATTGAGTTGTCTAAAATTAGTATTCTATTTTGTCCTTCTAATTCATAGACAACTTTCTTATCACCATAAACCAATTTGTATTCTATAACACGTTTATTTGGATTTATAAACACTATTTCTTTTTCATAAACTCCATCTTTAACATCGTCTTGAAGTATTAAAGTAGTTTCCCAACTCAATGGTAAAGTGTTTCCCCTTAATCCAAATGATTTAGGTGCATTAAGACTTTTTGCGTCAACTTTGAGTTTCACAGTAACAGTGTCTTGTGCAATTCCTTCAAGACAGGCAAATACAATAATCAATAGGATTAGAAATTTTTTCATTTTCTATTCGGTTTTGTCTCATTTAAAATTGTGCCTAACTCGTGAATATGCGCATCTTTTGAACGCAAAGGCAAAAATAAAGAAAAAAATTGACCCTGCAAACATTCTTTTTTTAATGCTTTAAACCTTTGAAAGTGAATTACTTAAAGGGTCGTTGCCCAGCGGCAACCACAACTACAATACAAAATGCGCACCTATAAAATACTGAACACCCGTCCATTCCACAATACAAAATGCGCAGCTTGGCTACGATTCTTTTTTGTCCAAGATCAGGATTTGGTCCTCGATGATTTCAGTCATATACCACTTGATGCCTTGCTTGTTATCATAAGGCCTGGTTTTGTTTTTTCCTTCCAGATATGTAAGAACCCAATGCCCGGGATCGGAAATCCCCCCACAAATCCCAAATTCTGACCTATTTTTGCCCCATGATCCCTCCCAAGCAAGTCCAGGAAATCCTCGACGCCACCCGCATCGAAGACGTTGTGGAAGATTTCGTGACGCTCAAGCGGCGCGGGGTCAACCTTATCGGGCTTTGTCCTTTCCACGGGGAGCGCACGCCCTCCTTCAATGTGAACCCGGCCCGCAATATTTTCAAGTGTTTTGGCTGTGGCAAAGCGGGCGATTCAATCACTTTTTTGAAGGAACACGAGAATCTGACCTACCCAGAGGCCCTGCGTTGGTTGGCTCGAAAATACAACATCGAAGTCCAGGAAGTGGAGCGGACGCCAGAACAGATGGCAGAGGCACAATTCTCTGATTCTCTTTATATTGTCAATGATTTCGGACTTCAACATTTTCAAAAACAACTGTTTGAAACCGATGAAGGCAAGTCCGTGGCCCTCTCCTATTTCCGCAAACGCGGTCTGCGGGAAGAAACCATTCGGACTTTTGGTCTCGGCTACGCCCCCGACGAGCGCGACCTTTTGTTGCGCAAAGCCAAAAGTGCCGGGCATAACCTGGATTTGTTGAAAAAAGTGGGATTGTGCAGTCAGGACGGTTCGCGTGATTTTTTCCGGGCCAGGGTCATGTTTGCCATCCACAACCTTTCGGGGAAAGTGGCGGCTTTTGCAGGACGTACAATGTCCTCCGAAAAAACGGTGCCTAAGTATATCAACAGCCCGGAGACGGAGATTTACGTCAAAAACAAAATCCTATACGGCGCTTTTCAGGCCAAAAAAGCCATCCGACAACAGGATGAATGCTTGCTTGTTGAAGGCTACATGGATGTGATTTCATTGTACCAGGCAGGCATCGAAAACGTGGTGGCTTCCAGCGGCACCTCGCTCACGGAGGGACAATTGCAACTCATCCGCCGCAACACTTCCAACCTGAAAATCCTGTACGACGGCGATCCGGCGGGCATCAAAGCCGCTTTGCGGGGGCTTGACCTAGCGCTGGAGCAAGACCTGAACGTGAAAATCTGTCTTTTACCTGATGGCCACGACCCGGACTCTTATGTGCAGGAATTTGGCGGCGAACAGTTCAAAAAATACACCACCGAAAACGCCAAGGATTTCATTTTTTTCAAAACCGACCTGCTGCTGGAAGAAACCAAGGGCGACCCGATCAAACGCGCCGGATTGGTAAAAGACATCGTAGGCAGCATCGCCAAAATACCCGACACGATCAAACGCAGCGTGTACCTGAGGGAGTGTTCGTCTTTGTTGGAAGTGCCGGAACAAGCGCTGTACAGCGAAGCCAACAAACTCATTACCAACATTTTAAAGAAGCGGGAGGATAAGGCAGCACGGCAACCGAGCGCTGCTTCCGACGTAGCCCCCGCTGCGCCTCCAACATGGGGAGGAGACGAATTTTTTCCAGCTGATATGGGTGGATATTTTCCGCCCAGCGAAGCTGGAGAACTCCCCCCGGATTGGGAAACGCCCAAATCCAGCGGACCTTCGGCTGAACGCAAAGCCGGGGCGGAGTTTCAGGAACGCGATATTGTACGTTTGCTCATCCTTTATGGCCAGCATGTTTTGCCAGAGGAAAACATTACCGTGGGCGCGTATTTGCTGACCGATATTGAGGAATCTTTGGGCGATTTTGACAACCCACTCTATGGCAAAATTGCCAAGGAATGCCATGCTATGCTGGTAGAAGGAAAGGTTTTTGACCAGCATTATTTCATCCAGCACGCGTCTGGTGAAGTAGCCAATCTGGCCATTGATCTGCTCGCTGAACCTTGGGAATTTTCCCCTAACTGGGAAGCAATGTGGAATTACCCGCTGCAAAACCAGCCCATGCCAGAGCGCAATTTCACACTTGATATGCGGCAGGCGCTTGATCGTTTTAAACTGCGCAAAGTGCAGAAAATGTGTGCGTTAAACCTCACTCGCGTACAAACTGCCTCCAAATCAGGTGACCACGAGGCCATGATGCGTTTTATGAAAATCCAGCAAAAATTGAATGAAACGCGGAATGAAATTGCGCTGCGGGCGGGGACGGTGGTGCTGGTGAAGTAAAAGATTGGCTCCGAGGCATTAGGTTTTACAAACCTATGGTATAAACAATAAATGCTGCTTTTTGCCAAGCACTAATCCCAAGCCTTGTCATTCTGTCGGAACCCGTCCGCATCAAGTGCGCGTAACCCGAGCATTTGCACTACAGGGCGCCCAAAAGTGCAAATACTCGAGTTACGCGCACTTGATGCGGACGGGTTCCGACAGAATGACAAGGCTTGGTTACTCGGTACGGAATGAGTTAATTTGTGGATATATTCATTGGTTTTCAAAACCTTATAGACCTAAACTTTGACAACCAAATCCATCCTTCAATTTTTAAAACTTCGCGAATATTACCCCATGCAACTAACCATCCTAGGCAACTCCTCCGGCGGCCCTTTCCATGGTCGCCACTACACCGCGCAAGTCTTGCAGGTTGATAATCAAGTGTTTCTGATTGACTGCGGTGAGGGCACCCAGATGCAGATTTTCAAATATCGCGTCAAAGTGGATGCTTGCAGGCAAATTTTTATCAGCCATTTACATGGAGACCATGTGTTTGGATTGATTGGCTTGATGACCAATTGGAGCCATAAGAAGCGCAGCGAAACCTTACACATTTTCTCTCCGCCCGGTTTGCAGGAGTTGATAGAGACGACCATTCGTGTTTGCGGAATCAGGCTTACTTATAAGATCGAATTTCAGGAGGTAGATGCAACCATTTCAGTGAAGGTTTTTGAAAACTCGAAAGTGGAAGTCTGGACGATTCCACTGCATCACCGAAGCCCTACCTCTGGCTGGCTTTTCCGCGAAAAAACCAAAACTCGCAATATGCGTCCCGAAAAGATCGAGGAATACAACATTCCTTTCGACGCCATACCTGCCATCAAAGCAGGGGAAGGTTTTGAATTGCCCGATGGTCGCCAAGTATCCAACGCAGAACTTACCCTTGACCCAAAACCGCCCGCTTCTTACGCTTTTTGTAGCGATACGGCTTTTTTTGAGCCTGTCATTGAGATGGTGCGCGGGGTAGATTTGCTCTATCATGAGGCTACTTTCACGAATGAAAATACCATGGAAGCGGAAAAATTTTTCCATTCCACAGCTGCCCAAGCGGCGGAAATTGCACGCCGGGCAGGGGTGAAACGGCTGATTTTGGGGCATATTTCGGGGAGATATGCGGATACCGACCAGCATTTGGCGGAGGCTAAAGCGGTGTTTGAACAAGTGGAGATTGCAGAGGAGGGTGGAAGATGGGAGGTTGCAAAAACTCAATGATGGTGCGAAATGAACCTTGAATCTTCAGTTCTTTGCGATAAAAATCAAAAACAATGGCACTCATTTTTGACATGGACGGCACGATGGTGGACAATATGATGACCCACCACCGCGGCTGGCGAAAAATACTGGCGGACTACGGCCTTTTTCTTACCCTCGAAGAGGTCGTTGCTACCTGCCACGGAAAAAACGTGGAGATCCTCGAACGGCTTTTCCCGGGAAAATATAGTCTGGAAGAGCGCGAGCGTATTTCTTTCGAAAAAGAAAGCAGGTATCGGGAGATATTTTTGTCTGAGCTTCAACTGCTTCCTGGCTTAACCGAACTCCTCGAAACTGCCCGGAATGCCAATATTCCCATGGGCATTGGGACTGCGGCACCCAAAGAAAACGTGGATTTTGTTCTGGACAACCTGAATATCCGGCATTATTTCCAGGCAGTGATTCGTGCGGAGGATGTTGTGAAGGGTAAACCCGACCCAGAGGTATTCTACAAAGTTGCAGACCAACTCGGGGTGAATTACGCCGATTGTCTGGTTTTTGAAGATTCTCCAACGGGCGCGCGAACCGCGCTGAATGCTGGAATGAAAGCCATCATTTTGACCACCACACACCGGTCGGAGGAATTTGCCGACATTTCAAGCGTGCTTCGGTGCGTGCCGGATTATACCGGAATTGATATTTTATTCGAGCTAAATTTCCCAGACCTCCACCCAGGCAGCCGTTAAGTCCTTGCGTCCAATCATATTTTTCCAATCCTTTTTCGGGTTTTCGCGCACTTTTTTGAGCAAATCCATTTGGCGCGATGACAGCAATGTATCCGGCGATTGACGGTTACCCACCAGGCTGTTGGCCCGGCAGGCTTGCAAAGTGGTCATGGGAATAAAACGGTAGTCCGTTTGCGCAAGATAATATTTGGGTTCCCGGTCGGAGCGAAAGCCTTCGTTTTTGGCACAGGCACTGATGCTTTTGGGCTGGGTTAATTTTTCAAGATTCGTGCGGCTCGTCACCGTTGGATCGAATTGGACTTTCACGACTTCCTTCCCATCCTGAAAGCCTGATTCCGTTTCGATAACCCCCGGAATTGCGCCAAATATGCCCTCGCCCGTCCAGAAACAGTACATGGAAAAAGTAGCAGTTTCCAATTTGGCTTCTCGGGCGGCAAGTTCTTCCTCCAAAAGTTCGAGGTAACGCGGCGCAGGGGTGCCAGTCAAATCCAGAGCACGACGCATTCCGTTTACCAGCTGAAGCGAAGAGTTGAAATTGGGCATACGCAACACAACATCCTGATTGTCAGCACGAATTATGCGCACTACAGGATTATTCCAGGCGGGTTCGCCAAACAATTTCAGGGCATCGGCATCCTTTCCACCTTTGTTGTTGAAAATACAGACCGGCACAAAATACGTCTCGATGGCCTCCACGATCAGTGGATGGGAGAGGGTCGTGTTGCCATATCGGGTGCAATTGGAACACCCCGGCACTTCCTGAAAAAGGAGCAGCATGGGTTTGCCCGATTTTTGGGATTCAGCACGTCCAGCGTCCAGGTCACGAAGCCAATGAACCTGGCCGAGCTCAATGGGTTCGCCTGCCGTGGCACGCAATGTGAAGGAGGCTTGGTTGAGTGACTGGTTTATTGGTGATTGGTTTATTGGTGATTGGTAGATTGGTGGATGGGTTGGGGCCAATTTATGAACCGCTTTATTATTTGGATTTTTTGGAATAAAAAACGCCACAGCCAAAGCTGAAAAAGCGAGCGTGGTGAGCAACAAAAAGACTTTCATACTTTATTTCGCGGTTGGGTTTAAACAATTCAGCAGCGCCTGACTTATAAGGGCTGAACAAAACTTGTTAAATATGGAATGGATCATTGATCCTGATATTTGGATTGCGTTTTTCACACTGGTCGCGCTTGAGATTGTGCTTGGGATTGACAATATTATTTTCATTTCTATCCTCACCAGTCGCCTGCCCGAAAACCAACAAGCAAAAGGCCGC
>Ga0247843_1004529_pt1 | contig 20612 bp, 8 predicted proteins | sample LaCruzMarch2017__FD_192420 | JGI IMG/M metagenome (GOLD analysis project Ga0247843, IMG submission 192420) | Freshwater microbial communities from meromictic Lake La Cruz, Castile-La Mancha, Spain - LaCruzMarch2017_8m | ecosystem: Environmental > Aquatic > Freshwater > Lake | place: Spain...
CTCATCCTCCGTAAAATTTTTGGCTTTGCGGATATGCATGTAGAGCGGCACGCGGTCCCATGAGAAAACGGGCAGCCGGTTGGCTGCGGGAGCGGAGGGCTCTCCCTCGGCATGCGCCGTGAGGGCCAACGCCGCGAAGAGCGCCAGAAACAGGATGGAAGGTTTTTTGATCAATTTCATTTTGTATTTTAGGAAATGTGGCGCGGGCTTTTCGCCCGCGCCACATTTGGAATTCAAACTAACGGGCTATTCCGTAACTTATTTTTTAACAGGCGTGGAAAATTCTAACAAGGTCAGAGAACCGTCCTTGTCGGTATCACGGTCAGCAAACGCCGCTTCTCTTGCTGCGCCTGGGTTTATGGATATGTATTCCGCCAAAGTAAGCGTTCCGCTTTTATCGGCGTCGAGTTTATTGAATTGCTTCTGCTTCGGGGTTTCCTGCGCGTGGCAGAGAGCGGATCCCATGAGGGTGACGGCGACGATGGTCGCGAGGGTTGTGTTTATTTTCATCTGGGTTTGTTTTGGTTTGTTTGTTTGTTCTGAGGGAGATTGGAAAGGGGTTGACCAGCGAGACCACCGAGAACACAGAGAGGGAGATGGTGCTACCATTCCCGTAATCAACTCCTCCTCCGTGTTCTCCGTGTCCTCCATGGTTAATAAATTTCGTTATTTCTTCGCCGGCTCGAGCCACTCGATTTCGCCCACTTGGTTTTCGATATCCACGCGCACTTTGGCATGAGCGAATTCCCGGGTGTAGATGTAACCATCTTGGACTGCGGGGCCTTTCGGTGGACCCAAGGGACGGTCGAATTCTGCGGGGCGAGTCATCCAGACTTTGTTTTTCTTGTTAACGACATAGCTGTCGTAGGCGAGGAAGTAACTGTGTTTCTCGGCACAAACAAGAAACAGCGCCAGCAGATAATTGAAACGCTTGCTGAAGTCGGCTTTTTCATCCAAACCCACACGAATTTCATCAATTTGACCGGGATTCGACTTTCCATCTCCGGCGTCGAGCTCGGAGAGCCCTGCAGTCAAGGCGATCAAATAACCCTCGCGAGCCGCTTTCTGAAACGCCTCGATCGCTTTGGCCAATGAATTTCTCCTCGCCTCCTTGTCCCCCCAGGCTCCTTCAAAATGCTCGATGTAGGATCCGTCGAATTTCTTTATCGCCTCCAAGCCGGAGTCTGGAATACCGACACGCAGGACATTGGCGATCATTAATTTATCCGGCCCAAGGGCTTTGCGGGTCTCATCCATCATGGTATTATAGCCCGCCACGAGTTCATCCACTTTTTTCACTCCGATATCTCGCTTCAAATAGGAGGGCGTCAATGTCTTGATAATACCATCCAGAAACAACCCATCGATAACGGGCTCGGCGCAGACGCGACGGGCATTGCCGACCCACCAATTTCGCACTGCGGGATTTGTCAAATCATAGGCCTCTTGGTTCGCCCGATTGCGAATGAGCCTGGTTTTTCCATCCTTGCCCACCAGGAAAGCCCCAGGCAGGGATTCGATTTCTGCGTTATCCTTGTAGGTGCCGTAATGCACGATGACATTGCGATAGTATAAAATTTTTGTGGAGGGATTGATCTCCTTCACCGCCTTGGCCGCGGCAAGCGTGCCGTCCTCGCTGGATTGAAAAGTTTCGGACCCTGTCGTCTTTTCAAAAGTCACCAAGGGGAAAGTCGCCAGATACTTGATCTCATCCTCCGTAAAATTTTGGGCTTTCCGGATATGCATGTAGAGCGGCACGCGATCCCATGAGAATGCGGGCATTCGGTTGACTTCTTGGGCGGGCAGCGGATCGGCGGCATGGGCCGTGAGGGCCAAAGCCGCAGAAACGGCCAGAAAAACGGTGGAAGGTTTTGTCATCTATTTAGTCATTTTGTCTTTTTAAAGGGAGCCATGTTTCTCGCTTTCCGAGGCGTGGCCTGCGGGCGGAAACCGTTTGGTGGCAGGAGATGCCTCCAGCTGTAGAGCCTACAGATCGGAGAGACGCATGCCCTGCGTCATCCTGCTCAGAACGTGGCGCAGGCAGATCGCCCGCGCCACGATTCAGATGGAATTACTTTTGGGAATCAGCCGCTGGTTTTTCCTGCCTGGGTTTTTTTGGCTTGCTCGCAGAAAACTCTTCAAAGCTCAGGGAACCGCTGAAGTCGGTATCGAGCTTTTCGAACCTTTTATCGGCGATCTCTGGAGTTCTGGATTTAGATTGGTATTCCGCCAAGCTAATCGAGCCATTTTTGTCGGTATCGAATCTATTGAATTGATGTATCAATGTGGACTCGTCTTGCGCATGGCAGAGGGTGGAGCCTATGAGGGTGAGACTGACGGCGACGGCTGTCGCGACGGGTGTCGTATTTTTCATCTGGTTTGTTGGGGTTGTTGTTGGTTGTTAGGGGGGGATTTGGAGAGGGATTAACCACGGAGGACACGGAGAGCACGGAGGAAAAACAAGAGAGATAAATGCATGCGCAAGAGATATTTTGAAAGACTAAACTTCCCTGTAACAACTCCTCCTCCGTGTCCTCCGTGGTTAATAAATTCCCTCAAATTTTCTCGGGCTCAATCCACTCGATCTCGCCGACTTCGTTTTCGATATCCACGCGCACTTTGGCGTGGGCGAATTCCCGGGTGTAGATGTAACCCTCTTGGACTGCGGGGCCTTTTGGCGCACCCAAGGGTCGGTCGAATTCCGCAGGGCGTGTCATCCAGACTTTGTTTTTCTTGTGGGCGTGATAGCCATCGTGGGCGAGGAAGTAACTATGTTTCTCGGCACAAACAAGAAACAGCGACAGCAGATAATTGAAACGCTTGCTGTAATCATCATTTGCACCAAGCCCCTTGCGGATTTCGTCCATATTTTCAGGATTCATCTCGCCATCTTCGGTCTGCATTTCAGAGAGCCCGGCGGTGAATGCGATCATGAACCCCTCGCGGGCCACTTTCTGAAACGCCTCGATCCCCGTGGCCAAGTATCCCTTGTCCCCAGTTCCTTCAAAATTCTCGATGTAGGAGCCGTCGAATTGCTTGATCGCCTCCAGCCCGTTATCCGGGATTCCGACCCTTAGGACATTGGCGAGCATGATTTTGTCTGGCCCGATGGCCTGCCTTGTTTCGGTCATCATGGTCTTATAGCCTTCGGCCAAGGCGGCCTTTTTTTCATTCCCGATGTCTCGTTTCAGGTAACTGAGCTTCAAGACTTTGTCGATTGCATCGAGAAAAACCCCATCGATCACAGGATCGGCGCATATTTGCTTGGCATGACCCACCCACCACTCCCTCACCTGGGGGTTGGTCAAGTCATAGGCTTCGCACTTACCGCGAACCAGCTTGGTTTTTCCCTCCCGACCAACGAGGAAAGCCCCGGGCATTTTATCGATTTCGGCGTTGGCCTTGTAGGTGCCGTAGTGCACGAAGACATTGCGATAGTATAAAATCTTTGTGGAGGGATTGATCTCCTTCACCGCCTTGGCCGCTGCAAGCGTGCCGTCCTCGGTGGATTGAAAAGTTTCGGACCCTGTCGTCTTTTCAAAAGTCACCAAGGGAAAAGTCGCCAGATACTTGATCTCATCCTCCGTAAAATTTTGGGCTTTCCGGATATGCATGTAGAGCGGCACGCGGTCCCATGAGAAATCAGGCAGCCGGTTGGCCACGGGAGGGGAGGGCTCTCCCTCGGCATGCGCCGTGAGGGCCAGAGCCGCGAAAAGCGACAGAAAAAGGAAGGAAGGTTTTTTGATCAATTTCATTTTGTCTTTAGGAAATGTGGCGCGGGCTTGAGCCCGCGCCACATTTGGCGGAATCAAGCAATCGGGCTATTCCGCACCAGTTTTGGCGGGTGGTGTGGAAAACTCTTCCAAGGTCAGAGAACCGTTCTTGTCGATATCCCGCGCAGTAAAATGCGCGACTCTTTCCGGAGTATTCACTCTGAATGTGTATTCCTCCAAAGTGAGCAATCCGTTTTTATCTACATCGAGTTTTTCGAAATTCTTTTGCTTCTTGCTCACATCCTGCGCTTGGCAGAGGGGGGAGCCGATGAGGGTGAGGCTGATGGCGACGGCCGTCGCGAGGGGTGTCGTATTTTTCATCTGTTTTGTTGGGGTTGGTGTTGGTGGTTTTTTCTGGGGGAGATTGGAAAAGGGATTGACCGCAACCCACAGGGGCGTCTTCGAGGGGTTGCGATCTTTGAGAGATTCGTATTTCTCATTTACAAAAAATTCTGGCGATTTTCATTAGCAAATTTGAGGAGCTGGTGTCGGGGATGATTCTTCGTTCGGTCAACTTGCAAATACTCAACTCTCCGGCGTCTTCCGTCTATCGCACTTTCAAACTACGTCCACCGCAGCCCACGGGGCGACCATTCGGGAGATTTTTGATTTGCGGGATTCGCTTGATTTGCAGTTGAAGTTTTTGGTCGTGTTGCTGCGCGCCTCGGTTTCAAGCTGCCTGTGTTCTTTTCCGCCAGAGCCACAAGCCGCTCGATAGCACCAGCAGAATGCCTGTGGCCCAGGTTTCGGGTTCCGGCACAGGAATGATCTGTTGGTTGAACGAGCCTCCGCTGAGCTGATAGCCGGTGCCCACGAAGCTGCTGTTGTCGAAACCGCTGTAAAAACTGATGTTGTTGAGCTCGCTCCCGCTGACTGAGCGGTCGATGTAGAATTGGTCGGTGTTGTTGCCATCCCCCCCATTCCACAGCGTGGTGCCGGTCCAGTTGTAGATGCTGAGCGTGTAGGTGCTCATGAAAAGATCCGCGAAATGAACCACCACGCTGCCGGTGCCGAGGTCGATGATGGAGTCTTGGTTGAGCGTGAGCGTGCCCGCCGTGCCGTTATAGGTGCCGCTGAAGACCAGGCTCGCGGCGGTGCCGTTGCCGGAGGCCGTGCTCGCGAGCTTGATGTCCTTGCCGTTGATGGCGTCGTCCGCGGAAACGAGAAGTGAGCCGCCGTTGACGGTGATATTGGCCGTGTTGCCGAGGGCGTTGGCGTGATTGGCGTTGAGGGTGCCCGAGTTGACTGCCGTAACGCCGCTGTAGGTGTTTGAGCCGCTCAGGACTAATGAGCCGGTGCCGTTTTTGGTGACGCCGCCCGAGCCCCCCACGCCGCCGGAGAGTGTGAGCGTGTCGCCGGTTTCCACATCGAAGGTGGCGTTGTTGACGGTGATAGCGCCGCTGAGTGTGGTGCTTTGGTTGGCCTGCACATTGTAGACCGAGAGGTCGTTCGAGATCGTGCCGGTGGTGTCGATGAGCAGCAGCGAGACACCGCTGGATTGGGTGAGGGTGCCGGAACCCGCGCCGCTGGCGTTTTGCAGGTGGAGTGTGCCGGCGGAGAGTGTGATGCCGCCGGAGAAGGTGTTGGCGCCAGAGAGGGTGAGCGTGCCGGCATCGGCCTTGGTGAGGGTGCCGGTGGTGGTGCCGATGGCATTGCTGATGGTGGTGTTGCCCGCACCGCCGATGGTGAGGTTTTGGCCAGCGCCGCCGATGGCTCCGGAGAGGGTGAGCAGGCCGGCGTCGGAATTGATGCGGGCGGCGGCGGCGAGGGTGATGGCTCCGCCGTAGGTATTGTCGCCGGAGATGTTGCGGAGGGCACCGCCGGTGCTGATGCCGGTGCCGGAGAGGTTGAGGGCTTCGGCTCCGATGGTGATGCCGCCGATGAGTTCCAGGGCGGCTCCGCTGGCCACGGTCACACCGTCGGCGGTGGTGCCGAGGGCGGTGGCGTTCGAGGCGCGAATGATGCCGGTGTTGATTGTCGTTGCGCCGTTGTAGTTGTTGGCGCCGGAGAGGGCGAGTGTGCCGCTGCCGTTTTGGGTCACTGCTCCCGAGCCGCTGATCACGCTATTGAAATCGGTGCCTTGCGTGACGGTGTTGGAGCGGTTGAAGACGAGCGTGCCGTTGACGGTGATGGCGCTCGTGGCATTGAGAGAACCTGCCGTTAGACCGTTGCCGATTTGAAGTGTGCCGACATTGATCGTGGTCGCTCCGCTGTAGGTGTTGTCGTTGGTGAGTGTGAGCGTGCTGGCGGCGTTTTTGGTGAGTGCGCCGGTGCCGCTGATCACGCCCGAGAGGGTTTGGTCATTTGTGCCACTGTAGATCAAAGTGCCGTTGTTGGAGATGTTTTGCGCGTAGCTGCCCGCTCCAAGACGCCCGGCCGCTCCGATCACGATCGCGCCGGCGTTGATCGTGGTCGTCCCGGTGTAGGTGTTGTTGCCGGAGAGCGTGAGGGTGCTGGCGGCGTTTTGGGTGAGCGCACCGGAGCCGCTGATGATGCCGGAGAGGGTTTGGGCATTCGCTCCCGAGTAGATGAATATGCCATTATTGGTCATATTCCCAGAGAAGCTTCCCGACACCAACCGGCCTGATGCCCCAATTTCCAGCGCGCCGGCGTTGATGGTTATTGGATGGGGAACACCAGCTGTCACAAGGTTATTATTAGCTGTAAGAAGAAGCTTGCCAGCACCGCTTTTGGTAATACCGCCACGCTGGATGAAGTTACTCACCTGCAGATCGACATCATCCGTGCCTTCAGCAACATTAAAAGTAGGAATATGTATATCAATAGTAGATCCAGAGATAAAATTTGTCGACCCTCCCGTTGTATAAATTGTCGATCCAGAGAATCTTATGCCATTGTATGCTGTGGTGAGATTACCGCCACCGCTCGAGCCAAAGATAATCGACTGGTTATTAAATTGTGATTTGTTGAGGGACAAAGTGGATCCGTTGTTGATTGTAATAGTCCCGTTACCGATGGCGCTGGCAGTTCCATCAGTAAACTCAAGAGTTCCTCCATTGACCGTGGTCCCTCCTGTGTAGGTGGCATTGGCGGAGAGGGTGAGAGTGCCTGTGCCGTTTTTGGTCAGCGTGCCGGAATTCGTGCTGCCGAGCGCGGTTCCCCATGTGACCGATTCCCCATTGGTATCCACAAGAATGGCCGAGCCGCTGTTTTTGATGCGGGAGGAGAGGTCCTCCGTTATCCCGGTGCCGTATTTCAACCCGCCGCCGCTGAAGGTGATGTTGCCACCGGTGCCCAACCCGTTGGCGTGGCCGATCTGGATCGTGCCGGCGCTGAGGGTGGTCGTGCCCGAGTAGGAACTACTCGCCCCGGAAAGCGTGAGCGTGCCGGCGCCGCTTTTCGTCAAATTGCCGGTGCCGGTGATGGTGTTTGAGACTGTGAGATCGTCCGACCGGTTGAAGACGAGAACGGCGTTGTTGGTGATCGCCGAGGAGGAATCGAGGGAGCCGGATGTGGAGCCGGATCCGATTGCGAGCGTGCCAGTATTGATCGTGGTGGCGCCGGTGTAGGTATTCGCTGCGGTGAGGGTGAGCGTGCCCGAGCCGTTTTTGGTGAACCCGCCGGAGTTGGTGGAATCCACGACGCTGGCGAAGGTGACACTGTTGCCATTGGTATCCACGAGGATGGCCGAGCCGCTGTTTTTGATGCGGGAGGAGAGGTCTTGGGTGATGCCGACGCCGTATTGGAGCGCGCCTCCCCCGAACGAGATGTTGCCGCTCGTGCCCAAGCCGTTGGCATGGCCGATCTGGATCGTGCCGGCGTTGAGGGTGGTGGTGCCGCTGTAGGTGTTCGCGCCGCTGAGGGTGAGTGTGCCGCTGCCGTTTTGGGTGAGTGCTCCCGAGCCGCCGATCACGGTATGGAAATCGGTGCCTTGCGTGATGGTATTGGAGCGGTTGAAGACGAGGGTGCCGTTGTTCGTGATGGCGCTGCTGGTCGAGAGGGCACCGGTGGTGCCGCCGTTGCCAATCTGGAGGACTCCTGCATTGAGGGTGGTGGTGCCGGTGTAGGTGTTGGCACCAGCGAGAACGAGGGTGCCTGCTCCGGTTTTTATGATGTCGCCGGAGCCTGTGATTCCGCCCATGAGGGTGGTGGTATTAAGCACTTGCAGGGTGCGTGAACCCGAGCCGATCGAAAGTCCGCTCGTGCCATTGAAAGTCAGTGCCCCGGTGCCGCCGCTGGCCTGGCCGAAGGTGATCGTGACGCCGCCCCCACTGAGGCTGGTGTAGCTGGTCTCCAGCACGCGGGCGGTGGAATCCGTGCTGGCAATGGTGACGCTGCCCGTGGTGGTGAAATTGCCGGTGCCGAGGGCGTGGTTGTGGCCGAGGAGGAGGGTGCCGGCGGAGGCCTCGACCCCGCCGCCGAGGCTGCTCGAGCCGCTGAGCGTGAGGGTGCCGGTGCCGGTTTTCGAGAAGGAACCCGCGCCGGAGGCGTTGCCGCTGATGGTGATGTTGCCAAGGAGGGTGAGGGTTTGGCCGCTGGCGACGGACACCGCGCCGCCGAGGATGATGTTGCCGGCCGTGGCATTGACGGTCTGGCTGGCGGCGAAGCTGGTGGCGATGTTGAGGGTTTGGGTGGCGGTGGAGCTGTTGGTGATATTGCCGCCGATGGCGAGGGCGCTGGCGGCATTGAACCCGGAGGCATCGGAATTCGCGGCGAGGGTGTAGGCCCCGGCGGTGGAGTTGAAGGTGAGGCTGCCGATGCTGGCGAGCGTGGCGGAGACGATGTTGTTTGTGGCGGTGCCGCCGGCGGCCCCGTCGAAAATGGCGCTCAAGCCGTTGGCGATCGCAGGGGTGAATCCGGTGGACCAGTTCCCCGCTCCGCCAGACCAGGTGGGTGTGCCCGAAGTGTAGCTGTAGGTGAGGCGCAGGACGCTGCCGGTATCCGAGAGGACCCAGCTCGAGCCGGCATCCGTGGATCCAGCGAAGTTGGCGGTGTTGAGGGTGAATTTATTGGCGGCGAAGCCGGAGATGGTGCCGTAGTCGATGAGATCCCAGGTGAACCCGCTCTCCTTGGACCAGTTTGTGGGCGATCCCGAAGAGGTGATGTTGATGGTGAAGGTGGCGCCGGAGGTGGAGGCGACCGTGAGGAGGCCGGTGGAGACGATCTGGTCCCAGCCGGTGCCCGCAACGCCGGTGGCATCGGCCATTTCCCAGATATAGGTGCCGCCGCTGTTGAGGGTGAGGTCGCCGACGGTGAGGATGCCTGGGGAGTTGCCGGGGGCGATGATGCCGTTGACGGTGGTGGCGCCGACGGTGCCGCTGCCCATGAGGGTGCCGCCACTGTTCACCGTGGTGGTGCCGGCGGTGCCCGAGGCATTGAGGGTGCCCCCGCTGGCGATGGAGATGGCGGAGGAGGAGGTGTTGCCGGAAATGGTGAGCGTGCCGGCATTGATGGTGGTGGCGCCGGAGTAGGTGTTCGTGCCGGAGAGGGTGAGTGTGCCGGAACCCTCCTTGGTCAGTGCACCGCTGGCACCGGTGATGTTGCCGGAGAATGTGGTGCTGCTGGAGGAGTTGGTGGTGAGCGTTCCCGCACCCAGGGTGATGTTGCCCGAGCCCGTGATGGAGCCGAGGGTTTCATTGTTGCCGCCGAGGTTGAAGGTGCCGCCGGAGACATTGAGGTTTGAGGTGTTGGCGATGCGGTCGGAGGAGCCGAGGGTGAGCGTTCCCGCGCTCACTGTGGTGGTGCCGTTGTAGGTGTTCACGCCGGAGAGTGTCAGCGTGCCCGCGCCGGCTTTGGTCAACCCGAATGTGGCGCCCGAGATCGCACCGCCGACGGTGAGGGTGAGGGTGTTGGCGGTGACCGTAACGGTGCGGGTGGCGTTCATGGCCACGGCCCCGGTGCCGAGGTTCAGGCTGTTGGAGCCGGCAAAAGTGAAATCGCCGTTCCAGTTTTGGGTGTTGTTGCTGAGGGTGATTCCGGCGGTGGTGGAATCGATGGTGCCGCCGTTGATGGTGAAAGCGCCGGTGCCGAGGGCGGAATTGTTGTTGATGTTGATCTGGCCGTTGTTGAGCGTGGTGGTGCCGCTGTAGGTGTTCGCGCCGGAGAGGGTGAGCGTGCCGGTGCCGTTTTTGGTGAGGGTGCCGGATGAGTTGGTGGCATCGATGACCCAGCCGACATTCATATTTGAAGAGGAGCCGACTTCGAAAACTTTAGCTGAACCACCCAAGCTAATCCTTCCTATTCCCGTCGTGTTATTTGTGAAGCTTGAGGTAACACCGCTGGAGACCGAGATATTCCCTCCCAAGATGATGCCTTGCGTGGCCGCACTTGCGTTATTGTAGGCGAAGTTGGTCGTCCCGAGGTTGAGAGTGTCGGTTGTATTGATTTTTCCCGCAGTGCCGGAAATCAAAACATTGCTCCCGTTAAAGGTCGCGTTTGAGCCGGTGTTTAAGACAACGGAGGCACCCGAGACGATATTGACTTGGGCTCCGGTAAACTGGGTGTCCGCCGCGAATGTCATCGTGCCAGTGGTCAAACTCACGGTGCCGCCCGAGAGGGTGGATGCCTGGCTTGCGGTAAGGGTGCCCCCCCCGTTTTTTTCCAATCCACCACTCGACATCGTGAAGGAACGGACGGTTTCCGTGTTGGTTGTCATGGTGAGGTTGCCGCCGGAAATGATGACATCGCTGGAGTCGCCGATGATGTTGTTGTTGGCACCAAGGGAAATGGTGCCGGCGTTGATGGTGGTGGCTCCGGTGTAGGAATTGGCTCCCGAGAGCGTGAGAGTGCTGGAACCGTTTTTGGTCAACCCGCCGGCACCGCTGATGGCACCGGCGTAAGTCTGTCCGGTTGTTTGGTTGACGGTGAGGGTTTGGCTGGCGGCGATGGCGATGTTGCCGCCCAAGGTTCCGCCGCCGGAGAGATTGCCGATGGTTTCGCTGGCATTGACATTCAGGGCTGTGGAGGTGGCATTGGCCAAGATGACCGCGCCGGTGTTCGGAATCGCGTTGCCGCCGTTGAGGGTGAGCGTGCCGGCGTTGATGGTGGTGGGGCCGGCATTGGTGTTCGTGCCGTTGATCGTGAGGGTGCCCGCGCCGGATTTGGTGATGCCCGCAGTGCCGCCGCCGACTATGTTGCCATTGAAATTCAGGGTATCGCTGTCGCCAACATCGACCACGAATCCGTCCGTGTTGCGCGTGATATTGATTTGACCGCTGATCGCGCCGGAATTTGTCCCCGCCAAGTCGAGCCGGATGGTCGAGGTGCCTGAGGCATTTTGGATCTGGATGCCCGATGTATTTGTAAGGGTGATCCCGTCCGCGCCGAACTCCAGCACCCTGGTATTGCTCGCGCCGGCAAAAAGCCCCAGCCTGACCAAGCCCCCGCCCGCCCCGCCGAGGGAGCTGTTGTTGGTGATAACGACTTTGCCTAACGTGATATCGGTTCCGCCGGTGTAGGTATTCGTGCCGGAGAGGGTGAGGGTGCCGGTGCCGTTTTTGGTTAAAGTGCCGCCACCGATCCCAATGATACTGGAGATGGAAGTGTTTCCCGATCCGACGATGGTCAACCCAAACCCGCTACCGGTGATCGTCCCCGCGTTGCTGATGGTGAGATTGCCGGAGTCCGAGTTGATCCGGGTGGCGGCTCCCAGCGTGATCAGCCCGGCGTAGGTGTTGTCCCCGGAGATGTTCCGCAAGGCCCCTCCGTCGCTGATTCCCGTGCCGCTGAGTGTGAGGGCCTCGGCTCCGATCGAAATTCCGCCGGAGAGTTCCAATGCGGCTCCGCTGGCCACGGTGGTGCCGGCAGCCGTGGTGCCGAGGGAGGTGGCATTCGAAGCGCGGAGGGCGCCGGCATTGATGGTCGTGGTGCCGGTGTAGGTGTTCGCGCCAGAGAGGGTGAGAGTGCCTGTGCCGTTTTTGGTAAGACCGCCGGTTCCGGCGATCACGCCCGAGTAGGTGGTGGAGGACGAACTGCTGGTGGTGAGGGCGTAGGAGCCATTGATATTAATCGTGCCGCCGGAGCCCGAGATGGCACCCATCGTGTCGGCCCCGCCGAGCGTGAAGGTGCCGCTGTTGACCGTGAGCGTGGCGGCATCGGTGATCTGGTTGGTGGCCTGGGTGGAAAAATTGCCGCCGGAGAGGATGTAAGCCGTGGAGGACATCGCCGAGGCGGTGGTGAGCGATCCCGAGGAGACCGTGGTGGTGCCTGTGTAGGACTGCGTGCCGAAGAGGCTCATGATGGTATTCCCAGAACCGGCCATCGTCAGCCCGCCAGTGCCGGAAATGGAGCTTTGGTAAAAAGTGCCCTTGTCCGCCCCGGCGATGGTGAGCGTGCCGACCCCAAGGGTGATGTTGCCGGAATTCGCGTTGGCGTATTCCGCGACGGAGCCCACCGTGGTGCTCACACCGTTGAGGTCCAACACGCCTGTGCTGTGCAACCGGATGTCCTGGGTGCTGGCGCCGAAGGTGTCGCCTGTATCGTTCAAACGCACGGTGCCGGCTTGAATGGTGAGTTGGCCCGTGTAAGTATTGGCGGCGTCGAAGAGAGCAACGATGTTGCTGTTTTCCTTGTAGAAACCTGCCGAGCCGCTGATGACGCCGTTGAAACGGACGGTGGCTGCGCTTGAGGCCGTGCCGATCACATGGATGTCGCTGCCTTGGTTGTTGACGGTGCCATTAAAGGTGAGGCCGCCGCCGCTGTTGTTGTCGATTTGGATTTTGAGCGGGTCCGCGGCCTCGCCGTCGCCCTGGACATTCATATTGATGAAGTGGGTGGCGGCTGACTGGTTGGTGATCGAGGGGTCCTGGGTGGCGTAGTCGAAAAACCGCACCGCATCGCCGCTGAAGGTGTGGGAGGAGGAGGCGCCAGATTTGTAGAGCCAGCGCCAGGTGCTCAATGTCGTGCCGCCATTGTTGTTGCTTTGGGAAAGCTCGACATTGTTGTCCCACTCCTGTTGGCCGAAGACGATGGGGCTATTGTTTGGAAAATTCCACCAGGCGTTGGCATCCTGCCAAGAGTTCTGGGTGTTTTCACCGCGCCAAGTCTGGTAGGTCTGGGCCAGAGCGGAATCGGGGATCAGGTAAAAGCTGGCAAGTATGAAGAACGCGACCATCCGTGCTAAAGCACGGGTCGCTTTTGGGATCTCTATTCGAAGCGTGAGGGAATCTTTGAACATATAGGGGATTGGGGATAGGGGGGGATTGGGATATTTATCGCGTCATGTGTGGGCCTGCCATTCGGGGACAAACAAATTGCAGGGGCGGGATTTGAAATTTTGTCGCATCCAAGAGTGCCCAAAGGGGTGCCGCCGCGGTCTCCCATCCCCATGAGAAGAGCCGCGGCGGCTTGAATCCACACATGCATATGTGGAAAGTTTTTCCGCCAACCGCTGCATTCCGGTTGGCAACACTTGCCCTGGGAAACCGCATGGGCCGGTCACGGTTCCCGAAAAGGGGCGGGAGAAGGAAACAAGCGGCGTTCTTGCAAAGTGGCCGGGCGTCGCGTCGTTGTCCGCATCCGCTTGCCTAAGCGCGCGGCTGGAGAGTGTGGCTACCGGGAAATGCGGGACATCCCCTGTGGCGGAGACCCGAGTTGGGGTCGAGGGGAACTGGAGTGCATGCCAGGTGAGGAATCTGGGAGTGCTCATAACGGGAGGTAATATTAACAAGCTAGGCGCAGTAGCGCCGGATATCTTCTCGTGAGATAGCAAGACATCGTTGTTTTTTGCCCTTGTTGGAAAAGGGATTGTGAAGAAAACGTTGCGTGTGGGAACGCCCGAAGGTCACACGCGGCCGCCCTGCATTCCAGATTGCGGGCGGCGGCGTGAGATACCGGGGGGAACAAGGCTGGGGTTGCCATTGTGTTGGTTTAAGGGGGTGGGGGAGGGGTGATTATTTTTTCCGAGCAAGACGATAGCGGGAAACTGCCAGCAGGCCGAGGGCCGAGGCCAGCATCGCCCAGGTGGAGGGCTCGGGCACGGCGGTGAAGCCGAGGTCGCCGCTGGCTTGCGAGAAACTCCATTGGTTGCCGTTGGAGTCGGTGAGGTTCCAGACGCCGCTTGAGTTTAAGAAAGTTCCCGATCCGTAGGCTCCCTCGAGGCTCATCGAGGCGAAGTCGCCGGATTGGCTGCCAGAGGTGAAGAGCGAGAAGGTCTCCGAGGCGCCCAGGAATGCGCTGCCCACATTGATCGTGAGCGCTCCGCCGTAAGTGAGCGCGCCGGTGACATCGATGCCGTCATAGCCTGAGCCGCGCACGGTGCCGTTGAGTTCCATCGTCACAGCGGAGGTCGCGCTGAGAGTGAGGGAACTGCCGAAGGTCAAAACCCCGGGGCTATTGCCAGGGCGCAGGTTGCCGTTCACGACTGCGGCCCCATTGATCGTGCCGCTGCCGCCCAGAGTGGCTCCGCTGTCCACAGTGACGGAGCTGCCTGCGGCGAGGGAGCCGTTCACCAGCAGTGTGCCGGCCGTGACCAGCGTGGTGCCGGTGTAGGTGTTGTTGCCGGAGAGGGTGAGGGTGCTTGCGGCGTTTTTGGTGAGCGCACCCGTGCCGCTGATGCTGCCGGAGAGGGTTTGGGCGGTCGTGCCACTGTAGATGAAGGTCCCATCGTTCGTAATGTTTTGCGCGTAGCTTCCCGATCCAAGACGACCCGTCGCTCCGATCGTCACCGTGCCGGCATTCACTGTAGTCGCGCCGGTGTAGGTGTTGTTGCCGGAGAGGGTGAGCGTGCCGGCGCCGTTTTTTGTGAGGCCGTAGGTGCCGCCGCTCTCGGTGATGGGCCGATCTACTATCAGCGTTGCATTGGCGGAATTCTGGGCGACTGCCAGATCGTTAGCCAAAATGAGGTTGCCATCGTTCCCGGTGGTCCCGCTGCCTTTACCGATGGTGATATTCCCCACAGCACCGGAGTCAACCGTGATGGCTGCCGCGTTAGTGGCATTACCCATCGTCAGGTTCATTGGAGCGCCATTGTTTCCGGTAGTAAGACGAATTTCGAAGCCGCTGTTCACATTACTATTGAAAGTGAGCGAGCGAACGGTTTTGGCTGACGCTATAAGACTCGTCGTTCGGTTGTTCGTGCTAAAGTTTCTGAAGAAAAGGTCGGTCGTGGCGTTGAAAGTCGGCAAGGTCCCCTCCCAGTTACCTGCAGAGTCCCAGTTACCCGTCACAGCAGCGGCATTACCATTAAATGTGGTGCCGGCAGAGGCGTGATTGACCAGAAGCGCGGGCGAGGCCAGCAGAGCCGCTGCCAGAGAGGCCGCACGGAAAGGGCGAAGGATAGAAAACCGGGAAGGAGGGAGAGGGATATTCATTGGGATTATAGGGGAGTGAATGGTGGGGATTCGAACATTAACTTCGACTCTCGCCACGAATTTGTCTATCGCTCGTTTAAACTAGTGCACAGGGATCCGCGTTGCCCTAATCGAGGGGTGTGTCTTGGCCGCTCTGCCCCCGTCATAGCACCTGCGGGCGCCTCGCCGTGTCGGTGGCATTTTTGATGGCGCCGGTGGCCGGCCTCCTTGGAGAACCGACACCGCAGGCACGGGAGAGGGGCGAACGGCGAACCTTCGAGGCCCCGGAGCGCCAGGGCCGGGAGAGCCGGAATGAACTCGGGAAGCTTTCGCTTGAAAACATGGTGGGTGAAAGAAAAAGCGGAGACCGGAACACATGCCAGCGGGCGCTGGCCGGGAACCAAGCAAACGGGGGTTTGTGCGGTAGGCTACATGGGCAGCCCGAAGGGTGAGACATTCCGAGAGGAATGCGAACCAACCCTGCCGAAGGCAGCCCGAACGGCGACATGGGCGGGAGCGAAAGCGGCAAAACAGAAATTTTAACCGCGAATAGAACGAATTTTCACGAATGGGGAGCGGCTTCGCCGGAGATGTTTGTTTTTGGTCTTATTCGTGTCAATTCGTCCCATTCGTGGGTGAAAAATATCCCATCGTTCACGGATCGCGGTTGAAGCTTTTGTTTTCCTTAATCCAGCACTTTTTGCGCGGGCTGGCAGAATGTCCAAGCCGCCTGTTTTCTTTTCCGCCAGAGCCACATGCCACTCGATAGGACCAGCAGGACGCCGGTGGCCCGGTTCCCGGGCTCGGGGACGGGGATGATTTCGGTGCCGCCACCGCTGAAGTCTTGCTCGAAGCCGGTGCCGGCAAAACTGCTGCCGCTGTCGCTGTAGAAGCTGATCCGGCCCAAGTAGGAGTCGAGGCCCGTGTTGCTGGTGAACACCACATGCCGGTTGTCGGCACCATTGCCGACCGGGGTGCCGTATTGGTTGAAGCCATTCCAATTCCAGATGGCGAGGGTTGTTCCGCCTGTCCAAGAGCCCACTCCACCGAAGCGCAAGGTGCCGGTGAAGCCATCGAGGTCGATGACGGAGCTGGCGCTCAGGGTGAGGAGGCCCACGCTTTCGTTGAAAGTGCCATTTACGGCGAGAGTGCCTCCAGCCAGCGTGACAGCCGCGGAGTCGTTGATGGAGTCGCCAGCCGTGACCAGGAGCGATCCGCTGTTGCTCACAACCACGCTTGAGGTCGATCCCAGCGCGTTGGCGCCGGCGGCGTTCAGCGTGCCGGCGTTCACCGTGGTGGCGCCTGTGTTTGAATTGCTGCCGCTCAGGACCAAGGTGCCTGTGCCGTTCTTCGTCGTGCCGCCGGTTCCACTCAGGTTGCCAGAGATCGTGAGAGTGTCGCCGGCATCCACATCCCAGGTGGCGTTGTTCACCGTGATCGCGCCGCTCAAGGTCGCGCTTTGGGTGGCGAGGACATTGTAGACCGACATGGCGTTTGTGATTGTGCCGGTGGTGTCGATTTTCAGGAGCGAGGTGCCGTCGGTCTGGGTGATCGTCCCGCTACCAGCGGCATTGGCGTGGCCGATCACGACGGTGCCGGTGTTGAGCGTGGTGCCGCCGCTGTAGGTGTTGGCGGCGTTCAAGGTGAGGGTGCCTGCGCCGTTTTGGACAATGGAGCCCGTGCCGCCGATGGCTGCGGTCGAAAAATGGGTGCCTTGAGTGATGTCGTCCGAGCGGTTGAAAGCGAGTGCGCCGTTGACGGTGATGGCGCTCGCGGCATTGAGAGAACCTGCCGTTAGACCGTTGCCGATTTCGAGCGTGCCGACATTGATCGTGGTCGCTCCGCTGTAGGTGTTGTCGCCACTGAGCGTGAGCGTGCTGGCGGCGTTTTTGGTGAGCGCACCGGTGCCGCTGATGATGCCGGAGAGGGTTTGGTCATTTGTGCCACTGTAAATCAAAGTGCCGTTGTTGGAGATGTTTTGCGCGTAGCTGCCCGCTCCAAGGCGGCCGGCCGCTCCGATCACGATCGTGCCGGCGTTGATCGTGGTCGTCCCGGTGTAGGTGTTGTTGCCGGAAAGGGTCAGCGTGCTGGTATTGGATTTGGTTAGAGTGCCCGAGCCACTGATGTTGCCGGAGAGGGTTTGCGTGGCTGTGCTGTTGTAGGAAAAGGCCCCGTTGTTGACGATAATATTTGCGTAACTCCCGCTTTGCAACCTACCACCCCCCCCGATTTCAAGCGTTCCCGTGTGGATGGTGATTCCAAGGTTCATGCTATTTGTGGTACTGAGCAGTGTCAATGTGCCTGCACCACCCTTGGTGATTCCCACATTCGAATGATCCACGCTGACCTCCAAGTCGATGGCGTCCGAGCCATCCGCCACGGTGTAGTCAACCGTCCGTGCGCTCGCGGCACTCTGGCCATTGAAGACGCCTGCACCTGAAACGGTATTCTTTAAACCGCCTGTGGTTATGATATCGGCAGATCTCCAAATGACATTATTCGTTACCAAGATGGAGCCGCCGCCCGCGCTATCGAAAGTAAAGATGTCAGAAACATCAAAAATGGTTTGCCCGCCTGTGAATTCCAAGGTTGACGCATTGTTAATGGCTACAGCTCCCGGATTCCAGTTGGTAGCTGTGACTGTATTATTAATCACAAGCTTTCCGCCATTGATGGCCGTTGCTCCAGTGTAAGCGCTTGAAGAGTCTATTGTTAGTGTGCCTGTGCCGTTTTTGGTGAGGCCACCGGAGTTTGTGCTGGCCAGCGCGGTTCCCCATGTCACCGTTTGCCCGTTGGTATCCACAAGAATAGCCGAACCGCTGTTTTTAATTCGGGCTGAAAGGTTTGTGGTGATTCCGGGGCCGTATTTCAACTCGCCGCCACTGAAGGTGATGTTGCCGCCGGTGCCAAGTCCGTTGGCATGGCCGATCTGGATCGTGCCGGCGCTTAGGGTGGTTGTGCCGGTGTAAGAACTGCCGGCTCCGGAAAGCGTGAGCGTGCCGGCACCAACTTTCGTAAGCGTGCCGGTGGAGGTGGTGATGTTGCCACTCACAGCCGTGTTGCCCGCGCCCCCGATGGTCAGGTTTTGAGTGCCGCTGATCGCACCGGAGAGGGTGAGATTGCCGGAGTCGGAGTTGATGAGTGTGGCGGCGGCGAGGGTGATGGCCCCCGCGTAGGAGTTGTCGCCGGAGATGTTGCGCAGGGCGCCGCCGGAGCTGATGCCTGTGCCAGAGAGGCTGAGGGCTTCGGCTCCAATACTGATGCCACCAGAGAGCTCGAGGGCGGCTCCGCTGGCCACCGTCGTGCCGGCCGCCGTGGAACCCAGCGCGTTATCGTGGTCGATTTGGATCGTTCCGGCGCTGATGGTGGTGGTGCCATCGTAAGAACTACTCGCTCCGGAGAGCGTGAGGGTTCCAGTGCCCGCCTTGATGAGGCTGCCGCCGGAACCGGCGAGGGTGCCGGTGAAGCTCGTGGAGGCGTTGTTGGCTCCGACACTGATGGTGTTGTTTCCGAAATCCAAGGTGTCGCCGCCTTGGATGGCCCCGATGTTGTAGGTGTTGGCACCGGCCACGGTGAAGGACACTACCTGCGACCCGGAGGTGCCGGTATCGAGCGTGGTGTTTTGGAGGGCGTTTACATTCGCGAGTTCGAGCGTGGCGCCGCTGTTGATCGTCGTGGTGCCAGAGTAGGTATTCGCCACGCTAAACCGCACCACGCCGCCGGACGAAGCCGATGAGGCGATATTGAGGCTACCGGTGCCCGAGATTGCGGTGGTCGTGATATCGATCAGTCCGCCGCTGCGGACGGCGTCGAGCGTGGAGGTGGAGCTCAAGGTGATTCCTCCGCTGAGCGTCAGGTTTCCGGCGGCCACATTGCTGTCGTAGGCATATTGAATTGCGACGCTGCCGGCTCCACCGGCGCCGCCATTTCCGGAGGGAGAGGTGCTGCCACCGCCGCCACCGCCACCGCCGCCAAGACCACTCGTGCCTGCTGTGCCCGCAGCGTTGGCACCGCCAGACCCGCCACCACCAGAGCCACCAGCGCCACCAGAAGTGCTTTGAGCGCCGCCGCCGCCACCACCGCCGAAGGTATTCGATCCCATATAAGTGGAAAGGCCGACGACCCCGGTTGTGATCGTTGTTCCGTTACCGCCAGCGCCGCCTTGGGTGGCACTTACGCCGTTATCACCATTTGCGGAACTTCCCGCGCCACCCCCGCCGCCTCCATTCCCGGTGGTTGGTGGAGTCACGGAACCGTTGCCCCCTGTAAATGCGGATGAGCTTCCGCTGATATTCTTGCCACTGTCGCCACCCTTTCCAGTGGGGACGCTGACTCCCGCCGAAGCAGCCCCGCCGCCACCCGACGCCGTAGTGGCGCCGATCGAACTATTGCCTCCCGACGCCGTCGCCCCGCCGGAAGCAACTGCTCCCGCGCTACCGCCGCCTGCGGTCAGCGCCAATGTGCCGGTCAAGTTGCCGGTGGTGAGAACCACGAAGCCACCGCCGCCGCCGCCGCCTCTGTTTCGGGACCCCCTGCCGCCGCCGCCGCCAGCGCCTCCGCCCACGAGCAACTGGTTGGCCCCATTGACGCTGACTCCGCTGGCCAGGGTGAGATTGGCGGTGGTGGCGCTCGTCCCGTCACCACGGAGAATAATGGTCACGCCGTTGGCGTCCACATTTGTGCTCGAAGTGCCAATACCGCTGAGGTCGCTGACGGTGGCGACATTGTCCATGATGCCGCCTTGGAGGGTGCCACCGCTAAGGGTGATGGCGTTGCTCCGAGTCTGGGCGCCGCTGCTGCCAACGGAGATGGTGTGGTTGCCGGAGCTGATTGTGATGGTTGAAGTGCTGTTGTCGGAGGAGGCGGTGTAATTCTGGCTATGAGCGGTGAATGGCGAGGCCAGCAGAGCCAATGCCAGAGCGGCTGCGCGGAGAAAACGCACACTATAGCCCGAGACGTTGTTCGTCATGGTGATCTGGTGGTTGTTGTTACACAGGAGAATATTCCTGGTAGGCGGCAAGTCCCGCAGTCCGCAGGCCCGAGAAAAAGGATGGCAAAAAAACGAGAAGGCTATTACCCGTGCGACCTCCCGCAGGGTGGTCGGGAGGGGTGTTAGGAGCTTGAGGGAGGTGGTAAACATATCGGGGGTTGGGGGTTGCGGGATTTGGGAAATTTATCGTGTCATGTTCGGGCCCGCCATTCAGGGACAAGCAAAACGCGGGGTCGGGATTTGAAATGTCTTCGAATCCACGGGGAGCAAAAGAGGTGCCGCCGCAGTCTCCCATCCCCATGAGAAGAGCTGCGGCGGCTTAAATCCACACATGCATATGTGGAAAGGTTTTTTGACCAACCGCTGCATTCCGGTTGGCAACACATGCCCCGGGAAAGCGCTGGGGCGGATCGAGTTCCCCGCAGAGAATCCGGAGCGCCCCCACGGATTGGTGCCGTGGAGCTTCGGGTTGCTGTGGGATATGGCATGGGAGGCGCTTATGGAAGGTGAAGATAATATTAACAGTAAAAATTCAGAGCATCGGGTTTTGATTGAAATGATAAAAAAAGGCGTTGGCTGTGGCGCCTGCACGAGCAAGTT